>ENA-OUPO01000038-OUPO01000038.1-human-gut-metagenome-genome-assembly--contig:-NODE-38-length-89082-cov-9.77769_pt1 | contig 89082 bp, 73 predicted proteins | sample MGYA00237940_ERZ548809 | MGnify/ENA primary metagenome ERZ548809 (study PRJEB26490, sample SAMN05194695) | human gut metagenome | biome: terrestrial biome; feature: human-associated habitat; material...
GGAACAGACGCACGTATTAGAGGTAAAGAATATTACTCCACAAAAAATGGAGTTATATATACTATATATCTTAAAAGGTTAAGGGCAGGCCGAAAAAAATGCGGTTTTCCTTTGACTTCAAAATTAGGACCGACTTTGCAGGATGGTCTATTTTAAGACCCCCTGCACAAGTTGGTCCGATTTTATCAAACGATGAATGAGATAAAATTAAAAATAAATAGCAATTAGTTTGGAGTTAAATTGCGTCATATCTTAAAGAATAGGGAAAGAGGGCCGAAAAAATGCGGCGTTTTCTTTTGCTTTCAGTAGACAGACACAAATTCTCGGCTTAACGGTCGGGAATTTTTATTTGAAAACTATAAATTCACTATGCCAATGAATAACAAGAAAGAACGTGTTACAGAACTTATTTAGCCCATTAAACAATTCTTTAATTAACAATCATTTACAAACCAGTAGACAGACGCAAATGTTTAACCATCCGTTTAACCAATGCGAAAAACATGGTAAAACACATTCGAGAAAATCGTCGTAAAAGGAAATAGATCAGTTGGTTACCCCTAAACGCGTAGCGTTTTGGGGGCTTGAGAGCGCAACCTTGCCAAGGTTGGGGTCGCGAGTTCGAGTCTCGTTTTCCGCTCTGAAACGCAGAGGACAATCGAAAGGTTGTCCTCTGCGTTTTTCAGTGTATTGAGGTCCGGATGAATGATCCTGTATCTCGTCTTTCGAGGGGCGGGAGTATCAATAAAAGTTTGCGAAATTACCTGTCGAAGCGCTGGTTCGAATTCTGTTTCCTTCTTCATGAAAAGATGGTTTATTATTCGGGAGAAGAGTTGATGCTCCTGCGTGATTCCAAATATATTATCAGACGGGATACGGATAAGTTCAGAGAATTTTTGAGGAAATGGAGAGTCCGTTGTTCCTGTTTGACAAGGCAATGGAAAGATTTTTGGCAATAAAAGAAAAACTCCTGCTTGTCACCGACAGGCAGGATATAATTGGATCCGGGGAAATATTTTGAGGGACCGAAGCCAAAAGCCTTTTATTTTCCGGCAGATAACGGCGTCTGTTTCACTCTCTTTCGGGAATTATCGCTCTAAAACCGACTGTTGGCTCTGGCCGACCAGTTTCCCGTTTCGATATTCAGTCGGAGAAATCCCGACGTACTGTTTGAAATATTTGCCGAAGAAGGATTGGGTCGAAAAATTCAGTTCGGAAGCTATTTCCTTGATACTTAAGTCCGAGGAACGGAGCATCTGTTTGGCGTCGGCAATGACCATGCGAATGATCCACTGCAGGGCCGAAATGCCCGATTTCTCTTTGATGATTGCCGAAAAATAGCGGGGTGTCAGATATTGTTCCTGGGCGTAGTAGGTTACCTCCCGTTCCATGCGGTGATTCTGGTAAAGAGAGATTATGAAGTTCTGGAACACATGGTCTTTCCGGTCCTTGTGCTGGGGCTGTTGGGGTTGGCGTGCGAAATAGATGCTCAGAATTTCATAATAGAGTACTTCGCCCATTGCCGTTACCAACTCGTGATTGATGATCTTTTGTTGCGTATTTGTCACCGAGGTGTTTATTGCCGCAATCCGCTTCCGCAATGCGTCGATCAATTGGTCAATGTGTACGTATTGTTCTTTCGTCAGAGACAGGCAGGGGTTTTCGTAGATGAAAAAATTCCAGGTCGGATGGAATGTCTTTTTCGCATTGGTCAGGACGTAATCTATATCGACTGTGAGTACGACGCCCTTCAGATCCTTGCTCCTATGTTTTATCTGAATGGACATAAGAAGAGGAGAGATGTATATGTCTCCCTGGCGGATGTGATATGTCTTGTCTTCCTGAATGATGTCGAGTTCCCCGCCTTGGCAGAGGAAAAGGCTGCATTTATCCGTTCGGGAGAAGGTATAACCTTCTTCCTGCATGGTGGATGTGAGAGGTGGAACAGTAGAAAATTCTACTGGAGTCGTCATAGAATACGGTTTTTTGTAATTTGGTCGCAAAATAGGAAAAAAGGATATAAAGCACAAATAATATACAATATTCCGTTTGATAATCGTACAAATAGGATAATGAATAAACAGAATTAACCTGCCGGATTTCCCTTGCGAAGGCAATACCGTTGCCGGGATTTCATGATTGGAAATCGGAACTGTTTCGTCGGATGTTTGTACCGATGGTTTTTCGTTTTCCCTACTCGTTGTCGGGTGGGGAGAAAGGATGACCGGACGCAACTTTCGTAGAGAAACTGCGTCCGGTCGTCGGAAGGAGATGTTACGGGAGGAGGTTTTTCAGAAAGCGACGGATGGCCGCCCATACTCCTGTTTTGCGGAACACTACGGTCAGGAGTATTCCGAGTGCGATGCCGGTAAAGAGCGTGCGAAACAGATTGCCGGAAGATTTTTTTCGGGTCGTCGAGGCGTGTGTTTCACGCAGGAGGGTCGTATCGCGGGCGAAGGAGGAAAGGTTTCGCAGACCGGTATGGCTTGCGAGGCTGTCCGATTGCCGCTGCCGCCGGAAAGTCTGGTTTGTCAGCAGCCATGTACGCCGTTCCGCTCGGTCGCTTATACCGGTGACGATGAGCGAATCGTCCTGTTTTTCGGCTCGGATCGCGGCCCGTCCGCTGCGGGCGGTGTAGGCCGCACCCGGGGGAAGATGGTCGAGGTCTTTAAGCGGGATCGCCAGCCGGGTCCGGTCCGTCGGCAGGGATTCGGTCGCAATCAGCAGGGTTCGTGATGTCGAGTCGGACTCCTGTTGCTGTTGCCGTAGTTGTCGTACGAGGCTGTCGCGTTGCGATTTTTCGACGCTTCGTTCCGAATGTATTCGGGTCTGTATGTCCGAGGTCTGCGTCGTGGTGCGGGTCGTCGCACATCCGGCTGCCGTCAGGAGCAGCAGCGGCAGCAGCACGGGCCGTTTTTTTCGTCGGGGAGGTTTCATCGGTTTTTTTCTGGGTTTTGCGGTTGAAGTTTTTGCGGAGCCCTTCGACTTCGCGGGTCAGTTTGTCGATTTTGCGGAGCAGTTCCTGTTGGGCGACCAGCCAGTCGGCTTTTTCCCGGCGCAGGGTGACGTTCTCCTGCAGTACGTCGTTGTACTTTTCGCACAACAGGTCGATCGAGCGCTGCATGTCGGCCAGCATGTCGTTGCGGCGCTTGCGGCGGCTGACCAGCCAGGTGACGGTTCCGGCCAGAAAGCCGCTCGGCAGGGCATAGGTCAGCAGGTCGGTGATAAGTGTCGGGTTCATTTCGGTAGTTCGTGTCGAAGGAGGTTAGAGAATGCCGGTTTCCCGGAGCCATGCCTGCACGTCGAACGACGGGCAGGCTTTGGCTGCCAGTTCGTTATGCCCTACGACGGCTGCGCCGGGAAACCGGGCGACGAAATCCCGGACGTAGTGTTCGAGGGCGCTTTTCTGCTGCGGAGTGCGGGTGTCGCAGGGGGTCGTGCCGTCGGCGGCGACTCCTCCGGCGTATGCGATGTGACGGCTGGTGGCGTTGTAACCACGGGCGCCGTTGGTGATCTCCCAGGGATCGACCGTGCGGTCTTCGTTGTTGGGGACGAGCCGTTCGACGCTGCCGTCCAGGTGGATGAGGTCGGTATAACCCACCTGGCGCCAGCCTCGGCCGCCCTGGGAAACGGGGGCGGTGTGCCACCTGCGGATATCGGCGGCACTCACTTCGCGGCCGGGCGGCGTGGCCGTGCAGTGGATGACGAGTCTTTCGAGTTTTGCCATAATAAAAAAGTGTGGAAGAGGTTGGAATCGGGGCGACGACCGGATTCGGACGGGGTGGATAAGCTCCGGCCGAGGGTGCGGGAGAAGGTAGGCCGTTTCGGATTGGGTCGGCGAAGCGCAGGACTTCGGGGCGGGATGCCGGTTTCCGCTTTTCCGGGAAAAGCGGGGAGGGGGCCGATGGATGCCTGCAAAGATAACGGATGCCGTCCCGGAATACAAATCGGAGGGACATCCTGCGGTTTTTCGGCGGCATGATGTCGGTTTATTCCGTTGCGATGCGGCGGATTTCCGGTTTTTCGGATTATCTTTGAAACGGTTCGGGCTATGAAACTTCCGCAATGCACGTTTGTTGTTCGATATGAAACGTAAAATAATTCGCAGTATGATCGTTTTCCTTGCAGTTGCGGCCCTGCTGGTCGCGGCGATCGCCCTTTTTATGAATCGGCCCGAATTCGGGCGTGCTCCGCGCGGGGAGCGGCTGGAACGGATCCGGCGTTCGCCCAATTACCGCGACGGCGCTTTCCGCAACCGGCATGCGACGCCGCAGCTCACATCGGGAAAGGGCTGGTGGGCTACTAATCAATATAAAATATTTATTGTGTTGTAAATTAGTATATTAATCATATATTTACAGAGATAAGTAACAAAAAAGAAACAGTAACGAAGTTTATTTGTATGCTACCACAAATTGTCTCTTTTTAGGGAGCATCTTTGTTGGCATAATATATACATATTTTGTATTGATGTAAAAACACTCTTGTGTTGAAACGAAAAGATACCCCAATTGTTGTCAAGTTTGCACAATTCGATGAAACGCTCCTCGTTGCGAATGTATTCATCCATGCCTATATCAGCCGAGAAATGCTTTGTAGTATATTTCGCTGTCATGGTCGTGCTTTTATAACACCTGTCGCAACATCGAATGATACGCAATCATTCTTGAACAGCCGCTCGATGCAGCCGCTGCTGCGCATCTTGTCGGTTGGCAGGCATACCAGCCGGGGCGGGTCGATGAGGGCTATCGCATCGGCGAGCGACAAGGCGATGTCGAGTTCGTGGGTCGAAAAGAGGATGCACTTACCCTCGTCGTGCGCCAAACGCGCCAGCAGCGAGCAGAGCTCGTAACGGTTGGGCAGGTCGAGAAACGAGGTGGGCTCGTCGAGCAGGATGACGGGCGTCTGCTGCGCCAATGCCCGGGCGATCATGATGCGCTGGCACTCGCCGTCCGACATCTTATCCATCGTGCGTAGGGCGTAATCCGACATTCCCACCGCGGCGAGCGACCGCGCCACGATCTCCCTGTCGGCATCCTGCATCCGTCCTATCCAGTTGGTGTACGGGGCACGTCCGATGGCCACCACGTCCTCGCACCGCAGGTTGGCGATGCGCGTGCGCTCGGTCGTGACGAAAGCCAGCGTCCGGGCCATTTCCGGGGCTTTCATACCGGCGACGGGCCGTCCGTCGAGCAGGATTCCGCCCGAATAATTGCGGTTCAGTCCGGCTATGGCGCGCAGCAGCGTCGATTTGCCCGTGCCGTTGCGCCCGATAAGCGCCGTCAGCGAACCTTTCGGAATGGCGGCGTTCGTTTCGCGAAGCAGCGTGCGTTCGCCGTAGCCGATGGAAAAATCGTGCAGTCGTATCATGCCGTAAAGGATTTGTTACGCAACACCACCCACACCACGATGGGGATTCCCAACATCGCGGTAATGGCGTTTACGGGCAGGGTGAACAATTTGGAAACGAGGTCGCAGAGGAGCAGCACCGCCGCACCCGAAAGAACGGTGCCCGGTACGAGCACGCGGTGGTCGCCGTTGCGGAAGAGCATCCGCGTGACATGGGGCATGGCCAGTCCGACGAAGCCGATCGGCCCGCAGAAAGCCGTCACCGTGCCGGCAAGCAGCGTCGTCGAGAGAAACAGCAGCCCCCGCGAACGGCGGAGGTTCAGCCCCATCGTCACGGCGTACTCCTCGCCGAAAAGCAGCAGGTTGAGCGGCTTTATCGTGAATACCGCCAACAGCAGCCCGACCATGACCGACGGCACGAGGACGGCGAGCTGCTGCGCCGTCACGTCGCCCAGCGACCCCATCGTCCAGATAACGAAGGACTTCAAAGCCTCCTCCCTGCTCATGTATTGCAGTATCTGCACAATCGCCCCGACGCCCGATGAAAACATCATGCCGAGGATGAGGATGACCATGATGTCCTTGATGCGGTGTCCGACGGCGGCTATCACGAGCAGCACGGCGGCCGCTCCCGCCCATGCGGCCGTGGCGATGCCGACCGACGAACCGACGCCGGCAAGCACCACGAGCGCCACGCCGAGGCTCGCGCCCGAACTGATGCCGAGCACATAGGGCCCGGCCAGCGGGTTGCGGAACAGCGTCTGCATCTGCAATCCGCTGACCGACAGCGCTGCGCCTGCCAGCAGCGCCACCACCGCCTTTATCAGGCGGATGTTCAGGACGATTTTCGCCGTCACTTGCGGACAGTCGCCGCCCGTCAGGGCCGCCCACACATCGCCGACGGGGATGCGCACGGCTCCGACAGCCAAATCCAGCAGAAAGAGACCGACCGTAAGTGCGGACAATGCGGCAAAGAGTATGGCGGAGCGGGAACGCATTTATTTCACACCTTTTTGAGTTACAAGGATATAGTCAAAGAAATCGCCACATGTAACCACAATTCGAAACTTTCTTTCTTCCCCAGTGTTTTGGTCGACATTTATACGAAGAGACTTTTGCGTTGGCTTTTCCAAAGTCATCCATTCATAAGTTCCAAGTTCACCGGTAGTATGGATGTCTCCTTTACCCTTGTACCGAATGTCTGATTGAGGAATCTCCACTCCAGACAACGACCAAAGACCTTCCGAATTAATGACTTCGCTTCCATTGCTGGCTTCAAAAACTATTTCATGCTTTGATAGACGGATATCATCATCCCAGTCCCCATCTTTTCTCATTACATCGTTTTCCGGCTGGGAGCAACCCAAGAATAGAATTGAGAACAAAAAGATTAAAACATATTTATACATATCATAACCTATTATTTCAGTTGCTTGTAATAGACGAAATCCTCCTCCACGAGTTCGGGGTGGAAAATCTTGATAAGGTCGCGCAGCACGAGGTCGGGGTGCACAACTGCCGATTCGAAGTAGTCGTTGCCTCCGGCGGCGTTGGTGCGGCGATTGTTGTTGTAGACCCGGCCGCCCAGGAAGCAGCGGGTATCGGCGAACTTCGGGCAGGCGGCTTTCACCTCGCCGAGCGAATTCGCCATCCCCACGTTCAACCACATGTCGGCGGCCGACGCGAGCAGATAGGCCTCCTCCATATCGACGGGCGTCGAGGCGTTGCCCGTGTTCTTCTTGTAGATATAATCGCCTCCGGCGTCCTTAATCAGTCGCACGGCATAGCTTTCGGTCGAGGGCATGAACCACGAATCGCCGTAGGGCGTGTTGAGCATTACCGACGGAGCGTCGAGGGCGTTCTCCGCCACCCGCTGTTTCAAGGCATTGTATCGGGCAGGAATCTCCGCAAAGACCTTTTCGCCCTCCGCGCGTTTGCCGACGACCTCCGAGAGCGCCACTAACCATTCGGCCTTGCCCAACGGCGACTCTTCCAAATAGTCGCCGACATATAGGAACGGGATGCCCAACTCGCGCAGCTTCGGCTCCATGCCGCTGGCGCCGTTCACACCGTAGAGTAGCACGAGGTCGGGGTCGAGCGAGAGCAGCAGCTCGTAGTTTATATTCCCTTCGTAGCCCACGTCGCCGATGCGGTCGCGGCGTGCCTGAATGTCTGCGTTGGAGATGTAGTCGATGCCCGATACGCCGACCACGCGCCCAACCGCGCCGACGGCATCGAGCATCGCCACGTGGGTCGACGACATCGCCACGATACGTTCGGCGTTGCCTTCGAGCACCTGCCCGTCGAACCTTTCGGGAGCGGTTTCGCCGTCACGGGCGATGAACATCTGCGCGGCGACGCTCTCCGCGCCCTGCCACGGGTTCGTGACGGTGAGCAACACGCTCTGTCTGCCCTCGGCACCCTGAATGTCGAAGCCCGAGGCGTATTCGGGAGTATAGACCGGTCGGTTGAAATCGGCGAGTTTGGAACTCTTGTTATGACAGCCTGCCAATGCGAGCGTAAGGAGCAGCAGGCTCAGATTCTTTCCTATTTTCATATCGTTACAAATTTATTTTTTCCTGTTTTTTCCGAACTTCGGGGTAATGCCGATGAAGAGTTCGAAGTTGATGCCGGGCATGGGGCGCGAGAGCACCGAGAGATAGTCCTCGTCGAAAAGGTTGTTGACGGCGAGTTTCAGCTGGATGTCCATCGGTCGGAACGACAGCCCCTTTTCGAGCGAAATATTGCTCATGAAATATTGTGGCAGGTGTCCCGTCAGGGTGTAGTCGTTGCTCGACATGGTGAAACGCTCCGAATAATAGGCCCACTTGTATAGGAACGCCCACGAGCGCCACGCGAGGCGCCCTGTCAGCGAGGCGGAGTGTCGCGGCACGTAGGGCAGCTGCTTGCCCACCGATTGGTCGGCGGGCGACATCTTTTCGCCCTCGTTGATGGAGGGCGTCCACGAATAGGAGCTGTTCAGGTCGATGAGCCAGTCCTTTGCGGGCTGCACAGTGAGGTCCGCCTTGATCTCGACGCCGTAGGCGTGCACCTTCTTCACGTTGCGGGGAGAGAAGAATCCCTTTGTCGTGGGTAGCCAGATGATCCAATCGTCGATGTAGGAATCGAACCAGTTCGCGCTGCCGCTCAATTTGTAGATACTCTTCTTGCCGACCTCGAAGCTGATGCCCGCGTCATAGCTGAACCCGTGCTCGTTTTTCAGGTCGGGATTGCCGCCCGGGAGGAAATAGAGATCGTTCAACGTCGGGAAACGGTAGTTGCGTGACACGGAAGTTTTGGCAACGATATTGCCCTTCTTCGACAGGATGCCGTCGATGAAAAACGCGGGGATGAGCGGTACCCATTGGTCGCCGTACAACTCCTCGCGCAATACGACCGACATACCCATGCGGTCGATGGGCTGCCACTTCGCCGAAAGGGAGCCCGAGAGTTCCACACGCCCTTTGTCATAGCCCACGACGGCCTTGTTGCCGTCTTGCAGGATGATGTTCTTGTCCTCGCTGCGCACCAAATGCTGGTGCGCCGATACGTTGGCGGTGAAGAACCATCGCTTCGAGGGGCTGTACTCGCCCTCCGCCTGACCGTAGAACGTGTTCACCTTGCTGCGCGAGCGCGTCATCGACGCCCAGTTGTCGGGGGCTACTTCCCGCTTGTAGTCGTATGCCATCCACGTGTGGATATAGCCGCCTTTCACGCCGACCTTCCAGTTGCTTTTGATATGGTCCCACGACACGACGCCGCGGAACGTCTGCTCCCGCTGGCGGTTCTCGAAATCGGTCGCGTCGCCGTAGTCGGTCGTGAGCATCGGCAACTCACGGTTGGAGTTGATATACCAGGCATTCAGCCCCACCTTGTCGCCGTTACGCGTGTCGTAGTACACCTCCTGCAACAGGTGCAGGTCCTTGAACGAACCGCTGCGGTTGCGCTCCACGGGATGATACTGCCCGATGATGTTCTTATCCTCGTCGTATATGTTGATCTTCTTGTCGTGGTTGGTGTATTTGTAATCGTTGGGCGACGAGGAGTAGACGGCGCGGGTCGAGACGTGCCAGCGGTCGCTGCCGTAGGTCAGGCGCAGGAACTCGTCGAACGTCTTGAACGAACCGATGCCCTGCACGTACTGGGCGTTGAAGCCTTCGCCTACATGGGGCGCGGTGGCGAGTTTGACGAGGCCGCCGATGCCGCCGCCCGTCTCGTTCACCGACGAGGTGCCGTGAAGCAGCGATGCCTGGTCGATGAAATAGGACGGTATGGTCGAGAAGTCGGTCATGCCGAGCATGGGGTTGTTGATGCGCATGCCGTTCCACGTGACCTGCGTGTGCGAGGGCGACGTACCGCGAAAGGCGACCGTCGATAGCGTCGCGCGCCCGTAGCTCTTGACGAACACCGACGAGTTGAACGTCAGGATATCCGCCATAGAGAGGGCAATGTTTTCTTTCAGCGCGAGCGAATCGAACTTCGTCTTCTGCACGCCGATGTCTTTCATCGGCCGATGACCGAGGACCGTGACTTCGGGTATCTGGTAAACGCGCCGCGTGATTCCCTGCGCGAACAGCACGGAGGGGCAGACGAGCAGCAGCGAGAGGAGGAGCATGTATTTCGTATGGGTCATTCGTTTCCGTTTTTTAGTGGTTATTATTTTCCGACAGGATGGTTGCGGGCGGTGCCGGAGCGGGCATTTGACGCGTGTCGAACCCGTGTTCTTCAAGCAGCTGCCTGTATTCTTCCTCGAAGGAGAGGTTCAGATGAATTTTCGATTGTTCCCCGATGAAACGTCTGACCCGTTCCAGATCACCGAACGAGACGCTGAACGAATCGAAACCGGGAGCCCAGCCGGAAAATTCGGCATATTCCGGATACCTCAGGTGAAACACGCCGGTAGAGCCTTTCACCTTGTTCACTATCTTGTTGAAATTATCGGGTTGCGGGATTTCGACAAGGATATGCACGTGATTCAGAAAAGCGTTGGCGGCATAGACATGGCAGCCTTTTCCCGAGAAAATCTGTATTATCCTATCGAGCAGTATCTCTTTCCCATCCATCGGGATGGTCATCTTGTGTCTTTTGGTGGTAAAGACGAGATGGTATATGTGCCGTTGCTTGCTCATTACTTCCAACAAAATGCACCGGGGATGATGCCGACATAAAATTCATCAATCAGTTCGCCCTCGGACGAGTAGCGGTAGATCATACCCTGTTGCTGGTAGTCGATGGCGTCGGCGATATACACCTCCCCGTTGGCGGGGTTCACCGTCAACCCGTAGTAAAGCGTGCCGCTGTATTCGAGGAACGGACGTACCGGCACGCGGGCGGCATTCACGTCCATGCACCAGATATCTTTGTTGATCCAGTAGAGCTTGTCCCGCTCGCCGTTGAGCTGCACCTCCGAGGGCCAGTCGCCCAGTTTGAACTTGAACTGTTTCTCGACGGTGAACGTCTCGGCGTCGATGCGGTAGAGCGACGGGGCCTCGTAGCCGTAGGGGCTGCCCTCGTAGCCGCCGTCGGTGACCGTCCACATCTTGTTGTTACAGTCCATCACGAGCGACGTGGGTTGGATGCCGACTTTCAGTTCGTCGACCACTTGGTCGGTCTCGGTGTCGATTTTGATAATGCGGTTCTGGTACGACCAGCAATTGCAGTAGACGTATTTGCCGTACTGCACCATCTGTTCGGTCGAGCCGCTCTCCATCGTCATATCCGGCACCTGAATGTAACCGGTTATTTCGTATTTCTTCGGGTTGATGATGAAGATACGGTTGTCCCACAATTGGGTGACGTAGGCTTTCTCGTCGCTCAGGAAATGGATGTAACGCGGCGAGGTGAGATTCTCGATGCGTCCCACCTCCTTAAATGTATTCAGGTCGATGGCGAAGATGACGTGCGAGTTGTTCACCACCACCCAGCCCTTGCCGTCGTGGATGCACATCGACTGCGCCACGTCGCCGAGCTTCATGCCATTGGCGCGGAAAAACACTTCGTTTTGCACCGTTTTGGTCGCGGGGTCGTAGTAGGAGAGCGTGGCGTTGCCGTACTGGAAATTGCCCTCGTTGGTGATGAACAGTCCGGCTCCGGAGGCATTGAACTCCTCCACCGCATCGCCGTAGTCCCATTTCATGCAGGAAGACAGAAACAGTGACACAACTACGCTCCACAGCAGGTATTTCAGTTTGTGACAGGTCATATCTTTATTGTTACGGTTAATCCCCGGTATGTGTACCTTACGGCATCCATACCGAGGATTGGCAGAAAATTTATTGTTTCGTTATATCTATTCGGCAGGCGTGTACCGACCTTCTTTCATGTCTTGGAAAGTGGGGTTGTAGCCACAATCCGTTACATCCCATTGAGATGCTTCTGTAAGAATATTATTCTCGAACAGATATTTGAAAGTACTGAAGTTGTTTATATCCCCTTGACCGCTTATGTTAATACTCTTTACCAATTTGAGACCGGAAAAATCTATGGATTTTATGCCGTTTGGACCAAAAGCAGAGAAAGGGCATGTTATTGAAAGATCTCCGGATATGGATTCCACATTAGGATAAGATATATTATTTGCCGTCATTCCAAACATAGCAACATCGGTAATGATATTGACGCCACCGTGTATTGTTTTTAATTTGGGGCATAAAATATTAGTTTTGTTAATATTAAATTCAGCCTGTGTGCTCCCTGCCTCTGTTCCAATACTTTCCAAATTAGAAAATTCGATGTCATCCTTGAGGGATGATGTAGTAACTGAACATGAACCGAGAATTCTCTTCAACAAAGGGAAGTCGATCTTATTTGCATTTATATTCTCTCCTAATGTTAAAGCACCTCCGATTTCCTGCAATTTAGGAAACTCGATTTCCACTCCCGTATCAACAGAACCAGTATTCAAAGCAATGGTTATATCTCCTGCCACATTGACAAATGGCATAATGAACCTTTTGACATAAAAATAATCTTTACATTCAAAGTTGCCTTGCATGTTCAAGATACCTTCCAAAGTAAATTCTGTCAATCGACAGTTTTTGGGAAGCAACAGCAAATTACCGTTAAATGTTTCCGATCCTACAATCTTATTTAATCGGTTACACTGTAAGGTAAGTGTATTCCCGTTAAAATTTATTCGGGACAAATCCAGCTCTTCAATGAGCAAATTGCTCAAAGTCATATTTCCAAACACGTCCCTTAAAGCGGATATATTGAATTTATTGACTTTGTTTGCATCCACACTGAACTCTCCACAGGATGTAAGGCCGGGTAGCTCGATGGTGGATATTTCTTTGCAATTCTTTATAGTCAGACCTCCTGCCGAATATAATTCAGTCATTGCAATACTCCCGATTAAGGCCATATCGGTAAATGAGGCAGTACCTGCAACACTTTCCAATGCAGGCAGATAAATTCCTTGCAATTTGGGAAAATACTGTATTGTAAGTTCGTTCCCAACCCGTTTGAGCGCTGAAAAGACAATTGCTTCGGTTGTCGCTGATTCTTTTTGTATCACAGAACCCTTAACAATTAAGGAAGAACCGATAGATTCGACTGCATTTGCATCCAAATCGAGCAACGCGTCAGAGGTCACATACAGATCTTCGCCGATGGTTGTGACCTTGGGAATGGAAACTTTTTCAATGACGGAACTGTTAATAACAAAATCACCGACCACTCCAAGCAAGGAGGGTAGATTAACCGTTTTGAGCGTAGTATTTTTACTCGTAGAAATGATTGAGCCTAATTTGAAACTGCCGAGTTGCTCCAGATTGTCCAGTCCCGACAAATCGGCACCCTTGTAAGAGGAATTGAGAATAAGGGTGTTGCTTATCTGTTTCAAATTGGCGAGCCCTTCCAGATTGGTGATTTCTTCCCCGTCAGCCGTTCCGATGGTTAGGTTGCCGTCGATTCTATTTATTCCGGTCTCGGCAAAATTATCCACTTCGGCTTGTGTGGCGAGAACCACGCTGCCGCTCTGCTCGATGTCGGCATATCGGTATGTATAGGAATATACTTTGCTTTCCTGCATTTTGGAGGTAACAACGAATTTCCATTCATTCTCCCAATCTTGTATGGTCGATGGATTGGGGTTAATGGTAGCTCCTTCACTTAAAGTATAGGCTGCGGTTGCACCATCCAAATCGGTGTTATAAGGAATCTCAACAGTAATTTTATCCCCGGCAATCGTGGCTTGATAAGTAATACCGCCAATATTCAGGGCAAAATCGGAAATGTAATGGTCTTTGCCCTCTATTCCGCTGAACTCCGGATCGTCATCGCTACATGCGGTAAAACAGAACGCAGCGAAGCAGAATAGGATGAAATAATATATCTTGTTCATGATGGAATCTTATTTGTCATTATTGTTATTTTCGTCACAGAACTTGAATACTTCCGTGGAATTTTCACCTAACCAACCCGCTTTTACATTGACCCCGGTTTGCACCTTGATAAAATCGATATGGGTCAGATTTGCCGAGGTTCCGTCGATATTGACTGCATCGGAAATCTTGAAGAAATTGCCGATTGCCGCCGCACTGGGATTATTTTTGTCAGGCATATCATCGCCGATATTGTCGGCATATCCCCAGCCGAACGGATTATTGGACCACATTCCCGTAGTAGGACTTTGTTCCGTGCGCGCTTTCAGGCATGTGCCGTATAGCGTATAAGAATCCGCTTCAATCCACAAGGGGTAATAAAACTCTTGTGGATGATAGTTACCAAGACGGTCAATCGCACCCGTATTTCCCTTGTTGTCCTGCCATGGTGTATCCATATTGGGGCCGGGTCGGAAATAAGTCACGGCATAATCCTGAATGGTTTCGGGTTTTCCATATTCCGAGCCTTTCAATTCGTACCACTCATCGTTGGGTAATCCGTCCCCGTTGACATCCTGCATAACCCAGACTATGCCGGGTTCATTCGATGAATCGAAAGCATTCCCCTTGATCGAGAAATCATAACCGCCTTTATTTTCAATGCTGTGGTCGAATCCTACTACGATATATCCGCCCCAACCGCCGAGCGATACATATAATTCATTATCGAGACGTTTTTGGGCATAAACACAAGCGGATTCATGTGTACGTTCTCCGTTGAATCCTGCCGTATTCGTTTCGTTTACGAATTGTCCGGGAGCAGGGACAAATTCGTATACCTTATTGCTATAAATAGAATTTCCGGCAGCAAACGCTCTTTTCTCGGCTGCTTCACAACATTTTACCGGAATATCGACGCTGACTTCATCTACGCCGGATACCGAAATATTCCGGGTAAGAACGGCTGCCTTTGTATCTTGACTATTGTATTTCACCGTAAAAGTAAGTGTGTATTCTCCGGCTTGAGTCGGTTTGAATCCGTATATCAGCGCATCAGCTCCGTCGATTTTTTGTCCGTCCAAACTCCACTGGTAGGAAGGTTCGGCATTTACCGACACGTAGGGACGAATAAACAGTGTACGACCCAATTCTATATATTTCGTGTTATCTTCGGCAAAATACAAAGACAACGGAATGTCTATTACGATCGGAAGTTTATCAACCACCTCGATTGTGATTGTCTTTTCCGTTTTGCCGTCTTCATTCGTGACAATCAAAGTCAGTTCATAAGTTCCCAATTCATCCTGCTTGAATGTATAGGTGTTTCCTGTGCCGACCTCTTTCCCGTCAAGAGTCCACAAGTATGTAGCTCCTTCAGCATTTTGAATGTCGGGGGTAAGGATGTATTCACGTCCCGCAACAACTTTGAGCCCCGTCGTAGGTGTTACCAATGAAATGACAGGAGGCGCAAGTTCATTGACCTCCACACGGATCTCTTCCTCAGCACTGGCATCTCTCGTATCCACCCGCAGGGTAACGTAATACGAGCCGCATTCGTCAAAAGTGTATCTCAGTTGCGGCTCATCGGAAATAATACGGCCGTTGCATTTCCATGAATAAACGGCGTAATCGACATTTTGATAGGTCGGCTCGATAACGACCTCTTTTCCTATCTTTACAACATAAATACCGTCCTCGCTGTCCAACTCGATGACAGGGGGAACGGTCACGTCTTGCGATATTTCCTCGTCCTTGTTACAAGAGAATAAAAATACCGCTATGGAGAATAAAAGCAAATACTTCTTCATGTTGATGATTTTAATCAATAAAAAATCCCTTGAAGAAAGTATCTTGTCAATCTCCAGCGGGGATATAAAAAGGGGCAAACACTTTTATTTATCGTTAAACAGCATTTGCCCCCGATTCATGTTAGTTTACAGTTACATCTATATCGTCTATGGCAACATAAGCCGGAGTATTCAGGCCGTATGTGCTTGAATCACTTCCTTCGAAGTTAATCGCAACGGTACACACACTATCTCCTAAACCACTTAAATCCACTTTACTCCAACCAGTACGAATTTGATTCGTCAAGCCTGATTCAGTATTTTTGCTTGAATTAAAGTTTGCCAAATAGTATTCGACTTTCTTACCTGTAGGTTGTCCTTTTGCATTCAAAGCAACAAATACCACTTTAAACCATCCGTTTTGTTTCTGCAAAGAACCTTGGGTAAACGAGTTCCCATCTTTCATGACCAGATAGGCATAAGTCGTGTTGCAGACCCACAGACTATTGAACCTTCCGGTTTTTGCCATTCCAGTTACAGCACGATTAGGGATTGTGACTTTGTATCCAGTTGAATCAGTCAGATATATCTTGGCACACTTATCATAGGTCGTGTTTGAATCATTGTATGAATCGCTATAACCGAAAGCAACTGCGAAATTTTTACCGCTATGACCACCATTAGGCCAATATACGCTACATTGATTCTGGTAATCACCTTGTGTCATATTCGTGAAATTAGAGATGGCAAAACCGCCATTCCAATACTCATATTGCCAAGGTTGTCCGGTAACCCATTCCTGTTTCAAATAATTAATCGGGAATTGAATATATGTGCCGGTTTCTCCGATTTGAGTGATATAGCCGGTCGTTACCTGATTTCCATCTGCGGTTGCCGAATAAAGGTTGGCCCCATACTGGTCGGAAGCCATTACATCTTCGGGTGCGTTATCAAAATTGATAATCGCATTGGTAGAACTCGTTGCGCGGGTTTGAATCGCACTCTCATTATACGGAGAAAGGAAATCATCGTCGGATGAACATCCCGTGAACACTGCGGCGGCAACTGCTACAGCTGCCATTGCCATGATTTTGTTAAAGTTTCTCATAATCCATTGTTTTAGTGAAACAATATGTAAAAACAAAAATTCCGTTTGTCACGATGGATAATCGTATCAAACGGAAACAGTGTCTGTATCAATTTCGGGGTGTCAGCTCTGAAGCCGGAAGCCCACAGCCTATCATGCTGTAATTGAACAAACGCCAGAATCCTGTGGCGGTTATCTCATCACGTTTGCAGCAGGTCTTCTGACTTATTCCAGTTTGCCGCGCCTTCCCAGCCTTATGACCAGTGGCAGGTTGCGGCAACTTTTTGTTGGAACTTACAGCAGCAGGTTCTGTCCCGGATTTTCACCGGATTCCCTTTTAATCCTTTCGGGTCTTCAAACCTTTGAGGAACTACAACGGTACAAAAGTAATATAAAATATATCAAAATCCAAATAATTCAAGTTGTTTCTAATTAAACTATTTGAGCTTATAACAAACGAAGACGATAATTGCCACACACAGCATCCATAAGCCAGTAAAACAGCCTATTATTTCCCATAATATGGTGCTTTGAAATAGATAACTATTAGCTACAATTATACAAGCAAAAAAAGCAGATAGAATAATGACTGTTAATATCATGCACCAGAAGGCGGTGGCGGAAATTATCACACGGTCTTTCATCGAGAGGCGGTCAAGCAACTTCGCGCTTTCCTTGTCAATCCTGTCGGCTATCTTCCGGCAAATCGCATCCCCTTCCTGCTCAAGCGTCCGCTTGGCTTCCTCGCTGACGGTTATTTTGTTTGCCTCGTGCAGGGAAGAGGCAGCCCTGTCCAGTCCGGGCAGGGCTGCCGAGAGTCTGTTTTCAAGTTTTTCCAACTTGTCGTTAAGAATACCGACGGCCTTATAATTGTTTTCCAGCGCGTCGGCCATGCGGTCTTTCTCCTGCATCTTCTCGGCTGCGGGGAGTGCCGCGTCTATTTCCGAAAAATCAAATCTGTCCTTGTTCATGGTTCCTATCGTTTTTGTCCGACTTTCGTTTTCCTGCCGATCATCCTTTCCGCTTCACGGGCGCACCGGCGTGCCCATTCCCGTTCGTCCTCGTCCTCCCGTCTTCCCCAAGGCAGGTCACTGGTACTTCCACCACCTCCACCCGAGGGTGCGGCCTGTACCGACATCATCTCAACGAAGAGAGCCACCGCCATGTCGGTGAGATCACGGCTGTTGGCCGTCTCGCGGTAGTCAAACTCGTCATTAAATATGGCCAACGCTTCATCAGGTATGAAGTAGCTGCGGCTTTCCCCGCCAATATCGATATGATACGGGGTGGTGCCGGAGCGATAATCGGTATACTGTGGAATCGGTGTCGTTCCTTGTGCCCGAACCGGTGTAGGTCGGGTTGCGGTCGGTATCGGCTTCTTTGTGGCGGGTGGCATTGAAACGGTCTTTGCCTTGGGAACCGAGTGCAGCTTCTCCCACGTGGTTTCGAGTTTGCTCGTCATGAGATTGCGCCCCCTGCCGAGTTCGGAAGCCTTGTATCTGGCGTTGCCTTTCTTCAGCACGTAGCCGCGTAATATCTTCCTGTTGTCGTGCAGCTCCCAGATTTCATATCCCTTGCTCCGGAGTATGGCGGCGTATCCGTCCCATGACCAGCTTTTCATGGATTGCAGGGTTTCCATGCAGTCCCGGTTCACCTGCCCGATGTTCGTCTCCCGTACTTCGGCGGCGGTTGTCCAGCCCCGTTTCAGGGCCACACGCTCGGCTGCCCGCTGCGCCCGCAGGTGTATGTCGTGGTCGTTGTTGACGTGTCCCTGCTCGTCGATACGGCAGAACGCGCCGTGAAGGTGTGGAACGCCGCTTTGGGATTCCAGATGCAGCTGTACCGTCCCCTTGCTCCCTTTGAGGTTGGTCTTCGGGGAGTACGTCCTGCCGTTCTTGTCGTGCAGTTCGATGTTGTCGAACTCGTTAATGAAATCGTCCCACAGCTTTTGCCAGTCGTCGATGGTAAAGTCTTTGGTGTGCTCCGGCGCGGGGCTGACTTCGATGCGGATGACGGAATTTTTGACCCGTTTGAATTTCGCCAGTGTCAGCTGCATGGAATCCCATATTCCCGCCGCGTCCAGTCCGGGCGGCAGCAAATTGTCCCCCACGTGGAAGATGCGTTCCGGGTGTTTCTTGTTCCTCGATTCTCCCGTGATATAACCGAGGTCATTTATCCCGTGGGAGATGGATTTCGCTTTTGCTATCATGGTTCATCCTCCCGGTCTTCATCGTTCCTTGTACCGTCGTGCAGACGGTTGTCCGCCCGCACGCTGTCCAGCACTCTTGATACGCGCTCGGCCAGCTTGCCGAGTTCTTTGAGCCATCCGAGCATGAAGGGGTAGCTGTTAAACATCTGTCTGCGCTTTTCGGGATTCATGCCACGGAGTGCGGACGTGTAGTTCACGAGGTCGCTGCGGCAGCCTATAAGGGTCTCCATGACGGTTTCCTGCCTTGCCGTCAGCCTCGCTTTCGGCCTGTAACCGGAAGCTCTTGCCAGTATGTAATTGCTGACGGTCATGCCGCACTCGTCGGCCAGCCGCCGGATATGCTGTTTCTGCCCCGGGGTGACCTTGGCACCGACATACTCGGTACGCCTGTTCCCGGGTGGAAAGGGTGTATTCTGCTTGTCTTCTGTCATAAAATGTTGTTTAAAAATGGGTTATTAAAAGGTGCGAGCTTGCGAGCGCCGCCACCGGCGAACTGCCAGTGAGCCGCGAGAGCGCCAAGGGATGACTGACCGAAGGGAGGTGATACCTTGGCATATCTCGAAACTGAAAGACGTTTCATGCCTCCCTGCGGCGTGCCTCCACTGCCGGATAGAATGCCTTCAAAAGCCGTTCAAAGGCCATTCATCTGCCGTTCAACGCCATTTGAGGCAGTACTACAAGGGTTGCTGACATGGTTGCCTTGCGTGTCCGTCCAGCCCTCTATGCAGGTCACGGAAGCTACGGAAGCGACTTTGGAAGCGGTTACCGTAATCAAGCCCAGCCTTTCCATCGTGGCAAGCAGGTTACGGACTTTTTTTCTCCCCACGTTCCATTTCTCCGAGAGGCCGGTTTCCGAGAACTGCAACTGTCCGGCCTGCAACTCCTGCGGCCTGCGGAAAGAATCATCCCTGCCGGAAACCGATTGCACCCGTGAGAGCAAATCTTTGAAAAGAATACGGTTGTTGATTATATAGCCACCGTTGTCGCTCGTTGTTCCTGCAAGCCATTCGATGGCCTCTGCGGTAAAACGAAAGCGGATTGTCCGGAATCTCTGCGGCTTTTTGAAAAGATATGTTTCCTTGTTCTTACTGTCTTCTCGTATCATTTGAGTAGAGATAAGGGAACGGGACCGCGGAGCGACTTGCAACAGCTTCGACAGGATGTCGTGAATGAAAGTTTCCTTGTCCGCCAAAGTTTCATCCGCTGTCCCGTTCCGGTCTGACTTTAATTCTTCCCTTCGTTCGTGGTAGGTTGGGATTGCAGGTGCCCCCGTGCGTCCTCTACCGCCTTGAAATCGGATGAGATTTTCATCAGCGCGACACTGATACGGCAGAGCTGGCCGATGTCAACAAAGTCCTTGACAGCTTCCATGAGTTTTTGCACACGCTCCTGACGGTGTTTCATCACGGCCTCGTTGCTCGCCCCGTTTTCCTTGGTCAACCCATGGTTGAGGAAGCGATTGACGGCCAGCATGTCGGTTGCCTCAATTGTACCGGTGTCGCCTTTCCCCATGCCGTAGCCGACCATTACCCGGATAGAATCGGCCTCATAGGGGGAACAGCCGCGAAGGAAATCCAGAATGGTCTGGGCTTTCGCGCTGATAACGGGTCTGCTATCCTTTCTCTTCGACTCCTTGTTCGTGGAATCCTGAACCGTGGTATCCTTGATACCCGGCTCCTTGTTCGTCAAATTGTCCATGTACATTTTTGTTTTAATCGGTTGATGAATCATTTGTTTTTCTCACGGTTAACCAGATAATGCGCGGCCTCGCTGTCAATCTCGCTTTGGGATTTCACCCGTACCCGTTTCAGCCACGCGTCGAGGTCTTCTTTGGCGAAGAAGCACAGCTTGCCGCCCGGCTTGTAGTAAGGGATGGCACGGCGCATCATCATCTTGTAGAGATAGCTCGGCTTCAACCCGAGGTAACGGGCCGCTTCCGTTGTAGTCATTAAATTGCGTTCACTTTCCATATACGTTCGTTTTAGAATTGTTCCTTGTGCTTTCGAAAACCGGAAAATGCTGTTTGTCAGCCTTTTCTTTTCTTCTGTTTCCGATGCAAAGTTAAGTTTGACCCGGAGTGCCCCAATGTGGGACAAATGGGGAAAACACGTAAAAAAGAAATGCGCCATACTGCTGGGTTTCAACAGTATGGCGCATGGCTATGGCTTGTATATGTTGTGCTGAATGGGGAAACGGCGGGCGGCTATGGGGTACGGTTCAGCTTCCTCGCGCTCTCAACGGCCTTGTCGATGGCCTTGCGGTAGTTCTGGTTCTCTTCGGTCGCGCCTTTGCCGCAAACGTCGCTGCGGTGCTTGTCGTAGTAGGATTTGGATATGCCGCAGCGTTTCAGGAACTCTTCCGCCCAAAGCCTGCCGCGTTCGCGCGGTCTGATGGTCTGCGAGACGGAGAACACCATGTAACAGACGCGCAGGTTCTCTTTCGGGCATACCGTGACAGGCCGTGAGGTTGGTTTCAGGTTCAGGAAGTTCACGAAGTCGCTGCCCGACAAATACTCGAACTGGTAGTCGTTGCACACCTCGTAGATGAACAGGCACAGGGCAAGGTCAACGGTGTCCATCCATGCGGATGTCTCTTGCAGCAAGGCGGTCCGATTCATGGCTCGCCCTCCCTCATGTGCCGGATGTCGGAGATGATACTCCCGGCGATTCCTTTCAGGCGTTCCACCAGTACGTCGAGGTACATCGGTTTGAAGCAATAAACGCAGAAATACCGGTCACGTTCCTGCTGCCACTCCTTATATAACAGGTTCACGCGCGCGTGAGCTTCGTCATACTTCACCTTTGCAGTGCTACATTCCACATCGAGCGACTTGTATTCTTCCGAATCCGAAGGCAGGAAGTCGAGCCGCGCACTCATCACCGAATACTTGCGCCAGAGTTCTGTGGCGGCTGTTTTCGCTTCCTCGTAGCGGAGTTCAAAGGGCTTGAGGTGTTCCTCGAAAAGAGCCTCAAAGTCCATCGACTGCAACGGTGTCCTGTCAAGCGAAAGGTAGGTTTCAGTTTCCGAACATAGGGAAGATGAAAATTCCAGAAGTTGACCCGCGTCTTCCCGGAACAGCATTCCAGCTTCTTTGACAAGGCTGTTCGTGTCGTTGAAGTCACGGTAAAACAGGGAGAATAGCAAGGCCTGTTCAAAAGACGGTTCACCTTGTCCACGAGTGGCGAGAAGCGTGTTTACCTCGTGCAGCCGTTGTGAAATTTGCTGTATCATCATAGCCGTCAGGAATTAAAAAGGTCATCCATTGTCACCTCACTGTGGACTATGCTCTTGTGTTTGCCGTCAACCACTCCGTAAGTCGTTATAAATGTATGCACCAACGCTTTTTTATTTCCGGTGGCCATATTGAAGATACCGGCCCTTTCGCGGAGCTTCATCTCATAGTCTTTCGTTATCGCATACTTGTTCTCGCTGAATTTCATTTCACATAAATGAATGACTCGGTCCGCACGCTCTATTATCATGTCAATTTGCGCACCGGGCAATTCATCGTCTGATGGTTTCTGCCAGGTATAAACGAATGTGGCCATAGTGTCTATGTGCAGTTTCTCCTTTATCTGCCGGTGATGTGTCATGCACACCTGCTCAAAGGCATTTCCCATCCATGAGGAAATACTGCGGGAGTCGATGTTATTACTCCACCACTGGTCGTCTTTGAAACTGTTAGGTTCAATGAACTTATAATAGAACATCGTGTAAAAATCGACCATACGGTATCGGGTTTCCCGTTTCTTGTTTCCGTACTGCGCCCATTTTTCAATGAAATCACACCGTTCAAGATTCTGAAGCACCCGTGTCAGCTTGCCGCCTTCAAATTTAATGGCTTTTGAAATTTCTTTGTGGGTAAGCCCGGACTTATGTTCGCAAAGCAACTTGACCACTTCGATATACAAGTCCGCATTAGAAAACAACGCATGGTACAGCTCGTCAAACTCCAGTCTCAAAACACCGTCCTCTGAGAAAAAAAGGCGGTCAATGTTTTGCGCAAGACTGTCATCGGGTTTTACAAGGCTATAATAAAACGGTATGCCGCCAAGCAGCATGTAGGATTGCAGCAACTGCATCCTGTCCCAGTTCGAACCGATGTCCGTCATATATTTTTCCACTTCATGCAAGGTAAACGGCATGACATGGATACGTGATGTTATTCGCCCATGCAGACCGCCTTTATTGGCTACAAGCTTATCCACCATCCATGATGTAGCCGAACCTGTAGCCACGAAAAGAATATTGCGCTGGCTTACAGCCCAACTGTTCCAAAAATATTCAAGAGCACTGACAAAATCAGATCTGAAACTGTCAACCCACGGCATTTCATCAAAGAACACAACTTTCTTTCTATCTCCGGGAAGGGTCTCCAGATAATTTTCAAGTGCATAGAACGCATCTGACCAGTTGGAAAAAGCTTTAATATCCCGCGCTCCGTACTTTTTGAGAGTCCTTGCGAAATTAACCAACTGTGCTCTGGTAGAAAGGTTCCGTGCTCCTACGAATTTGAAGTCGTATTTGTCATTGAAGAAACGTTCTATAAGGAATGTTTTTCCTACGCGGCGGCGCCCATAGACTATTACCAGTTCTGAGCGTCCCGAGTCCAAGCATCGCTGTAGCTCGGCACATTCCCGTTCTCTTGCTATAAAGGGTTCATTCATAAATGATTTTTGTTTGCGAAGTTACCTAATCTTTTGCTTGCGGCAAAATAATATCGCACGAAAACGCACTTTATCTTAAATTTTATTTGGGATAAAGTACGTTTTCACGCTTAAATAGCCGATACACAGCCATCAGTCAAACACGTTATTTACAAGATTGACCGCCTCAACCTTCTTGCTGTCAACGATTTTTGCGTATATCTGGGTCGTTTTCACGTTGGAGTGGCCGAGCAGCTTGCTCGTTGTATAGAGGTCTGCGCCCAGTGTTAGCATCATCGTTGCGAAGGTGTGCCTACTCGTATGGTAGGTGATTTTCTTGGTGATACCGGCGGCTTTCGTCCACTTTGCCAGCACCTTGTTTATATTGGGTTCTGCTATCAGCCCGTCGAACACCCTGCCGTTGTCCGGGGCATCGCCGCGTTCCGGCAGCCATTTCATCGCCTGTGAGGAAAGGGGCAGGAATATCGGGGTGGTGGTCTTCTTCATCACGACCGAGGCGCGCCACTGTTCCCCGTCTTTGGAAAGGTCACGCCAGCGGAGCGCGTAAATGTCGCTTAGCCTCAATCCGCAATAACAGGCGAACAGGTAGGCGCGTTTCACGTCCTCCCTCGAACACTCCGTCGCTATAAGGGCCTTTATCTCGTCCACGGTAAGGAACTCGCGCTTGCTCTCCGGCACCTTGATGCGCTCGGTCGGGGTGAGCGACATGAAAGGGTTTTCGGGAATGATGTCAGCCCTGACCGCCGCGTTCAGTGCCGTGCTGAAATAGCCGACATAATCCGACATGCTTTTAGGACTGAGCGGATTGCCCCATGCGGTTCTGTATTCGGACTGGAGCCAGCGGATGAAGGCGACACAGAAGTCCTTGTCGATGTCACCCATGCGTACCTTATTCTTTCCTATATAAGTGGAAACAAGGTTAGACACCGTACCCAAAAGTTTCACGCCTCTCACGCCTCTGCGCTTTTGTTCCTCGTAGAATGTCCGCATCCAGTCTGACAGCAGCATCTTTGACCTGCCTGACGTGTTTTTCAGGCCGGCCTTGTTGTTGGTCAGCTCGATTATCCGTTTTGACTTGATGGTCTCCACCGCCGCCAGCGTAGCCCTGTTCTGCTCCCTGACACGGGCGTTGATTTCGGGAAGGCGGTAGAGTTTCAGGAACTCGTACTGCCTCTTTCCGTCCACATAGATGTCAAGATAGTATGATTCGGAACCGTTCGCCAGTTTCTTGGTGCGCACTTTCACCGGTTCTTTCAGTTTTGTCTTTTTGCCGTTTGCCGCCATATATGATAAGGTATTACGATTTATGATTTCAGAATACGGAATCCGCGAGGTTCACCGCCTCGTCCTTCTTCCGGTCGATTATGCGGGCATATATCTGGGTATGCCTGACCGAGCTGTGCCCCAGCAGTTTCGACACGGTGTACAAGTCCGCCCCGAGGGTGAGCATCATCGTCGCGAAGCTGTGGCGGCTCGTATGGTAGGAGATATGCTTCCTGATTCCTGCTGCCTCCGCCCACTTTTTCAGGTTCTCGTTCACGTTGCCGTAATTGACGAGGTTGCCGAACACATGATCGCCGGATTCGCTTCCGTCTTGTTCGGGCATCCACTTCAATGCCTGTCCTGACAGGGGGATGTATAACGGCTTGGTTGTCTTCTTCATCACGACCGAGACGAATGTCTGCCCGTTCTCGTGGTAGACATCACCCCATTTGAGGTTCCTGACATCGCTGATGCGCAACCCGGTAAAACAGGAGAACAGGTAGGCCCTCTTCACAAGTTCGTTTGGGCAGTCCGTGGCAATCATGCTCCGTATCTCGTCGATGGTCAGGTACTCGCGCTTGCTCTCCGGCTTCTTTATCTTCTCGGTTGTCTCAAGTCTGTTCCACGGGTTCTTGTCGATAAGGCCTTCACGCACCGCCTCATTGAGCATGGTGCGGAAAGTCTGGCAATAGGTGTCGGCGGTTCTCGCGCTGACGGGCTTCCCTGTCCGGCGGTGCCTGTATGTGTTGCGCAGCCAGTCTATCATGTCAAGGCAGAACTGCCTGTCAATATCCGAAAGGCGGGTGTCGGGACGGAACATGTGCAAGACCTTTTTCACGTTGCTGATGCTGCCCATGTCCCTTAAACCGCGTTTCTCGTGGTTGTTATGACAGGTCTGGAGCCAGTCTGAAAGAAGCATATCGCCGCATGAACCTGACAGCTCCGTCTCTGCCTTCGCATTTAACAGGGCTTCGGTGCGCGTCTGCAAAATCTCCTTCGCTTCCCGGAGCGTGCGTGCGTTCTGACGCTTCGTCGTGGAAGAGGTTTCGGGCAGGAGGTAGAGTTGCAGGAACTCGTACTCGTGCCCTCCGTCCACGCTGCGGTCGAGGAACAGGGACATGCGTCCGTCCGCCAGCTTACGGAGGCGCAACTTGAACGGGGATTTCTCCACTAATGATTTCCTTTTTCTTCCCATTGTGCTTCAGTGTCTTATATCCACTTGCAAAGATACGAAATAATCCGAAAACGAGTATCGTTTTCGGTAACAAAAATAGTGAATAACAGCGATTTTTTAGGAATACATCAGAAATTACCTAATCAATATAAATATCTAATAATCAGTAACTATATAGGTTTTATTCGTTTTTATTTTCCCTTCTTTTGCATACATTGGCTAATGGGCTACGATGTACGACTTCCTTTTCGAGCGTAAGGAGCGCAATCGTCCCGATCATGCGCTGCCTGCAGTGAAGACCGACCTGAAAGCGCTCGATCCGAAAGAGAACCTGCTGGTCTGGTTCGGCCACTCCTCCTACCTGATTCAGGCAGACGGGCTGCGTATTCTGGTCGATCCCGTTTTCGAAACGGCTTCGCCCTTGCCGTTTTTCAACAGACCTTTCGAGGGGACCGATCTCTATAAACCCGAGGATATGCCTGGGATCGACCTGCTGGTCATCACACACGACCATTGGGACCATCTCGACTACGGCACGGTAACGAAGCTGCGCGACCGCACGGGCCGTGTCGTCTGCCCGCTGGGTGTGGGCGAGTATTTCGAATATTGGGGTTTCGATCCGCAGCGGATCACGGAGCTCGATTGGGGCGAACAAGCTGCGCTCGGCGGCGGCTTTACGGTATATTGCCGTCCCGCGAGGCACTTTTCCGGACGTACGTTTCGGGCGAACCGGACGCTGTGGGCTTCGTTCGTCGTCGAAACTCCGTCGCAGCGGATTTTCCTCGGCGGCGACGGCGGGTACGATACCCATTTCGCCGACGTCGCACGCGAGTTTCCGAATCTGGATGTCGCCGTGCTCGAAGACGGCCAGTACAGCGAGGATTGGCGCTATATCCACATGCTTCCGGCCGATCTGAAGCGGGCCGTAGAGGACCTCGGCGCCCGGCGGGTTTTTCCGGTGCACAATTCCAAATACGCTCTGGCGCGGCATCCCTGGGACGAGCCGCTGAACAATGCGGCTGCACTCGCGGCGGAGAATCCCGAGGCGGGGATCGTGCTGCCGCGAATCGGCGAGCCGGTACGTTTGGACCGGTCCGACACGCTGCCGGGCAGGTGGTGGACAGCTCCCGAAAATTGAAAGAGAGCGAAGATCAGCCTTCGCTCTCTTTTTTTATCTTTCTCCGGTATTCCCGGCGCTATTTTTTGCCCTGATTGGCTACGGCTTCCATCAGCTTGCGGATCTGTTCGGGATCGCCCAGAAAGTAATCTTTCACCAGACGTAACTTGTCGTCGAATTCGAAGACGTATGGCACGGCCGTCGGGAGGTTGAGTTCCGAGATCGCCGCGTCGGAGATGCCTTTCAGGTGTTTGATGATACCCCGCAGGCTGTTGCCGTGCGCTACCACCAAGATTTCGTCGTGAACGGACAGTTCGGGGAAAATCACGCATTGCCAGTAGGGCAGCGCCCGTTCGATGGTTTGCTTGAGCGATTCGGTGCGGGGCAGCTCCTCGTCCGGGATCCCGGCGTAGCGGGGATCGAAGCGCGGATTGCGGGGATCGTCTTCGGCCAGCGGATCGGGTGCGACGTCGTAGCTGCGCCGCCAGATGTGCACCTGCTCTTCGCCGAAGCGGGCCGCCGTTTCGCTCTTGTTGAGCCCTTGCAGTACGCCGTAATGTTTCTCGTTGAGGCGCCAGTTTTTCTCGACGGGGATCCATTCCTGATCGAGCCGGTCGAGAACACAGTTCAGGGTCCGGACGGCCCTTTTCAGGTAGGAGGTGTAGGCTTTGCCGAAACGGAATCCTTCGGCTTTGAGCAATTCTCCGGCTTTGAGGGCCTCTTCGACGCCTTTGTCCGTGAGATCGACGTCCGTCCATCCCGTGAAGCGGTTTTCGCGGTTCCACGCGCTTTCGCCGTGCCGCAACAGTACGATTTTTTTCATGGTATGATCTGTTTTTATTTGTATTTCACTTCGTTGAGGCACTCTCCGTGGGAGAATGCCTGAATGTTTTCGAGGGTCGTGCGGGCGATGTTGTCCAGCGCCTCGCGGGTGAAGAATCCCTGGTGGGAGGTGAGGATCACGTTGTTGAAGGAGAGCAGGCGTGCCAGCATGTCGTCGTCCATGATCCGGTCGGAGGTGTCCTGATAGAAGTAATCCGCCTCTTCCTCATAGACATCCAGCCCCGCCGCTCCGATCTTTTTCTCCTTGAGTCCTTCGATCAGGTCGCTCGTGCGGATCAGCTGCCCGCGTCCCGTGTTGATGATGATGACCCCGTCTTTCATTTGACCGATGGCTTCGGCGTCGATCATGTGGAGGGTTCGGTCCGTGAGGGGACAGTGCAGCGAGATGATGTCCGAGCGGCGGTAGAGTTCGGTCAGCGGAACGTAGGTCATACCTGATTCCCGGGCGAACGCCTCGTCGGGGCAGGGGTCGTAGCCGAGGACCTCCATCCCGAAACCCCGCAGGATGCGGATGAGGGCACGGGCGATTTTTCCCGTGCCGACGATGCCGGCCGTTTTGCCGTGCATATCGAAGCCGAGGAGGCCGTGCAGGGCGAAATTTCCGTCCCGGGTACGCCAGTAAGCGCGGTGTACCTTCCGGTTGAGCGAGAGCATCAGTGCCACGGCGTGTTCGGCCACGGCATAGGGCGAATAGGCCGGTACCCGGACTACCGTGATGCCGTGCTCGGCGGCGGCTTTCAGATCGACGTTGTTGAAACCCGCGCAGCGCAGGGCGATCAACCGTACACCCATGCGGGCCAGCTCCCCGACGGTTGGGGCATCCGCCGAGTCATTGACGAAGATGCAGACCGCATCGGCGCCTTGTGCCAGGGGTACGTTGTCGATGTTCAGGTGGCTGCGGTGGTATTTGATCCGTATCCCGTAGTCGGCGTTGATCCGGTCGAACGATTCGCGGTCGTAGGGCTGTGTCCCGAAAAAAATGGTTTTCATGGCGTATATTTCATTTAATTATAACGTTTTTGTCGAGGCGGTATTATCCGTTCCGTTCACGGATTGTGCCAAGAGCGGGAGATTTGCCGCACAAACCGTATCGAAAGCAATATGTCCTTCGTTCGGTTCGGATTTCGAAGCACTCTGTCTCATGGCACTTTTTTTGTCCCGTTTGTTTCCTGAATAAACATGCAATGAGGAATCCGAGAGAACGCATACGCAACAGTAGGGGGTATAAATGGTGGATTTTGAGCCTCGTGATGCTCGGGACTTTCATGGCCGTGATGGACGTGACGGTCGTGAACGTCGGCCTGCCGACCATTATGTCGGTATTTCACATCCCCATTTCGACCGCCGAATGGGTCATTACGGCCTATATGATTACCATGACGCTCATGCTGCCTTCGGCGGGTTGGATCGCCGACCGCATCGGCAACAAACGGATGTATATTCTGGGGTTGGTGCTCTTCACCTTCGGATCGTGGCTCTGCGGCCGCGCCGGGAGCGATATGTTCCTGATTTCGGCCCGTGCCCTGCAAGGCTTCGGCAGCGGCATCATCCAATCGCTCGGCCTGGCGATCGTTACCCGGGAGTTTCCTCCGCAACAGCGGGGGCTGGCCCTGGGGTTGTGGTCGGTGGCGGCCGCCGCTTCGATCTCGTTCGGTCCTCTGATCGGCGGTTATCTGGTGGACGATTACAGTTGGCACCTGATCTTCGATGTCAATGTTCCTGTGGGACTGGCGGCCATTCTGTTTGCAATTTTTATCCAGAAGGAGTGGCGCGGTGCCCGTGCGGGCAGTTTCGACTGGCCGGGTTTTCTGTGCGTGGTCTGTTTCATGCCCCTTTTGATCTTCGCACTGGCCCGAGGCAATTCGCCTTCGAATCCCGAGGGGTGGAGTTCTCCGGAGGTGATCGGATGTTTTGCGGTTGCGGCTGCGGCACTCATTGTCTTTATCGTCCGGGAGCTGCGGTGCGAAAATCCGCTGTTGAATCTGAAACTGCTCGGCGAACGTAATTTCGGCGTTTCGATGGCTGTGCTGGCGATCTTCGGTATCGGCATGCTGGGCGGTACCTATTTGCTGCCGCTTTACATGCAGAAGGGGCTGGGCTATACGGCGATCATGGCCGGAAGCGTTTTTCTGCCCGTCGGCCTGATCCAGGGCGTGCTTTCGACCTGCTCGGGATTCCTGACCCGCTACGTCAAGCCGCTTTTCATCGCCGTGACCGGCATCCTGGTCATGACGTTGAGTTTCTATTTCGCCAGCCGGTTTACTCTTCATACTACGCATGCACAGATCATGTTGGTACTCTATCTGCGCGGCTTCGGCATGGGACTGACCTTTGCCCCGCTGAACGATTTCTCGCTCATGAATTTGAGCCAGTGCGATATGGCTTCGGCAGCCGGTATCTCCAACAGCATCAAGCAACTCTCGGGCAGCGTCAGCATCGCCCTGCTTACCGTTATTCTGACCGGCCGTACGGCGTTCCATTCGGCGCAGGGCGGGCTCTCTTCGGCGGAAAGCTACGTGGCCGGTATCTCCGACGATTTCCTTTTCGTCACATTCGTTTCGTTGGCCTCGGCACTGCCCTTCCTGTGGCTGCTGCGCCCGCGCCGCAAGGCGGCTTCGTTTAAGAGCGAAGGAACGGGCACCTGACGGGTTTGCTTTTATCGCCTTGAATCCCTATTTTTGTCCCGGGGAATCGTCTTTTCCCGGAGGATTTTGAAAAACGATCAGCAGACATACGTTCCCGATCCCGAGGTCGCTTCGCGGCTCCTGGAGTGGTACGGACGCGAGGGGCGCGACCTCCCCTGGCGTCGCACACGGGACCCTTACCGGATCTGGATTTCGGAAGTGATCCTGCAACAGACCCGCGTGGCGCAGGGTATGTCCTATTATCATCGTTTTCTCGAACTGTTCCCCGACGTCGCGGCCCTCGCTTCGGCTCCCGAAGATCTGGTTCTCAAGTGCTGGCAGGGGCTCGGCTACTACTCCCGGGCCCGGAACCTGCTGGCCGCAGCCCGGCGGATCGTGGAGACGCACGGCGGCGTTTTCCCGACGGCCTATGCCGACGTGCGGGCATTGCCCGGCGTGGGCGACTATACGGCTGCGGCGATCTGTTCGATCGCATACGAGGAACCCTGTGCCGCACTCGACGGCAATGTCTTTCGGGTGCTTTCCCGCCTTTACGATCTCGATACGCCCATCGATACGACTTCCGGAAGGAGGACGTTCGCTGCGCTGGCCGATTCGCTGATCGACCGGCAGCGGCCGGGACTTTACAACCAGGCCATTATGGATTTCGGGGCTCTTTGCTGTCTTCCGGCACAGCCCCGCTGTACGGAGTGCCCTTTGCGTGACCGCTGTCTGGCTTTTGCCGCCCGTACGGTCGATGTCCGTCCCGTCAAACAGGGGCGTACGGCTGTCGAACCCCGCTATTTCAACTACCTGCACGTCGAATGCGGCGATGAATTGGTGTTGCGCCGACGGGGTGCCGGCGACATTTGGCAGGGGTTGTACGAATTTCCGCTCATCGAAACTCCCGAACCGGTGGAATATACGGTGCTGGCCGCGATGCCGGAGTTTTGCGCTCTCTTCAAAGATGCCGGGACGGTATGCCTTGCCGGGACCGTCAAGATGCCCGTGCATCAGCTTTCGCACCGGGCGATCCACGCTGTTTTCTACCGGATCGTCGTGGAGCGCTGGACGCCCTCCTTGCGCGAAATGCTCGTCATTTCTCGCGAAACCCTCGGCGATTACGCCGTTTCCCGTCTTACGGAGCGTTATTTATCCCGCTGATTCTTCGTCTGTGCGTTTGCGGCACACGGTTTGCCGTTTGATTGACGTGAAACCTAACGAAGAAAACGAGATAAATTATGTTTACAGGTGTACAATTCACGCATTTCATCCAAGCAAATCCCGCGCTGGCCGTTTTTTTGACCATTGCGCTGGGATTTTTGTTGGGTAAGCTGCGCATCCGCAGCTTTTCGCTCGGAACGGTGACCAGCGTGCTGCTGGTGGGCGTGATCGTCGGGCAGCTTCGTATCGAGATTCCCGAACCGGCCAAAACCCTTTTCTTCCTGATGTTCCTCTTCGCCGTGGGATATGCGGTCGGCCCGCAGTTCTTCCGGGGGTTGAAGAAGGACGGATTGCCGCAGGTGGCCTTCGCCGTGGTGGTCTGTTTGCTGTGTTTGGGGTCGGTATGGCTCTTCTCCTGGCTGATGGGCTATACGCTTTCGCAGGCTGCGGGGCTGCTGGCCGGGTCGCAGACGATGTCGGCCGTGCTGGGCGTGGCGACCGATACGATCCGCGAACTGCCGGGCGGAGCGGAAACCGATCTCAGTTCAATGCCCGTTTGTTATGCGGTAACTTACATCTTCGGTACGGCGGGTTCCGCATGGGTGTTGAGTTCGATCGGACCCCGGCTGCTGGGCGGCGTGGCGAAGGTGAAGCAGTCTGCGCGCGATCTGGAGCAGAAGATGGGCGAAGACGTCAGCCTGAAAGCCGGCTTCGACCCGGCGGCCCGGGAGATCGTTTTCCGGGTTTTCAGCGCCGATAACGAATGGTTCGAGGGCGGGCGTACCGTCCACGAATTCGAAACCGTCATGCAGCGCGACGGAAAGCGTATTTTCGTCGAACGGCTCTGCCAGCAGGGGAAGGTCGTCGATGAGGTGACACCCCGGACAGTGATCCGTCCGGGCGATCAACTGGTCGTCAGCGGTCGCCGCGAATACGTCATCAGCGAAGAGAAGTGGATCGGTGCCGAAGTGTCCGATACGACACTGACGAATTTTGCCGTTCAGGTCCTTCCTGTCGTGGTCAATCGCAAGGGGGCTGCCGGGGAGAGGATCGGAAAGGTCTTGTCGGCTAAATTCATGCACGGGGTCAATATCCGGTCCATCGTGCGGGCGGGTGTGAAGATCCCCGTGCGGAGCGGAGCCAAACTCGATGCCGGCGACCGGATCGAATTGGTCGGGCTGCCGCAGGACGTGCGACGTGCCGCCGCACAGTTGGGTTTCAGCGATCCGGTGAAGACCGAGAGCAGCGTTCCGTTGCTGGGGCTGGGTATCTGTCTGGGCGGTCTGATCTTCGGATGGATGCTGGTGGCCAAGATAGGGGCGATTCCCCTGAGTCTGACCGTGAGCGGCGGCGTGCTGCTCGCAGGTCTTTTCTGCGGCTGGGCCCGTTCGCGGCGCCCGACTTTGGGAGGCATTCCCGAACAGACCGTGTGGTTCATGAACAATATGGGACTGAATACTTTCATTGCGATCGTCGGCATTTCGACCGGACCGTCGTTCGTCGCCGGTTTTCAGCAGGTGGGCTGGAGCCTTTTCCTGGTGGGGGCCGGTGCCACGACTCTTCCTCTGGTGCTGGGCGTGTTGATCGGCCGTTACCTGTTCCGTTTCAACGATGCCCTGACGCTCGGATGCGTCGCCGGAGCGCGAACGACTACGGCGGCTCTCGGTGCTGTCGAGGATACGATCGGCAGCAATGTCCCCTCGCTGGGATATACCATCACTTATGCCATCGGTAATACGCTGCTCATCATCTGGGGCGTGGTGCTCGTGTTGCTGTTGGCCTGACGGAGCCGGTCGATGATTCGGGCGGGTCTATGGTTTTCCATAGATCCGCTTTTTCGTGGTGTGAATCGCTAAAAGCGGATGAATCCGGCGGATTTTTGAAAAAAAATTGATTACTTAGCATTCTCTTTTAACGATTGCGACGATGAGTGCGAAACTGGCGAAGTACGACCGGTTGTACGAGCAGATCAAGGGCTATGTACAGACGACCGACGACATTTGGGCACGGCTGGCCACGATGGAGGCCGTGTTGCATCATAAGATGCAGACTTTTTTCTGGACAGGGGTGTATGCCCTTATCGACGACGAACTGATTGTCCGCTCGTACCAGGGGCCCGTTGCCTGTCAGAAGCTGCGGCATCATACGGGAGTTTGCTGGGCGGCGGTCAGCACGGGAGAAACCGTGATCGTGCCCGATGTGGAGCGGTTTCCGGGACATATCGCCTGTAATTCGAAATCCCGCAGCGAGATCGTCCTGCCGATTCGGGACCGGGAAGGGCGTGTGTTCGCCTGTCTGGATGTGGACAGCGACCGGTTGGATGCGTTCGACCGGGAGGATGAAGAGGGGCTGAAAAAGATTCTCTCCCTTCTTTTTGATTAGGCGGCGATCCTGCGTGGGCGGCGTATCGTATCTTCATCACCCGCGAAATCCGGTGCGTCTTTCAGCGATTGTCGTATAAAATAAATTCCGCTGACGCGGATGTCCGAGCAGATTCGGCGCTGCGTCGGCTCGATTATTTTTGTACCGGACAGGAGGCGGTTCGGCGATCTTTACGTACGAATCCGTACGATTATTCGCCTCTTTCTGATCCTTGCACAAAAAAATCCCGCTGTATTTTACAGCGGGATTTTTTTTGTATTTGGCATTTAGCGGATTACCGTTACGCGGTTCTCCTGCTCGGTCTTGAACGGAGACTTGGTGTCGCTGTAACCCTTGTACTGCAGGTTCTCGGCTTTTACGCCTTTCGAGATCAGGTAGTCGTAAACCTTCTTCGCACGCTGCTCGGCCAGGCGGGTATTCACGGCCTTCGAACCGGTTTGGGGATCGGCATGGCCTTCGATCACGTAAATCTTGTTTTTCGGCGCATTCTTGATTTGGGTAGCGATGATGTCCAGGCGGAGTTTCTCTTTCGGACTCAGCTCGGTCTGGCCGATGTTGAAGAAGGTGATGCCTTTGCCGGTCAGATAGATGTCATCGGTGTAGGCATTGCCGTCGAGCTGGTCGGCCGGGATAGGATTGGGACCCCACTTCGCCATTTCGGCAGCTTTCTTCGCGGCGGCAGCTTCGGCAGCGGCTTTTTTCGCAGCTTTGTTTGCTGCAGCCAGGTCATTGGCCAGTTCGGCGTTGTCGGCCTGTACAGCAGCCAGAGCCAGGTCGCGGTCGGCTATGACAGCCTGGTAAGCCATTACATCTTCGACGGTGTAGGGCGAAGCCTGTTTGAAGCCGCGGCGGTTGAAACGGTACGTAAGACCGATCGTGGCACTGTAGGCTGCGGCTACTTTCTGTGTTCCCGAATTCAGGATTGAGGGCATGTTGCTGCTGGGCAGCATCCAAGCCTTGAGTTCCAGTTCGATGTCCAGGGCCGGGCATACGCGGAACTTGTTCAGCAAACCGGCCGTGAAAGCGAACGAGTGGTCCGTCCCGTAGCCCCAGTCGCGCTGGAATTTGTCGGTGAAACCCGATACGTGGTAACCGAAGCCGGCGAAAGGCACTGCGTAATAGACGCGGTCGTCACGCTCGCCGCCGATCCAGTTCGACAGATTCACCATGAAGTCCATGTGCGTGAAGATGTACGGGTCTTTCATGTATTGGTTGCCGAATGCCGTGTCGTTCTGGTACTGGCCGCCCTGAATTTGCAGGCGGGCACCCATTACGGGGTGGAACCATTTGGTCAGCGAGAAGTCGGCCTGCCAGTTGATGTGGTTGAAGCGCGACGATCCGAAATCGTCTTTTCCCAGCGTGCCGTTGAAGACCATAATTTGGGCGCCTCCGGCGACGGTGATTTCCCAGTTGTCGAAGAAACGGTTGGTTTCGTAACCGGCCCAGCCTCGTCTCTTGGGCTGTTGCTCTTCTACGACGATTTCTTCTGCGACAGCGACAACCTGGGCTGAAGCGGCTGCGGCACAAAGAACGAGTGCCATCGTAATGAATAATTTTTTCATGTAGTTCGAATTTAATGTGTAATAATTTTTTGTTTTCGTGTATGTAAACCCTTACACGGGAGCTTGATTCATCTCTATATATCCTTTTGTAGAAGCTAAAAGCAAAGTCCGGGCCAAAAGCCCGGACCTCGTTTGACGTTTTGTATATTTTATTGTCTGTCGGCAGAGAATCAACCGCATTTCGAGTACCCGCAGGACATGCACGTAAGACACCCGTTCTGATAGGCCATCGTCTCCTGGCCGCAGCTCGGGCACTTGTCCTTGGTTTTGGTGCCGTCCGAGATATATTGCTTCAGTGCTCGTTCCACACCCAGCTTCCAGGTATTGATGGTTTCGCTGTTCAGGTGGAGCGATTCGATGAGCGATACGACGTTGGTGATCGGCATGCCGTGGCGCAGGACGCCCGAAATCAGCTTGGCGTAGTTCCAGAACTCTTCGTTGAACAGGCGCGAAATGCCGCCGATGGTGTTGGTGTAGCCGTATCGGTCGATATACTGGAAGTCGTACCGTTTCGAACCGTTCTCCTCGCGTACCTTTATAATAAAGCCCTTGTTGATTTTGGGCGGAATATACATGGCGTCCTCTTCGATTTTACCCGTGAAGATTTCGTAAGGGCGTCCATCCTGCAGGCCGACGAAGGCGATCCAGTTTTCGTTGCCGTTTTTGAAACGCACGATGTCCGCCGGGATCGATTTGGGGCGTTTGAGAATGGTCTGCCCGTTCTCCTCTTTTGCCGCTTTTTTCTTCTTATCGATCAGTACGCCTTCGCGGCAGCCGTCGCGGTAAACCGTTACCCCTTTGCAGCCGCACTCCCAGGCCGTGCGATATACGTCCGCTACGAGTGCTTCGGAAACGTCGTTCGGCAGATTGACCGTCACCGAAATCGAGTGATCGACCCACTTCTGAATTTCGCCCTGCATCTTGACTTTGGCCACCCAGTCGATGTCGTTGGCCGTCGCGCCGTGATAGGGCGATGCGGCTACCCACCGGTTGAGCTCATCGTCCGATATGTCTTGCAGTTTCGAGGTATCGTATCCGTTGGCTTCGAGCCATTTGACGAAGTTGTGGTGATAGACGTTGTACTCTTCGAACTTTTCGCCCATATCGTCCACGAAAGCCACTTTGGCATCCTGGTCCGAAGGGTTGATCTTGCGGCGACGCTTATAGACGGGACGGAAAACCGGTTCGATGCCCGACGTGGTTTGCGACATGAGCGAGGTGGTTCCCGTAGGGGCGATGGTCAGCATGGCGATATTGCGTCGTCCGTGTTTTACCATTTCGGCGTAGAGCTCCGGATCGGCCTCCCGGATGCGGCCGATCATCGGGTTCTTCTCCTCCTTGCGTGCATCGAAAATTTCGAACGCTCCGCGCTCTGCGGCCATCTTTACCGAGGCGCGGTAGGCTTCCAGTGCGAGGGTCTTCTGTACCTTCACGGCGAAAGCCGTCGCTTCGGGCGTACCGTAACGGAGTCCCAATGCTGCGAGCATGTCGCCTTCGGCCGTGATGCCCAGTCCCGTACGACGTCCTTTGCGGGCCATCGTGCGGATCTTTTTCCAGAGTTCGAGTTCCACGCGGCGAATGTCTTCGTCTTCGGGATCGGCGGCGATCTTATTGATGATCAACTCGATTTTTTCCAATTCCAAGTCGATGATGTCGTCCATCATACGCATCGCCTTCTCGACGTGTTGCTTGAATTTCTCGAAGTTGAACGACGCTTCTTTGGTGAAAGGTTTGTCCACGTAACTCAACAGGTTGATCGCCAGCAGGCGGCACGAGTCGTAGGGGCAGAGCGGAATTTCGCCGCAGGGGTTGGTCGCCACGGTCGTAAATCCTTCGTCGGCATAGCAGTCGGGAATACTCTCGCGGATGATCGTGTCCCAGAACATTACGCCCGGTTCGGCCGATTTCCAGGCGTTGTGGATGATCTTGTCCCAAAGTTTCTTGGCGTCGATATCCTGCTGGTAGAGCGGTTTGTCCGAGTGAATCGGGAACTGTTGGTGGTATTTCTTCCCGGCGAGTGCCGCACGCATGAATTCGTCGTCGATTTTGACCGAAACATTGGCGCCGGTCACCTTGCTCGTATCGACTTTGGCATCGATGAAACGCTCTGCGTCGGGATGTTTGATCGAAAGGGTGAGCATCAGAGCTCCCCGGCGACCGTCCTGGGCCACTTCGCGCGTCGAGTTCGAGTAACGCTCCATGAAGGGGACGATACCGGTCGAGGTGAGCGCCGAGTTGAGCACCGGACTACCTGTGGGGCGGATGTGCGAAAGGTCGTGCCCCACGCCGCCGCGCCGCTTCATCAGTTGCACCTGCTCCTCGTCCATGCGGAAGATGCCGCCGTAGGAGTCTGCCGGATTCTTGTGGCCGATGACGAAGCAGTTCGAAAGCGAAGCCGCTTGGAAGTTGTTGCCGATACCGGTCATGGGACCGCCTTGCGGGATGATGTAGCGGAAGTGGTCGAGCAGTTCGAACACCTCCTGCCGGTTCATAGGATTGGGGTACTTCTTTTCGATCCGTTCGATCTCGGCGGCGATGCGCTCGTGCATATCGCGCGGAGTTTTTTCGTAAATATGGCCGTACGAATCTTTCAGGGCATATTTGCTTACCCAAACCGTAGCGGCCAGGTCGTCTCCGTCGAAATATTTTTTCGACGCTTCGACCGCTTCGTTGTAGGACACTTCGGTCGGGAGGCCCGGTTGTTTGTTGCTTGACATGATATCTTGAGTTTTATTTCTTTATGTCTTTACAGGAATCGGGACCGATGCAGGCTTGTTCCGTTCGGTCCCAACTATACAAATTTCCTGCTTTTCTTCGGGATTTTCGAATCTTCCCGCGACAAATTATTCCAAAGTTATCAACAATGGATAAAACGTGCGTCCCAGTGATCCGGGACGCACATTTTGGAAAATGGCGGAGTCGTCAGTCCTCGTTTTTCGCCCGGCAAGCCGGTTTGCCCGTCGTGCATCTATACGGCGAAGTGTTGAGCTTACTACCTCTGTAACATGATTATATAACTTTGTTGCCCCTGTGTTTGATGCTCCCTGTCGGGAGTTCTTTCCCGCTCTGCGGTCCGGTTTCCCTCCGACCGGATAGAAAACGGCGCGTCGGATTCGCGCATATGCACGCCGATCGCAGGCGGTTGCGGACAAGCCCGGAAAACAACGCGGAATCTCGCGTCGTTCGAGTATATATAATCGTTTTTATGGGCGGCGAAGCGCGGTCCTTCCGTCCGTGTTTCCGCTGACCGGACGCGTTTTACTTGACGGCGACCGCATCGATCTCGACCTTCGCACCCATCGGCAGCTTGGATACCTGATAGCAGATGCGTGCGGGCATATCCTTCGTAAAGAACGTGGCGTAAACGGCGTTCATCGCGGCGAAATCGGCGATGTCGGTGAGCAGGACCGTCGTTTTCACGATATCGGCGTGGGAATAACCCGCCTCTTCGAGGATGTGTCCCAGGTTGGTGAGCGACTGGCGCGTCTGATCTTCGATGCTTTCGGGCATCGCGCCGGTGGCGCCGTCGATCGGGAGCTGTCCCGAAATGTAGAGCGTGTCGCCGCACTTTACGGCCTGCGAATAGGGGCCCACCGCTTTGGGGGCTTTGGGGGATGCGATAATGGTTTTCATAGTGTCGTATTGTTTTGATTCGTTAAAATTTATGGTTGAATTTTCTTTTTTGTTGCATTCGGTTCCCGTTTGATCGTAAAATAGGGTGCGTGCTTTTTCGGTTGCCGGGTATGTCGGCAGCCCTGTTTTCGCTCCGTTTCGCATGAATGTTCGATTTTGAGTTCTATTTTCCTGCGACCGGGCCGTTTTTGTCTTCGGGAACCGTGACGGAGTACAAAGTTACGATTATTTTGGTTATGTTTGCACATATTTTGCTGGATAAAGATTCAAAACCGATAGCTTATGACACGTTTTATGAAACTGGCGGCATTCGCCGCCCTCGTGATGCTCGTAGCCTCCTGCTGTCCCTGCCGTAAACACCGGAAAGGCGACAGCAAACCTTTTGTCGGCACCGAATGGCAGCTGGTGCAGCTCAACGGCCGTGCCGTACCGGTTGAAGGCGACCTTTTTACCGTCGTTTTCGGTGAGGACGGACGCCTTTCGGGGCTTGGAGCCTGCAACCGGCTTATGGGTTCGTATGAAACCACGGAAACGGGCGGACTGACCGTCGGCCAGATGGCTTCGACCCGGATGTTTTGTCCCGGTTTGGACCAGGAGCAGGCTTTCAGCGACGTTTTGTCCGGAGCGACCCACTACGAAGTGGACGGCGATATGCTGATGCTTCTTACCGACGGCGAACTGCGGGCTGTTTTGCAGGCCAGATAGCCGGATTATGCGGATTTTGCGACGGAGGAACCTTTCGGGGCTCCTCCGTCTGCATTTATGGAAGTTGCATTTCCTTTTTTGTTCGCAACCCTGCAGACCGGATCGGTTCGTTTCGGATTTTTCCGTGTTGTGAATTTTCTGTTACAAGCAGATAATGCGCGTTATATTTTTCTATATTTGTAACAATATAGGATGCGTTCGGGCGTCGTTGAGGTAGATTCGGCCCGGCGTTCGCTTTTCACTCGTTGCCACATGGCCGGACTTTATTTCCATATCCCTTTTTGCCGTAGGATTTGCGCCTATTGCGACTTTTTCAAAAGCGCCGAGGTGGGACGTGTCGATTCCGTACTGGAGGCGATGGAGCGCGAATTGGACGGAGCCGTCGATTGGCTCTCCGACCGTCGGATCCGTACTGTCTATTTCGGCGGCGGAACCCCGTCGCTCTGCGATCCCGCCCGGTTGCAGGGATTGGCGGACCGGGCGGCGGCGCTGCTGGATTGCAGCGGTGTGGAGGAGTTTACCGTCGAGGCCAATCCCGACGATATGACCGGAGAGTGGCTGGAGGCGCTGGCCCGTACGGGTGCGAACCGGTTGAGCGTGGGCGTGCAGTCTTTCGACGATGACGAGTTGCGGCTGATGAACCGGCGTCATACGGGGATGCAGGCCGTCGAAGCTGTCCGCCGGGCGCAGGCTGCGGGTTTTGCGAATCTGACGATCGACCTGATCTTTGGCGTGCCGGGTTTCGGCGGCGAAGTACTGCACCGTAACCTCGACCGGGCTTTGGCGCTCGGTGTACAGCATATTTCGGCATACCATTTGACGATAGAGAAAAATACGGCCTTCGGGCGTCGCCTGGAGCGCGGGCAGTTCTCCGAGGTGGACGAGCAGGTGAGCGAACGCGAATACCTGGAGGTACACCGAACGCTGACCGAGGCCGGGTTCGAGCATTACGAAGTGTCGAATTATGCGCTGCCCGGTTGCCGGGCCCGTCACAATGCCGCCTACTGGTCGGGCGACGAGTATTTGGGCATCGGGCCTGCAGCCCACTCCTTCAATGGAAAGTCGCGCCGCTGGGCCGCTGCGTCGATCGACGGCTACCTGGCCGGTGCCGGAACGGAGGCGATTTACGAACAGGAGCGGCTTACGGAGCGGGATCGCTACAACGAGTATCTGATGACCCGCCTGCGCACGGCCGAGGGACTCGAGCTGGCTGCGGTCGAAACTCGTTTCGGAAAAGAGCGGGCGGAGCGGCTGCTGCGGCAGGCGGAGCCTTTCATGGGGATCGGAGAGCTGTGTTTCGCGGCCGGCCGACTGGCGATTCCGGCGGAGAAGTTCCTGGTGTCGGATGCCGTGATCGGCGCGTTGTTCGAAGCGGACGACTGATTGTTGAATAATCAAATCATTGAAATATGAACGATATGAAACTGAAACCCGACTTTCTCTTCGAGATCAGTTGGGAAGTGTGCAATAAGGTGGGTGGTATCAATACCGTGATAGCGACCAAGGCCCGGACCGTGTGCGTAAAGTACGGCGACCGCTATTTTACGATCGGTCCCGATCTGGGGCAGGGGGCTGACCGGGAGTTCGAGGAGGATCCGGCGCTGCTCAAGGGGTGGCGGCAGACCCTGTATGAGAAGGGGATCCGTGTCCGTGTAGGACATTGGCGCATCGTCGGGCGGCCGCAGGTGATTTTGGTCGATTTTTCCTCGCTGATTCCCCGCAAGGACGACATCTTGAAGTTCCTTTGGGAGAGCTACCGTGTGGATTCGATTTCGGGCCAGTGGGATTACATCGAGCCGGTGTTGTTCGGCTATGCCGCCGGACTGGTCGTAGCTTCCTACGTCGAAACTTTCTGTAAGTCCGCAAACCGGGTCGCGGCTCATTTCCACGAGTGGATGACTGCCGCCGGAGGACTTTATCTGCGTCGGGAGTCGCCTTACGTGGCCACGTTGTTCACTACGCACGCTACCGTGCTGGGACGCAGCATCGCCGGAAACGGAATGCCGCTTTATAGGGATCTGACTACGTACAATGCGGACGACCTGGCCCGTCGTTTCGGCGTGACGGCCAAGCATTCGATCGAGAAGAAGGCGGCGGCCAACAGCGACGCTTTCCTGACCGTGAGCGGAATTACGGCTACCGAATGTCGCTATTTGCTGGGGCACGAGGTAGATGTCGTGACGCCCAACGGTTTTGAGGACGATTTCGTTTGGCAGGACGACGACTATCGGATCAAACGTGAAGAGGCTCGTGCGGCTCTGATCGCTGTGGCGGAGGCTTGCCTGGGCCGCAAGTTGCAGGATAATCCGCTGATCGTCGGCACGAGCGGCCGATACGAATTCCGCAATAAGGGGCTGGATGTGCTGCTGGAGGGTATGAAGCGGCTGGCCGGGCTGGAACGCCTGGATCGGGAGGTCGTGTTGTATGTCATGGTGCCTGCCGCCAACCGGGGAGCCCGTGCCGACTTGCAGAAGCACCTGCAGGATCCATCGCAGCCGATCGACGGCTCGCAATGGCCTTGGGCGACCCATTATCTGGAGAATATGCAGTGGGATCCGATCGTGCGGGCGATCGACGGCAGTCCGCTGGCCGATCCTGCATCCAAAGTGCATGTGATTTTCGTGCCTTCGTATTTGGATGACCGGGACGGTATTTTCGACAAGAGCTATTACGAGTTGCTCGTGGGCATGGATCTGACCCTGTTTCCGTCGTATTATGAACCCTGGGGCTATACACCGCTCGAGTCGATCGCCTTTTCCGTGCCGACCGTCACCACGACCCTCGCCGGATTCGGTCTTTGGATCGACCGGCGGGAGGAGCATCCCGGCGTAGCGGTACTTTGCCGCGAGGATGGCAACGACGACGAAGTGGCCTCTGCGCTGGCCGATGCCGTGCTGCGGTTTTCGCAGTTGGATGCCGCTCGTGTGGAGGAGATGCGTCGTGCTGCGGGCGTGCTGTCGAAAGAGGCGCTCTGGAGCCGGCTTTTCGAGGCGTACGAAGAGGCTTACGCGCTGGCGCTCGATAATGCCGACGTGCGGATGAACCATGTGGCTTCGAATGCGACGCCGCTGCCCGAGCAGCAGGTCAAGCTCGTGCATCAGGCGCTTCGTCCGGAGCGTCCGGAGTGGAACCGGATGATGGTGGAGAAGAACCTTCCCGAACGGCTCCGTCCGCTCGAGGAGCTGGCCCACAACCTTTGGTGGTGCTGGAATCCCGGCGCCCGGGATCTGTTCGAGGAGATCGATCCCGACCTTTGGAACCGAAGCGAACGTAATCCGATCGCTTTTCTCGATCTGCTGACCATAAACCGGCTGAAAGAGTTGGAGCGGGACGAGTCGTTCCTGGCTTCGCTTGATGCGGTATATGCGCAGTTCAAGAGCTACATGTCCGAAAAACCCGATCCGGCGACACCGAAGATCGCCTATTTCTCGATGGAATACGGCTTGCATGCTTCGCTGAAGATCTATTCGGGCGGTTTGGGCATCCTGGCCGGCGACTATCTGAAGGAGGCGTCCGACAAGAACGTGCCGATGGTCGCGGTCGGATTGCTGTACCGGTACGGTTATTTTACTCAAAAACTCTCCGCTCAGGGGGCTCAGCAGGCGACTTACGAAGCACAGAACTTCTCGAAGCTGCCGATCCAGCCCGTGCGCGATGCGGTGGGCAACTGGGCGACCGTGTCGATTCCCCTGCCGGGACGTACGCTCACGGCCCGCATCTGGCTTTGCCGGGTGGGACGTACCGACTTGTACCTGCTCGACGCCGATTACGAGGCCAATCTCGAGGAGGATCGCCGGGTGACGCATTACCTGTACGGCGGCGATTGGGAGAACCGGCTCAAACAGGAGATTCTGCTGGGTATCGGCGGTGTGCGGGCGCTCCAGTCGCTGCATATCGCGCAAGACGTTTCCCATTGCAACGAGGGTCATGCGGCATTTCTCGGGCTGGAGCGCATCCGCAACCTGGTGATGCGCCGCCGACTGACTTTCGCCGAAGCGCTGGAAGTGGTTCGCTCCTCCTCGCTGTTTACGACCCATACGCCCGTGCCGGCGGGACACGATGCGTTCCCTGAGGCGATGATCCGGCAGTATTTGTCGCACTATCCCGAGGAGTTGGGCATCGACTGGGCGCAGTTTGTCGGCTTGGGTCGCGTGAATCCGGAGGATCCGAACGAAAAATTCTCGATGTCGGTGCTTGCCTGCAACCTCTCGCAGGAGGTCAACGGCGTGTCGTGGCTGCACGGCGAGGTCTCCAAAGAGATTTTGGGAGATCTGTGGCCGGGGTATTTCAAGAACGAACTGCATATCGGTTACGTGACCAACGGCGTGCATTTCCCGACCTGGACGGCTACGCGCCTGCGCCGTCTGTATGCCCGCTATTTTCCCGAAGGGTTCGAGGGGCACGAATATCGTATTTCGGAGTGGAAGAAGGTGTACGACATCCCGGACGAAGACCTTTGGCAGGAGCGCATGGTGCTCAAAGAGAAGCTCGTTCGCCTGATCCGCCGCCGCTACTGCGATCCCGGGCAGGTGCGCATGGATTCGCCCCATCAGGTCATGCAGGTGCTCGAGAGCATCAAGCCCGATGTGCTGAAGATCGGTTTTGCGCGCCGTTTCGCCACTTACAAACGGGCGTTGCTGCTCTTCACCGATCTGGATCGCCTGGCGGCCATCGTCAACAACAAGGAGCGTCCCGTGCAGTTTATCTTTGCGGGCAAGGCGCATCCCAACGATCAGCCGGGACAGGATCTCATCAAGCGGATCATCGAAGTCGCAGCCATGCCGCAGTTCTCCGGCAAGATCATCTTCCTGCAGAATTACGACATGGAGCTGGCGCGTCGCCTGGTGCAGGGCGTGGACGTGTGGCTCAATACCCCTACTCGTCCGCTCGAGGCGTCGGGTACGTCGGGTGAAAAGTGCGTGATGAACGGCGTGCTGCAGTTTTCGGTGCTCGACGGCTGGTGGGTCGAGGGGTATAAGGAGGGTGCCGGTTGGGCACTGCCGATGGAGACGGTCTTTTCCGATCCGCAGTATCAGAACGAACTCGACGCCGAGATGATTTACAATACGATCGAAGAGGAGATCGTGCCGAAATACTACGACCGGGATGCCGACGGTATTCCCCGTGCGTGGATGGCTTCGGTGAAAAAATGTATTGCCGAAATCGCTTCGAACTTCACGACCAACCGGATGCTGCGCGACTACGAGGTGCGTTTCTACAACCGGCTGGCAGCCCGCAAGCGGGAACTGTCGGAGAACGACTTCGCCGTTGCGCGCGAGATCGTCGCCTGGAAGCACAAGGTGCTGGCTGCGTGGCCTGCCGTGAAGATCGTGGACGTGCAGCGTGCCCGGGTCGGCGACAAGCCGATCTTCATAGGACGCAGTTACCATTTCGAGCTTACGCTCGACCTGGCCGGACTCGCTCCGGAGGACGTGGGGGCCGAACTGGTCGTGGCCCGTCCCGTGGAGCCGGACCGAGTCGTGGAGGTCATCCGTACCGTGCCGCTCAGCCAGGTGCAGGTTTCGGGCAGCCAGGTGACTTTCACCTTGGACTATGTTCCCGAACAGGCCGGGATGTTCGATATGGCGCTGCGCATTTTCCCGCAGAATCCGATGTTGCCGCATCGTATGGATTTCGCACTGGTCAAGTGGGCGTGAAATAGTTGTTGCAAAAAGGTTATTTTTTGATAAATTCCGGATTTTCGCCGAGCTTGGACTTGACGGTCTGCGAAAAAAACGGTATCTTTCAGAAAAGATAGCGGCAGGCGGAAACAATCGTGCGGGCTTACGGAGAGGCATTGCCGAGCCTTCCGCTCTCTTACGCCAAGATCGTTCGAAAGGACCGGACTTTTTACGATCCGGCCGACCGGAAAAAGAAACAGACGATTCGACGGGTCCGGCAGGAGTAGGGCTGATTTTGCCGTTCCGCTCTGTCGGAAATGAACATAAAGAACAAACAGTTATGTCGGTACTTACATTTGATAAGAAGGAACTGGGAAATCTGGAGTATTCGTTGCAGCGCGAAATGCTGGCTACGGATCGCAGAGGCGGCTATATGAGCACGACCATCGTTTGCTGCAACACGCGCAAGTACCATGGTCTGATGGTGGCACCCATCGACGACAGCGACCGCGCTTACGTGCTGCTCTCGTCGGTGGATGAAACCGTCGTGCACGACGGGCAATCCTTCAACCTGGCGCTGCACCGTTTCCCGGGAACCTATGAACCTCGGGGGCATAAGTACATCACCGATTTCGAATATACGCCGACACCGACGATCACCTACCGCGTGGGAAGCATCGTGTTGCGGAAAGAGCTGCTCTGGATACACAACCGCACGCAGTTGATGATCCGCTATACGCTGCTGGAGGCGCCGTCCGATGTCCGGCTTAGGCTCCGGCCTTTCTTCGCCTTCCGGGACAAACATGCGCTCACGCATGCCAATATGGAGGCCGACGGACGTTCCCGGCCGATTCCGGGCGGGGTGAAGTGTCGGTTGTATTCCGATTTTCCCTGGCTGTACCTGCAAACCGATTGTCGGGATGCGGAGTTCGTGCCGGCTCCCGACTGGTACTATAATTTCGAATACGCCAGAGAGATCGAGCGAGGATACGAGGGAGATGAGGATCTGCTTACGACGGGTTATTTCGAACTCAGTCTCGGTCGGCGGCAAAGCGTGATTTTCTCTGCGTCCGTCGAAGCCATTCCCGATCCTGCGGCCATCGGCGGAATGTTTGCGGAGGCTCTGAGCGCCCGCAGCCGCAAGGTCGATTTTCTGAGCTGCCTGCGCCACTCTGCCCGGCAGTTCGTCGTCCGCCGCCGGGACGGGCGGGCCGAGGTGCTGGCCGGGTATCCCTGGTATGGGCAGATCGGACGTCAGACGCTCGTAGCGCTGCCCGGCATCGCGCTGGAGCAGGGACGCACGGAGGATTGCCTGGATGTGCTCGATACGGTCGTGCGCGGACGCCGGGACGGTATGTTTACGGGTTCTTTCTCGGCTGCCGAGGCTGCGGATGCTCCGCTTTGGTTTTTCTGGGTGCTTCAGCAGTTGCAGCGGACGCTGGGTGAGGAGGAGATATGGAAGCGCTACGGTATCGTGATGAAAGAGCTGCTGGCGGCTTATCGCCGGGGCGTCGGCGGCGTGGCCGTGCACGATAACGGTTTGGTGTGGGCCTCGGCGCCCGACAAAGCCCTCACCTGGATGAATGCGCTGGCGGGTGGTGTCCCCGTCGTGTCGCGGGACGGGTATCCGGTCGAAATCAACGCACTTTGGTACAACGCCGTGTGTTATGCCCTTGAGCTGGCTTCCCGTTTCGGCGAGGAGGAGTTCGTCGGCGAGTGGAAAGCGTGGCCCGAGCGGATTCGGAACGCTTTTCGGGAGATGTTCTGGAGCGGCGACGACGGGTATCTGGCCGATTTCGTAGGTCCTGAAGGGCCGAATCGGTGGATTCGTCCGAATATGGTGGTGGCGTGCGGTTTGGATTACAAGATGCTCGATGAGGAGCAGCAGGCTTCGGTGCTTCGGATCGTGGGGCAGCATTTGCTGACACCCAAAGGGCTGCGTTCGCTTTCGCCCCGCAATCCTCGCTATAAGAACCGCTGCGAGGGCGATGAAGCCGTTCGTGCGGAGGCTTCGATGAACGGCTCCGTATGGGTTTGGCCGCTTTGGTTTTATGTCAAGGCTTCGTTCGACCTCGGTGGCCGTGAGTTTCTGCCTCGGGCGGAGGAGCTGCTCGCCCGTTTCGGCGAGGAGATTCAGAGTTACGGTATCGGATCGATCAACGAGCTATTCGACGGCGATCCTCCGCATGCGCCTTGGGGCGCCGTGTCGCAGGCGTGGAGTGTCGGGGCGGTGTTGATGATCCGTGAAACGACCGAACGCTGGCGTCGTCGCCGGGGACACGGGTTGTTGCCGGGTCTTCGGAAAAAGCGCTAAAGGATGCGAAGGAAAAGAACTTGCCGCCGCGTAAGGTGTCCGAAATTTTTTCTGTCGGCCCGGGCAGGCCGGGATGGAGGTTGCCGGGAGGGGCGACCGGTGTTTCGCGAAGTCGAATAAGTTACGAAATGAAACGTGATTATATACTTTGAGTGTACCTTTTCGGGGGCGCAGTGTCCCAAATTCCCTCCGAGAAGCGGATTTAGGGGAAGGGTGCATGGCGGACACGGTTTCGGGCCGCGAATAAGCACTCCTCGGATTCGATGCTGCGACCGTCGGATAAGGGTACATGGAAAGATATAATTGTTAGAATAAAAAAATAGAATACAAATGAGAGTGTTGATGTTCGGTTGGGAGTTTCCTCCCCATATCGCCGGCGGGCTGGGTACGGCCTGCTACGGTATGACGCGCGGTCTTGCACGCAACGGTGTGGAGGTCGTTTTCGTCATGCCGCGTGCCTATGGCGACGAGGACCAGCGCTTCGTCCGCGTGGTGAATGCGAGCGACGTGGAAACGATCGGTACGCGCGATCATGAGTTTTCCGAAGAGCTGCTCGAGAAGGTTTCGTTCATCCACATCGATTCGAACATGTTGCCCTACATCTCTCCGGAGGAGTATGCCGCCTACCACGACGAGTTCGTTCGCAGCGGCCGGACACACGAGTGGACCGACGTATGGAAACAGCGCTACACCTTCTCCGGAAAATACGGCGCCAACCTGATGGAGGAGGTCGCCCGGTATGCAATGGTGGCGGCGCAGGTGGCCAAAGACCTCGAAGGGCAGTTCGACGTGATCCATGCCCACGACTGGCTGACCTATTTCGCCGGAATTGCGGCCAAGCGGGTTTCGGGTAAGCCGCTGGTGGTGCACATGCACGCCACGGAGTTCGACCGCAGCGGCGAGAATATCAACCGTCGGGTCTATGCCATCGAAAAGGCGGGTATGCAGGCTGCCGACCGGGTGATCGCGGTGTCGGAGCTGACGCGTCGCATCGTCATCGGCAAGTACGGCATTCTGGCCGATAAGGTCGTGACGGTGCATAACGCCGTGCGTTTCGGCGAGTCGGAGGAGGCTGCGCCGGAGCGGGCGGTCAAGGATAAGGTCGTCACCTTCCTGGGACGCATCACCTACCAGAAAGGTCCCGATTATTTCGTCGAGGCTGCGGCCAAGGTGCTGCAACGGGTTTCGGATGTGCGTTTCGTCATGGCCGGCTCGGGCGATCTGATGAACCATGTGGTGCGGCGCGTGGCCCAGTTGGGGATCGCCGACCGCTTCCATTTCACGGGGTTCCTCAAGGGCGGGGAGGTGCAGCGGATGTTCCGTCTGTCGGATGTCTATGTCATGCCTTCGGTGTCGGAGCCGTTCGGTATTTCGCCGCTCGAGGCCATGCGTTCGGGCGTTCCCGTGATTATCTCGCGGCAAAGCGGTGTGGCGGAGGTGCTGGATTACGCCATTAAAGTGAATTACTGGGACGTGGATGCTCTGGCCGATGCCATTTACGGGCTTCTTACTTATCCGGCTCTGGGTAGGATGTTCGCTTCGAAAGGGCTGGAAGAGGTGACCGGACTCAAATGGACCAATGCCGCAGCGAAGATCAAGACGGTTTACGAAACTGTCGTCGCGGAGGCGAACAATTAAAATATTTGCGGAGTATGAAAACGATTTGTTTCTATTTTCAGGTACACCAGCCCTGGCGGCTGAAGCGTTACCGTTTCTTCGATATGGGCCGTGACCACAACTACCTGGACGACCTGACCAATCGCTCGATCATGCAGAAGGTCGCGCGTGAGTGCTATCTGCCGATGAATGCCTTGCTGTTCAATCTGATCCGGCAGAGCGAGGGGCGTTTCCGCTGTACCTTTTCGCTGACGGGGCTGGCCGTCGAACAGATGCGGGCGTATGCGCCCGAGGTGCTCGATTCGTTCCGCCGCCTGGCCCGGACGGGCTGCGTGGAGTTCCTGGCCGAAACTTACTCCCATTCGCTGGCTTCGCTTTCGTCGAAGGAGGATTTCATGCAGCAGGTTGCGCTCCATACCGAACTGATGAAAAAGGAGTTCGGCGTTGCGCCGACCGCCTTTCGCAATACCGAACTGATCTATTCCGACCGGATCGGCTCCGATGTGGCCGAGATGGGTTTCAAGACCATGTTGGCCGAGGGAGCCCGACACGTACTGGGATGGAAGTCGCCCGGCTATGTTTATGCCAATGCGCTCGACCAGCGCTTGAGGCTGTTGCTGCGCAATTACAAGCTCTCGGACGACATCGCGTTCCGTTTCTCCAACCGAGGGTGGGACCAATGGCCTCTCACGGCGGAAAAATACACGGGGTGGCTCGCTTCGGACGAGCTGGAGGGGGATGTGGTCAATCTCTTCATGGATTACGAAACCTTCGGCGAGCACCAGCGTGCCGATACGGGTATTTTCGACTTTATGAAGGCGCTCGTTCCGGCTGTTCTGAAGCGGGAGGGGTTGGAGTTCGCTACGGTGAGCGAAGCCGCTGCGAAATACCAGCCCGTCGCCGTACTCCATTGTCCGCACGTGATGTCTTGGGCGGACGAGGAACGTGACATCACGGCGTGGCTGGGCAACGAATTGCAGAACGAAGCTTTCGGAAAACTGTATGCCCTGCGGGATAAGATCGCCCGGCTGAAGGATCCCGATTTCGACCACGTGTGGAACTTCATGCAGGCTTCGGATCATTTCTATTATATGGCGACCAAGTGGTTGTCGGACGGGGACGTACATGCCTATTTCAATCCTTACGAATCGTCCTACGATGCCTTTATCAACTATATGAACGTGCTTTCGGATTTCGAGATCGAAGTGGAGAAGGCGTTCGACCGGAAGCCGCCGGTCCGCAAGACCAAACCGTCGCCGAGGAAAAAGGGTTCCGATCGGGAGAAAGCCGGGGTGCGATAATCTTTCGGTCGAAAAAGGCGGTGCGTCATAACAGGCAAACTGCTTCGTTATTATCGGTGTCACGGCTCGATCATGTGCGTCGGTACACACTCTTCGCCGTGAACCTCGATGCCTTGTATTTTACCTGTTTTTACATACCTGAAAAGGGATGCGCCGAATTTCTCGATTTGACACGTCCCTTTTTTATTCCGGGATGCCTCGGTCCGTCAGCTGCCCTTGCGCTTGAACCGCGACGGGCTGTAGCCCGTGTGTTGTTTGAAATATTTGCCGAAGAACGACTGGGTCGAGAAGTTGAGGTGATAGGCGATCTCCTGGATGCTCATGCCCGAATAGCGCAGCAGGCTTTTTGCCTCGAGGATCACCGCTTCGTCGATCCACCGGGCGGCGGTTTTGCCGCTCACGTCCTTGGAAACGGTCGAAAGGTATTTGGGGGTGATGTTGAGGCGGCGGGCATAGAACCGGACGTTCCTCTCCTGTTTGCTGTATTGCCGGACTAATTCCATGAACTCTTCGAAGATCACCTCGCCGCGCCCCAACTTGACCGTGTTTTTCTGCTCGCGCATGTTCAGCTCGGTGATGATGTAGAAGACTGCGGTGAACAGGCAGCGGATGATCTCCTGTCTGTAATGTTCCTTGTCGCTGGCAAGAATCGTCTTGATGAGTTGGAACACCTGTCGGATCTCGTGCGTGTCCTGGGGTGTCACCCGCAGGCAGGGCTGTTTGCCGAAACGCATATAGACGGGCAGCGAGGCCGAAAGGTCTATCTGGATCTCGTTGATGAACGATTTGGAACAGGCGACGAAATAGGCCGCCGCATCGCTGGTGCTGGCCACCGTGCGGATCACGCGGTCGGGGCTGAAGAAGACGATCGTGTCGGGCACGACTTCGTACTCTTCCGTATCGATCGCTACGACGGCCGAACCGCTGGCCATGATGATCGCCGAGAAGCCGTCGATCAGGGCGGGGTAGTTGCCCAGCGTATCGCGGTGGATGTCGAACGAAGCGATCACCAGGTCGTCCGACAGGTAATAAACGTCCCGCATCTCCTGCTTGATGCGGGAGATCGAAACTTTTTGCAGGGTTATCTCGTCCGCCACCATGCCAGTTTGCTGATCAGATTCTTGAAATAGGCGAACCGGCCCCGGCGGGGTGCCTCCGACAGCGGGCAGACGACGCGGAGCTCGTTGTGCAGACATTCGATGTGCAGCGGGAAATCGGCCCCCTTCTGTCCGTCCACGTCGGTAGGTTCGTTGATCGGCGAGGTGATGTCGAGCGTGCGGGCTCGGAAATGTTTTACCTGCGAGGGCCGACCGCCCAGCAGGTGACGGAGCATCGATACGACCGAGAAGAGCATGTTGCGCCTTTGCAGCAACAGACAGTCGAACATACCGTCCTTAATGCTCGAGCGGGGGGCAAGGTGGAATCCTCCGGCCGTTTCTCCGTTGAATATCAAGGCCATGAGCGATTCGAGGTCGAAGGCTTTGCCGTCGGCGAGAATTTGCAGCGGAATGCCGTGTACCGAGCGGAACTCCTTCACGCCCTCGATCAGGTAGGCCAGCTTGCCGATCTGGTGCTTGCGTTTGTCCGGCGTGCGCTGGGACGTGGTGGTGAAGATGCCGAAACTGAAGATATTAACGAAATAGTGGTCGTTCACGCGTCCGCAATCGACCCGCTCTTCCGTGCCGCCGAGGAGTTGCGCCGCCGCCTTGACCGGGTTTTTCTCCATGCCGAGCGCTCCGGCGAAGTCGTTGGCCGTACCTGCCGGGATGATGCCCAGCAGCAGGTCGAGGTGCTTCTCCTTCATCCGATTGACCACGTAATTGACCGTGCCGTCGCCGCCCGCCACGACCACCAGATCGACCGTTTCGTGTCCATTGAAAGGGTTGCGGCTGAAATCGATCGGGCCGTCTACGATCGAGTAGCCGGCCTGCCGGAACATTTCGCCGATGGCTTGGGAATCTTTTTCGATTTTTCCTTTTCCCGACTGGGGGTTATAGAGAAATAGAACTTGTTTCATTCGTACGCAATGGGATTATTCTGGAATCATCATTTCTTGCATCGCCGGCGAGCAGTAAATTTCGTAGCCGTCTTTCCCGTCGTCGAGGATAAAATAGACCTTCGCGTCGGGAATTTTCCGGGAGAGGGCGATGGCCTTGTTCGCGCCCAGGCTCAAATACATGGTCGCCATGGCGTCGGCTTCGGCGCAGTTGTCCGCGACCACGGTGGCGGAAAGCAATCGTGACGTGACGCTGCGGCCCGTTGTCGGGTCGATCGTGTGGGATATCTTATTGCCTGCGGCGTCGCGGTAGAAGCGGCGGTAGTTGCCCGAAGTGGCCAGGCCTCCTTCGCTCATGCGGATACGTCCGGTGAGATAGGCGCCGTCGGACATATTGCCGTCGAAGGGAGTTTCTATGCCGATCCGCCAGGGAATGCCTTTGCTGCTGACACCCTGGCAGCGGCATTCGCCGCCGATCTCCACCAGATAGTTCTTCGCGCCGCAGCGCTCCATGAGGGCCGCGACCAGATCGACCGTATAGCCCTTGGCGATCGAGTTGAAATCGAGCTGTACGCGGGGATCGTCCTTCACGAGCCTGCCGTCCCGGATATGGACGCGCCGGTAACCTACGAATTGCAGGAGCGAATCGAGGTTCGGGGTGCGTTCCGCCTCGTGCCCGGCGAATCCCCAGGCATCGACCAGCGGCTTGACCGTCACGTCGTAGTGACCTTCGCTCAAGCGGCTGAACCGTTCGGCCAGACGGAGGTTGTAGATGATATGTTCGTCGAGCGAGTCGGTCTCTCCCCGGTTGATGCGGCTCAGCAGGGAGGTGGAGTCGAAAATCGACATCGAAGCCTTGGCTTCGGCGTCGATTTGCATAATGGCCCGGTAGAGTTCCTGTGCGGTGCAGTCCGTGATGTCGCCCGTTGCCTGGAAAGTCGTACCCAGCATCGCGCCGCTTGCCGTAAGGTACTCTGCGCGGCGGTCGCAGCTCGCTGCAAGGACCAGAACGATAACGGTGTAGAGCAGCAGGGCGATCTTTTTCATGTTCTATGTGTCTTCTTTTTTGGCAAAAATAGTGTTTTTCGCTCCGGTTTGCAAAAAAAGAGGGCTCTTCAGCTAAAAAATTGTATTCGTTTAAGTTGGTTATTGTGAATTAAGTTCGTACCTTTGCGCCACGCTCTGGCGTTATTCACGGTAAGGGGAATGCGTCGTAGAGTGGAACTAAATAAACTTTTGAAAATGGGTTATTTATCAGCTGAAAAAAAGCAGGAGCTTTTCGGTAAGTACGGAAAGTCCAACACCGACACGGGTTCTCCCGAGAGCCAGATCGCGCTGTTCTCGTTCCGTATCAACCACCTTACGGAACACCTTCGTAGCAACAAACACGACTTCGGTACACAGCGTGCGTTGCTGCGTCTGGTCGGCAAGCGCCGCCAGTTGCTGGAGTATTTGAAAGAGGTCGATATCGAGCGCTACCGAGCAATCATCAAGACGCTCAATCTCCGTAAATAGTCCCGGAGGCAGAAAAATGGGGTTGGCCAAAGTTTCTTTTGGCAGCCCCATTTGTAATTTGGAACATACATTTTGACGTAAAAATATCTATGGAAGAAAAGAAGTTGTACAATGCAGTCCGGAAGACGATCACGCTGGCAGACGGCCGCGAAATCATGATCGAAACGGGCAAACTGGCCAAGCAGGCCGACGGCTCCGTCGTGGTGAAGATGGGAGATACGATGCTCCTGGGAACGGTGGTAGCCGCCAAGGACGCGAAACCCGACACTGATTTTATGCCGCTCCAGGTGGAGTATAAGGAGAAATATGCCGCTTGCGGTCGCTATCCCGGCGGTTTCATGAAGCGTGAGGGCAAGGCTAACGACAGCGAGATCCTCGTAGCCCGTCTGATCGACCGTGCGCTGCGTCCCCTGTTTCCGTCGGACTATCACGCCGAGGTATATGTGACCGTAAACCTGATTTCGGCGGACAAAGATATTCAGCCCGATGCTCTGGCCGGACTGGCCGCATCGGCTGCACTGGCTGTTTCGGACATCCCGTTCGGCGGTCCGATTTCGGAGGTGCGTGTGGCCCGTATCGGCGGTCAGTACGTCATCAACCCGGCCTTCTCGCAGATGCAGGACGCCGATCTGGACATCATGGTCGGCGGTACCATCGACAATATTCTGATGGTCGAGGGCGAGATGAAGGAGGTGTCCGAGGAGGTGATGCTCGGAGCTATCAAGTTCGCTCACGAAGAGATTAAGAAACACTGTGCCGTACAGATCGAACTTTCGAAGGAGCTGGGCAAGGACGTGAAACGGACCTATTGCCACGAGGTGAATGATGAAGAGCTGCGTCAGACCATCATTCGGGAGCTTTACGACAAGGCTTACGCCATCGCCACCAGCGGTACGATGAAGCATGAGCGCGAAGATGCCTTCAATGCGCTGGAGGCCGAGTTCGCCACCCGTTTTTCGGAAGAGGAGCTGGTCGAGAAGGCACCGCTGATTCACAAATATTTCCACGACGACGTACAGAAGAAGGCCATGCGCAACATGATCCTCGACGAGGGCAAGCGCTTGGACGGCCGCCGCACGGACGAAATCCGCCCCATCTGGTGCGAGGTGGGCTACCTGCCCGCCGCTCACGGTTCGGCGATCTTCACGCGCGGTGAAACGCAGTCGCTGACTACGGTGACCCTCGGTACGAAGATGGATGAGAAGGTCAAGGACGAAGTGCTGGTACAGGGTACCGAGCAATTCGTGCTGCACTATAATTTCCCGCCTTTCTCGACGGGCGAGGCCAAAGCCGCCCGCGGCCTGAGCCGCCGCGAGATCGGTCATGGCCATCTGGCATGGCGCGCACTGAAGCCGATGGTTCCCGTCGGAGAGGAAAATCCTTATGCCGTGCGTGTGGTGTCGGATATTCTCGAGTCGAACGGCTCGTCGTCGATGGCGACGGTTTGTGCCGGTACGCTGGCGCTGATGGATGCCGGCGTGAAACTCAAGAAACCCGTTTCGGGTATCGCCATGGGTCTGATTTCGGATTCCGCTACCGGTCGTTGGGCGGTGCTTTCCGACATCCTGGGCGATGAGGACCACCTGGGCGACATGGACTTCAAGGTGACGGGTACCAAGGACGGTATCACGGCTACCCAGATGGATATCAAGGTCGATGGCCTTTCGTACGAGGTGCTGGCCAAGGCGCTGGAACAGGCTCGCGTGGGCCGTATGCACATTCTGGGTAAGCTGACGGAGTGTATCGCCGAGCCGCGTGCGGATTACCGTCCGTTCGTGCCGCGTATCGTACAGATCACCATCCCGCAGGATATGATCGGTGCCGTGATCGGTCCCGGCGGCAAGGTGATCCAGGATATTCAGAAGACGACGGGTACGACCATTACCATCACCGAAACCGACAACAAGGGCGTCGTGGATATCTTCGGTCTGGACAAGGAGGCGATGGATGCAGCCCTGTCCCGCATCAAGAGCATCGTGGCGCAGCCCGAGGTCGGCGATGTATATAACGGCAAGGTTCGTTCGATCATGCCGTTCGGTGCGTTCGTCGAGATCATGCCGGGCAAGGACGCCCTGCTGCACATCTCGGAGATCGACTACAAGCGTTTCGAAACGATGGAGGAGACCGGCCTGAAAGAGGGGGATATGATCGAGGTGAAAGTCATCGGCATCGATCCCAAGACCAACAAGCTCAAGCTGTCGCACCGCGTGCTGATTCCGCAGCCCGAAGGCTGGACGGAGCCGGAGCGCCGTCCCCGCGAGCGCGGCGATCGCCCGCGCCGCCGTCCTGAGCACAAGGAGTAGAACTCTGCGGGTCCGGATCGCTGCTACGGAGATAATTTCGGTTTTGTTCGGAAATTTTGGCCGGAATATTGTACAATGTTTGTAGATAATTTTTATATTTGCATTACTCCGTAGCTTTTGTGGGGCAGATAAAACAGGCATAAATAGAAAAAGAAAGGATTTAACATTTAATTTTTAAAAGATTAGTTTATGAAAAAGCTGATGAAATTGAGCTTGCTGCTCGTGGTCGTTGCTTTGACGTTTTCGAGCTGTAATTGCTTCAAGAAGATGGCAAAGAACAGCGATGATGTATCGCTGACGTGTGCACCTGAAGTGCTGGTACTGAATAACGGTGTGGTTGCCGCCGACATTACGGCACAGTTCCCCGTGAAGTACTTCAACCCCAAAGCTATCGTGAAGGTTACTCCGGTGATGGTATTCGAGGGCGGAGAAGTTGCCGGTACTCCGAAATTCTTCCAGGGTTCGAAAGTGAAAGAGAACTATACGGTCGTTGATAAGAAGACGGGCGGTGTGTTCACCATGCATGTCGAGTTCCCTTACGATGAGCGTATGCAGATTTCCGAACTCCAGTTGCGTGTCGAGGCTAAATGTCCGGGTAGCGACGAGTTTACGCTGGTTAATGCCAATACGGGCAAGGTCGTGAAGGCCAAGGAGCTCGAGGCTAACCCCGCAATCGTACGCGAGTGCGGTCTGGTCGTTGCCGAGGGTGTGAATACCCTGCAGCAGGATCTGGCTTACGCCGATGCGATGGCAGCTCTGCCGAGCGACTACAAACGCGTGACTACCAGCGTGGACAAGACCGAGATCCTCTATGCGATCAACAAGGCTAACGTAACCAAGAAAGCGCTGAAAGACGCCGATCTGGAGGCATTCCAGGCGAATGTGGATGAGAACCTGAAAAACGACCGTGCTACCCAGCATGTTGCCGTGAAGGGTTATGCTTCTCCCGACGGTCCCGTGAAGTTCAACGACACGCTGTCGAAGGAGCGTAGCGAATCGGGCGACAAAGTTCTTGCGAAACTGCTGAAAAATTCGGGTCTGGATATCGACGTTGCCGCTTACGGTGAGGACTGGGAAGGTTTCAAGGAGCTGGTTTCGAAGTCGAACATCAAAGACAAGGATCTGATTCTCCAAGTTTTGAGCATGTACTCCTCTTCGACGCAGCGCGAGGATGAGATCAAGAACATGTCTTCCGTATTCAACGAGCTGAAGAAAGACATTCTGCCGCAGCTCCGTCGTTCGGTGATCGTGAACACCATCGATCTGGAGGGCAAGACCGACGCCGAGATGATGGCGCTTGTCGAGGCTGGCAAGCTGGATCAGCTCAACCTGAATGAGCTGCTCTTCGTTGCGGAGTCGATCGCACAGGACAACGCTACCAAGAACATCGTATTGGCTTATGCTGCCGAGAAGTATAACGACGCCCGCGCTTACAACAACCTGGGTATCGTTCTTACGGAGGAAGGCCGCACGGCTGATGCTTTGAAATGCTTCCAGAAGGCCGCTCAGTTGGGCGAGGCTTCCGAGGCGCTGAACACCAACCTGGCTCTTGCCAACTTGGCGAACGGCAATATGGCAGAGGCTCAGAAGTATGCCAAGGGCGCTGATGCAAAGGCGAAGAGCCTGGTCAATGCAGCACAGGGTAACTACAACGACGCTGCCAAGCAGCTCGACGGTATGAATGCCGCTATCGCTAACACGATGAACAAGGACTATGCGGCTGCAAAGCGTGCTATCGCTAAGGATATGAGCGCAGAGGCCGATTACCTGCGTGCCGTGATCGCTTCGGAAGAGGGCGATATGAGAACGGCAGAGGCACAGTTGAAGAGCGCCGTGAAGAAGGATGAGAAGATGGCGAAGAAAGCCATGAAGGATATCCACTTCAAGAAACTCTTCGAAGAGGGTCTGAAGTTCTAATCCGTTCGGATTCGATGAAAAATATCCGCACCGGAAACGGTGCGGATATTTTTTGTCTCGATTTATTGAGCTTGTTCGATTATTGGTCGTATTTTCGTCCGCCTTTCTTCAAGACAGGCATTTTTAGGCCCATGTCGGTTCATAAATACGGTTGGCGACCGGGAGGATCAGTTCCGAATTTGGATCCCAACAAGGATTCCGAGACATCACTTTTTATTTTTATGGACGTCGGCTGGACAGGATCTGCACGATATTTGCAATATCATACAGGATATCGAAAGAAATACGGAAAAGATCTAAAATTTTATTATTTTTGTCGAAAGAGCGTTGAGTTCGGCCGTATTTACTTGTTTTTGCCAGGTTTTGATCGGTTTCGGTGCAAGCCGATTTGTTGAAGGGCTATCCCGAACGAGGGATTTGCTTTCGGCGGAATGAATTTTTTGCACGCGGTCTGTGTAATCTTGTAAAGGGAATTGCGGAACGGGAACTTCGATATTTATTTTTATTGCGCTTTGAAGGCGAACCGCTTGTGTAAATAATAGAAAATTATGGAATACGCGAATCATTTGAAAGAATATGCGTCGGCTATGAGCGAGGCGCAGGTGGCCGAGGAAGTGGATCGTATCCGCAAAGCTGCGGTACGAAACCATACTCCGGAAGTTTACAAACTCTGTTATTCGGCGGTGGATTTAACTACGCTGTCGTGTACGGACTCCGTGGAGTCGGTTACGGAATTTGCCGGCAAAGCCGTCAAGTTTTACCAACAGTTCCCTCATCTTCCCAATGTGGCGTCGATTTGCATCTATCCGCCGTTCGTCGAAACGGTCGGTGTGGTGGTCGATGGTACGGATATGCGTATCACGAGCGTTGCGGGCGGATTTCCTTCTTCGCAGACGTTTCTCGAGGTGAAGGTTCTCGAAGTGGCTATGGCCGTCGAGAACGGAGCCGACGAGATCGATATCGTCTTGAACGTGGGTAAGATGTTGGAGGGGCATTACGACGAGGTCGCTAACGAGGTCGAGGTGATTCGTACCGAGATGAGTCCCGAGGTCGTGTTAAAGGTCATTATCGAGTCCGGAGCTTTGAAAACTCCCGATCTGATCCGCAAGGCATCGTTGCTTTCGATGTTCGCCGGGGCCGATTTCGTCAAGACTTCGACCGGCAAGATCGATGTGTCCGCCACGCCCGAAGCGGCGGTGGTGATGTGCCAGGCGATCCGGGATTACTATCGGAAAACGGGACGTAAGGTGGGCTTCAAGCCGGCCGGCGGTGTCCGGAGTGCCGAAGATGCCGCTTTGTATTATACGATCGTCGAGGAGATTTTGGGCAAGGAGTGGCTTACGCCCGAATTGTTCCGTATCGGAGCTTCGTCGGCGGCCAATAATCTGCTTACGGCTATCGAAGGCCGGGAAGTCAAGTTTTTCTGATCCGAATGGGCGGATGAATTAAAAAATAGCGGCACCAAGAAGTGCCGCTATTTTTCTTGGGAAAGGTTGGGGTAATTACCGCATCGGTACCTCGATCAGAAGCAGGCTGGCTTTCCCGTCCGTATGGAGGGTGATGTCGTTCTGCTCCCAAATGCCCATGCCGTCCCGGGAGGCCAGCTTTTCGTTCTCGACCGTTACGTCGCCTTCGAGGACGAAGACGTAAAGACCGTTTCCTTCCCGGCGCATGGCGTATTCATAGGTATCTTTCTCCAGGTTCAGGGTGTGGAACCAGGCCGACTGATGAATCCAAGCCGTATGCTCGGAACCATTGCCTTCGGGAGCCACGATCGTGCGCAGCTCATTGGTGCGTGCCGGAGCGAGCGTGATCTCCTCGTAACGGGTCGGAAGTCCGCGTCGATCCGGGAATACCCATATCTGGAGGAATTTGACGGGACGGTCGGGGCTGTTGTTGAATTCGCTGTGGATGATTCCCGTTCCGGCCGTCATTACCTGGATTTCCCCGGTGCGCAGCACCGAAGTATGTCCCATGCTGTCCTGATGTCGTAGTTCGCCCTCGAGCGGGATGGAAACGATCTCCATGTTGTCGTGGGGATGTGCGCCGAAACCCTCTCCTCCGGCTACGGTATCGTCGTTGAGTACGCGCAATGCGCCGAAATGGATGCGCTCGGGATCGTGGTAGTCTGCAAAACTGAACGTATGGTAGCTGTCGAGCCAACCGTGGTCGGAATGACCTCGTGTGCCGGCTCTGTGGATTACTTTTTTCATAATATAATGGATTGATTATAAGAAGGTGTTGCAAATAGTGTTCCACGATACCGCTTGTAGGGCAGGGCTGTCCGAATATAGGTTGCCGAAGGGGAGTGATCGTGCGGTCGAGCGACAAAGAGAACGGTCCGGGCGTTAGCCCCGGACCGTTCTCTTTGTGAAAATAGCTTGCTGCTCGTCGTCTTATTTGAGATGCGGACCTGCAGCTACGAGTTTCTTGCCTTCGGCGTTGCCGGTGAACTTCTCGAAGTTCTTGACGAAACGACCGGCCAGATCTGCCGCCTTCTCGTCCCATTCCTTGGCGTTCTTGTACGTGTCGCGCGGATCGAGAATCTTGGGATCCACGCCCGGAAGTGCGGTCGGGATCTTGAAATCGAATACCGGCAGCGTCTTGGTCGGAGCCTTGTCGATCGAACCGTCCAGGATGGCGTCGATGATGCCGCGCGTATCCTTGATCGAGATACGTTTGCCCGTACCGTTCCAGCCCGTATTGACGAGGTAGGCCGTAGCGCCCGATTGCTTCATGCGTTTTACCAGCTCCTCACCGTATTTGGTCGGATGCAGCGAGAGGAACGCTGCACCGAAGCAGGCCGAGAAGGTCGGCGTCGGCTCGGTGATACCGCGTTCGGTACCGGCCAACTTGGCGGTGAAGCCCGAGAGGAAGTAGTATTTGGTCTGTTCCGGAGTCAGGATCGAAACCGGGGGCAGTACGCCGAAGGCGTCGGCCGAAAGGAAGATCACCTTCTTGGCTGCCGGAGCTTTCGATACGGGCTTCACGATGTTATCGATGTGGAAGATCGGGTACGATACGCGAGTGTTCTCCGTCACGGACTTGTCCGCGAAGTCGATCTTACCTTTCTTGTCCACCGTAACGTTCTCCAGCAGGGCGTTGGGGCGGATCGCGTTCCAGATATCGGGCTCGTTCTCTTTCGAGAGGTTGATGACTTTGGCATAGCATCCGCCCTCGAAGTTGAAGACACCGTCGTCGTCCCAACCGTGCTCGTCGTCGCCGATCAGCTCGCGCTTCGGGTCGGTCGAAAGGGTGGTTTTGCCCGTTCCCGACAGACCGAAGAAGATGGCGGTGTTCTTGCCCTCCTTGTCGGTGTTGGCCGAGCAGTGCATCGACGCGATGCCCTTCAGCGGCAGCAGGTAGTTCATGTAGGAGAACATACCCTTCTTCATTTCGCCGCCGTACCAGGTGTTGATGATTACCTGCATTTTTTCGGTGAGGTTGAACACGACCGCCGTTTCCGAGTTGAGTCCGAGTTCCTTGTAGTTCTTGACTTTGGCTTTCGAGGCGTTCAGCACCACGAAATCGGGTTCGCCGTATTTCTCCAGCTCCTCGTCCGTCGGGCGGATGAACATGTTTTTCACGAAATGCGCCTGCCAAGCGACCTCCATGATGAAGCGGATCTTCAGACGGGTGTTCTCGTTGGCTCCGCAGAACGTGTCCACGACGAAGAGCTTCTTGTTCGACAACTCTTCGACAGCGATCTTTTTCAGCTCCTTCCAGGTCTTCTTCGTCACCGGTTTGTTGTCGTTCTTGTATTCGGGCGAGGTCCACCAAATAGTATCTTTGGTGGTTTCGTCCATGACGAAGAACTTGTCTTTCGGGGAACGACCCGTGTAAACGCCGGTCATCACGTTCACGGCACCCATTTCGGTTACCTGACCCTTTTCATAACCGCGCAGGCCCTTGCGGGTCTCCTCGCGGTAGAGTTCGTCGTACGACGGGTTGTAGATTACTTCCGTAGTACCCGTGATGCCGTACTGTTTCAAATTGATTTTAGCCATAATTATTGATTTAATTAATCCTCTTATTTCACTTGACAGCGGTTGTTCGTTTATGAACGATGCTCGCAAAGTTAAAGATTTTTTTTCGAATGTGAAAATATTAACAGTAGGTTTATCGTTTTTCCCCGCGAACCATTCGGCTGTCGATGGCGTTTACGATCACCGCGATCGCACCGTCGCCCGTTACGTTGGTCGCCGTACCGAAACTGTCCATGGCAATGTAGGTGGCGATCATCAGTCCGATCATATTTTCGTCGAACCCGAGCATCGACTCCAGCAATCCGATCGCAGCCATGATGGCTCCGCCCGGTACGCCCGGTGCGGCGATCATCGTGATACCCAGCAGCAGGATGAAACCCGAGTAGGTGCCCATCGAAACGTCCAGCCCGGAGAGCATCATCACCGCGAGCGAGCAGGCGACGATCTTCATCATCGAGCCCGAGAGGTGGATCGTGGCGCAGAGCGGGACGACGAATCCCGCCACTTCGGGGCGGACGCCGATTTTGACCGTCTGTGCCAGCGTCACGGGGATCGTGGCTGCCGACGATTGCGTACCGAGGGCCGTCATGTAGGCGGTCATCATCGTGCGGAGCATCTTCAACGGATTCTGCCTTGCCACGAGGCCCGCGATCGAGAACTGGATCAGCAGCAGGACGACCGTCATCACGAAGATAATCACGATCAACTTGAGGAAAATGCCCAGAATACCCGATACCTGCCCCGACTGAGTCATCGAGAGGAAGATGCCGAAGATGTAGAAGGGCAGCAGCGGGATGATGACCTTCGAGATGACACGCTCGATGATGAGTTTGAAATCATCCATCATGCCCTTGAGCTTGTCGCTGTGGATGTAAGCCATGCCCAGTCCCAGCACGAAGGCGAGAATGAGGGCGGTCATCACGCCCATCAACGGGGGCATTTCGACCGTGAAGAACGGTTGCATGGGTGTTGCGGCGGTTTCTCCCGGGGCGCTCATCTCCGTACCGCCCAATAGCCGGGGTAATATCCCGAAACTTGTGAAGAAAGTTCCGAATCCCGAAAACAGGGTAAAGGCATAGGCCAGGGCTGCGGTGATTACCAGCAGCCGTCCTGCCTTGCTACCCAGGTCGGCGATGCCCGGAGCCACGAGGCCCAGGATCAGCAGCGGGATGACGAAGTTCAGAAAATTGCCGAAAATGTTGTTGAAGGTCAATGCGATTCGGGTGAACCACTCGGGAACGAAGAGGCCGAATACGATGCCCAGCGCGATAGCCAGGAGCACTTTGGGAAGTAAGCCGAATTTATGCTTCATAAGGTGTCGTTTCATTGGTTTTCGGTTGGACGATTCATGCGTCGGGGCCTTGGGCCGATCGTGTTCCCGATTCGGACCGAATTCGTTTTTCGGAGGTCCCGTTGCATGCCGTTTTTCTATTAACGTATAAAAAGGGAGCAATATTTGTGCAAAGAAGAGAAATTTTCTAATTTTGTCAATATGACTGCACTGTATAGCGATATTATTTTCGGCCCGATCCATTCCCGCAGATTGGGTCTGTCTTTGGGTGTCAATCTGTTACCCACTCAATCGAAGTTGTGTAGCTTCGATTGCATTTATTGTGAATGCGGCTGGAATGCCGAACATCCGGGCGCCCGCCGGTTCAATTCGCGCGAGGACGTGCGTACCATGCTCGGAGCGACCCTGCGTCAGATGGTTTCCGAAGGTACGCCGCCCGACGTGATTACTTTCGCCGGTAACGGCGAGCCGACGATGCACCCCGATTTCGAGGCGATCATCGACGATACGATCGTCTTGCGGGACGAAATTTGCCCTTCGGCGCGGATTTCGGTGTTGAGCAATGCGACGCAGATCGGCCGCGAGAGCGTGCGCCGGGCCTTGCGTCGGGTCGATAACAACATCCTGAAACTCGATTCCGCTTTCGACGATACGGTTCGGCTCATCAATAACCCGTGCGGGACCTATTCGGTGGCTGAGGTGGTGAAGAACATGAAACTGTTCGACGGGCAGATGATCCTGCAGACGATGTTCCTGCGGGGCGAGTGCGAGGGCCGCACGGTGGATAACACGACCGAGCGGGAGGTCGCGGCCTGGTTGAAGCTGGTCGAAGAGATCCGGCCCCGTCAGGTGATGGTCTATTCGCTCGACCGCGACACTCCGTGCAAAACCTTGCAGAAAGTCCCCCGCGAAGATTTGCAGGCGATCGCTGCCCGGGTCGAGGCGCTGGGAATCCCCTGCTCGGTGGCGTAACGCAAAGAAGAACGACGGGGGAATTTCAGACCCCTTCGAAGAATTTGTCGATCGGACGTTATTTATTGTCTGTATTATAGAGGGGGCGAAGATTTTATCTGTGTCTTGTTACATTGTTTGCTTTGCTCTCGTTGGCACTTTTCGCATGTGACAAGGGCATCCGGGAGGAAGCGATCGATGCCGAAAATATCTTGGGTAGGTGGCGTGCGGTCGAGGAGCCGGATTACGATTGGGATGATTCGGACGACGATGGAGCCTGTGATGTGCCCATGCTTTGGGGATTATGACTTTCGAACACGATGGACGGGGTGTGGCCGATAACGGGGAGCATTTTGCCTGGAGTCTGACAGGAAGACGGATAACTGTGGATTACGGATTTATTCCGGCACGGCTTACGGTGTCGGAAATTTGCGAGCGGCGAATGGTGTGGAAGGTTCTCGCAACAGAAGCAGGCTCGGTAAAGTATTACGGACGGATCGTTTTCGAGCGGTTGTGATTATTCCGTCGGGAAGAAAAATAAAGCGAGAGGAATCGATTCCTCTCGCTTTATTCGTTGTCGCAGTGTGGTTTATTTCTCCAGCACGACGCTCACTTTTTCGAGCTTCCCGCCCAGCGGGGGCGCCAGCTTCGAAACCGTACAGCGGATATGGCGGATTTGCGGAAACCGGGCATAGAGGGCATCCATGATGTTCATCGACACGCGTTCGATCGTGCGCTGGGTGACGCGCATCTGTTCGCGTACGGTTTCGTAAACCAACAGGTAATTGACCGCTTTTTCCACGCAGTCCTCGCTCGCCACTTCCCCCAGCTCGGCCGTGATCTCCAGATCGACCGTGAAGCGGTTGCCCACTTGCTGTTCCAGGTCGTAACAGCCGTGGAAAGCCCGGAACTCCATCCGGTTCAAAACGATACGGTATTCCATCTTATTCGGCGATTACCAGGTAGTAGTTTTTCTTGCCTTTCTGTACGAGCAGGTATTTCCCGTCGATCAGGTCGCTTTCGGCGATTGCACGCATGGGGTCGGCCACCTTCTCCTTGTTGAGGCTCACGCCGCCGGCCTGTACCATCTTGCGGCATTCGCCCTTCGAGGGGAAGATATCGCTCCGCTCGGCGCACAGCTCGATGAAGGGCAGCCCGATCAGTTCCGCACGGGCGATTTTGTATTGCGGGACTCCTTCGAAAACCTGCAGCAGGGTCTGTTCGTCGAGTTTGCGAAGCGCTTCGGAGGTAGCCCCGCCGAAGAGAATGTTCGATGCCTCGACCGCTTTTTCGTACTCCTCCTGAGAGTGGATCATCACGGTAACCTCCTGCGCCAGCCGTTTTTGCAGGATTCGCAGGTGAGGGGCTGCGTCGTGTTCGGCGATCAGGTCGTCGATGGTCTGTTTATCGAGCAGCGTGAAGATCTTGATGTAGCGCTTGGCGTCCTCGTCGCTGGTGTTGAGCCAGAACTGGTAGAACTTGTAAGGCGACGTATAACGCGGGTCGAGCCATACGTTGCCGCTCTCGGTCTTGCCGAACTTGGTGCCGTCGGCTTTGGTAATCAGCGGGCAGGTGAGGGCGAAAGCCTCGCCGCCGGCCTTGCGGCGGATCAGCTCCGTGCCGGTGGTGATGTTGCCCCACTGGTCGGCGCCGCCGAGCTGCAGTTTACAACCTACGGTTTCGTACAGGTGCAGGAAGTCGTAGGCCTGCACGAGCTGGTAGGTGAATTCGGTGAACGACATCCCTTCGCCTTCGCCGTTGAAGCGTTTCTTTACCGAATCTTTGGCCATCATGTAGTTCACGGTAATCAGCTTGCCGATGTCGCGGATGAAATCCAGGAAGGTGATTCCCTTCATCCAGTCGTAGTTGTTCACCAGCATCGCCGCGTTGGGAGCGTCCGATTCGAAATCGAGCAGCTTGGCGAGCTGTTTCTTGATCGCCTCCTGGTTGTGGCGGAGGGTCTTTTCATCGAGCAGGTTGCGCTCCTGCGATTTGCCGCTGGGGTCGCCGATCATGCCCGTCGCGCCGCCCACCAGAGCGATCGGACGGTGTCCGCACATCTGGAAGTGCTTGAGGATCATTACACTCACCAAGTGTCCGATGTGCAGCGAATCCGCCGTCGGGTCGATGCCCACGTAAGCTGTAGACATCTCTTTCTGAAGTTGTTCCTGTGTGCCCGGCATGATCGAGTGAATCATACCGCGCCATTCCAATTCTTCGACAAAGTTCTTAATTGCCATTTGTGTATTTGGTTTTACTTTATGCTTTATTCTACCTCCAGGTCGAGCGCCCGGCGCAACTCGGCCAGCAGAGGATTTTTTTCGGTCATATACTTGACCCGGTCTTCGAGTTTGATCGGGCGGGCGGCCCGGATCTCTTCGTTGATCGTGACGTCGAGCTCCAGCATACCCTGCACGCCGGACGTTTCGGCGATGCGGAGCAGCAGTTCGGTTTTGTTGCGCAGGATCTCTTCGCGCAGGGCTTCCGACGGAACTGCGATACGGATCACGTGTCCCTGAAATTGCATCCGTTCGAACGCCGCGACGAAGCGCGGACGCATCTCGCGGACGAGCGTGAGGATTTTTTCACGGGTCGTTTCGAGTTTTTCGGCGCTGAGCGGGTCGATGACCGGCTGGGGTGCTGCGGCATGCACGGCGGTTTCTGTATCCGGTTCCGGGGCTGCATCGTTTATCAGCGCCGAAATGGAGATTCCCGATGCGAGTCTGGACTGTACGGGACGGGGACGCGCCGTTTGCGGTTGTGTCGAAACCGGCGTTGCTGCGGCCTGCGTTCGTTCCGGGACCGGCTGAATGGACGGCGTCGGCATTGCGGATGTACGGGCAGCGGCCGATGTCGCCGGAGGTGCGGGATCGGCTGCGGCTTTTGCCGCAGGCGTTGCAGCCGGAGCGGATGCCGCGATTCCGGGCGAAGATTCTGCCGTCGCAGCCGTCGGCCGTTGGACCGTAGCCGGTTGAGGAGCGGGCGCGGGAGCCGTCTGTTGTGTCGATTGCGGACGGGCCGGTGCGGATTGCGCGGGGGCGGTCCGAACCAGTTCCGGCAACGGAAGATTTACGGGATCGACGGGGTTATTTTTTTTTTGACCGAGACCGGCGATCTTCATCAGTCCCAGTTCGACGAGCAGCCGTTGGTTGGACGATTGCCTGATTTTGCCGTCGAGGTCCGTGAGCAGCGATATGGCGCCGAAAAGAAATTCGGGAGGGCAGGCGGCCGCCTGCGTCCGGTATCGTTCCATCAGCGTACCGGTAAATTCCAGCAGCCGGAGCGAAGGCTCGTTGCGGGCCACCAGCAGGTCGCGCAGGTGGCGGTTGAGTCCTGCCATGAAAGTCTGGCCGGAGAATCCCCGCGCGAGCACGTTGTCGAAAGAGAGCAGCGCCTCGACATAGTTGCCCGACAGGAGCGTTTCGGTCATGCTGAAGTAGGTGTCGTAGTCCAATACGTTGAGCGTCTGGGCCACCTCCTGATAGCGGAGTTCCTGCCCGCAGAACGAAACGGCCTTGTCGAACATCGACAGGGCGTCGCGCATGCCGCCGTCGGCTTTCTGTGCGATCAGGTTGAGCGACTCGTCGTCGGCGGTGATTCCCTCCTGCGAGGCGATGTATTTGAGGTATTCCACGGAGTCCTCGACGCGGATGCGGTTGAAGTCGTAGATCTGGCAGCGGGAGAGGATCGTAGGGATGATCTTGTGTTTTTCGGTGGTCGCCAGGATGAAGATGGCGTGTGCGGGCGGCTCCTCGAGCGTCTTGAGGAAGGCGTTGAAGGCGGCCGCCGAGAGCATGTGGACCTCGTCGATGATGAAGACCGAGTAGCGTCCCACCTGCGGGATGATGCGCACCTGTTCGATGAGCGAGCGGATGTCCTCGACCGAGTTGTTCGACGCGGCGTCTAGCTCGTGGATGTTGAGCGAGCGCCCGTCGTTGAAGCTGCGGCACGATTCGCACGCGTTGCAGGCTTCTGCCCCTTCGGGATGCAGGCAGTTGATCGCCTTGGCGAAGATGCGGGCGCAGGTCGTCTTGCCCACGCCGCGCGGCCCGCAGAAGAGGTAGGCGTGGGCCAGTTGGCCGCGTTCGATCGCGTTCTTCAGGGTCGAGGTAATGTGCTTCTGCCCCACGACCGAAGAGAAAGTGGCGGGGCGGTATTTGCGTGCGCTGACGATAAAATCACTCATGGCGGAACAAAGATAGTGAAAGCCGGGCGAAATCGGGAAAATTTATTTTCGAAGATTTCCGAGGCGCTTCCTATCTTCTGCAAAGATAGTGAAAGCCGGGTGCTGCGCCAAATTTATTTGCACTTTGTCGGGTGGAATAGGCGGAATGAAGCGCGGTGTATCGTTTTCGAAAATCCGTTTCCCGCACCGGCGATCTGTTCGGTAATTTTCGCAGGTGACTCGCTTCGGTGCGAGTATGCCTCAAGAATAAAGAAAGACGGAAGCCGAAACTCCCGTCTTTCGCAGTGTGTCGCCGCAGGTTGCCTTACTCTTCCATCTGAACCGATCCGTCGGGCAGCACATTGAAGGTGACTTCGTAATACTGGACCGATTTCTTGCCGGCGCTTTCGACGATCTCCTTGCCGTTTTCGGTTATGTTCATACTGAACTCTGCTTTCACTTCGCCGAACGTTTTATTTCGGTCGAGGAATTCGTTGCCCGAAGGAACCGTTTCCTGAATCAGGTAGTCGCCGATGCTCTTGAACGTATAGTTTTCGGGGATCATGGCTTTGGCCTCTTCGTACTGTTTGCGGATGGCTTCGACGTTGATCGAGGCCGGAGTCAGGCCTTTGACTTTTTCGAAATCGAGTTTCCCTCGCAGCCCGCCTGCTTCGTTCAGGTCGGAGATGTTGCCTTTGCCGGGACCGGAGAGCGTGAAGGTCTGCGAGAAACAGTCGCCGGCCTTGTTTACCATTTCGACGAATAAAACTGTCAGGTTATTCTCCAGCTCGTCCGCCTCCATCCAGCGGATTTCATATATTTTCCACTCGTCGAAGTTGATATTCTTTTCGAGAGTTTCGACGATGAGTTGCGTCGCTTCGTCGGAATCCATTTTCGGAGCGTTGATGCCCAGGTTGTTGCATGAAGAGATCAGAGTCGCGATGCAGAGCGATGCCGTAATGGCGAGGATAAGTTTTTTCATTCTGTCTGATTAGATAATTTGGTTTTGTCCTGCAAAGGTAGCCATTTTGTCATTACGATGTTGTCCGGGATATGACAAAATCGGACAGGACGGCAGAAGTTGCAGACTTGGCAGATATTTTGCGATAGGTAAGTCAAAGAAATGAATTGAAAATAATATAATGCACTATGAACATTAATTCTTTAACTATTAAGGCGCAAGAGGCGCTGCAGGCTGCGGTGTCTCTTGCCAGGGAGCAGGGCAATCAGGCCGTCGAACCGCTGCATCTGCTCAATGTGCTCGTGCGCGAGGACGATTCGCTGTCGGTATTTCTGCTGGGGCGTGTCGGCGTAAACGTGCGGGGACTGCGCGGCGAAGTGGAGCGGGCCGTGCGGGGGCTGCCCCATGTTTCGGGAGGCGGCGAACAGTTCTTTTCGCAGGATACGACCAAAGTAATCCAGCGTGCCGTCGATTTTACCAAGAATTTCGGGGACAAGTACGCTTCGGTAGAGCATCTGCTGCTGGGACTGATCGCCGAGCGGGGTACTGCCGCCGATCTGCTGAAAGGCGCCGGGGCGACTGAAAAGGAGTTGCTCGAGGCGATTCGGGTGTTCCGCAAGGGGGCGACCGTCGATTCGCAGACGGCGTCGCAGGAGTTCGATGCCCTGGGCAAGTATGCGATCAATCTGAACGAGATGGCCCGCAGCGGCAAGCTCGATCCGGTCATCGGCCGCGACGAGGAGATTCGCCGTGTATTGCAGATTCTTTCGCGCCGTACCAAAAACAATCCGATGCTGGTCGGAGAACCCGGCGTGGGTAAGACGGCCATTGCGGAGGGTATCGCCCACCGGATCGTGAACGGGGACGTGCCGGAGAACCTGCGCTCGAAGGTGATCTATTCGCTCGACATGGGCGCGCTGATCGCCGGGGCCAAGTACCAGGGTGAGTTCGAGGAGCGTCTGAAGGCCGTCGTGCAGGAGGTGACCGCCAGCGAGGGCGAGATATTGCTCTTCATCGACGAAATTCATACGTTGGTCGGAGCCGGCAAGTCGTCGGGTGCGATGGATGCCGCCAATATTCTCAAACCGGCCCTGGCGCGCGGTGAGCTGCGTACGATCGGTGCTACGACGCTCGACGAGTTCCAGAAATATTTCGAGCAGGACAAGGCGCTCGAGCGTCGTTTTCAGAAAGTCATGGTCGATGAACCGACGGCCGAGGATGCGATTTCGATCCTGCGCGGACTGAAGGATCGTTACGAGAACCACCATCAGGTGCGGATCAAGGACGAGGCGATCGTTGCGGCCGTCGAACTTTCGCAGCGCTACATCACCTCCCGTTTCCTGCCCGATAAGGCGATCGACCTGATCGACGAGGCGGCTTCGAAACTCCGCCTGGAGATGAACTCCGTGCCGGAGGAGATCGATGTGCTGGATCGTCGGGTACGTCAGCTCGAGATCGAGCGCGAGGCGATCCGCCGCGAGAACGACAAGGAGCGTGTCGAGCAACTGACCCATGAGATCGAGGAGCTGGGGGCCAAACGCGCCGAGCTTCGTGCCAAGTGGGAAGGCGAACGGGACGTGCTGAAGAAGATCCAGGAGAACAAGGACCGGATCGAACACCTGAAGATCGAGGCTCAGCAGGCCGAACGGCAGGGCGATTACGGCCGTGTGGCCGAGATTCGTTACGGCAAGATTCAGGAGGCCGAGAAGCAGATCGCGGCTCTTCAGGACGAATTCCGTGCGGCTTCGGCCAGCGGGGCGATGATCAAGGAGGAGGTCGATGCCGAGGATGTGGCCGAGGTGGTATCCCGCTGGACGGGGATTCCCGTTTCGCGTATGCTGGCTTCCGAGCGTGAGAAGCTGCTCCACATGGAGGAGGAGTTGCATCGCCGCGTAGTCGGTCAGGATTTGGCCATTGCCGCTGTGTCGGATGCCGTGCGCCGTTCGCGGGCCGGACTGAACGATCCCCGCAAGCCGATCGGCTCGTTCATCTTCCTGGGTACGACGGGTGTAGGTAAGACCGAGCTGGCGAAGGCGCTGGCCGAGTTCCTCTTCAACGACGACAACATGCTGACCCGTATCGACATGAGCGAGTACCAGGAGCGTCACAGCGTATCGCGTCTGGTCGGTGCGCCTCCGGGATATGTCGGTTACGACGAGGGCGGACAACTGACCGAGGCTGTGCGGCGCAAGCCTTATTCGGTCGTGCTGCTCGATGAGATCGAGAAGGCGCATCCCGACGTGTTCAACATCTTGCTGCAGGTGCTCGACGACGGACGGCTGACCGATAACAAGGGGCGTACGGTCGATTTCCGCAATACGATTATCATCATGACCTCCAACATGGGGGCACAGGTCATTCAGGAGAATTTCGCTCCGGCTTTCGACGGCAATAAAATTTCGCCGGAAGTGGTCGAAAAGACGCGTCTGGAGGTGATCGAGCAGTTGAAGATGCAGCTCAAGCCCGAGTTCCTGAACCGTATCGACGAGATCGTGATGTTCGAGCCGCTGACGCACGAAGACATCGGGCGGATCGTCGATATTCAGATGAATATAGTCCGCAAGCTGCTGAAGGAAAACAACATCGAGCTCGACTATACGAAGAAGGCGAAAGAGTGGATCGCCCGCATAGGTTACGATCCGTTGTACGGCGCACGTCCTGTCAAGCGTACGATTCAGCGTTACGTGGTGAACGATCTGTCGAAGCGGATTTTGGCGGGTGATGTCAATCGCGAGCATCCGATCGTCATCGATGCCGACGCCGATGGCCTGACCTTCAAAAACTAAAGGCGAAGCGCTTTTGTCGGGTAGAGATACTCGTATTCGTGAAAAATCCCCGCTGTTTTTACAGCGGGGATTTTTTTATGGGACAGGGCGGTTTAACGCACCGAAAATCCTTCGTCGGCTTTCATCGGCATCGGTTTGTCGCGGTAGAAGCCGCTTTCGAGCTTGTTGCGGATGGCTTTGAACGCCTCGATCGTGAACTTCACGTCGTCGAGCGTGTGGGCTGCCGTCGGGATCAGGCGCAGGATGATTTCGCCCTTCGGGATCACCGGATAGACCACTACCGAGCAGAAGAGGTTGTGTTTCTCGCGCAGATCGACGATCAGGTTGGTCGCTTCGGGGATGCCGCCTTTCATATAGACGGGAGTTACGGGCGACTGGGTTACACCGATCTCGAATCCGTTCTCCTTCAGTCCGCCTTGCAGGGCACGGGTGATTTCCCAGAGCTTCTCCTGGTATTCGGGGTGCTTGCGGATCAGATCCAGACGCTTCAACGCGCCGATCACCATCGGCATCGGGAGTGACTTGGCGTAGAGCTGCGAACGCATGTTGTAGCGCAGCAGGTTGATAAGCCAGCGGGGACCGCAGACGAAGGCTCCGATGCCGGCCATCGACTTGGCGAAGGTGTTGAACAGCACATCCACACCGTCCACGACGCCGAAGTGAGCGGCCGTGCCCCGTCCGTGGGGACCCATCGTGCCGAAGCCGTGGGCGTCATCGACCAGCAGGCGGAAATTGAAATCTTTCTTCATCGCCACGATCTCGTCCAGTTTGCCCAGGTCGCCCTTCATGCCGAATACGCCTTCGGTGATGACGAGTACGCCGCCGTTCTGCTGCTCCGCCAGTTCCGTAGCGTGCTTGAGTTGCAGGCGCAGCGACGCCATGTCGTTATGGCCATATACGAAACGCTTGCCCTTGTGCATGCGCAGGCCGTCGATGATGCAGGCGTGTGCCTCGGCATCATAGACCACCACGTCGCGCGGGGTGAGGAGGCAGTCGATGATCGAGATCATGCCCTGATAGCCGAAGTTCAGCAGGAAGGCGTCGGGTTTGCCGACGAACTCTGCCAGTTCGCGCTCCAACTGTTCATGGTATTTGGTCTGACCGCTCATCATGCGGGCGCCCATCGGGGCAGCCATGCCGAATTCGGCGGCACCTTTGGCGTCGGCTTCGCGCACTTCGGGGTGATTAGCCAGGCCCAGGTAGTTGTTCAGGCTCCAGTTCAGCATCTTCTGTCCCCGAAAGGTCATGTGGGGACCGATTTCTCCTTCGAGTTTGGGGAATGCGAAATACCCGTGGGCATAACCCATGTACATACCGATAGGGCCTCCGGCATTCTTTTCGAGGCGTTCAAAAATATCTACCATACGAGTTCGTTATTTGATTTTAAGATTATGCGTTTCAGTAGTCCACAAAAGTAAAAATAATTGTCGGGATGTTCAAACCTCCCGGATTCTTTTCGTGAAAAGTAGTATAAATACTTACTGTTTGTCACCGGATAAGCGGCATTGGATTTCCCCCCCCCTGCATCCCGTTTTTCCGGTCGTTGTTTTCGTGGTTCCCTGTATTTCTTTAGTATAGATTTCCTACGCTGTTCTTCGGTCGTCTTTTTGAGTTCTTCTTTACGGGCATCGTCCCGTGTTTTTTTATCGCTTCTCCCGTTTCTGAATTCAGGTGTATATGTTCCCAAATAACGATAAACTTTTCGTCGGGTCAATCTTGATTTTCCGGAACTTTCGTGCGAAATTTGTCCGTACAATACCCCGCGTGGTGTTCGTATTTGAAAAACATTTTCTAACTTTGCCCTGCCTGCCCGTATGGGCGGCGACATATTAGTTTAGTGAAAGTGTTTCGCTAATCCTTGGCAGGAAATCTGGTAAATTTCAAAGTACAAGGATAGGCAATACGACACTCATCACCGTGCGTAGTTATATATCATTATCCAGATATAGACTATTCGGTGTGGGGTATTGTTTATTTGTACTTGGGCTTACCAGAGCCTCCTGCCAGATAAACGAACGACTCCACACTTTCTTTTTTGTATAGAGTTTTCTTATAGGAGTCGGTGAGACGTATTGCTAAATTATGAATAATAGTGATTTATCTTTTCTGACAGACTGCAGTAATGAACAATTGAGATTGTTAGCGGATGTTTTAGTCTTTGATCCTAAGGATCATAAGAAGCGTTATACGGAGAGGTTGTCTGCAAGAGCATCGTATGCCGTGTATTATCCGCACGACATGAAGAAACTGTTGCCTGAAATCGTGGACGAATACCAACGTTTCGGAGGAAATACGATTGCCAATATAATACGGGGGCATGGAGTCCCGTACCGAGAGATACTGAAAGATGTGTGCAAAACAGTCGGTATTGCTAAAAGTGATACTGATACAGTCGAAATAATGGAAGCCGCGCTTCTTAAGACTGTCGCAGATAAAATGTTGGAGCAGATTGCAAAACAAAATGCTTCCGGAGAACAGTCGGTAGAAGAGATGAAAAAATATGTGGAAGAATTTACTCATTACCCGGATCAAATGACGGAGCTCATTTTGATGTCTTTCAGTAGTTGGCTTAGTCATATGGGAGTAAGGTTGGTGATACGATATGCGAGTGGGCGAGTTGTTATGGTCCCGTTAGGTCCTATTGCATGGGCGATTACTGCTGCTTGGATGGCTTTGGATTTTGCTTCGCCGGCCTATCGGGTTACTATTCCTTCGACGATTTTAATAGCTTGTTTAAGGCATATTCACAATAAATCTGAGAGGGATTCCAATATTTCATTCAGCATAGAATAGGTGGTAATCGCGGTCTTCGCTTATTCAAACGTCCGATTTCATAAAAAATTCAGCCGGACTTCTTTACAAGTCCGGCTGAATCGGAAAAATACTTTTATACAAGAAAAATTCGCTTAATTGATGTTTTTACGGTCGGGAACCGTATTGGGCGATGCAGCTTCCATGTCGGTTTGCAGCTTGACCATCTGAATGGCCGCCGCTGCCGCTTCATTGCCCTTGTTTCCGTATTTTCCGCCCGCCCGGTCGAATGCCTGTTGCTGGTCGTTCACCGTCAGGATACCGAATGCTACAGGCATATTCCACTGTATCTGCAACTGGGTGATACCCTGTGTCACGCCCTGGCAGATGAAATCGAAATGGCGGGTTTCACCCTGAACGACGCAGCCCAGAGCGATCACCGCATCCACGTCCGTATATTCGGCGAAAAACTGGGTACCGAGAGTCAGCTCGAAAGTGCCGGGGACATATTTGATCTGAATATTCAGGTCGCTGCATCCGGCGCTGCGGAGGGTTTGGACCGCTCCCTCGAGCAGGGCTTCCGTGATTTCCCGGTTCCACTCCGCTACGACGATGCCGAACTTCATATCGGCTGCCGACGGCAGCGGGGCGTCCAACTGCGAAAGGTTGTGATGCTTGGTTGACATGCTTGGATTCGGGTGTTTCGCGTTATTGCTGGATCGTGCCCATCAGTTTTTCTGCATTCTGTGCTTCGGCCGATGCAGGGAATTCGTTTTGAATCCGCTGGGCGAATCCGAGCGCCTGCTCTTTGTTGCCCATGGCATTGGCTGCCAGAGCCGCTTTACGCAGGTACATCGGGGCCGTCAGGTTGTTGTCCGAAACCTTGGCTGCCTTCTCGAACAGTTTGATCGCTGCGGCATAATCGCCCTTCTCGACGGCGATATCGCCCTGCAGACCTATGTTCTGGGCATTGACGATCTCTGCGGGAATGCCTTTGGCCGGTTTGTATTTTGCCAGGTAGGTGGCCGCGTTGTCCAAGTCGCCTAAACGCAGGTAGCAGATGCCGGCATAGTGCTTGGCCAGGTTGCCCGCACGCGTGGAACCGTACTGGTCGATGACATCGAGGAAGCCGGGGCCGTTGGCATCGCCTTCGAGAGCCAGCTGGTATTCGGGCGTGGTCGATTCGAACCGGTACTGGGCCTGAGCGATCATCTCGGCCGCCTTACGCTCGCGGGGCTGTGAGATCAACTGTCGATAGCCGAAGATGGCTGCGGCGAGTACGAAGAGGGCCAGCAGCGCGATGATCATCGATTTGCTGTTTTTCTCGAAAAACATCTCGGTTTTATTCATCGCTGTGCCGAGTGCTTCCTGCTCGTTTTGCTTTGTCATAGAAATATGCAGTTTTAGTTTGAATTTTCGCTTCTAACGTGCAAAAATACATTTTTTCTTTGAATAATGCCAATATCTGCCGAGAATTGTAGAGCCGCCACGAAGAAAAAAGATGAATTTCACCGGATGATGACCGCATTGACCAGTCGGATTTTCGAGCGGCGGTTGATTTCGGCGCCCAAGGCTTCGCGCTGGTAGAAAAGTTCGTTGCGCAGAATGCTCGAACGGATGCGGACGTGCAGAATGTGATTTTCGAGCCGCAGCTCGGTGGTTTCGGCGTCGGCTGCCGGACCGACGATCTCGCGCCAGGTGTCGCGCAGCCGTCCTTCGGCGACTTTGGCGGCGACGTAAGGACGCTGGAAAAATTCGTCGAGCAGTTCGCCGACGGTGACCGTCTTGCTTCGTTTCATCGCACGATTCCTCCGTTTTCGACCGTGAAGAGCGAGTAGTCGTCACCTGTTTTGTCCAGAATGGTGCGCAGACGCGTCGGGTTGCAGTCGGTGATGAAGATCTGTCCGAAACCGTCGTCCCCGACCAGCCGGATGAGCTGTTCGACCCGCCCGGCGTCGAGTTTGTCGAAGAGGTCGTCCAGCAGCAGGATCGGTTTTTCCCCTTTGGCTTGGGCGACCAGGGCATATTGGGCGAGTTTGAGAGCGATCAGAAACGATTTTTGCTGTCCCTGCGAACCGTATTTGCGCAGGGGATAGCCGCCGATGTGGAGTACCAGGTCGTCGCGGTGGATGCCCGCAGTGGTGAATCCGTTGACGAAATCCTTTTCCCGGGACTTGAGCAGCAACTCTTCGAAGGGGGTGTCGTTCAGCTCCGAGCGGTATTCGAGCGTCACCTGTTCGCGGTCGCTGGAGAGGTGGCGGTAGTATCGGGCGACTTCGGGTTCGAGCAGAGCTGCGATTTCGCTGCGTTTGCGGTGGATGATGCCTCCCTGTTCGACCAGCTGACGGTCGTATATGCAGAGCATCTGTTCGTCCCGCGAGATTTTGAGCAGGCGGTTGCGTTCGCCCAATACGGCGTTGTAGCGTACCAGAGCCTGCAGATAAGCACGGTCCAACTGGGAGATAAAACCGTTCAGGTAGCGGCGGCGTTCGTCGGCGGCATCGCTGATGAGCATCGTGTCGGCCGGGGAGACGATCACCACCGGGATCAATCCCACGTGGTCCGAGAGTCGTTCGTACTCCTTGCCGTTGCGCTTGAGGGTTTTGCCTCCTTTGCGGGCGAAGGCGCACACGACGCTCTCGCTGCGGCCTTCGTCGGTGAGGTACTGGCCGTCGAGCAGGAAGAAGTCGCTGCCGTGGCGCATGTTCTGCCCGTCGGTCATCGCCAGCGACGACTTGCACATCGAAAGGAAATAGACCGCGTCGATCACGTTGGTTTTGCCCGCTCCGTTGTCGCCCACGAAGCAGTTGATGCCGGGCCGGAATTCGAGATTCTCTTCCCGGATGTTCTTGAAATTGATGAGCGACAGTTTTTTCAGGTACATGAGTGCGTTTTTTCGTCGATGCCGGTATGAGCGGGGACGATTTCGTGTTTATGCGTGCGGTGTTCGTACATTTGGGTTTCGGTCCGGACAATACCTCATATGCGAGGCGAGTCGTGCAGGGTCTTTCTGCGGAGTTGGTACGCTATGTTCCCGACCGTGCATTGCTCCGAAGCGTGAATTTCTCCGTGATCGGATTCTCCTTGCGTCAGTTTGACGCGGCCACCTTCGTCGTCCGGGGCCGCAGCCATTTGCAAAGGTAGCGATTTTTTTGTTTTTGCCGATCGATATTTCCGGATTCCGCGAAGGAGGGGGGCATGCGGGGGCGGTCTTTCTTTCGGGCGATCCGACGAAAAAGGCCGATCTGTACGATCGGCCTTTTCGATTGAAACGGAGGCTGGGGATTACTCCTCTGCGGTTACCGTAAATTTGATCGTCGCTTTGACATCGCGGTGGATCTTGGCGACGGCCTCGTATTCGCCGAGGGTCTTGATGTTCTCCACGGCGATGGTCTTACGGTCGATTTCGATTCCTTTGGCAGCCAAAGCCTCGGCGAGGTCGGCAGCGGTGATCGCACCGAAGATGCGTCCCTCCTCTGCCTTGGCAGCGATTACCAGCGGCAGGTTGGCGATCTTCTCGGCCAGAGCCTGTGCGTCGGCCAGGATCTTGGCATCCTTGTGGGCACGCTGCTTGAGGTTCTCCGCGAGGATCTTCTTCGCGGCTGCGGTAGCTGCCTTCGCGTAACCCTGGGGGATCAGGTAGTTATTTGCGTAACCGGGTTTTACGTTCACGATGTCGTTGGCGTAACCCAGATTCTCGATATCCTTGATAAGAATTACTTCCATGTTCTCTCCTCCTCTTTATTATTTCATACAATCGGTTACGAAGGGCAGGATCGCGAGGTGGCGGGCACGTTTCACGGCCTGCGCTACCTTCTTCTGGAACTTCTGCGAAGTACCCGTCAGGCGGCGGGGCAGAATCTTGCCCTGCTCGTTGAGGAACTTCTTGAGGAACTCGCCGTCCTTGTAATCCACGTACTTGATGCCGAGTTTCTTGAAACGGCAGTACTTCTTTTTCTTGACGTCAACCGAAACGGGGTTGAGGTATCTGATTTCAGACTGGTTGTTGTTTTCCTGTGCCATGGTTTACTCCTCCTGCTTGTTAGAAAGTTTCGCACGACGTTTCTCCGAGTACTCTACGGCGAATTTGTCCTGCTTGAAAGTTAAGAAACGGATGATCCGCTCGTCGCGGCGATACTGCGTTTCGAGGGTGTTGACGATCGAGCCTTCACCGGTGAACTCAATCAGGAAGTAGAATCCGGTGGTCTTCTTCTGAATCGGGTAGGCGAGCTTCTTCAAGCCCCAGGCCTCGCTGTTCACAATCTGACCGCCGTTTTCGGTAATTACACCCTGGAATTTGTCAGCGACCTCCTTGACCTGTGCATCGGAAAGGACCGGCGTGACAATGAAAACGGTTTCGTAATTGTTCATAATCGTTTGTTAATTAGATTAATATGCATTTAGCGGATGCAAAGGTACAAAAAATAATGTAAAAATCGCCTTGCGAGGCCTCTTTTTTATTTATCGCCGACAGGATCTATTTATATCGGTATATTTTCGGTGCCGGTGCCGCCTGGCTGTTTGCCGACTGGGGTTGTCGGGGGCCGGGGCGTTCGGTCGGAAGGAGGGCGGAGCGTGCCGTTTGCCCGGTGTGTCCGGTGCGAGCCGAGTTTTGCGCGGACTCCGGGGCGAATTTTGTTCCGGAAGGAGGATGAAACAACGGGATTCCTGTCGAAGGAATCCCGTGAAATAGATGTGTATGAGGTCGGAGTTACTTCCGAATGGAATCGATGACCTGACAGATGCGGTCGAAGACTTCATCCATGGTGCCCAGACCGTTGATGTCGGCGAATTTTCCCTGTTTGGCGTAAAAGTCCGCGACGATGGCCGTCTGTTCGTGATATACTTTGATACGGTCGCGGATCACCTCCTCCGAAGCGTCGTCCGCTCGCCCGGACTCTTTGCCCCGGAGCAGGATGCGTTTTACCAGCTCCTCTTCGGGAACGTCCATGTAGATCATGACATCGACCTTCAACCCCTGTTCGGACAGCATCCGGTCGAACTCCTCGGCCTGGTGCGTCGTACGGGGAAAGCCGTCGAAAATGTTGCCTTTCGCGTGTTTGTGCGCCGCGATATAGTCGGCGATCATGTCGATCACCACCTGGTCGGGAGCGAGTCTGCCCGTGGTGATATAGGACTCCATCTCTTTGCCGAGTTTCGTCCCCCGGGCGATTTCTTCCCGAATTACGTTACCGGTCGATACGTGATCGATTCCGTATTTCTCTTTGAGCCGCGCCGCCTGCGTTCCCTTGCCGCATCCCGGGGCCCCGAATAAAACAATGTTCAGCATCGGTTAAGAATTTTTTAACGCTAACAAATATAATCTTTTTTTGTCAAAACGACAAAGTTTCGGTATCTTTGTAAGATATAGCGCAGATTTTTCGAATTTCGCTGCGACGATAACCCGCACGGGAAGAGAATCCGTATGCGGGAGGTACATACGACTGTAAACAATATTCCTATGGCTGATAAAAAACCTACCGAGATCGCCTCGCTCGGCGAATTCGGGCTGATCGACCACCTGACGGATTCTTTTTCCGTGCGCAATGCCTCGACGCTTCGGGGGGTGGGCGACGATGCCGCCGTGATTGCGGCGGGGGCCGACGAAGTGACACTCTGTACCACCGATCTGCTGCTCGAAGGGGTCGATTTCGATCTGACCTATTTCCCTCTTAAGCACTTGGGGTACAAGGCTGTTGTTGTGGCTGTCAGTGACTTGCTGGCGATGAACGGGCGTCCCGAGCAGTTGCTTGTGTCGCTCGGGGTATCGTCCAAGATTTCGGTGGAGGCGTTGGACGACCTGTATGCGGGGATTCGATTCGCTTGCGAGGAGATGGAGGTCGATCTGGTCGGCGGCGATACGAAGGCTTCGGTGACCGGGCTGGCTATTCACGTGACGGCGCTCGGACGGGCCCGCAAGGAGGAGGTGGTTTATCGCGGCGGCGCCAAGCTTCACGACCTGATCTGTATTACGGGCAACCTGGGGGCAGCCTACATGGGACTGCAACTGCTCGAACGCGAGAAGCGGGTGTTGCGGGGGGTGAAAGATCCCGAACCCGAGTTCAAAGGAAACGAATATCTGTTGCAACGCTACCTCAAGCCTGCCGCCCGCAAGGATATCGTCGAGCTGTTGGCCGAGGAGAAGATCGTCCCTACGTCGATGATCGACCTTTCGGACGGTTTGGCGAGCGACCTGCTTCAGATTTGTAAAGCCTCGAAATGCGGAGCCCGCATTTACCTCGACCGGATCCCTATCGCCCGTCAGACGACGGCTTTCGCTGAGGAGATTCATACCGATCCCGTCGTGGCGGCGCTCAACGGCGGCGAAGATTACGAGTTGCTGTTCACCGTGCCGCTGGCCCTGCAAGAGCGGGTGATGCGCATGGGCGGGGTCGATGTGATCGGACATATTACGGCGGAAAATACGGGAGCCTATCTCGTAACGCCCGACGGCGGCGAGATCCGGCTCAAAGCCCAGGGATTTCGGGATAAGGAGTAGGGCTATTTCCGCAGGCCCAGATGCGACAACAGGGACCGGAAGCCCGTTTTGATGCGGCGAGGCAGATTGACGCCCTGCCGCAGCATGACGGCTCCGCACAGAATTTGGGGATTCCATTGGCGCAGTTCGGCATAGCGGACCAGTACGACCGAGAGGGCCGGAGGCGGAAGGTTGTCCAGATGTTTGAAAACCTCTACACAGTCGTTGCGTGTCAGGTGGCGGCAAAACCGGATGCGGTTGATGTCGATCAGTGCGAATCGGTATTTTTCGCCGGATTTGTAAAAGAATACGTTGCCTGGGTTCATGTCGAGGTTGAACACTCCCTTTTCGTGCATTTCGACGATGAAAGCCGCGAAATCCTCCAGAATTTTGCGGGATTCTTCATCTCCTTCCTGCAGGGTATTCAGCAACGGGTGGGCGATGAATTCCGAAAGAAAATACCCCGTGTGGAACAGACCGTGACGTGAGATTTCCAGGTAAGCGACCGGGGCGGCGGTTTCGAATCCCAACTGTTGTAACCGCAAGGCGTATTCGTAGGCCCGACAGGCTTTGCTTTTGCGGAAAAGAGTGTAGGCGAATTGGTTGAGGCGGGTCGGGCGTTTATACTGTTTCAGGACGAAAATCCGACCTCCTGCCAGCTCGATTTTGCGGACCATATTACGCCGGTCGCAGTAAGTTTCCAGGATGCGATAGTCGCCCGCAGGGATTTTTCGGATCTCTTGCTGCAAGTATGCGTATGTCGGCGACAGGACGATTTTCGGATTTTGAAACATACGTCAAAGTTCGGGGTAAAGCATCGCCGGAGCAAGGCCCAAAATGCAGTAAAGCTATTCAAAAAGTAGGATTTCCGTAAAGCGATACAAATAACGAAGAGCCGTCAAATTTTGACGGCTCTTAAATTTAAGCATTGGATAACAGTCCCTTACAAGGCGTTTACATGCATCTGCAACGAACTTTTCAGGTTGCCGGCTTTGTTCTTGTGCACGATATTGTGCTTGGCCAGCTTGTCCAGCATCGAAGTAACCTTCGGGAGAAGTGCCTCGGCCGCACTCTTGTCCGTCGTGTTGCGGAGTGCTTTCACGGCGTTTCGTGCCGTCTTGTGGAAAAGACGGTTGTGTGCGCGCTTGGCTACAGTCTGACGAATTCTCTTCTCGGATGACTTATGGTTTGCCATAATCGTTAATTTTTATTTTTAATTTTTTTCGTTCTTTAGTTTTACGGCGACATATGTTGAAATGACGCCTTGTTCGTGACGGCCTTGGCCGCCTGCGGAATAGGCCGAAACCCGCTTCCTTCGTTGTAGTTTCCCCGTCAGCGCCCTGAAAACACAACATACGGCCTTACCGGCCGTCGTTATGCGCTTAAAACGCTGTCGTGTAGCCCATAGCAGAGTCGAACTGCTCTTTCAAGAATGAAAATCTTGCGTCCTAACCGATAGACGAATGGGCCTCCTGTGCTATCCGTTTTCCCTCGATTGGGAAACCTTTAGCGGTGCAAAGGTAAACAAAAAAGTTTTCTATGCAAAAAAAATGTGGGAATATCTGTTTTTTTTCGATATGCGATATGAAAAAAACAGGAATATGCCGGCCGTCTATGAATTATTATATAATAAGGTAAGATAATATACGACTATATGACACCATTATCCGACGATCGCGGGATCTAATCCGAAGGTGTTTACTTGCGACCTGTTTCCACGTTTATAATCCCTTTCCCTCGGAAGGTTGGGGGCCTGCGCTTCCAAAGAGGGATAATCACGCAAGGTAAGATTGATGTTGAGAACTTTTTTAGGCCGAAAGGAGCGTACTTTGACATTGTAAGAATGGAATAACGGGAGATTTTAAGCCGGTTTTTTGCCGAAGAGTGAAAAAATATTTGCTTTTCATTTTTTTGTAAGGCAAAAGTTCGTATATTTGCACTCCGAAAGAGTTCGGGGTGTAGCTCAGCCCGGTTTAGAGTACGCGTCTGGGGGGCGTGTGGTCGCAAGTTCGAATCTTGTCACCCCGACTGATGAAAAGGCTTGGTAATCTGATGATTGCCGAGCCTTTTTCGTTTATGTGCTCCGAGCGGAAGTAGGGGGCGCTGGGGACGCGAAAAGCCAATCGAGAAGTCTGCCAAAATTCAATAAAATGACGATTCCGGCTTTTTATCGGGGCCAGTTTTCAAAGCGGGCGATATTTGTCGTATTCTTTATTTTCAAAGACGGTTATCGCGAAGGTATGGGGTTTATTCGGGGATTGTAGATCCCTGTTTCGGGGCTTGATGTCTTGGCAGAACTCCGGTATATTTCCCTTTTCGGGATGTACTCTGAATGATAAGTGCGTGGTAATTTGTGTATTATAAAAAAAGCCTTCCGAAGAAGGCCTTTTCGGGTGGAAGATGGGGCTCGAACCCACGACTTTCGGAACCACAATCCGACGCTCTAACCGACTGAGCTACATCCACCATATCGGTCGATACCGAAGATCAACCGGAGTGCAAAGATAATAGGTTTTTTTCGTCCGTGCAAAAAAACGGCGAAATTCTTTTCGGATTCTGTGCGTACGGCCCTCTCTGGCGGTATCGACGAGGCGGAAACGTACGGTGTCAGGATGATGTATCTGCCGTTTTGTCAAAATGACAGTCTTGTTGCCCGATTTGTCAGACTTTTCTGTCAAAAATCGTTTGGCATATCTCTTGTTGGAGTTATCGTCGCAAATGCGAAGTTGAAAAACTGTTAAATATAACTTATAACAATTAAAATCATACCACTATGAACGTAAAACCATTATCAGACCGCGTGTTGATCCTGCCCAACCCGGCGGAAGAGAAAACGGCCGGAGGTTTGATCATTCCCGATACGGCGAAGGAGAAACCGCTGGCAGGCAAAGTAATCGCCGTTGGTCCCGGTACTTCGGAAATCAAGATGGAAGTCAAAGTCGGCGATCAGGTGCTTTACGGCAAGTATGCCGGTCAGGAGATCAACGTCGATGGCACGGATTACCTGATTATGAAGCAGCAGGATATTCTGGCTATCATTTAATTAGTTCGGTTGGATTAAAAAAATTACGATTATGGCAAAAGAGATAAAATACAACGTGGAAGCCCGTGAGCTTCTCAAGGAGGGCGTGGACGCTTTGTCGAACGCTGTGAAGGTAACGCTCGGTCCCAAAGGACGCAACGTAATCATCGACAAGAAGTTCGGTGCTCCCCAGGTGACCAAGGACGGTGTGACCGTCGCCAAGGAGGTGGAGCTGGAGGACGCGATTCCCAACATGGGCGCCCAGATGGTCAAGGAGGTCGCTTCGAAGACCAACGACGATGCCGGCGACGGCACGACGACCGCAACCGTGCTGGCGCAGGCGATGATCGGCGTGGGACTGAAGAACGTGACCGCCGGAGCCAATCCGATGGACCTCAAACGCGGTATCGACAAGGCTGTCGGTGTGGTCGTGGATTCACTCAAGAAGCAGAGCCAGACCGTAGGCACCGATTTCGCGAAGATCGAGCAGGTCGCTACGATTTCCGCCAATAACGACGGTACCATCGGCAAGCTGATCGCCGAGGCGATGGGCAAGGTCAATAAGGAGGGTGTCATCACCGTCGAGGAGGCCAAGGGTACCGAAACCCATGTGGATGTGGTCGAGGGTATGCAGTTCGACCGTGGCTATATCTCGGCCTACTTCATCACCGATACCGAGAAGATGGAGGCGCAGTTGGACAAACCCTATATCCTGATTACCGATAAGAAGATCTCGACGATGAAGGAGCTGATGGGTGTGCTCGAGCCGGTGGCTCAGAGCGGACGCTCGCTGCTGATTATCGCCGAAGATGTGGATGGCGAGGCACTTTCCGCACTGGTTGTCAATAAGCTGCGCGGTACGTTGAAGATCGCCGCTTGCAAGGCTCCGGGCTTCGGCGACCGCCGCAAGGAGATGCTCGAAGATATCGCCGTGCTGACGGGTGCCACGGTCATTTCGACCGACAAGGGTATGAAGATCGAGGACGCGAACCTCTCGGTGCTGGGTACGGCGGAGAAGGTTACGCTCAACAAGGAGAATACGACGATTGTCGATGGCGCCGGTTCGAAGGACGCTATCGCTGCCCGTGTGGCGCAGATCCGCGCCGGTATCGAAGCCGCTACGTCGGATTACGACAAGGAGAAACTTCAGGAACGTTTGGCTAAACTGGCCGGCGGTGTGGCTGTGCTGTACGTCGGCGCTGCGACCGAGGTCGAGATGAAAGAGAAGAAAGACCGTGTGGACGATGCGTTGGCTGCGACCCGTGCTGCCGTCGAGGAAGGTATCGTGCCGGGCGGCGGTGTCGCTTACATCCGTGCGGTGGAGGCTTTGGAGACGCTCAAGGGCGACAACGAAGACCAGACGACCGGTATCCAGATCGTAAAACGCGCTATCGAAGAGCCGCTGCGTCAGATCGTGACGAATGCCGGCGGCGAGGGTTCGGTGGTTGTCAATAAGGTGAAGGAGGGCAAAGGCGCCTTCGGTTACAACGCCCGCGACGACCGTTATGAGGACCTGCTCAAAGCGGGTATCATCGACCCGACCAAGGTTTCGCGTGTGGCGTTGGAGAATGCGGCTTCGATCGCTTCGATGTTCCTTACCACGGAGTGTGTATTGGCCGAGAAGAAGTCGGACGCTCCCGCAATGCCTGCGATGCCGGGCGGCGGCATGGGCGGTATGATGTAGTCCATCGCTTCTCTTATGAAAAGTTCCCGGAATCGCATTTGCGATTCCGGGAACTTTTTTATTCCGGGCTGTCGTGTATGAAGTCCGGAGAGCCGTTTTCAGGGCGGCGGGCGTTCTGCGGTTCATACGAATACGACGCTGCCTGCTGTTGGAAAGACATACGGAAAGGGCTCGGGGAAATTCCGATGGCTTTTCATACACGACTGATGCGGTCGTGATCCGTAGCTTGTCTGCCGGAAAACGGAGGGAATGTGGAACTTTTTATTTCCGGGAGCGTCAGAGGCCGCCGTCGGCCACCCACGAACCGGTGGGGTTGTCATTGCGCAGAGCGAGCACTATTTTTTCGATGCGGCCGTCGGACATTTTCACTCGGCAGGGAACGAATACTCCCGCGTACTGTCCCGAACGGAAGGCCGGCTGGGTTTCGAGGAGGCGGCAGCCTGCATATCGTTCCTTCATAAGGTCGAGCGGATAGAAAACGAGTCCTTCGGCGAGTATTTCCGTATCCCACGTCTGCATGGCGGCGAAGAGTGTGCGGGCCGCCTCTTCCGGTGCGATGGCTGCGAAGTGTACGCCGCCGACCGGTTTGGTGAGGTCGATCCATTCGATGCCGTCGTAAGCCCGAAAGAGGGTATCGGACAACGGTATGTCGTAAACGATGCGTTGCAATTCGGCGATGGTTACGGGCGTTTTCCCGTCGGTCTGCTCGATTTTCAGCCCGATAAGCCGTCCGGTCGTCCGATCGAAGCGGTATTCGCGCCGGGTGTCGGATTCGTCGATCGAGGTCCCCGACAGGTAGTCGTTGCTGAAATCCCCTTCGGCCGGTGCTTCGACGGTCAGCGTGATCGTTTCCGGTCCGACTTGCTTGCTGTAACTTGCGTTCCGGCGCTCGGCGAAGTTGAGCTCTTCCCGCAGCAGCAGGGTGTAGGGGTCGAGCAGGGTGGCGAAATCTTCGATTGCGCCGCTACCGGGACGCATGATGAAGCCCGAGTTTATCTCAGGACTCCACATCAGGATCCGTTCCCCGTCGCTCAGGGCGATCCGTCCTGCTTTTTCCAGCCGCCAGCGGCCTGAACCCGGTTCCACCCACATACGGTGGGGAACAAAGGGGACTTCGGCATCGATGTAGCTGAAATTTTCCTGGGGAAGAGTGCGGACATTCATTTCGAGGCGGAACGAACGGCTTTTGTCGAGTTGAGCGGCAGCATCGCGGAAGATACGTCCTGCGGCGTGGGCCCGGTAGCGGCCGACGGGATCGAAGACGAGCAGTACGAGGGCGATGAGGGCTGCGGCGCTCAACGTCGCGGACAGCGGCCGGAGCCACAATTGCCGAGGCCGTGCCGGAGCGGTCGTTCGTGCGGTTGCCGGCGTATTTTCGGCTTGTGCGGCGGTTTTCAGAATGCGGGCTTTCAGACCGGCCGGAGCCTGCACTTCGACGCGGGGAGCGACGGTGTTGAAGGCTGCTTTCGTTTGGCGGTAGAATTCGGCGCAGGCGGGACATGTTTCGAGATGTTCCAACATTTCGCGGCGAACCTCTGCGGGGGTATTGTCATCGAACAGCAGTTCGATTCGGTTTTCAAAATCGGTGCATTTCATGGCGGATGATTTTTAGTGGTTTATGAGTTTGCGGAGCTTGCCGATCCCGTAACGTAAACGGGATTTGACGGTCGCCTCGGTGCTGCCGGTGAGCTCGGCGATCCGGGCGAAAGTCAGGGAGTCGGAGGTTTTCAGGCGGATCACTTCGGCCTGTTCTTCCGGGAGGGTTGCGAGCAGCCCGGCGATTCGTTCGTATTCTTCGCGGAGTTCCTGATCGCCGGAGTCGTCCGCAAGTGCGGCGGCCCGTTCGGTCGGCAGCGTCGCATTGCGCCGGTGGCGGTGGTAGTCGCAGCAGCGGTTGGCGATCGCCCGCCAGAGGTAGCGCTCCACGTCGTCGATGCGGTCGAGGTTGCAATCCGAGTGGAAGAGCCGCAGCAGGACGTCCTGCACGATGTCTTCCGCATCGGCCTGCGATCCCGTGCGGAAATAGGCGAAGCGGTAAAGGGAATCCTGTCGCCGATCGACGATCCGCTCGAGGAGTTTCAGTTTCGTTTCTTGCATATTCTGTCTGTTTTAACGACGCGTCTATTCATAAGACGTACCCGCTGCGAAAAAGATTTAACCGAAGCGTAAAAAAACGGCGTATGCCGATATATTTTTGTTTGCCGGCGTCGGATGGAAGGGTTTGCTGCGGATTTTGCGGAACGGGAATTTCCATAAAGGATATGGCAACCCGTTACGGAAGGATTTCCGATGGCGAAATGCCTGCACTGTAGGTTTCGACGGGAAATCCATTGCCCGGCTCTGCAGGTCGGTAAAGTTCGTACTCTCTTGCGTGAGAGAAAATCAGCCTTGTAAAGGTATTGACAGACCGGGAATAGCGGCGGTCGGATCGTTCGATTCGTGAAAATGATCGTGTGCCGACGTATCTGTTATTTGTCCAGCAGGATACGAGCCTGTGCGAGTGCGGCTTCCGTGATTTGGCTGCCCGATAGCA
>ENA-OUPO01000052-OUPO01000052.1-human-gut-metagenome-genome-assembly--contig:-NODE-52-length-72903-cov-6.03448_pt1 | contig 72903 bp, 76 predicted proteins | sample MGYA00237940_ERZ548809 | MGnify/ENA primary metagenome ERZ548809 (study PRJEB26490, sample SAMN05194695) | human gut metagenome | biome: terrestrial biome; feature: human-associated habitat; material...
GGACATGACCCCGTCGATCCACATCGAGAAGTACGACGTGGCCTCCGGCGAACAGCTCGGCGACCGCGACGACGTCAAGGACGCCTTGCGTATGGACGGCGACTCGCTGGAGATCGCGTTCAAGATCACCAACACCAGCAAGGTCGATTCCACGACCGGTGAGGGAGCGTACTACCTCGCCAAGGACCTGAAGATGGTCGACAGGACCATCGCTGGCGAAGGCGAAGTGGTCGACCTGAAGTATCCGGACGACTGGGACAGCCTCGTCCTCAAGCCCGGCGACTCCACCATCGTGACCGGCACCCTGAAGGGCGTGAACATGGGCGGCAAGCACACCGACCGCGTCAAGGTCACCGGCACGCCGCTCGTCGAATGCCCCGTCACCGACCAGATGGGCGGACAGCCGTCCGGCACCGGCGCGGACGGACAGACCTCTGACGGCGACGCCGACGACACGACCGGCCTGAAGCAGGTCAAGGTCGGCGACATGACCCTGTGCGAGGACGCTACGGTCGAATCCAATCTGGACGACTGGAACGGCTACCGCGAGAACCTCGCCAAGACCGGCGTGGCCGTTATCGGCGCGGTTCTTGCCATGCTTGTCTTCGCGGCGGCCGGCATCGCCATCATCGGCATGCGCCGCAAGACGAAGGAGTAGGCCCAATGGAGAACGGCCGGGGGAGTGGGGCCAGCAGAACCTATTCCCTCCGGCCGTTTTCCTCCGGCTTTTTTGAAATATCTTCTCCTGCGGCGATTTAAGTTGAGCATGACGTTGACTGATGGCGCATTCTTGGATGTGAGCAAAAAAGAGACAGGCGAAAAACCGGTGATTCATTCAGATCGGGGTTATCGCTGTCAGTGGCCTTGAAATCGGCGAATATTTTTATCTATTTAGCCTATTTTTCATTTTGTCATATAAATCAGGTTGATTTATATCAGACCAATCGATTCGAGACTTCCATTTCTCTATGTGTAGAGGAAGGTCTAAGGCAATTTGATTAGCAACTTCATCATATCTTACTTTAGGCTGAATGGAGCTATAACTGCAATTCGGTTTTTCGGAATTATAATAATATCCAGATATTATGTGGCAGGTATTGAAAAACTTCCTGATTAGGTTCATCTGTTGAGCGTATGATTCCGGCCATCTGCCGGCAAGATAACTTTCAATAAGTTGGGATGCGAGACTGAAATTCCCATAATACAAGAGGAAGGTATTGTCGGTATGGATTAACTTATTTTGTTCAGACTGGTTCCCATAAAAAAACCTTGCTAGAACAATTCTTAGAGGAATTTTGTCACGGTTGCAGTCAAGTGTTGTTGATTGCTTTGTTTGTAGTTTAAGAGCATCTTTTGACTTCTTTTCGTTCTTTTTACTTGCAAGTTTCACATATGCATGTAATGTGAGGCGGGATTTTTGGTTATTGGCAGCGTCTTGTAAATCGTGAAAGGCGTCCCAGTAATTGTAATACACGACGAATTCATCTCCTCCCTCGATTTTATGAGGGAGAGACGGAATTGTTTTATAAGAGGGGAAAAAATATGGAGGTAAACCGATAGTGTATTTTGAAAAATAATGCTGATATTCTTTTCCATGTACGCCGTAACCAAAACTTATGTCTTTAATACTTGCCGGGAATCGTCCATGGTTAGAAATAGTTACTTTTAATAATTCAATTCCTCCTGCATTATTGAATTCTTTTCTAATATTGCCGGTGCGGAATTTCTGTGTAACCGGATCAGAGAGAACGTTTTTTCTGGTTGAGCTAATTGGATAATTAAAGAATACGCCTGTCGTGGGTTCATAGAAGGTCAAAGACAAGTTGACTTTGATTCGACTTCCATTCAGTTTGAATGACACGAACTGGAGGCTCAGAGCAAGAAAGGATATCACGAGTGCACACAATGAAATGAATACGGATGGTTGATTAAGAAAATCTTCCCATAATTTGAGCATGCGAAATCCTCTCAATTCGGCAAATCTACTTTTGCGCATCTTTTGATGGTTGGCCGATGTCTTTGAAGTTAAATTTAGCAGGCTTATTCAAAGTGCAACTTCGTTGTGGCGGTGTTCGAATTGTATATCGATAAGAACGGAATAGAACGTGAAGGGATTTCGTCGCCATAAGTTTTGGGGCGATAATTCAGGATTCTGAGATGGTGTAACGTATCTAAGACGATAACGTTGAGTATCCCTAGGTGATGTAAGAAGTGCACGTTCGGGTGGAGATTGCTGGGATTGTGGCGCTGAATAGAAGAGTGGTGTCGTCTATCGTCTGCGTGAACGCGGCAGGGTTGGTGCTGAGTCGCTGCGAATGTTGCATCCGTAATATTCTGATGTTTCCGCGAGGTGCTGATTGGTTTTCAAGGGGCTGATGCTTGAAAATCCACATTCTGTGGGATATGCGGGATGTATCTGTCTCTGTCATCCATATGTGATTTACGTTTCGCTATGGTGACGATAATTGTATGATTTTGGTTGCAGGCCAGTAGTGTACCCGTGAGAGTTTCGGCTCGCTCAGCTGGCCAGACCTTCGTTTTCGGGCACCGCGATTCAGGATTGGATGGCGACTGAGCATCTCGATGGCATGGTTTGGTTGGACTTGTCCGAAGGTTTGGCAGATGCAGACGGTGGTTTCGCGATTTCAGCCGCGAACGCGATGATGGAACTTGCCTTTCATGATGCTTACAGATTAACCTGGTGAGACTAGGTCCCGGATAGCTGGAGAATTCGGGACCTATTTTCCCAGTGCCGCCCGCTCACTCGATCGCATATTCCTCCTTGTTGATCACATGTTTCCAATCAGATGGGAAACCCAGAGGGATGAGGTCCACTGATGGATGGGACTCGAACAATTTTATGAGCGTTGCGGACAGTTTGGCCCAGCGATCGGGCCACAGGTTCTCGTAGATTCGCATGAGTGTGACAACCGACGGGAAGGCTTTTGGGCTGCTGAAACGTGAGTCTTTCTTCAACATCGTGACCTTTGTGGTCATGGAGCGGTTGTAAATCCGGTTGTGGTGCCCGCAGAGGTTGCGGACGTATGTGAGATGGCGAAGCCAGCTTTTGAGTAGATAGTAGGTCGTTCCGAATTCGTCGGCTATGGCGTCCCTCACTGATCGGCTGTCCGGATAGGTTGCAGACGATGTGAGATTGCCTATAAGCCGTGAGACCGTGCCCATTGACATGATTTCGACAGCGGCCCATGCTGGCAGATTACCGTACTTGCGCATGTTGTGCGTGACGCAGGGTATGCCGTCTCTCAGAGCGCGCTCCCGTTCTCGCTGGTAGGTGTCCATCGATTTCTTATGCGCCTTGGCATTGACGAAATTGCCTGCGTCCTCGTGCGCGAGTGGGCCGAGGGCCAGACTCATGTGGTAGGCAAATGCGGTGCGGGCCTTGATTTCCACTGGTTCGATGGCTTTCCATAGCCATAATCTGAACTCTTCGTCGAGAAGGTATATTTCGTGTATGTCGTTCAATGTGGTGCCGGGGATGATTTTGCCATCGTGTTCCAAGGTGAGCCAGTAACCGCTGATTCGGTAATAGTTTGTTTCCGATAACCATTTGGCTGCTTCGTTGTCATCGGTGACTGTGATTCCATGTTCGCGCAGACGGTCTACCTGCCGATCAAGCGAAAGCGCTTCCTTCATGTCCGAGAAATGAAACGACCCCGCCTGGTTCGCTGCGTCGGAGACGCTCGCGTGCGGGGTACTGTCGTATGTAATCATATTAGTTTACTCCTATTTTCGCAACGTCCCGGCGAGTCTTCATCGTTTGTCCGGTGTTTCGGGTTCGAGGCCATGTCCTTGCCGACCGCAGGTTCCTGGAGTGGAATGTCCTCGCATTTTCGGCACTCAACAGCTGTTGTTATCGGCCCGGGGTGCGCGCTGTGGCCTTTTGTGGGGCATGTCCAAACGTTGTTCGTGGCGTTGATGTGTCGTGCTGTTATTCTCATGCCTTTCCGATGAGACCGATTCGTCTTCCTTGGTGTGTATCCCGGCTATTCTTCCTTCTGTCTGTCTGTCTTAAAGGTAGCATATCCGGCCGTGGCGTACATGCCGTGGTTTGGAATCATTCATGGAATCCGTGGGAATTATCTCCGCCGTCGGCGGAGACGTCTCCGGAGTCGCCCGGCGCTTCCCGGAATCCGTCTACAATGTTCGATGGAATGGTGAAGGAGGAGGCGGCGCGATGACGGGGCTCCAGGTGTTCTACGACGGCGACTTCGACCAAGCGATGGAAGAGGCCGGACCGGCGACGAAGGAAAACATCAACGACGCCATGGGCGCGTACATCGCGATGTTCCACGAATCGTTCTTCCTCATCGACGGGCCAAGCATCAGCGTCAGCAACGAGGAACTGTACCGCTGGCTGAACTGGTGCGTCTTCTACGGCAGGCCGAGGGACGAGTATCCGCTTGCCGAAAGACTGGACGGCAACGATACGGCAAAGGCCGCCGCATCACGCGATAGTCAAACGGCCATGTAGGTATTCGGGGACGGATTCCGTTCCGGACCGATTGGATGACTGTGCTGGCTGGCGAAGACTTCGCTGACGTTAGGGTTGTGATTGTCGACAACGGCTCTGGCCATATGCGCTCGTTCAGTCCCGTTTCCGTTGGCCCGACGTTTTTCTTAAAAAACCGTGTTCGCCGTGACATTCCGTCAAGAATTCGGACGTTATCCCCGTTGCGCTTTTCGTATACGTTCCAAACACACCATGCGGCGTAGGAAATCAGCGGACAGATGGTGGCGGAAATAATCACGTCGGTCGGATAGTGCAAGCCGAGCAGCAATCGCGAACAGGCGACCGCCATGACAAGCGCGACAGCGCCGATGATCGCCCTGCGAAGGAACACCCGTCACCTTCTCCGTCGGGGGAAGCATTTGCGCGCCACATTACGCACGATGAGAATCATCATGACCGATACGATCACCGCGGCTGCAGTATGTCCGCTGGGAAAGCTCGGATCGCCCGGCAGCAGGCGCTGCCGACGGACGTAATCGGACGGGGGTGTTCGATCGGCCATTTGACGCCGGTCACGTACAGTATCGGCGCCGCCGGCACAACGACGTCGCGGATGACGCGCCTGCTGCCGGTAATCCGCAAATCGGCAGCGGCAAGCGCGGCGACGATTGCGATGCAGCCTGCCGTTGAAAACAAGTACGCAAGTACCGCGGAGCAGTCGCGCAACTCTTCTGGCGGCACCGCCAGAGCCTGCAAAATATTGGTTTCACGCATTGTTGCGATTACCGAATTGCGCAACACGATACCAATCATCGGTACAATGCCGCACAGTATCGCAGTTGCGATTACCACAGCCGCCGCTCTCGCGATACTTCCGTTCTTCATATGCATAATTCCAGTTAAACGCAGTTTACCGTGCCGTCGCCGTGCGTTCGCATCCGGAGTATCCCCGAGAATCGACGGATTATCCGCGGTTGGCGGCTACCACCAGACCTCGCCGCCGGGTGGCGTAGAGCAAGCACCGGTAATTGGAGCCGTGCAGCTGGCTGTCGGCGGAATGTACGGCTGGCCGCCGCCGTTCGATGGTTGTTGTGTCTGCGCGGGCTGCTGCGTCTGCTGCGGCGCCTGGTATGTCGGTGTCTGTGCCGTTCGCTGCGACGCGCCGCCGCCGTTGGCCTGCGTATTGCCGCCTGTCCAGGCCATGCCTCCGCCGTTGCTGGTTGACTGCGCGGCCTGTGCCTGGGCGGCGGCCTCCTGTTCGGTCTTCGCCTTCGCTTCGGCATCGGCCTTCTCCTTGGCGGCCTTCGAGTCGTTGACTGATTTCATGGCTTTGACGATCGCGCCTGCGTCGCGCGATTTCACGGCCTTGGCCAGCTCCTCGCGGGTCTTGTTATCGGCGACCTTGCCGTCGGTCGCCTTGTAGAGGGCGTCCGCGTCGGCGACCGTCTTGTCGAGTTTCGATGTTTCCACCGCCTTCACGGCGGACTTCAATGCGGCCGTGTCGGTCTTGACCATCTTCGCCGCCTTGCCGGCTTTCGTGGCGGTCGCGTCCAAGTCGACCGTCTTCGATGCGTCGCACTTGACGGTTTCCGGCATGGCCGCGGCTGACACCTTCTTGAGCGCGTCGAGGGTCTTCGCATCCTTGATGGCATTCGCATCCGTCCTTAGGGCCGACTTTGTCGCGTCCGCGCCGAGCAGATTCCTATACTCTTTGGCGGCCCTGTCCAGATCGGCGGCCGCCGACACGCACGTCCCGCGCGCCATGGCCGTCCTGTGGTCCTCATATGCCCGATAGCCCAGGCAGCCGCCCGCGGCCACCGCGACGGCAGCCACAATCGCCACGCCGATGACGACCGGCCTTCTCGTCCTCTTCGTTTCCATCTTCGCAGAACTCCTTGTGTCCGCTCCAGCCTACCAGCCGTGGGTCTCCCTCACTTGCACGTGCTTCATGCGTTCCCGGAGGCGCGCCGGTGGAGGGCTTGGCCCACACGGCGGCCGCATGGCCTCCGTCGGAGAAAAATCCGACATGGAAAAGAGAGAGGAGAGAATATGCGGACTGGCCTCAAGATCTGCCAGCAACGGAATGTGGCGTCCATGTATGACGACGGCGGCACGTCAGAAGCAATGGTTCTGACGTCTGATGAGAGGATGGTGAAACCTGGCAGGGTGCAGGCCTGTGCTTGCTGGCGCGTCCCTGCGTGGCTTTTCCGGTTGCTTTCGCGTTTCTCGCCGATTTACGTATATACCTTATAAGGCATATACGTTGGTATATGGAAAATTGGGTTGAGTCCATAGCCGATTGGCTGAACACGCTCGACCGTGAATCGCGGACGCGGATGCTCGCCGCCGTGTCATTGCTGGAGGGGCGGTAGGGAAGGAGACGGACCGATGAGCTACACACCGGAGCGGTTCATGGCCGACAGCGGTGTCACCCGCGACGAGGTCGAGGCCGAGAAGCGACGCATGCTGGACGGGATCCGGCTCTACGAACTCAAGGAGGCCCGCAAGTCCGAGCACGTCACCCGGAGGCGGCTGGCGCAGGACCTGGGGGTCAGCCAGAAGAGGATAAGCGTCATCGGGGCGGGCGACGTGGACCATATCAAGGTCGACACGTTGAAACGTTATCTTGAGGGCATCGGAGGAACGTTGCACGTCACCGCCTCCCTGCCCGGAGGCAAGGAGCTGCGGCTCGTCTGAGACCCGTACCGGGCGCCGGCGTGGCGGCCACGCCGCTGAAGCAGCCGGAATGACGGACTGGAGCCCTCATACGAAAAACGGGCTGCCGTGGTCCGTTGGGAACCGCGGCAGCCCGCCATGTGATTCGTTGGAATCGGAAAGCCTTACTTGTTGAGGACCTTCTTCATCAGGTCGGAGGAGGCCTTGGCGAGTGCGAACTGGCCGAAGCCCGGGTCGATGGAGGCGAGGTTGGCGTTGATGATCTGGTTGAAGGTGTCGTTCTTCATGGTGTTTCCTTTCGGACGCCCGCCTGTCTTCTTGTTCTCTTCTTCTGCATCGTGCGGTGCGTCGCTATTGGTTGTTTTCTTTGCTTCGTTCTTCTGTTGTGCCTTCACTATAGGCAGGCCGGCGCGCGTCCGTCATGCCGCGATCGACGTTTCCATTGCAAAATCATCGGCACATCTTGAAGAAGATGTGAGCGTGGGTGGTGGTTGTCCGTTTATCCGTATGCTGGTCCCCGTTTCCGCGGGTGTCGCGCAGCATGAAACCGTTGCCGGCCCGTGCGGCCCGCGGAAACGGATGGGCTGATCAGGTGGATGGTTCGTCAGTAGACGCTGTAGCCGCCGTCCACGCGCAGGTCGGTGCCGGTCACGTAGGAGGACGCGTCGCTGGCGAGGAACAGGACCGCGCTGGCGATCTCGTCGTTGGTGCCGAAACGGCGCATGGGCACGACCTCGAGCATCGCGTCGTGTCCGGCCATGTCGATGCGTCCGTTGAAGATGCCGGACCACACGTAGCCGGGGGAGATGGTGTTCGACCGGATGCCGTAGCGGGACAATGCGGCCGCCAGGTAGCGCGAGTGCTCCATGATGGCGGCCTTGGTCGCGCCGTACGCGTTGACCGGGGTCGGGCCTCCCGCCATGTAGTTCGCGTTGTGTCCGGACAGGGAGGCGGTGAACACGAGGGATCCGCCGTGTTCGTGCTCGCGCATGATCTCATGGGCGATGCGGGCGGTGCGGTACGCGCCGTTGAGGTTGATCTCGATGGTTTTGCCCCATACCTCCTCGCCGGCGTCCTGGTCGTCGCCGGGGATGTTGACGCCGGCGTTGAGGAACGCGAAGTCGACCGTGCCGAGCCGGTCGACGAGACGTTGTTTGAGGTCCTCCACCTGCTGGGGGTCGGTGATGTCGCATGGTTCGGCGATGACGTTCGTGCCGAACAGCGCGTGCATCTCGGAGGCGAGTTCCTCCATCTGGTCCTTTTTGGAGGGCAGGTCGACCAGGGCCACGTCCGCTCCGGCCTGGGCCAGCGCCGCGGCCGCGTTGCGTCCCAGCCCGCCGGCGGCTCCGGTGACGAATCCCTTCCTGCCTTTCATGGAGAGCTTGTCGGTGAACGAGTATCCGGGGTCCTTCCACCTGTCCAGCGGGTAACGCTCGTCGAAGATGTCCTCGATGTCTGCCATGTCATGCTCCTTCGCGTGTCGGTGGGGCCTGTGGTCCCGTCTTGTGTGTGGGGCCACGTCCGTGTGGCCGTCCGAGGTTTCTCGGATTCGACCAATTCTACCCGCCAGGCGAGGAATCATCGTTCATATATGCCTCGCCTATGAATCCGATTGGTTCGATGGTATGCCGCGGGGGTTGGCTCACCTCTGGATTGTCATCCATGATTTGGTATCCGTGGTGGTTCGGCTTCTCCCTCTCCGGTTTGCTTCGCTTCAAACGCATCGGTGGCTGCCTGTCCAATCCGTTCGGATGCCTGCCGGACTGGCGGCCGAACGGGATAAAGACGGTTGGCGACGGAGGCTTTTGCGATCCGGTCTGCCGGCGATTATTCAGAACCCCGGTTCCTCGAGCGGGACGACGTACCAGCCCTTGCGGATCGTATGCGCGTCCCCGTCGAGCATGGCGAGAGCAGCCTCCACGAACGAGTCGGCCTTCCTGCCGGCTCCCAGGACTAATTCCGCGAAGGCGCGGACGTCCGTCTCATCTCCGGTGGTCGTATGGGACGAGTCGTTGATCGTGAGCGAATATTCATTGAACTCTCGTTTAAACGTTGTGTTGCGATGCGGCCGCAACGCTTAAACACAACGTAGGCTCCGATGATGTCGGACTGCCTATATGCCGTACTGGTCGTCGTCGTGGTCCCAGCCGACGTCGGTGTCCATATCGCGGGGCCAGGGGCGTACATACTTCCGCGGCTCCCTGCGGACTGGCCTTCCGATCCTCCCGTAGCCCACGCCGTTCGGGGCGTCGACCCATTCGACGTGGTCGACTCTGCTGGCGATGCGGCGCAGGCCCGCGAGTCGTTCGCGTTCGATCGCGTGGGCGAGGTAGCGGCATCGGGGATTGTTCGTCCGCCACAGCCGCACCGGCCGTCCCGCGAGCAGCTGCGCCGCGTAGCCGCGAGCCTCGGCGTCGAGCCTGCGCTTCGTGACCTCGTCCAATGATGTTCCCTCGCTATCCATGCGAACCATCATAGCCGAAAATCGAACAAATGTACTAATTGCGGCCATGTCGGGATGAGAAAAACCGGCCGTCGTCTCATCGGAGGCTCCGGCCGGTCTGCAAGGAGGCGATCCTACGTAAGTGAGAAGAAGGAGTCGGGTCGCCTCCTTCGTTGGACCTTACGCGCCACCCCTGAATTCCGGTGCGCCACGTGCCCGGTAGGGGGTTGGCGTCGTCGTCCATGGCCGGCCAGTTCTTTAGCGCAACGAGCTGCTCGACTTGGCGTGCGCTGTCCATGCCCGACGATGGACCGGGGCGGGTCAATAGGTTTTGGGTTCGTCCATGAGGCTGGCGCAGATCGTGACGGCGCCATTCCGCTCGGAGGGGAGTGTGAATCGCCAGTATCGTCCGAGTTCGGCATCGAGGTCGTTGAGGAGCATGTCCACACGATTCGGACCGCCGTAAATGCGTTTGATGGTGATGCTCAGCTCGGGTCCCTTTCTCTCGTCGACGATGTCGACGCGGCTGGATGGATTGGCCTTGCGGAGATTTTGCCATGCCACCCATTCCTCATGCCGGGCTTCTTCCTGCTTGTTCCGCGCCTTCTGCATGGCGCGTTCGCTGTGGTCGGCATCCCATTCGGCGGCTTTTTTCGTGGTGAGCAGCACGCTGGACCTGCGATTCCGGCGTAGCGCGGCCAGCCCCTTGCGGTCGAGGCTCCTTGCCGCCCTGCGTCTCGCCTCCCTCTTCGAGGCGTCGAGGTTTTGCGGCGCGACCAATGCCATGCCGGTGTGATTCAGTTCGTCCAGCAACTCGCGTTCGACTTTCCCGAGTCCTCTGCTCATGGTGGCCTCCGTGCGGTGTTTATGTGTTGTATCGCAATTATGCACAACATATAAATTGTTGTCAATAAGTGTTGTATAAGAAATTGGTAAAACACTTAAAATCGAAGTGCCGATGGGGATTGTTCCGCACGACGGGTCTCGTTTGCCGGTCGGCACTGCCGACGACATAGAATGCCGGAATATGCAAGCTGAATCGGCGGAGGCGAATGGCATGAGGAGAAAAGACAGAGAAGTCGTGGACGCAAACAGGATCGAAAGGATTCTGGCGGAGGCGCGGTACCTGCATTTGGGGATGTTCGATGGGGAATACCCCTATGTTGTGCCTCTCCATTACGGATACCACATGGATGAAGACGGACTGGTCCTCTATGTCCATTGCGCGAAGGAGGGGCGCAAGCTCGACTGCCTTCGGAGGAACGACCATGTCTTCGTGGAAATCGACTGCGGGGAGAAACTTGTGGAGGCGGACGTCGCATGCCGGTACGGCGCCGAATACGCCAGCGTCATGGGCAGGGGCAGGGCGGTGATCCTGCAGGACGTCGAAGAGAAGCGCGAGGCGCTTGGCGTCCTCATGAAGACCCAGACCGGCAGGAAATTCGAGATCGACGAGAAAATGGCATCCGCGGTGACGGTGGTCAGGATCGACGTCGATTCCTGCACCGCCAAGGAGCGCACGAGATGAAAGACGGAAACGCTTCCTTTTAAGCGTTGCATAGCCGTTCATCCACAACACTTAAAAGCCTATGGGACCTCCGGTCCGGACTGGAACGGTGCTAGCCGTCAAAGGCATCCGGAACCTGTAGACGCCGTGCACCGCGACACCCTGCGCGACGGGAAAGAATGAGAGCCGACAGGAAAACGACGCTCGATTCGAAAGGCCGATGTAATGACGCAGGCGACCCGACAGCAGGTCAGGGACATGTACGGTTTCCTCGAAGACATGAGGGAACGCAAATACCATCCCGGCGACGCGAAGATCACCGACGACCGGATCACGGCCGTGCTGAGGGACATGTCCGACCCGAACGGCCTGATGGATGCTGTCATAGCCAAAATCACCCGTCCGGATATGGGATTCGACGAGTTCGAATCCATTTCCAATCTGGAGGAAAAAGCCTCGTACAACGTGTTCGACACGCTTCGCGCCATCATGCTGCCTTCCAACTACGACGTGTCGCACGCCATCGCATGCTCATACAAACAGGACGTTCCAAGACTGTTCGAACAGCTCGCGATACAGATCCATCCAACGGCCGACCGCGCCGGAGCCTACCGCATCGCGGCGTCCGTCAGCTATCTCGAAGGCGATTCCGCCGTCCGCTGCAAACACTTCGCCGACATGCTGTTCCGGGTCAGGCCGGAGGACGAGATGCTCAAGAACCTTTCCGCCGCGCTGATACACGGCATAGGGCCCGAACGCACGACCGATCCCGACGGTCTCGTCTCAGAACGCGCCTACGGACAACCGCAGCACGCTGATGAAGACAACGGCCTCGACGACACGGTCGCCGATCACGCGCAGGCCATTCGATGAGAGCGAAAGACGGAAGGCCCGGAACCCAGGTCTCCATGCCGCCATTGCCGCCTCGGCCAACGCTTCAAACCCAAAACCGGCAGTCCGACAACGGACGGATGCCTCATCCCGTCCTTCCGGCCAGACCGGCATCGTCTCCTATGCCGCCCGCACCCGGCTTTCCGACAGCCGACATTCCCCACATGGAACCATCCGACATGCGTTTCGAAGCGGCGCGGCCGGCCAGTCCGATTCCATCATTCGTCGCGCATCCGACGTCGGATCTCATCTGGCTGGTGGGCGCGCATGGGGGAGCCGGATGCTCCACCATCCTCATGAGCGCGAAGGACAGGTACGCGGACGCGGGACGGGCCCTGCCCGTCAGCGCCGACCCGCACGTCCCGGCCCGGATCGTGCTATGCGCGATGTGCACGGGCCGCGGTCTCGAATCGCTCCGCGGCCTGCTCGCCGACTGGAACGCGGGACTGTTCGGCACGACCGTCCTCATGGGCGTCGCCGTCACCATGCCATCGCCGAAGACTCCAAGGGAACTGCGCAGGGGCGCGCTCCTGGTCGGCTCCGCGGCGCCCGCGCTATGGCGGCTGCCGTTCATCCGAGGCCTCGACCTCGACGGATTCCCCGAATCGTACCCGCGCGCATACGCGAAGATGCTCAAGGAGCTCGACGCCGGGAACATGTAGACGCCGTGCGCCACCGACGGACACGCGACATGGGACGGTGGAACGCGTATATAAAACGAAGTCCGAAGGAGACGCCACACAATGATGATCGAACAGCTCGCATCCGCGGCCGCGGCCGTGAAAACCACCGCATACGGCATGGTCCTCGCCGACCTGCAGAACCCGAAGGCGTGCCTCCCGCCGGGATTCTCCGCACCGGTGACCACCGCGCTCGGCTGGGTCAAGGCCCTCGGCCTGGTCGTCGCGATCGTCGCGCTGATCCGCATCGGCGTGCACGTACTGCGCCAGCAGGGCGACGGCGTGCCCGACCGCGACGACACGTTCGACAAGCTCATCAACTGGGTCGTCGGCATCTTCATCGTCGCCGGCGCCCTAGCGTTCATGGGCGCGCTCGGCCTGTCCATCGCGGAAAGCTGCTGAACGCATGGCGCGCCGGCGCAAGGGCCGCCTCCCAGCGATGCTTCTCGCGCTGGCGGCCGTACTATCCCTCGCGGCCTGCGGGGGCCCGAACTTCGACGCGTTGAAGGACGACCTCAAATTCGGCGACGAGGAGATCGCCGACACGCAGACCGTGTACTCCATGAAGATCCCCCGGAACGGCGTCGGCAAACTGATCCGCGGCAACCAGATCGCCTACGCGAAGGCGACATGGGCGAACGCCATCGACCCGTACTTCGACGGCGACGCGAGAAGATACCTCGCGGCGGTCCCCGCGAACCAGTGCGTCGCCCTCGCCAACACCTACCAGGAGGAGACGCCCGACGCGGGACCATGGAACTGGAACGCGGCCGACGGCTCCTGCGACAAGACCCGCAAGCTCAGCTGGCTCGAGAAGACCATGTGGACGATGTACGAGCAGCAGTCCGACGACACGATCGAATGGCTCAGCACGAGCCGCAACACCCTCGTCGCCGCGCCCGGCACGGCCGGCATGCTGCAAAGCTCCGTCCTGCCGATGTACGACGTGTGGGACGCGAACGCCGGCAAATACCTTGATATCGCCCAGGGCGTGCTCGTCGTCGCGGCCGCGATCAGCCTCATGGCGCTCGGCGCGCGCATCGTCTGGCAGATCGGCAACGGCGCGGCCGGCATGGACGGCCACCTGCTCGGCAGGATCGGATGGGTCTTCCTGGGCGTGTTCATGGGCTCGTCCGCCGCGAGCATCGCGCTCACGTTCTTCAGACCGGCCGACACGACGCGCACCGTCGTCGACGGCGTGCCTACGGCCACCGCTGGACGGTCCACGCCGTCCCTCGCGTCATGGACGCCCGGGGAGGGGACCTCGTTTTTCGTGTCCGACTGGGTGCGCCTCCAGGTCGACCCGTTCCTCGTCATCGCAGCGGTGTGCGGCGTCATGGCCGCGGGCTTCAGGCTCGTCACCACGCAGGAGGGACGCGAACTGGTCCCGTTGGGCAAGGCGTTCATGTGGGCCATGCTCACCAGCGTGTGCCTCGCCGGATTCGTCAACCTGTTCCAGGGCACCGTGGACACGTGGACCGCGGGCGTGCTCCGGAGCGCGTCCAACATGATGAGGTCGGCATGGGGACACAACACCCTCGCCGCGTCCGAGTTCTTCAACCTCGACTGGCCGATCGCGCTCGTGTTGACCGTCGTCATGTGGTTCTGCAACCTCATCAGCAAGGTGTTCTGCTATCTGCGCGCGGGCCTGCTGCCGATCCTGGTCGGCGTCGCGCCCGTATGGGCCGCGATGAGCTGGATGGAGACCGGACGCCAGGCGTTCGGCAAGGTCATGGGCTGGCTGTTCGCGTTCCTCCTGTACAAGCCCGTCGCCGCGCTCGTCATGGCGACCGGATGCGCGATCATGACCACCGCCGGAGCCGGGGACGACAGCCAGGCCATCACCCTCATGCTCACCATCAGCGTCATCGTGCTCCTGCCCGCGATGATCAAACTCATCGTCCCGGCCGTCGAGGGAAGCGTCGGCGGCGGAGGCGTCATCCCATCGGTCCTCGGCGGACTCGCGGGCATGGGCGTCATGGCCGTCGGCGGCGCGCTCAAAGCCGGTGCGAAAGGTGCCGCCGGCATTGCCGGCAGCGCGAAAAACGCCGCACCGGACGGCGCGAAACCATCAGGAATGCCGAACCCTTCCGACACAGGACAGGCAGGCGGGCAAGGCGGCCGTCCGGACGGCTCCGCGGAATCTGCTCCAAACCAGTCCCATGACTCCGCTGATTACGGTCAGGCCGCGGGAGCCGGGGAAGGCGGGGCTCCTGATGGCGCGGGAACCGCACCGGTTCCTTACCCGTCAGGTGCGGGGCCATCCCGACAGGGATCATCGTCCATCGATGGCGCCTCCGGTCCCGTTCCTGACGGCGCGGTGCCGTCCGGGGCCTCCAGGGCCGTGGAACATGCCGGACGGGCCGTCAATGGTCCCGTTCCGGTTCCGGCCATCCCGGCGGGCGTCCCCTCGAAGACTGCCGCGGGACCATCCTCCGATGGGCCCGATGGCGCGAACCGCGCGGCTACACGCAAGACCAAGGAGTTCTAAATGGCGTCAGGCACGACATACGGCGATTGGATGCGTCCCATAGCGGGCGGCATCCGCAACATCGGCAAACCGTTGACGTTCGCGGGCCTCGGCGTGCTCGTCGCCACGCTGATGCTGTCCATGGTCAACGTGGTCGCGGCCGGCGCGACCGCGGTCGTCGGCCTTGGCGCCATCGCGGTGCTCGCCGTGCGCGACCGCGAGCACCGCAACGTGCTCGACCGGACCGTGGAGAAACGCTCGTGGCTCGCGGAATCGAGGAAGGGACGCGCCCTGTACCGTTCCGGCATGCTCGCGCCCGTCGAGTCGGGCCAATGCCGCCTGCCCGGCATCCTGTCGCGCGTCTCGCTCGTCGAGGCGAACGACGGGTTCGGCGACCGGCTCGCCCTCGTGCGGCACGGGCACACCGGCGAATACTCGCTCCTGCTCGCATGCCAGCCGCAGGGCGCGGCCCTCGCTGACGACGACGTCGAGGACGCGTACGTCGCCTCGTGGGCCGGCCTGCTCGAATCATTGGGCGGGGAGACGGGCGTGACCCAACTGGCCGTGACTGTGGACACGTCGCCCGACTCGGGCGTGCGCTTCCGCCGCAACCTCGCCAGACGCACCGTCGAGGACGCTCCCGAACTCGCCGCCCGCGCCATGGCCCAGATCATGGACCTGTACGCGACCGGCGGCGCGTCCAGCAACGTGATCCTCACGCTCACGTTCCGCTACGTCGACGCGCGCGACGGCAGGTTCCTCGAACCCGGGGACGCGGCGCGCCGCATCGGCCAGCTCGTCCCCGGACTCGTCCGCCGCATCGCCGACGCGGGCGGCGGCACCGCCCGCGCGCTCGGCATCGACGAGATTGGCCGCATGGTCCGCGTCTCCTACGACCCCGCCACCCAGGACACGCTCGAACAGACGGAGGGGCGGCCGTGGATCGAATGGGAGGACGCCGGACCCGTCGCCTGCGAGGCCGGCTGGGACCACTACCGGCACGATTCCGGCGTCAGCCGCACATGGGAGATGTGCGACCCGCCGAAATCCAACGTGACCAGCAGCACCCTGGCCCGCCTGCTCGGCCCGCTCGCGGACTGCGACCGCAAACGCGTCACCGTCGTGTTCCACATCCTCCCGCCCGACAGGACCGCGTTCATGGCCGAACAGAACCGGCAGAGGGCCGCCAACCAGGTCAGCCAGGAGAAACGCGCGTCCATCAGCGCTATGAGCCAGATCAACAAGGCCAACCGGCAGGCCATCGAGATCGACAGGGGAGCGGCCATCGTGTTCTTCGGACTGCTCGTGACCGCCACCGTTCGCGCCGGCGACGACGAGCGCATGAGGCTCGAACAGGCCACGCACGCCGTCGAGGGCGCCGCCGGAAGCGCGAAGATCGACCTGCGCCCCTGCTACGGCGCGCAGGACACCGCTTTCGCCGCGAGCCTGCCCCTGGGACTCAACCTGAGGGACTACACGCCGCCCAACGCGCTCACCGCGCTCTCATGAAAGGAAACGGAACCATGCGGAAGACAAGACGGGACGTGGACGGCCAGACCGCCGACCCGGACATGCCGGTCCTTCGACCCTCCCTGCCGTCCACGCCGCCGGAGCCGGGCTGGAGGGGACGGCATGCGAGGGGCGGCGGATGGGCCGGACTGATGCCCGTGATGGATGAGTTCTTCGGCACCAGCACGCAGGTGTGCGGCGGGTTCTGGCCGTTCAGCACCGACATGGCCCTACCCGTCGAGGGCGTGCCCATCGGCCGGAGCATGACGACCGGGGCGGGCGTGTGCTGCGACCCGATCAGCTGGTTCCGCGCCGGCATCATCGAACAGCCCAGCATGTTCGTCATGGGACTTCCCGCGATCGGCAAATCCACGTTCGTGCGCCGCCAGGTATGGGGCATGGGCGCGCTCGGCATGAACGCCATCATCCCCGGCGACCTGAAACCCGACTACGCCGAACTCGTGCGCCTGCTCGGCGGACAGGTCATCCGCCTGGGAAGCGGCCTGGGCTCCATCAACCCCCTCGACCCCGGCGGCATCCACGACGCGCTCAGACACCTCACGGGAACCGCACGCGAGGACCTGCTCGCCGACCACCACGAACGCCGCAGCGCGCTCATGGAGGTGCTGCTGACCATCAGCCGCACCGGCCGCGAGGAGGGACGACGCACCGTGTCCGACGTGGAATCCAACGTCCTGTCCACCGCGCTCAAGATCCTGCACGAGCGCACCGCCGGCGACCCGCGGCCGCCCGTCATCCCCGACCTGCGCGACCTCATCAGGCAGGGCACACCCGAGATCCGCGCCGCGGCCGTGTTCGACGACCCCGAGAACGACGACGCGTACGCCCGAGCGACCCGCGACCTGCTGTCCAGCCTCCACGGGCTCGCGAACCCGATGGGACGGTTCGGACGCCTGTTCTGCGAGCAGACCACCGAACGCATCGACCTGTCCCGTCCCGTCGACTTCGACATCAGCGCCCTCGCCCAGGCCGGCGACGACGTCGTCGCCGCGGTCCTCGCCGCGACATGGTCGAGCGCGTTCGCCGCCAAGAACGCCACCGACATGATGGCCGAGGTCGGACTGCTGCCGCGCCGCAACCACGTCATCATCATGGACGAGATGCACCGCGCCCTGCGCGCCAGCCCGCTCATGGTCGACCGCCTCGACCTGCTCACCCGACTCAACCGCCAATGGGGCGTCGGACAGATCATGATTACCCACACGTTCGCCGACCTGCTGTGCCTGGACACCCAGGCGCAGAACAACAAGGCGAGGGGCTTCGTGGAACGCAGCAGGATCAAGGTCCTCGGAGCCCTGTCCCGCACCGAGATACAACGCTACCTGCGCGGCGAGTCCGGCCTTCCCATCAGCGTGCGGGAGGAGGACATGCTGGCCGACTGGGCCACGCCGACCAACTTCGACGCGAACGCGAGCTTCAAGGGCGTGGGCAAGTTCCTCGTCAAACTCGGCGGCCTGCCCGGCATCCCCGTGAACGTGCAGATGTGCGACCTCGAACGAACCGGATTCAACGACACGAACACGAAATGGAACCGATGATGACCCGCAAACCCCATGAAACGCCGGACGCGTGGCTCGGCACGACCCTCCAGATCGCCATCCACGACCTCGCCATCGTCAACGGATACGGCGACTCCCTGTCCATTCACCGCGCCGGAAGGGACCGTCCATCAGCAGCCGCTTCGATAGCCGTTACGTCCCACGGCCCCACACTCCTGTTCCGTCCGCTCAAGGCTCTGGAGCCCAACTCGTTCTCCGCGCTCATCACCGACCGGAAGGGGAATCTCGTCTGGCGGGAGGACACGGACCATTCCAGCTACTATGAGGCGTACGACCTCGCACGCCGCGCCTTCGCGCGATTGCGCCGCCTCGAACGGGAAAGCGGAGAGCGGGACGAACGCGCCATCCCACGCGGAGGAAAGGAGAAACGATGAGCGAGAACGGACAAGAAGAAGACATCCACATGCCCGATCCCCCCGAGCCGACATTGGACGAGCTGGAAACGCTCGCCCAGGCCATAGGGGAGAGGTCCGACGGTTTCGAACTGGACATGCCCGACGGTTCGACCGTCCACGGCTACCGCACGCCCGGCATCCACGGGCGGCTGCCGGAAGGCTGGCGCGCCTACGACATCATGGAATGCGACAGCGAACGATGGACGCCGTACCCCGGATACGAAAACATCGACGAGGACGAGCGTGTGGACGGCGAGAACGGACGATACCAGACCAGCCTGGTCATCGACGACAATCCCGGACCCCACTTCGTGAACCAAGGCGACCCGTTCGTCACCAGACACGACCTGACCGGCGTGGACTGGGAATTCGACGAGGACCACTGCGGATACGACGGCACGCAACTGTCCGACGACATCGCACGCCTCTCCATCCAGACCATGACCGATATCGCATCCGTCAGAACGAATCCGACGACGTTCTGACGGAGCGTCCTCCCTTTCCGCCCTGGCGCATCGTCCAGCCAGACGCCTGTCCGCATTCCATGTAGACATCGTGCCCACTCCAACGGCCAACATGGCCTGAGAATCGCCATAACGCAACGGTCTGGAACACCGTGCTGGACGGAAAGGCGAACGGAATGGCGAAAAGAACTATCGACGACACGGACCTGCGCCGATGGATTGACGAATGGGGCGAGGAATCGCATGACGACATCTTCCCCACGAACGACGAAGCGGACATAGCCAACAAAATCCTGGAACACCACACAGGCGGCGAATACCCGGACGACGTCGACTGGAACGACGCGTGGAAATCATTGCGGAACATGGTCCGTCCCGCGTTGGGCCGCATCGACGGCTTCTTCCCTGATGGGGCCGGAACCCTCGCGCGATACGTGCGCGAAACCGGCATGGACGCGGACCCGGACACCGGAGAGGAACCGGAACGAGAGGCTGCGACGGAACCGGCGTTCCACACGTCGTTCAGAATCCGCGCCATGGCGGACGCCGACCCGGAAGAGGACCCATATCTCGACAAGGTCATCCAGGCCGCCGATGAGGACTACCGGCACGATGTACTCGCGGGCGGCGATCCGGCCCGCATGGAATGGCGCGACGCCGCGGCATACGAATGGCGGCGGCTCATGCTCGAGCCGCACGCGCCGACCGACCCGATCGCGGACCCGTCCGCATTGGCGGTCATCGCGACCAGCATGAGATACGCGCCAGACGCGACCCGCGCGATGATCGCCACCGACGTGCTCAGCCCCGACCGGCCCTCCATGCGCAAACTGAGGAACATCATCACCACACCGGAACCGGCCGTACCGGTCGACACGCTCATCCAGAATCTGATCTCCCGCTGGCCGGACTCCACGCCAGACCGGGACGCGATGCTCGAACGAGACCACGCGGCCTGGCGCATCCTCTCGCCAATACATCTGAACGCGTCGGCACCCGTCGAAGGACAACTCGAAGGCCTGCTCTCCATGCTCGATCACGTCGAATACCTCGGATCGACCGGCGGCATGGGACGCGGCCATGCCGAACGATCGCTCAGCTTCGACCCGTTCGACCGTTTCGCAACCGCCACATTGAACGAGACGCCCGACTCCGACAACATTCCAGGACTGGAGCAACTGACTGCCGACGCGGAAAACAGGGGAGTGGCACGATGAACGGCTCCAACGGACGACCGTACCGATTCGGATCGGCGGCAAGGGACTTCGCCGCCGACCACATCATGCGTGAAGGCGGCACACCAGAAGAGGTCCGCGAGAATTTCACCGACACGGAACTGGACCGCATCGCGTACGAGGCGCGCGATGAATTCGATTGGAACAGCATCTCCGGCATGTCCGACGGCATCCGCGACTGGTATTCCGACACCTATCCGGACGACGAGTCCGGAACGCTCATCAACCCGCATGCGACGTTCGCGCAGGCCGTTGAATCGTTCCACGATGGCGGAGGCGGCCTCTACGACCTCCTAGGAGTCGGCGATTCCGTCATCCGCGAACGCGTGTTCGACGAGCTTTCGTCACGCATCGGATGCGGATACGACGACATCTACGACGCTTGGCTGAACGGCACCGACCTCGACCCACGGCTTGTTTCCGGTCCCATTTCCACGACTGGACAACAGTTCGACATCAAAGACGTGGAAATGAAGGCAACGGCCGCATGGGCCAACGGGCCACGCGTCCTTGATGCGGAACTACCGGACGGCCGTGTCCTCGGACATGTCATGCCGTCCGAAAACGGGTGGCTATGGCGTCTGAAGGAAGACGAGCAATGGCACCGGCCGACGCCCGTCGAAGGCGCCATCGCGCGCTTCATCGACCAAGAAGGCAGAGAGGCCGCCATCCTTAGCCTGCTCAACGCCATCGAAACGCGATATTTCACTTCCGACAACGGCCATGGGCACGATATGGGCGAAACGCTCACCGGAACGGAAGGCATGGATCTGGATGGCATGGCCGACGTTCACGGTCCCACACGGTGAGAGAAAACTGTAGACGCGGTGCACCACGGCGGATCCGTCACGGACGCAGGATGATCCATGGGACGCCACAAACGGGGTGGCGTCCCACATCCGCCGACGAAAGGAACGGAACATGCCGCAGACGATGCTGACGGTGAGGGGCAACCTCGGAGCCAATCCCGACTACCTGCCGGAGAAGACCATGGAGGACGGCGTCATCCTGCCGGCCAAACTACAGGCGGTCGTCTACGAGAACCGGCGTGTGAGGACCGCGGACGGAGGTTGGGCGGACGATCCGCGGGGTCCCGTCAAAACGACCGTGCAACTGTTCGGCAACGCCGCCGACACCGTGCGCCGCATCGACATGAGGCAGGGCGACCCGGTCATCGCCGGCGGCAACCTCGCCGACCCCGCCGCGTTCACCAGCTCCAGGGACGGCCAGCCGGACGCCCGCAACGTCATCAACGCGCAATGGCTCGTATACGACTCCATCCTCTACCAGCGCAGGAAGGAAAGGGAACGGGCGGCGGTCCCGCAGTCCGAAGACGAAGACACCGCCGTCCAGCCGGACGGCGACGAATCCTGACGGACGCCACGGGAAAGGAATATTGATGGACGTCGATCCGAAACTCCAGACCAACAGGGTCGCCGACCTGGGACGGACCGTCAGACCGTCCAGCCGCGCGGCCGGCGGCATGCTGCTCGTGGCGTTGGCGGTCATGTCCGTGTTCGGCATGGTGTGCGCCATGTCGGGCCACGGGTTCGACGTGTTCGCGCTCCTGTACATCCTCTCGGGCCAATGGGGATTCACCAGGACCCAGTGGACGATGGCCGGCCTGCTCATCGTCCTCGCGGCGGCTTTCGCGGGACTGTGCTGGTGGATTGTGGCATGCAAGGTCGCGCCGAAGGTCTCCGGCGGCGCGAACCGCACCAGGGTCGACGTGTACGCGCCGGCGATGGGCCACGGCGACGCCGTGTCCAAGGTCACCAGGGAACGGGCCGAGAGGATGGCGGCCCGCCTCGTCAAGGACTACGACCCGAAACGCATGGAGCCCGGCTATCCGCTCGGACGCAACATCGTGGACGGCGTGCCGATGAGCACCAGCTGGGAGGACATGGCGATCGTGCTCGCGGGCCCGCGTTCCGGCAAGTCCCTGTGCTACGCGATCCCCGCGGTCTGCTCCGCGCCCGGACCGTGCCTCGCGACGTCGAACAAGGGCGACATCCTCGACGTGACCCGGCCCGTGCGCCTGCACGACCATCCCGACGGACGCATCTGGGTGTTCGACCCGGAACGCATCGCCGAGCCGAACCGGAAGCGCACCACGTGGGTGTGGAACCTGATCGACTCCATCCACACCATCGCCGACGCGAAACGCATCGCCGACTGCTGGCGGTACGCGTCCGGCCAGCCGTCCACCGGCGGCGACGACTTCTTCCCGGGCACCGCGGCCCAGCAGCTCGCCGACTACCTGTTCGCCGCCCACCTCGGCGGCAGGACCGTCGCGGACGTGTTCCGCTGGGCGTCGAGCGAACGCAACACCGAACCCGTCACCATCCTCACGAAGCACGAGGGGTACGGCGAGATCGCCGCCCGCGTCAGCTCGGTCATCGCGCTGACGCCGGAGACCCGAAGCGGCGTGTTCGGCTCGTTGCAGACCATGGTCGCGTTCCTCGCCGATCCGGACGTGATCGAATGGGTCCTGCCCCGCGAGGGCGACGGAACCCCGGAGGGCAGGGACGTGTTCGACCCGCTCGCCTTCGCGACCAGCGAGGGGGACACGCTCTACCTGCTGTCCGCGCAGGGACGCCCGTCGACCGCCCTGACCGCGAGCCTGACCGCGGTGGTCGCGTTCACCGCGTTCCAGCACGCGCAGTCCGAATGCACAGACAACAACCGGCGCCTGCCTAGGCCGATGTGCTGCGTGCTCGACGAGGCCGCGAACATCTGCCGCTGGCCGGAACTGGCCGACGTGTACTCGTACTTCGGGTCCGCGGGCATCCCGATCATGACGATCTGGCAGAACCCGGACCAGGGCAAGGCCGCGTTCGGCGAGACGAACTTCGGCAGCCTGTTCAACAACGCGAACATCCTCGTCTACCTGGGCGGCATCAAGGACGCGAAATGGCTCGGCGAGATCAGCAGCCTCGTCGGCCAGCGCGAGATCGTGCGCGGCAGCCTCAACATCGACGGGCAGGGCCGGCGCAGCGTGAACAACAGCATCCAGAAGGAGAACATCCTGGACGTGTCCGACCTGGCCGAATGGCCCGTGGGACGCGCGCTCGTGCTCGCCTCGCAGTGCCGCGCCCAGATCGACCGGACCATGCCGTGGACCGAGAACCGCGTCTGGTCCGACATCATCCGCAAGGCCGCGTGACATGGGTCTCGGAGCAATCCTCGAAAGGCTGAGAATGTCGTTCTACAACAATCCCTCGGAGGACAGGGAATTCCAGGCGGTGCGCCAGGCCATGGTCCTGCCGTCGGTCGCATTGGCGTCCGGACGGCCCGCGCCGCCAACACCCACGCAGGCGCGGGAGACCCCGCCGCCACCGCTTCCACCGGAAACGGTTCCCAAAGACACACGGGAGAACGAGCCGACGGACGGCGTGGTGCCGGACAGGGAACGCGCGATTGCGGCCACGCATGCGGTCGAAGGCGTCGAGGACGCGACCATATACGGCCTGACCATCCCGTTCCTGCGCTGGCTCATCGCATACAAGGCCGGACTCACCGCCGAGGACTTCGCCATCTCATCCAAAGAGGACCTGGCCGAAACCGAACAAGAACATGAGAGCAGGCCGCATGATTCCGAGCCGGATAGGCATGCCGCCGCATCGGCCGCCGACGTGGAGCCGAACCGGCAGGAGACGACGGTCCGACCCGAAGCCGGTATGGATACGGACGATGGGGAGGACGACGTCCTGTCCATCCCCGAATCGAAGGAGATCGGCGACGACCAGGCCGAACGCGAGGCCCTGATAGGCCAGTTCGGCGCACGCACCCAGACACGGGACACGTACTATCCGAACCTCGCCAGCTTCGTGGAGCTGCACGTCGCGAACATGTGGCCGTACCAGCAGGGCGTGATGACGAAGTTCCTATGGGTGCCTGACTGGTGGAAGCACCCGCCGCTCATCTACCAGCTCGACGCGTTGTGGCGGGCGTACGAGAACGCGCGCCGCCAACCGGGACAGATGATGATCTTCAACATCCAGGCGTTCGGCCTGCTCGACCGAGTGTTCAACAAGGACACCGGCCTCGTGGCATCGCTCGGCATCGACGAGAACGAACACACGACCGGACCGGGCGAGCCGCTGCCGTGCGTGCGCCCGCCGAAAGGCTGGCGCCGCAAGGCCATGGAACCATTACGGCCGGTCCGGCCCAAGGAAATGGATGAGACCATGCCTTCCATGGAAACGGAACGGACGATACGCCGGATGCCACCGCGACGTGTCGGCGTCCGCATGCGCAACGAAACACAACAGGAAGGAGACCGATGATGTCGGCGATGGATCCCGAGGACGCGCTCGACCAGCTGCTCAACAGCACGTGGAGCAGCATGGCCCAGCAATTGGGCATGCTGCACCGGTCGCTGAGCGCGGACATCCAACAGCAGCACAGGGAACACAAGGCCGAACAGGCCCAGCAGGCACGGCTCCAGGCCGCGGAAATCAAGGAGATGGAGGCGCAGCGCGCCCGTCTGCTGTCCTGGGAAAGCGCCCACCGGCGCGAACTGAACAACGGATTCGAAAACGTGCTGAACGCGACGGTGCTCGGCGCGAAGGGCTGCGCGCCGTTAAGCGACACCAGTCTGCTGAAGGCATGGAACGTCAGCGAGATGCTCGTCGGCACCGACCCGGGATACGCCGTGCGGCTCAACCGCGCGAGAACGCTCATGGACGCCGAATGGTCCAGACGCCATCCCGGCGAATCAATCGTCCAACGCGCCGACCGCGTCATGAACAGCGTGACCATCTCCTACGTGGAACGCACGCCCGCGTTGGAGGACACGTTGGCCGCATTCGAGAAGGCCGGCTTCACCGTCAACCTCGACCGGAGGGAGACATCCCCGGACGAATTCAAGGCCCTGCATGACGGGGAGACGTTCCGCGTCGACCCGGAAACGGGAGACGGATGGAACGGGCAAAGGAACGATTTGATCGCCGAATGTGTGATGATGCAGGCCGTGGTGTCCATCGACGAGGCCGGCCGACAGATCAGCTACCTGCGCGACGCAGGCCTGCCCGAATCGTCCGGAGGCGACAACCGAAGCGAGGGCGACGAGCCATCCAGCCTGTTCGAAGGCTCCATGAACGAGAACGAGAACGCGGCACCCACCAACGGCCCGACCGGTCCCGAGACGGATGAAGACAACATCGAGGAAGCCATGGAAGAACGCCCGTCCGAGATGACGTACACGGAGAAGAGAAAAGCGAGGACCGTCGAATCCAGGACCGGGGGAGACCTGTCCTCCAGCGAGGTCACAGGGGAATCCGAGACCGGTCTGGTCGACCTGTACGAGCCGGAGGAATGGGACGGCCCCGACCTGTTCGGCGAATACAGTCCCGAGCGGGAAGCGACAATGGCCGCATCCACAATCCAAACCTCCGAGCCAGCTATGCCGGGCCTATCCGCAACCAGACAAACCGGTAAGAAGAACGCATAATAGTGGTTTCCCACGGCGCCCTTCCTGCGATTCCGATGATTTAAGCGTTGCATATGATAAACATGCAACGCTTAAACGGATCGCGTCAGAGCTTGTGGGTGTTGATGATGTCCAGCACTTCCTGGACCTGCTCCTGTTTTTTGAAATCCAGGATGTTTGTTTTCCATCCGGTCCGTGAAATGACGAGCTGCTTGCGTGACGCCTGCACGCTGGTGATGTCGCTGTAATAGACGACGTCGACGCCTTTCACTCCACCGAAGAAGCCAAGCCTGTCGATTTCGATACGGTTGCCGTAGACACGGAACCTCCCGCCGTCATACAGCGCGTCCGGTGCCGGCGTGAATTTCACTGACATGCCGCTTCCTTTCCATCTCTTATACGGATGACATCCTGCATCAACATCTGAAAGTCGCAGAAGATGATCGGTAGACGCTTTAGATGCCCTCCGCTTCCTTCCGCGCCTTTTCCTTCCAACGGGCGGTCGCGCGCTCGATACGCTTGTAGCCGATCAGCTTCGGAGTGAGCCCAGCCTCTCGGAAAATCCTCGTAGGCTTGCCATGCGCCGAATACTCCTCGAGGAAATGCTCTTGGAACTCCTCTCTATAGTAGATTCGTCCCGCTTCGGTCACCTTCTTCACTGCGGGCAGCTTGCTTATCTTCTTGATATCTTCCTTGGACAGCGGCTTCGCCATAGGTCCCCTTTTCATTGAAAACAGCTTTGTTGCTCACGCCAATCGTACCCACCCCTCCGGTACAGGAGGGGTGGGTACTGACGTTTTTATGTGTTGCCAATAATCGAAAGACAACGCATGCAGAGGTCATTCATCCAGCATTCCTTCAAAAAATCGACGTAGATCTGCACTATTCGTTCCGCGGCATCGTCCTTTTTCCGCCTTTGAGAAGAGAGCAGTTGATTGGGTTGCGATGGCCTGTAAAATCATGGAATATGATGGCTTTGATTGATTTCGAGGGTTGTGAGAGGTCCCGCAGGTTCTACGCCGGAAATGCGGGCCGTAAAATCGGCGTTGTTTGGAACGGAGGCAACTGGATCCTCAAGTTTCCGGGACCGACGGGCCGCCTGCAGGGTTCGGTTCCCTCATACACGACGGCGCCCCTTTCGGAATTCCTCGGATCGCACGTCTACGAGATGCAGGGCATCCCGGTCCATGAGACCGTACTGGGCATCCGCGGAGGCAAGGTCGTGTGCGCGTGCCGTGATTTCACCGATGACGATTGGGAACTGGTCGAGTTCCATGATCTGAAGAACTCCCTGTCCGACGACGAGCCGGGATTCACCGAATCCGCCTCCACCGGATCGGGAGTGGTGCTGGCCGATGTGAGGGCCGCCATCAACCGCATCCCGGAGCTTGCGGGCATCGATGGGGTCCGGGAGCGTTTCTGGGACATGTTCGTCACCGACGCGTTCATCCGCAACATCGACCGCAACAACACCAATTGGGGCGTCCTTTCCGACAGGAAGGGGCACTACCGGCTCGCGCCTGTGTACGACAACGGCAATTCGTTCAACAACAAACGTACCGACGCCGCAATCGAACGCAGGCTATCCAAGGATGATCTGATTCGTCAGGACGCCCTCGACGTGAGGTCGTGCTACGTCACCGACCAAGGCAAACCGATCGCGCCGCTCAAATACATCGCGTCGGGCCAGGATCCCCAGTGCACGCTGGCGTTCGGCCGGTTCATGGAGCGCTACGAGCCCGACCGCCTGTATGCTTTGATCGATTCGATCCCGGAGCAGGCCATGGGGGTGACCGTACTTCCCGAAGGCTTCAAGGAATACCACAAGAAGGTCATGGCATATCGGTACGAGAACGTGTTCGTCCCGGCATGGGAGAGTCTACGTGGTTCGGCCGTGTCCAAGTCGCATCCTGACGTCTGAGACCTTGGATTGCGGGATATCGCCGCCGTGCCGTTCTATGCGCCGTGTGGGACGGTGCGGATGACGTGTGGTGGGTCATGACGAACGGGGATTGCCTTGATTCCCGTTCCGGATCCCATCCTCGATTCCCACAGTCGGGAATTCCTCCTCCGACATCTCGGCTGAGAATCCTTCCTCCAATCCGTATCGTTCGGAGAGCCTGTCGAACACGCGCAATCCGTCGCGGACCGCCTTGTCGTAGGCGTCCGGATCGCCGCCCGCGCGTCTCATGTCCATGGCGACGTGGAACGCCTCGTCTATCAGCCGTTCCATGTCATGAGTGGACGGGTTCGCGGTCTTCCGTTCCATGCCGTCGGCGAGGAACGGCGGACGGTTCTCCATGCTCGCGCGCCATTCCTGGACCGCCAACGCCTCGGAACGCGCGTCATGCGTCCAGCCGTCCCGTAGCTCCTTCAAACGCATGTCGGAGCCGAGGTCGGTGGCGTTGAACCGTTCCGTCCAACCGTCCGCGCTGCGCCAGGTGATCCGGTATCCGACCACCTGGCATGGGGAGTCGAACGAGCCCCTGGAGACGCCCTTGCGCAGTCGCGGGTCGATGCTGAAGCCCTCGCGGCGCACGCGGCGTATGAACTCGTCCTCGCTTTTCGACGCCTTCGCGCACGCCTCCACGATCCGGCCGACATGCTGTTTCGGCATCGTCTCCGCGGCCACTGCCGCGATCCTGCGGACCCGTTCACTCCTGTCGAGCGAGGTCCAGGGGAGAGGACCGTCGTAGTCGTCGCGCGCCTTCCATTCGGCCCATCGCCGCCATTCCCCGTACCGGTACCTGACCTGGCTTCGCGTGTTGGATTTGTCGAGCTCGACGAATTCTGGCCGTTCGCGTTCCATCCCGCGGCATGACTGCTGCGCGCCTTTCATGTCGTTGAACGTGTCGAGCCATCCGTCGTCCGTGGCGAGCTGGACCATCACGTGAACGTGGTCGTTGCCGTTCCGGCTCAATCCGTGGCGCACGGCGAGCCACGTCACGCCGGACCCGCCGCCGGCCGGCAGGATGTTCATGCGCTTCAGATAGTCGCGGACGATCATGTCCCATTGCTCGTCGGTGAGGATGCCGTGGCCGGCCTTGATGGACAGGGAGCAGTGCCATACGCGGTCCTTGCCGTGATCCCTGCCGGGATTGTGCTTGCCTCTCCGGTCGCGGGGGAAGGGATCGTCCTTGCGTTCCCTGACATGGTAGCGGCGGTCGAACCTGGCTCCGATGCGCTCGTAGGATTCGCCTGGACGCCCGTCGAAGTCGAACGATTCGAGCAGGTCGTCGCTGCATGCGACGAGGTGCTGGTTGGCGTGCTCGTTGTGCCGTCCCTTGCCGAACAGGTACTTCACCAGTCCCGCCGGATGCGAGCCACGGCTGATCTTCGGAATCATGTGATCCATCGTCCGGCGGATCGCCATCATTCATGGAGCACGGTGTCTACGGATCGCCGCAGGGGAAGCGTTGTGCCTGTCAGGTTTTCTGTCGTGGTCCGTTGAATGGCGGAATGGAAACCGTCGAAATCGTTGGAATTGCAACCGTTTGCAAAAATAGATTCGATATGGTAGATTTAGTCATGTCCAAAGGACACGGAGACGGCGGCGTCTTTGCAAAATGATGCAGGCGGAAACCCAGATAATTACCGCCGTCTCTACTTTCCCAAAGAGTCAAAGATCGGCATCGAATTCGCCGACGATTTCACGTATTTCGGCAAGCAAACGTGCGCATTCGCGGACCGCTCCGACCGTTGCGTCCTCATCTGAAACGGTCACAGTCAAATCCCGATTCGTGTTACGCGCGATCTGATTGACGTTATGCCCGATATGCCAGATTTCCGTCCTGATCGCGGCCAGCTCCCTCACTATTGGACGACGTTTGCAGTCCTTCCGCATGGCTTCGAATCGTTCCGCAATCTCGCATGACTCGACCACGTATCTTGACATGCCGACTCCTTTTTCGGCGGCGGCTTTCCTGATGGAGTCGATCTCCTCACCGCTCATGCGAACCTTGAACCACCGGTCACGCCTGTCCCCGGAACCGGCTTTCCTTCTTTTCCCCGCCATCATGCCCCTCCCTTCACCAGCCTTCGGCACTCGGGTCATTCTTCCGCGCCATGGCGCGGAAGCCTGCCGTCGGTTTGTGGCCACAAACCGTATAACTTGCTACACCAACCTCATCGGTCGCCTGACAGGTCTTCCGACCAATCGTCCGACTAATCATGTGACCGGTCGTGTGATTGGTCGGCTGACCGATCGTCCGATTGCCTGACCGCCCGATCAGTCGACCTGCCGGCTGCCGGCCCGTATGGTTGTTGCTGGCCATTGTCCCGTTGTCCGCGTTCCTCCAATTCCAGGAGCATGCGCCGGGCCTCGGCGTCCACGGATTCGTTCGTGATGTCTTCCGGCAAGGGCCAGCCCATGTTGTCCGCCATGTCGATTTGCTCCTCGATGCAGCGTCCCACGTATACGGAGCGGAGGACGCCCCTCCTCATCGCGGCGCGGGTGACCAGCTCGTATTCGGCTTCCGTCAGATAGACGTTCCTGCAAGGTCTTCCTTCCCTCCGCCCCGTCGCCGAACCGGATGGCATCGGACGCCTCATCAGCGTATCCGCGTCACCGTCGAGGCTTCCCGGATACAGGTCGTCGACGCTTCGTGGAAGGAGCAGCCATCGTTGCACGACGGCGACCTGGTATCCGTGCGACATGCTTTCCTCCTTCAATCTTCCGTACCGTGACCCATCCAACCTGATCATGATGCGGTGGGGGAATGCCTTCTGCGCCATTTCGTTCCTTTCTCGTACTGCCTGATCGGCGGCGGCACGTTCCACTGGCTTGGAAGAGCGTTCTTCCATGGAACGGACGCCGCCCGTCCGTCGTGATACGTTCACTTCCCGAAGTCGAACGTGACTCCGCGGTCCTTGTCGGCGACCAGCCGCGCGTCGAATTTCCTTCCGTTCTTCGAGGTGAATCCCTTGACCGGGACGGCCTGTCCGGAAAGGATCCTCCGCACCTGCTGATCGGTGAGGTTTTTCCCGGCGACCGTAGGGAAGATCCGGTATCCGCAACCGCCGGCCAGTTTCCACGTGCCGTCCGCCTGCTTCTCGTTGCGATTGGTCGAGCACGTCCACGTTCTGCCGCGCTTCACGACATTCCCGCCGCAGCGTGGGCATGGCCCGTACGATTCCGCCTGGCCACGGTCGCCTCGTCCGACGTGCTCGCTTTTCACGTTGGCCACGGCCTCGGCCGGAATGGCGCGCGCGTATCCGCGGAACTCCTCGTACGTGTCGCCGGCGTCCGCGTTCCCGTGCTCGACGTCGGACAGGCGCCGTTCCATGTCCGCGGTGAGCGCGACGTCCCTGAGCCTGGGGGAGACGACGTCCACGAGCGCGCGTCCCGTCCCGGTGGAGCGCAACTGCCTGCCCTTGCGTTCCATGTATCCGGCGTGGACCAGCTTCTCGATCACGTCGGCGCGGGTCGCGGGCGTGCCGATGCCGCCGGAATGCGATTCGTCGTCGTCCAATGCGGCCTTCAGGTCCTTGTCCTGGACGTATCGGCTGGCGTGCTCCATCGCGGCGAGCAGCGTCGCCTCGGTGAACGGTTTCGGCGGTTTCGTCCTGCCTTCCGTGAGCGTCGCCCCGCCGACAGGCGGCAGCGTGACGCCGGCGGTGAGATTCGCTGGGATGACATTGCGCGTGGAAGCGTCCTCTTCCTCGCTCCCATCGTCGTCACGACCGGTCTTCGCGGGTTCGATGGCCTTCCAGCCCGGGCTTACGGGCTGGTCGGAACGGCTGGTGAACCGGCATTCGTCCTCGGACAGGAGGCGTCCCTCGTCCGGATGTCTTTCGCACCAGGAGGGATCCAGGTTCGCGGTGACCTGGACCGTGTCGTGCACGTAGTCGTCGGCGACGGCCTCCCACATGCGGCGCACCACGCGCGTGAGCGTGAGCCGTTCGTCCCCGCCCAATCCGTCCAGCTTGGTCCTGTCGACGTTGCGTGTGGGCAGGATGGCGGTGTGGCCCGCGACCTTCGCGTCGTCCACGGTCAGGTCGAACCGCGGATCGGACGGCAGGGCGTCCGCGTGGACGAACCCGTCGACGCGTCCCGGGCCTTGCGTGAGCGCGCGCAGGGTGTCGAGGTCGTCGTGCGTGATGTACTGCGAGTCGGTGCGCGGATAGGTCGCCAGCTTCCTCTCGTACAGGGATTGCAGCGCGGCCAGCGTGCGCGCGGCGGTCAATCCGTGCATGCGGCTCATGTCCTTCTGCAATCCGGTCAAGTCGTACAGTCGCGGCGGACTGTCGCGCACCGTCCTGCGCTGCGCCGAGAACACCTGGAACGTGAAGTCCGGCGCGTCCACGATCCTCCTCAGCGTCTCCGCGTCCGCCCGTTCGTCGAACCGTCCGCTGGCGAGCGTCCATCCGTCCATCGGGACGGCGACCTTCCAGAACGGCTTCTCGACATGGCCGGCGATCTGCCGGTCGCGGTCGGCGACCATCGCCAAAGTCGGGGTCTGCACCCGCCCCACCGACATGCGCGTGTGGTAGACGAGCGTGTACGCGCGGGACGCGTTCATGCCGATTAGCCAGTCGGCCTTCGCGCGGATGTCGGCCGCCGCGGCCAGGCCCCGGTACTCGTCCTCGCTCCTCATCGAATCCAACGCGTCGCGGATGGCGTCGTCCTCAAGGCTCGCGACCCACAGGCGCAGCATCGGCCCGCATGCGCCCGCATGGTCGACGATGCGGTGGAAGATGCTCTCGCCCTCGCGGTCCGGGTCGCACGCGTTGACCAGCACGTCGTATCCGTCCGACTTGAGCAGACGCGCGACGATGCGGTACTGGCGGTCGGCGCCGCGCTGCCGGTTGACCTTCCACCGCCATCCGCCGGTCGGGTCGAGCGGCAGCGTGTCCATGCTCCACTTGTCCCATCCATGGTCCTGGTATTCGTCCGGCGTGAGCAGGTCGACGAGGTGTCCCTGCGCCCACGTGACCGCGTCCGTTCCGCAGCGGATCCAACCGTCCTCCGGCCGTCCTCCGCCCAACGCCGAGGCTATCGCCTGCGCGACGGAGTGCTTCTCCGCGATGATGAGTCTTCCCATCGTCTGTTCCTTCCTTGTCATTTTTCAAAACGTTCCAGGTGTTCCGGGACATGGAAAGGCCGCGTCCATGGCGGGCGCGGCCGATTGGTTGGGTTTCCGTGTCACAGTTTGGCGAAGCCGAGCAATGGGGCGAACACGGCGGCCAGGCCGAACAACGCGACGATCAGGAAGACGACGCCGAGCACGTACACGACGACGCTGGCGACGGTCCTTCCCACCGCGCTGCCGGCGGTCTCCACCATCGGGCTGCCCATGCGTTTCGCGACAATCGCGCACACGCCCGACATGACGACCGCGAGGAGGACGAGAGTGACCTGCAAGCCGCCGTTCAACCTCACCGTCCAATCCCACAAGCCGGCAAGCATGCCGGCGACCTTCGCCAGAAAAACATCCATCCTGAAAACCTTCTTCCTGATAGCCGATGGATTCCACCACCCATGCTCCGCCACACGACCGGAAACGACGGGACACCACGTCTACAAACCGTCATCAGACGCCGCTCTTGTAGACCTCGTGCACCAGCGGCCCCGTACGATTCCGGCATCCTTGCGAAGAAGACAAGCCATACGAAAACCAAAGGAGAACCCGTGCCCGGCAGCAACAAAGCGCGAGACACCAGACGCGACATCGCGAAAGCCATCCGCGAATCCCAACAAAACCGCATGGACGCCCTCGAAGCGTTCGCCCAAGGACTGACCGAAATCAAGACCCTGCGAACCCGGCTCAAAACCCTCGAGGCCCACGTGGACGGCGAACTCCGCGCCAAGGCGAAAGCCGCCGGCAACACCACCGCCGACATCAAAAACGTCGAACGCATCGTCAACGAACACACCATCGAACCCACGAACACCGAACCCAATGCAAACCCCGACGTCACGCCGGACATGCCTGAACAGAGCCAACCGGAGAACGCATGACCCAAGGAAACAGAAAACCACCACGACCCATGCCACGCCCCGTACGCTGGATGGCCGCACTCCTCGCGTTCACCTTCGTCATCTCGCTGGGAGTGCTTGCCAGCCGTATGCCGAAGACCGACGACGACGCCCGGACCGACGTGGCCCGGACGTCGGCGCCGACGAAAAAGCGGAAGAACGTGGAAACGGACGGATACGCGGGATTGAAGACGGCGGGAATCCCCACGCCGGGCAAATGGTCGCGCCAGTCGCTCCTGTCCATCGAGGGAACACAGGGGAGCGAAGCCACGCAATCGCAGGTCGGCGGCGAGGGCGGTCCGGTGGACGTCGCGCTCAAGACAGTGGACGCCATACTCGACCCGACGCCGTCGGACGAGGAATGGAACCGGACGATGCAGAACCTCTTCCGGCAGGACATGGCCGGCATGACGCACGGCCCGTCGAACATGGCACGCTACTGGTGGAAGCAACGCCGCTTCCAACCGGACCGCCTGTGCACGGGAGTCGCGAAGGACGTGCTCGTCATCCAGTCCTACGACTGCTCGGCCGACCACACGTTCCAAGGCGACGCCACCACCGCGGTCAAGGGCACGCAATACTGGTACTCCGGCACCACGTTCTTCGACGTCCCGCAACGGATCGCGGAAGGCATCCCGTCGTCGACCGACCCGCAGACGGTGATCTCGCAATACTACGACGCGGTCGCCATCCCCATGGACGACGGCGTCTGGCACGTGACCGTCGCCTGCCCAGCCACGGCCGACCATCCCGTCCTCGACAGGAACGGCGACGAACTCACCGACGACGGGAGGAACACGCCGGGCAGACGCTGGATAACCGCCGGCTCGATGGTGGGCGTCGGCACGAACCAGCGTCCATGCCAGCCGGTCGAGATCACCGTCGGCGGCCAACGACCGTTCTGGTACATCGGCGCGGACGGGAGCGACTGACATGACCGCAAGCCGACGCCGCGGCCGGACCGGACCGTTCCGACGCCGCCTGCTTCCCATCGTCGCCGTGCTGTGCGTCATCATGACGACCGGCGCATGCAGCCCGACCGACGTGCTCCACTTCCTTGCCGGCTGCAAGAACGGCCCGTCGTCGTCCTCCTCGTCGGCCACGACCGCGTCCACGGCGAAGGGCGACTGGACGAGGAACATCGGCAAATCCGAAGGCGAGGTCAAAAAGATGTGGCCGGACCACGTCTCGCCATGCTCCGGCTACAACATCGTCTACGGAGGCAGCGGACTGCAATGCACCTGGTGGGCGTGCATGCGCCAACGCGCGCTCGGCCACGACCTCGGCCAGGGCTCCTGGGGCGACGGCGGCATGTGGGGAGCGTCCGCCAAGGCCCACGGCTGGAAGCAGGGGGCCAAGGCCGGCGGCATCGTCTCCTGGACGCCAGGCGCGGCCGTCAGTTACATCGGTTCGGGCGGCTCATGGACCGCCGACGGCAGGTACGGGCACGTCGCGGTCGTCGAACAGGTCGACGGCGACAGCGTGCATATCAGCGAGGGAGGCAGCGGCTTCAGAAACGCCAACGGCGTGGTGTCCATCCATTCCGGCGTCATCAGCGCCAAAAACCCCGGCGCGACCTTCTGGTATCCCGACGGCAACGCTTCCACCACGCCAGTCTCGTCCAACGGCGGCAAACCGTCCTCAACATCGAATTCCACGAAGGTGGCGAAATGGATGTGCCTCGCTGCATCGTCGGACGGTTCCACGACGGGAGCCGTGAACGTGAAGTACAGCGGGAACGGCTACCACGTCAGCCCCGAGGACGCCAAGGGCATAGCCAAACAGATGATCGCCAGCGGCTACAGGGAATGGGACAACGACAACGACTGGCAGGCGCTCGTATGGATCTGGGAACACGAGTCCGGCTGGCGCTGGAACGCGGAGAACCCCACGTCCGGAGCGTACGGCATCCCGCAATCCTATCCCGCGTCGAAACTCGCCGCGGCCGGCGGCGACTGGAGGGACAACGCGGCCACCCAGATCAAATGGGGCCTGCAATACATCAAACAGCGTTACGGCAGCCCCCACCAGGCCAAGGAGTTCTGGCTACGCAACAACGCCTACTGAAGGTTCTCGGGATAACGGAAAACAACGGTTCCGATGCCCAATTGCTCGACCAGGACGGCCACCTCGCGCGTCCTTGCGTTCACGACCTCCCAATCCATGCCATCCGACGTGTACGCGTCATGCTGGGGCTGGCTGCGGAAATAGACGAGTTCCACCTCGATGGGCCGTCCGTCCGCCTTGTCGCGGATCTCGGCGACCTGCCTGCGGACGCTGCCGACATGCGCGTCCAACGCCTGGGCGAGGAGATCGCACGCGTCCGCCGGCGGCTGGTACGTGTATTTCGGATTCTCCCACTTCTTGACCATGTCGACGGTGTTGCCCAGTCGTTCGGCGACCGCCTTCTGGCTTAGTCCGACGCGTTCCCGTATCGCCTTGAACTGGGCTTCGCTTATCTTCATTGCCGTTCGCCGCCTTTCCGCGCATCGGTGGTATCCCTCCGATTATATCCGCACGGTCGTGGCGCCGAACGTACCGGGGTCCGCCACCGATTGGATGGCGGACCCCATGCTTACCGTTCCTCTCTGATGTCGTCGTGGCGCTGCACGTCGACGAAGCTTATCGTCCCGTCATCCAGACGCGTGTAGTGCAGCATCCACGGATTGTGTCCGCCGGCGATGACGCTGCGGAATATCGGCTTTCCCGCCTCGCCCTGACGCCAGCCGCTTGCGCCGCCCTTCTTGCTGCGCACACGGTGGAGGCGACGTTTGCCGGACGACGCGTCCATGCCGTCCAACGCGTCCGCCATCGCCTCGATGGCCTGAGCGTATGGAGCGTTCCGCGGAATGGCGAAACCGGGGGAGTACCGCCACTCAGCGGGCAATGGATGCTCGCCTTTGGCGGATGCGGGCACGCGCCTCGCCCACGCGAACCGTATGTCGAAATCCCACCGTTCCCGCTCGTCGGCGAACCAGTCCGATGAATCCGGAAGACCCGCAGCCCCGTCATCGTCGCCCCTGTCAATGGAAACGTCGTCCTTCCGGACAGTGGCCGGTGCGCTCGTGTCGGAGTCGTGGATGTCGTCGCCGGGCTTTTGGGGCTTGGCCTCCGTCGGCTTCGCCGCGCCGAGCCATTGCGCGATCGTCTCGATGTCGGCGTCTCGCGCGGTCCAATACCGGCGTCTGCCTCCCGTCCAGACCGCTATGGCGCCGTCGTAAACCGGCCTGCCGGTGATGGCGTTGAACTCGTTCTCGACGTCCCGGCCGAGCAGGAACACGTCGACCCCGTCGCCAAGCCTCGCGGCCAAGGCGTCGAGGTCCACCGGCATGCGAAACGTGCGGTTCGGCTGCGACGCCACGACCGCGGGCCTGCGCCTTCCCCCGGAACTGACGCTTCTCGCCAACTTCCGCGCCTTGTCCATCTCGTTGAGCCGTATGAAGGCTGGCTTGCGCCTGTGGTTGTCCATGATGAAAACCTCCTGTTTTCCGGGAACCCAATGGTACCCTCGCATTTGATTATACCAAAGGTATAAGACGGTGTGCGCGTATCTGTAGACGTCGTGCACCGCCACGGCGGCGCGGCCGACCGACGATTGGAACACTGACGGGCATCCGCGATATAGAAGGCGGTTCGCCCCCTCCGCGGAACGCATGGAAAGGAGATGGATGCGATGAAGGACGTCCATGGCATGACGGGAATCCTGATACCGGATGGCGGCGATCCACGGCGCGTGACGCTCGAAACGGACGAACACGGCCTGATGGGCGACGCGTTGTCCAGACTGGTCGGAGGCTGTTTCGACACGCTGCCGATCGTGATTCCCGGCGTCGACCTGTGGGTCAACGACGACGGCGCCTCGCAATACGGTCCGAACCGCGCCATCTACGCGACCAGGGCGATGGAGGAGCGCGGCTATCTCAGCCAGATCGACTACCGGCACGTTCCGGCCGAGGGCGAGCTGTACACGATCCTGCACGGCCCGATCGTCGCGCTCGGCTTCGACCCGGACAGCGGCGAAAGCGTCTCGCTGACCGACGAGCAGGCCGGAAAGGTCGCCGAATACTTCACCGGGACGTCTCCCGCGGGCAGCGGCCTGCTGGAGAACCTGAAACTGCGGCTCGGCATCCCGCCGTTCGCCGACGATCCGACGGACGCCGCGGACCCGACCAACATCGCCGCGTCGGAGGGCGTGGCCCTGCCATACGGGAAAGGACTATGAGCATGGCGGAACCGAATACCACGACCGGATACCTCGACGCGACCCTCCTGGAGCGCTCCCTGCTGCGGAACGCGCGGCTGCGCACGCCGTACGGTATGCAGGAAGGCGTCCCCGCGTACACGACCGAGACGGAGGGCATGATGCTCCACGACCTCACGCTCGCGTTGGCGGACATGGCGTGCAGGATCGGAATATCGTGGAACACCGACCCCACGCCCACCTTCCGCGACGGAGACACGGAGATCGGCGTCGTTCTGGAACGCGACCGGCCGAACGACCACTACTCGCACCTCGACGCGCAGGCGTACCTCCACGACGCGGACGGGCCGTGGTGCTTCGCCCGGTTCAACCTCACCGAACCCGGCGACATCCCGTCGAACGTCACCGGAACCGACGACCTCGCGTCGCGGATCGCCGACCGCCTGCACCATCCGCAGTTCCCGAAGGCCGGCACGTACGGTCCTACGCCCGGCCGCATGAGCGACTGGTACCACGGCATAGAGAGACGGTTCGCGGACATGAGCGAGGAGAACCTGCGCACGCGCGCCATCGAACCCGACGAGGAGGCGTACCACATCTGCACGGGCGTGTACGTGACGGCCGAGCAGTTCTCCAGCCTGCTGCCGTCCCTGATGCTCGCGAACCGGTTCGTCATGATGTCGTTCGGCCACAACGCGGACCAGGCGAGCCTGCATTGGAACGACTGGGACTACTGGAGCGACGAGGCCGCCGAAACCGCGGTCGCCGACGGAGACGAGGACGGCTGCTACTGGACCGGCTGCATGTGGGACGAGGACGACTATCCGGACAGGCTGGACGGGACGGTCGCGGAGGAGACCGCCGAAGCATCGGCAAAGACCAAGGGATGAGAAGGCGAGGAGACGGCAATGGTGATGATCGACGAAACGGAAGGCATCGAATTCGATTCCGACGGTCGCGGCTGCAGCGTGACGCTTCTGACGGAGGACGGCCAGTCGCTGCGCGGCCTCGCGGACCGAGCCGGCATCTGGACGGAACTCGAGGAAAGACATCCGGGCCTCACCCCGGAAAGAATACTGCAGGGCGATCATGCCGTGTTCGGCTGCATCGTCATCCACGACAACCTGCGCGCGCACGGCGAATTCGGCATGGAATTCGACGGTGACGCGGCCTTCGGCCGATTCGAACTCACCGACGTGGAACTCAACATGCTCGGCAAGAAACTGCCACGTCTCGCCGATACGGACGAACTGAAAGCGTTCTTCAGCCATGCTGGCGGGGGAGGCGGCAGGCTCACGCAATCGGAACGATCCACCGCATACGGCCGCCACGAACCCGACGCAAACACCGTCTCCGACATCAGCGAATACCTCAAAGACGCGTTGACGGAATACCGCAACGCACCCTCGTGGATGAGACGCGACCCCTGGTCCGATGATCCAATCGAAAACTTCATCGGCTACCTGCGATCCGGATACTGCCCCGCGACCACCAGACTCCACTCCGCGGAAGAGCACAGAAGCCTCGAAATCCAATCCGAGAACCTGTCCCTCATGCTCGGAGACGCCCGCAAACTCAATGACAAACTCGAACAACACCACGCGCTTGCCGACGAGCATGATCTTGACGACGTCTTGACCATGGATGACGGCACCGCAGTCTTCCTCGACGATTGCGTTATGCCGGATTCAAGAGGCGCGGTGCGATAAGGTGATTTATGGAATCGCTATTTTTCGGAGTTAGATGACGTATCCCGTGAAGGCCCCGAGTCGTCCAACAGCTTACGAGGATTAGACACACGCAAAGCATCACAGATGCGAATGGCCACATCCAGGCTCATGCCGTCAGCTGAACGTTGACCTGTCTCGAACGCGGCGATACGCGGCTGGCTCACGCCAATCTTGTCTGCCAGCTGCTGTTGTGTCATGCCGCGTTTCAGTCTGAGTTCCCTCAAGCCCATGTCAGTATCCTTCCGTGAGAAAATCCACCGGGTCGCACTGCAACGCCTCCGACAATCGTAATGCGGTACGCAAATACATTTGCGACACAGGACGATGACCGGTCTCGAACCATGAGATGTTCGGCTGCGGTATCTCGCTCAATCCGGCCAGTTCCTTCTGTGTCAGCTTGCGTGCCTTCCGGATGTTCCTCAATCCGGTCACGCCAGCTGACACGCCGCCACGCCACACATGCTCGTCGGGATACAAATCCAACACGTTGCAATGCAACGCGCGAGCCAGTCTTGCCGCCGTGCCCAGATACATGTTCCGCGCCTCGTCCGCACGGTTCTCATACACCCACAGGCGTGTGAAATCCACTCCCGTAAGCGAATCCAACTGCTGCAACGTCAGCCCGGAACGCTCCCGCAGCTCTCGCAAACCCATGGCTTTACTCCTCGTTCAGCATGTACCAGCCTGAATACGATTTACCCATAACTAGAATAAAACCTAACTTGGGGGACGTCGCGCTTTTCCGGAAAGAGGAGTGGCGGTCGAAAGACTGTGAACACCACGTCAAAATCCCATGCCTGCATGAGAACCGATAAAAACGGACACCACTCACATCATGCAAGCCGTCCAAACAGATTCCGTTGGTTTTGCCGTATTGCAGGCGCCCGTGATGACTAAACCCGCCTGTGAAGCGTATCTCGGTTAGTGGCGGCAACCCTCTATGGCTTGTAGAATGATGCCCGGGAGAAGAATGAAGGAGATTGATATGAACGATGAGAACGAACCCAATATCCCAGGGCCTCAAACTCAGCCGGTGAACGTCCCGTGTGAAGGGAACGGCCCGATTCCAGCATCGCAGCCAGGCCGTGTTTCCCCATCCGAGCGGAATCAAGGTTCCAGCAATCCACCGCAACAGGCATTCCAGCCGGCACCGCAATATGGCGCTTACGCTCCAGCACAGCCGCCGGCATCCAATACTGGCCAGCCTGTCCAGCAGATTCCGGAACCCGCAGGACAGCCTAAGCAGAAATGGTGGCTGAGGAACGTGACCTTGAAGGTCTGGATGCTCGTTCTTTCATTGGTCGGAGCCGTCTGCGTCGGAATCGCGATCGTCATTGTGATAGCGCTTTGCGTTTCCGGCCCGGTGAACGACACGGCCACGGTCGATTCCGCGGACAAGACGGGCTCATCCCAGTCGGACCAGTCACCCCAGTCGGACCAGTCGAATGGGGTGGAAGCGCCGAAGTCCGATACGGGAAAGACCGAGGGGACTCCGAAACAGGACATCCAGTCCAGCAAGATGGGCGAGACCAGTTCCAACGGCTCCCTCACGATGAAGCTGAACGCGACAAGCGAGCCGGCAAACGTGCCGCAGCAATGGAACGGAACGCAGCCGGACCTGACGCCAGCTGCGGGGACCAAGTTCTTCGAGGCCGACGTGACCGTGACGAACAACAGCCAGAAGCCCATCGACATCACCTGCTCCGCGCCATTGGACATCAAGGCGGTCAACGATAAGAACCAGCAGTACTCCACCATCGAGGACCTGTTCAAGATTCCCGGCAACCCGGAATGCAACGCGCAACTGCAGCCCGGTATGGCCTCCGACGTGAAGTACGTGTTCAACATGCCTTCCGACACCAAGATCATCGCCCTGGCATGGGAGGACTGGACCGATTTCAACAGTATGCCGTCCGACTATTCCTATTTCATCCTTGATGACAACTACCACATCACATCCAAGTGAGACGGTAGTGAACGGAGTACGGCTCGAAATGGGATATCATCCGTAACTAATAAATCGGCTATTGGTCTCGACCTTCTTCGTGAGGGTCGAGACCTTTTTCATCAGAGGCCGGGATATGCATTCGGCGCAGGACTTAGTGAATATTTTGATGAAATACAGGTAAGTGGATGAAAAATGGCGTCAATATCTTTCCCTTATTCGTCGTCCATCAGTTTACGCGGATTGGAAACACGTAAAGCATCACAAATCCGCAAAGCCTTACCAAGAGTCATATTTTCAATCTTGTTAGTACCATTTTCATATGAAGCGATATGCTGTTGAGCGACACCAACCGAGTCTGCCAGCTGTTGTTGTGTCATGCCGCGTTTCAGTCTGAGCTCCCTCAAGCTCATGTCAGTATCCTTTCATGAGAAAATTTACCGGGTCGCATTGCAACGCCTTTGACAAGAGCAACGTCGTAAGCACATTTCCGCTTCAGCGTGTCTTGGCACGGATCAATCCACCCTTAACTAGGATAAGACTTAACCTAGGGGAATGACGCAGTTCCCGGGAAGGGAGTGGCGATGTACAAGGCCGTCGAGGTCATTCCGAAGAGCTCCACGTCGCGGTTGGTGTCCGCGGACGAGATTAATACACGTTTCCATGGCAACGTGCCCAAGATGATCCGTTTCGTATGCCCGTACTGCAATCGTCCAGTGAGCGCAGCCGCGATGGGTGCTCGGAATCATTCGATGGTGCATGCCAGGTCCCCTTATTTCGGGCATTATCCTGGCGACACCTGGACCCATGCCTGTCCCGAATATCACAGGGGCTCCTCCGCACCCCGTCAATTCCATAAATCGCCGGTCCTGCCGTTGTTTCTGCGCAGGAGTTCGGAGAAAATATTCGAGCTTGACGTATCGATTCATCCGCATCCCACAAAGATTTACCGTCCGGAGGATGGAGGTGCGACGATTAATGGCAGAACCTATTTTCCAAGACATGAGGATCGTCTGCATTACATGAAGATGGCGTTGGATTCGCCGGATACTGCGCTATCGAACATCCACGTGCCGGATGTTTTGGAGAAAGTGCTCGGATATGCGGAGAAAGGCGATTCCGTCCTGGTGTTCTCCGATATCTACGGAAGCAATGGCGGCCGAAGAATTGGCAAGGAAACGGCTTTGCATCCTGGGCGCACCTATTACATCGTCGCGAAACAGTCCATCATGCGTGGTTCGGCCGGCTGTTTCGATTTCATGAACAAGGTCGGTTTGGTGCGGGGGAGCGATGATCTTGCGGTATGGAGCGTATTCATCGGAAGTGTGTCTGCACGCCGTGACGATGCGAATAGGTGGCTGTACCGGTATGGGTACACACTTTCGGAAGTGGACATGACCGCCCATCCCGTCTGGCCGCCCACACTACGTTCGACCGGTGTTGACGAACCATTGTTCCAGATGTCCGATGTCGTGTACAAAACGCCATACATGGCGAATGATAACAAAACGGACGTCGACAGGCCAAGTAACATCGGCTACAACACCGCGCTCAAACCAGGCATGCGCGTAGTCGGATTCATCGGCATGGGACGTGGGGTTGCTGCGCAGAAGGAGCTGGAAGGCGACTGCCTGTTCATCCGGCCCAGCAGATTTCAGGCATGGAACGCGATGCTCGCTTCCAAGACTCCAGCGCAAGGCCTTGAACCAATCCCAGCGGAACAGGTCGTGACCGCATCTCGCTATCAGACAGTACCGGTAGTGGGAAAGGGCCGACGGGCGCACGATTCGGGCAGCCAGACTGTCGGCGAGCGGCAAGAATACGAGAAGCCAAGATTTGGCAATTACTCTAGGGCATCGGTCTGCGCGATTCTCCGTGATCCGAAGGGGAAAATCTACGAATTGCGCCGGATTATGGACTATGTGGGGAGAAACGAATTCCGATGGGTGTTCCCCGGGCCCGCCGATAACCGTTCCTTCCGTTTCGGGAAACCGTTCCCACAGGGATCTGACCATCCGCTACGGGTCACTAAAATCAACGTGGATGACGTGAACTGCGATTTCGTGTTCCTTAGATGGAGCCCGCGTCCTTGGAACGGGAATTGCATACTCGTCGACACTGAACCGGGGTCCTTGAAGAATCATCCCGTGTTCTACGAAGTGATTGACATTTCCTGGTACAGCCATGATGACGATTCTCTGCAATGGCTGTTCCGCGGAATTACGTACTATGGCGTTCCCACGGACAAGGTGCTCGTCAGGTACCGTAGAAGGGATAATGGCTTGTCGGACGCGCTGCTGCTCGGCAAGGATGATTTCGACGTCGATGAAGGCACGCTCAGGCTTCGGGCATCGACCGCTGACACCGCGCCAGGATTCACCATCGATGATTCGAAAATACACGCGGCACCCAAGATTAAAAGCAACGGCAATTTTCGCAGACTCATGTACACGTCATCAAACTTGGGCGAGACGACGGGGGTTGTACGAATTAGACGACGGGATTCCGAAACAGTACACATTGCCGAAGCCCCGGACCGTGATCAGAACAGAGCTCCCGCAGTCCAACAGGAGGAAAAGGATGAGGAACCTGTTCCCGTTCCCGTCCAGGCAATCGAAGGTAATCTCGTATCCCAAGGTCTCGGACCGCGAAACGGATCGAGCGATGCTGTGAACATGCTGGCGAAAGGACTCGCGGCCACAATGAACGTATGCGGCATTCTTATCGTTCCGGCATGTTTCGCGAAACGCGTCGCCGACGCTTTGGCGTTCACACGCGACCGGATGTGTGCGACGGAAGTGCAGGATCTGGAATACATGTTCGACAATGCGTCGTCTCTGCGGACCTACCTCATCGACGGAAGCAGAAAGGCTCCCATCGACTGTGGAAGACTGTCACGTATGGTGCAAAAACGCCAGGGTCTGTTCGTCATTCCTTTTGAGGGAATTGATGAGGAATCGAGACGTGACGCGGCCTTCTGGAACAAGGCTTTTCTCGTTCCGGCGGATGATGTCGTCATAGAAGGCAAACCGGGCGGAACCAGGTTCGTTCTTCCCACGAATGAGGCAGTCTCCGACGACGGTGGTTCCGCGCAGGAGACGAGTGCCATGGCAGAGCGCCTATCCGAACTGATAGGAGGAAAGTTATCCGATGCCGCTTTGGAATTCGCGTCGGACGTGCTGTCGCGCAGGATGGCGTACGGGAACGGTGCGGGGAAATGGATTTGGCGGCAGCTGGTGTGCCAGACGTTCGCAGCCTTCGGTACGGAACAGGCAGTCGAGACAGCCAAACGACTGAACAGGGAGACTCCCGGACGGGCGATGGTCGAAATGTTAATGGAGGTGTCCCATGCCGAGCAGGCTGATTGACTCGATGGCGGACGATCTAGGTGTTTCCAGCATTGACGGGGAGGGACCTGCGGCCTTCGAGAGCAGGGTCGTCTTTTCCGCGTTGAGATACTGGATGCAGGCCTATGCGCTGGATGACGGTTTCGGCGGTGCTTACGGCGTGTCCGAAAAGACCATCACCCGCAAAGCCTCACGATGGCTTGGCGAGATGTCGGGAATGTATATGTCATTGCGGTTCAACGCACGTTCCACGGCCGAGAAAACGATAAGCACCATGCTGGAAGGCATGATTGCCATCGGCGATCTCGCAAAAACGTCTGACGGGATGATCAGATGCGTCGAAAAGCATACTGTCACGTTCGCTCCCGGGATGGCCGCCATCGTCGGTTTTAACGACCCGACTATCAGGCAACCGGATTCCGCGTTCGTTTCTGGCGCTGTCATTCTCTTACCGTCCGATAACGAACCGCTGGAACCGGCCATTTCCTCCCGGCCGGCACGGACTTCGGACACTCCGTGTTTCAAAACGATTGACAGCCTTCATGAACGCCTTGTTTTCAACATAGGGGCCAGCTCGCTGCGGATGCCATGCCGCTATTGGCTTGAAATGATTTCCTGGCCTGATTACGAGCATACGAAAGACACCGGGAACCGTATCGTCAGACGCGAACTCGAGCGGCAGTGCGGCTGGCTTATAGAACGAGGCCGATAAAGGGATGAAGTGACGGATAGCCGTCAAACCCAAGCGGAAACATTCCGCAGCATGGTTCCGGAACGGAATATACGCTCGCGGCGTGCCGCTGTTTGGAGGCCATCCCCACTGGCGTGTAGCGTTTAATTGTCTGGCAAGACTTTTGATCATAGGGGTGTGAGCATGGCTGACGTGGAACCGTCATTGGATGACATCAGACCCGGATTGCTGGTTTCCGGCATTGTTCCTGATTATCCCGTGAAAGTGGTCGCTGCGGTTCCGATGGGTGGTTCCATCGACCTGTTCTACACATGCCCGGACGGCGGCATTGGACGAGAGGTCCTCGACGAGGAGTCCGTCAGGTCCCTGCGGATCGTCACCAAGGAGGGCGTGGGGCCGAAATTCGACGCGGATTCGGACGAGTTTCGTCTGGCGGCTGAGGCGCTGCGCATCAAATACGCGGCCTTGTATGATCCGATGTCGGCCGTCTATTCGTCCGACATCGATCCACTGCCGCACCAGATCCGCGCCGTGTACGAGGACATGCTGCCCAAGGTGCCGTTGAGGTTTCTCCTCGCCGACGATCCGGGTGCGGGCAAGACCATCATGGCAGGCCTGTACATCAAGGAGATGCTGCTGCGTTCCGCGGCCGAGCGCGTGGTCATCGTGTGCCCCGGAGGGCTGGCTGAGCAGTGGCGGGATGAGCTGTCCGACAAGTTCAACCTGGACTTCGAGGTGTTCCAGCCGCCGATGCTGGATCTGAGCCGGTCGGGCAACCCGTTCCGTGAGCACGACAGGCTCATCGTGCGCATGGACCAGGCGGCGCGAAGCGACGAATATCGGACGATGCTGTCCGAGGTGTCGTGGGACATCGCAGTCGTGGACGAGGCGCACCGCATGAGCGCCCACTACAAGAACGTGTACGGCGAGACGGACTACACCAAAAGATTCCGCCTCGGGGAGATACTCGCGCGGACGGCCGAGAACTACCTGCTGATGACAGCGACCCCGCATTCCGGCAAGGAGGACGACTTCCAACTGTTCATGACGCTGCTCGACCCGGACCGTTTCGCGGGACGTTACGAGCCGAAAAGGCACCGCGGCACCGACACTGCGGGACTCATGCGCCGCATGGTCAAGGAGGACCTGCTCACCTTCGACGGCAAGCCGCTGTTCCCGGAACGTCGCGCGGAGACAGTCGCGTACGAGCTTTCCGAGGGGGAGAAGGCGTTGTACAAGTCGGTCACGGAATACGTGCGCGATGGCATGAACGCTGCGAACAGGATCATGCAGACCGATGGCAGGCGCGGCAACAGCATCGGCTTCGCGCTGACCGTGCTGCAACGTCGTCTCGCGTCGAGTCCGGAGGCGATCCTGCGGTCGTTGGAACGCAGGCGGGACAGGCTGTCCGAACTGTTGGAACGGATCGACGCCCATCCCGACATGGCCGCGGAGATCCTCAACGACGACGGGGACCGCTACGGCGGAATGGACATGGACTCGTTCGACGACATGTGGGACGAGACCGACGAGGCCGGGCAGGGCCGGCTGGAACTCGACGTCGAACAGATTACGGACGCGGTCACCGGAGCCAGGACCCGCGAGGAGCTGGCCAACGAGATCGTATGGCTGGACCGCCTCGTCGCGCAGGCCGCCGAGGTGCGTGCCTCGGGGCGCGACGCGAAATGGACGCAGCTGTCGGACATCCTGCACGAGAGGGTCCTGAACGCGGGAACGTCCGAAACACCCCACAAGATGATCGTGTTCACCGAGCACAGGGACACGCTCAACTATCTGAGGGACAGGATCGCCACGCTGCTGGGACGCCCCGAGGCCGTGGAGACGATCCACGGCGGCATGGACCGCGCGGAACGCAAACGCGTGCAGGAACGGTTTGTGAGCAATCCCGCCACACGTATCCTGGTCGCGACCGACGCGGCCGGCGAGGGCCTGAACCTGCAGCGCGCCGACCTGATGGTCAATTACGACCTGCCGTGGAATCCGAACCGCATCGAACAGCGTTTCGGTCGCATCCACCGCATCGGCCAGAAACGCGTGTGCTGGCTGTGGAACCTGGTCGCGAAGGACACGCGCGAGGGCGAGGTGTACGGCAAGCTGCTCACGAAGATCGAGACGATGGGCAAGGCGTACAGCGGCCGCCTGTTCAACGTGCTCGGCGACGGAGGAGCCTTCGACGGGAACTCCCTCAAGGACCTCATGGTCGAGGCGATCAGATACGGCGACAGGCCCGACGTTCAGGCCAGGCTCGACCAGGTCATCGACCAGGGCGTCAGCCAGGGCCTCCGTGACCTGGTCAACGACCGTTCCGCGCATCCGGAACGCTATTCCAAACTCGACGTGGACGAGGTCCGCAAGCTTATGGAGAGGACGCGCGAACGCAAGCTCCAGCCCGGCTACATCTCGGCGTTCTTCCTCGACGCGTTCAGGAGATTGGGCGGGACCGCGCGCAAACGCGAACGGAACCGTTGGCAGGTCACGCACGTGCCGGCCTGCGTCCGCGCGAAGGCCGACATGCTGGATCGCCGCCACGGTGTGGCCGACGCTTACGAACGAGTCACGTTCGACCCGTCGGCCGAGCATATGGCGGGCAGGCCTGACGCGCTGCTCGTCGCGCCCGGCGTGCCGTTGCTCGACGCGGTCGACGAGCTCGTCATCGAATGGTACGGCGGCTGTCTGGACAGTGGCACCGTGTTCGTGGACCGCACCGACAGCCAGCCCGATGGACCCCTGCTCATGACCGCCGCCGAACAGACGATAACGGATTCCATGGGAAGGCCCGTCTCGAGGCATTTCGACTACCTGCAGATAGACGGACAGGACGGGCTCTCGCTATCGCCCGCGCCCCCGTACCTCGACTACGACGCGCCACAGCCCGACGAAAAGGAGACCATCGACGGGCTGCTCCGCATGCCGTGGGTCCGCGCCGACCATGACAGCGCCATGCGCGCCTACGTGTATTCGCATGGCACGAAACCGCGTCTGGCGGAACTTCAAGCCGACAAGGACGAGGAACGCGGACACGTGCTCAGGCAGGTGCGCGGCAGGCTGAACGCGGAAATCGAATACTGGTACCAGCAGTACAACCGGTGCGTGGAGGACGAACGGCATGGCAAACGCGGCAGGAACATGAACTCGTCCATCGCGTTGAAACGCGCCCACGAATACGAGCAGCGGCTCGAAATGCGCGAGAGGGAGCTGTCCGGCGCAGCGCGGCTGCATGCGAAACCGGCCATGGTGCGCGGCATGGCGCTGATCGTCCCGTCACGCATGCTGCCCCAGCCGGTCACGCCGCCTGAATCCAGACCGTTCGCCAGGAACACAACCGAAGTGGACCGACGGGCCGTGGACTTGACGTTAACGATGGAACGCCGGCTCGGTCGCATACCAATCGAGATGCCCCACAACAACAAGGGCTTCGACATCCGTTCCACGGACAGCCAAGGGAGGGCGTACTTCATCGAGGTCAAGGGGCGGATCGACCTTCCTGAGGCCGACACGTTCACGGTGAGCGCGAACGAGGTCGCGTTCGCCCAGTCGCAGGGGGACAGGCACAGGCTGTCGATTGTGCGTGTGAGTCCGTTCGGCGTGGAGCATGACCGCATCCGCTACGTGGAGCGCGCGTTCGACGCAATCACGCCGTCATGCTCCACACGATCGTTCAACGAACAGCTGGCCGACTACTGGAACCGCGGCAGAGAACCGTTCTAATGGAGAAAACGTGCGTGTCCACGTGCGAAATCCAATTGTGAACGCTTTGAAAAGGTAAGCTGGTAGATGAAACACGAAAGAACACCCTAAAGGAACATCTACATGACTGAAAGCGCGCGCAGGAAGAAGCTCATCGAAACTGGCATCCCGTTGAGGACGATCAACGAGGAGTCGGCGCGCGAGAAGTCATTGCGCCATGGACTGCCGTCGACCCTGCACCTATACTGGGCGCGTCGCCCGTTGGCGACCACGCGTTCCATCCTGTTTGCCCAGCTTGTGGATGACCCGTCTGCTCATCCTGACCGTTTCCCGACCGTGGAGGAGCAGGACAGGGAACGCAAACGCCTCCAGCTGCTTATGGAACGTTTGGCAAAATGGGAGAATATCCATGACACAGACCTGTACAAGGAGGCTAGACAGGCGATCCTCGACTCGAACGACGGCATCATGCCTGATGTGTTGGACCCGTTTGCGGGAGGCGGAGCCATCCCGTTGGAGGCGCAGCGACTCGGACTTAAAGCCCAAGCATCGGATCTGAACCCGTTGGCGGTGACAATCAACAAGGCGCTGATCGAATTCCCCTCCATATTCTTCAACCAACCGAGTGTCCACCCGACCGAAGGCACGAAGGCATCTGACAAGACCGGCGGTCTGGCCGATGACATCCGATACTATGGCAGGCTTCTGCGTGATAAGGCGTTCGAGAAGGTCGGGTATCTGTATCCGAAGGTCAAAGACGAGCATGGCGTGGAGCATACCGTGATTGCGTGGATTTGGGCGCGCACCGTCACGAACCCAAATCCCGCGAACCCAGTCCAAGTGCCGTTGGTGCGTTCCTGGTGGTTGTCCAAAAAGAAAGGCCACGAGGCATGGATCAAGCCCATCATCCACGAGGATGGCAGTATCACCTACGAGGCCCAACACAATGACAAGGGACCGAAAGGCGATAATGAGGGAACCGTTAATCGCAAGGGAGCCATATCCATTGTCGACGGAACGCCCATCGATTTCCCGTATATCCGTAAGGAAAGTCGAGAAGGCCGACTGGGTGCGACACTCATCGGCATTGTCTCCGATTCGCAGCACGGACGTTTGTATTCGGCCCCCAGCAAAGAGCAGGAAACGATTGCCTTATGTCCCAAGCCTGAAGATTATCCTGACGGCGATGTCTTTGATTGGCCAGGACGAATCAACGTATTCCGTTATGGAATGACGCATTTCTCCGATTTATTTACGAATCGTCAATTGACGGTGTTGACGACCTTGACGGACACGGTCGCCAATATACGTGAACAAGTCTTGACCGACGCGTTGGCCGCAGGCATGCCGGAGGGTAAGCCCCTCGACGAGGGTGGCAATGGGGCCCGCGCGTACGCGGACGCCGTATCCGTCTATCTGAGCCTCGCCGTCAGCCGACAGACTGACAGGTGTTCGTCTATTGCAAGCTGGCAGAATATAGGCGAAAAAATACGTAACGTATTCGCGCGTCAGGCGATTCCCATGACATGGGATTATGCTGAGGCAAATCCGTTCTCGTCTTCTTCCGGAAATTTCCTAAGCCAGGTGGAATGGGTGGCCGAGGCGGTGGAGAATGTGCCTGCCTACCCGGAATGCGAGGCCCATCAGGCCGACGCAGCCACGCGCGACTATTCGAACGTGGTGGTGTCCACCGATCCGCCGTACTACGACAACATCGGCTACTCCGACCTGTCGGACTACTTCTACGTATGGCTGCGCCGCATGCTCAAGCCGGTCCTGCCGTCCGTGACAGCCACGATGCTCACTCCCAAGACCCAGGAACTTGTCGCCAACCCGTACCGCCATGGAGGAAAGGAGGGGGCAGCCCAGTTCTTCGTGGATGGGTTCAACCACGTGTTCGCGCATATCCGCGAGACCGCCCGCACCGACATCCCCATGACCGTGTACTACGCGTACAAGCAGAAGGATGACAGGACAGGCACATCCACAGGCTGGTACGCATTGCTGGACGGACTAATCCACAGCGGTTGGGAGATCACCGCCACCTGGCCGGTCCGCAGCGAACGCGGAGGACGCATGATCAGCGTCGGCACCAATTCCTTGGCTTCGTCCATCGTGCTGGCCTGTCGTCCACGTCCCGCAGACGCTCCAGCGACCACGATGCGCGCGTTCAACAGCGTCCTGCGCATGGAACTGTCCGAGGAGCTGCGCACGCTCATCGCGTCCGGCATCGACCCGGTCGACCTGAGCCAGGCGGCCATCGGACCGGGCATCAGCGTCTACTCTCGCTATTCTCGAATCCGCGAGGCCGACGGCACCGACATGCCAATCCAGCGTGCGCTGGAGGTCATCAACCACGTGATTGACGAGGTCATGGGCGACGCCGACTCTGACTATGATCCAGACACTCGTTTCGCAGTCAAGTGGTACCAGGCATATGGGTGGAGCCAGCAGGACAGTGGCATCGCGGACCAGCTGTCCCGTTCCTGCGGCACGTCCCCGGACGCTCTGGTGCGTTCCAGCGTGTTCGAGGCGGCAGGCGGCAATGCGCGGCTGCTCAGACCGGGCGAATTGTCCGGCGAATGGGATCCGTTGACCGACGTGCGCACCAGTCTGTGGGAGGCCGCAGTGCGTCTGGCCGGAGTGTTGGACGCGAAGGGCGTGGACGCGGTGACGCCGATGATGGCGCATGTCGGCCAGTGCATGCCGTTGGATCAGGTCCGCGGCCTCGTATTCCGCATGTACCACGAAGCTGAGAAACGCAAGGACACCGAGGAGGCGATCCGTTTTAACAATCTGGCGTCCATGTGGGACGACCTGTATACGGATGCCGTGCGGCGCATGCGCGACGCCGGTGAGAACGTCCAAGGCACGTTGGAAGTCTGACAAGGAGGAAAGGCGATGGCGATAAACAACAGGGACCGTATCGGCAAGGCGCTCGAACTGCTCTCCGAGGGAATCTACGACGACGTCGACGAGATCATGACCAAAACGTTCCAGACCAGGGACTGGAACAAGGTCTGGGCGAGGCAGGAGGCGGAGAAGTATGGGTCCAAGCCTTTGGAGATGGCCAAGAACGACGTGCAGACCCAATTGCGCGCCATCACCGAGTTCGGACGCTACTTCAACGGCCTGCTGTCCCGCTCCCAACAGGCGTACGCGTCGGAGCTGCGCGACGTGCGCGCGAAATGGGCTCACATGGAGCCGTTCACCTCGGACGAGACCATCCGCGCGCTGAGCACCATCGAGCTTCTGCTCTCGGCCATGGACGTGAAGGATTCGGCGGCCGATGTGCGCAGGATACGCGACTCCCTGCAGCGCACCGTGTACGAGGACCACACACGCAAGATCAGCCAGAACAAGACGCTCATGGTCGCTGCCGGACAGGGCATGAAGCCTTGGCGCGAGGTGATTCGTCCGCACGACGACGTGGCTTCCGGAAGGTTCACCGCGTCCGAATTCGCGGCCGACCTGTACCAGGTCGCGTTCGACAAGAGCATGCGCGAGCCGGGCAATGCGTACGGCGATCCGGTCGAGTTTTTCAATCGCACCTATCTGACCGAAGGACTGAAGGATTTGCTGACCCGAGCCGTCAAGCGGCTCGAAGGGGACAACAGCGGTTCGCCAGTGGTGAACCTGCAGACCAATTTCGGCGGCGGCAAGACCCACAGCCTGCTCGCCCTGTACCACCTGTTCGGTGATATCTCGGTGAGCAAGCTGTCCTCCGACGTGCAGGATCTCGTGTCCAAGCTCGGGGTCGAATGGGAACCAGGCAACATCCGCAGGGTAGCGCTCGTGGGCACCAAGCTGAACGCCGGCAAACCCGACGTGAAACCCGACGGCACCGAGGTGCGCACCATCTGGGGCGAGCTCGCATGGCAGCTCGGCGGCCGCGAAGCGTATGATCTAGTCTCGGAGAACGACCGGAACGGCACGAATCCCGGCCACCTGCTCGACGAGCTGCTCCACAGGTACGGTCCCTGCCTGATTCTGATCGACGAATGGGTCGCCTACGCGAAGCAGCTCGTCGGCCACGACGACCTGCCCGCGGGACCGTTCGACAATCAGTTCGTGTTCGCGCAGTCCCTTACCGAGGCTGTCAAGACCGCGGACCATTGCATGCTCGTCATGTCCATCCCCGCGTCGGACACCGGCTGGGGCAGTGACATCGAGGTTGGCGGCGAGAACGGACAGCTGGCGTTGCGTGAACTGCAGAACGTCGTGCGCAGGACTGCGGACCAGTGGCGTCCTTCCACCAGGGACGAATCGTTCGAGATCGTACGCAAGCGCCTGTTCGAGGAGCCCGACGCCGAGGCGCAGGAGCAGATCGCGCTTACAGCTCGCCGTTTCGCGGACATGTACCGGGCGAATCCGAAGGCGTTCCCGTCCGACGTGACGGGAACGGACTACGAGAAGCGCATACGTGCGTCCTATCCTCTGCATCCGGAGCTCCTGGACCTGCTATACGAGGACTGGTCCAGCCTGGAGACCTTCCAGCGTACGCGTGGCGTGTTGACGCTCGTGTCGAACATCATCCACGAACTGTGGACGTCGAACGACACCAGTCCGCTGATCCTGCCGGGCAACGTGCCGTTGGACGCCGATTCGGTCAACTCCAACCTCACCCAATACCTGCACGACCCGTGGAAGCCGATTATCGACACGGACGTGGCCGGATCGAACTCCACCCCGGCGGTCATCGACGAGGAACGTCCTGCACTGGGTCAACGCCATCTGACGCAGCGCATAGCGCGCACCATCTTCATGGGCTCCGCGCCCCGCGCCAACGCGCAGAACCCATACGTGGGCGAGCAGAACGTCCGTCTCGGCACCGAGATGCCGGGCGACGCCGACGGTAATTTCGGCATCGCACTGAGCATGCTGGGACAGCGTTCCACGTACTTCTTCAACGAGGGTGCGCGCTACCGGTACAGCCTGCAGCCGTCCATCACGAAGACCGCGCGTGACTATGCGGAACGTCTGCGTGAGGAGCCGGAGACCGTGTATAACGAGATCACGCGCAGGCTCAAATCCGAGGGCGCCGGCGGCAGGCGCGGCAGTTTCCGCCGTGTGTGCGTCACGCCGGAGGTCAGCGACGGCATCCCCGACGTGGACGATGCCACGCTGGTCATCATGCATCCCCGGCATACAGTCGACCGGAACAGTCTAAGGAACCAGGGTGCATCCGAGACCGCGCAGTGGATTCGCAACGCCATCGAACGCCGCGGCACTGCGCAACGGACAAATCGCAACATGGTCGTGTTCCTCGTGGCGGACAAGGACACCCTCGAAATGGCAGAGGACTCCGCACGGCAGTATCTTGGATGGAAGCAGGTGGCTGACCGGGAGAAGCAGCTGAACCTCACGCACCAGCAGCTCGACCAAGCCAACGACAGGAAAGAGGAGCTCGACAGGACCCTGGGCGACAGAATCCGCAACGCGTACCAATGGTGCGTGTACCCAATGCAGGACGATCCCGCAAGCGCCTACGCCCTCGGTTCGTTGCGCGTGCCGGACAGCGGCACTGGCTCCATGGCGGAGCGTACGGGAGCCTTCCTGATACGTAACGACATGCTCGTGGAAAACTATTCGGGCGACAACATCGGGTACGAGATCGTTCCCAATGTCAGTTCCGCGTTCCATGACGGAGTCTTGTCCGCAGGAGAGCTGTGGGGCTTCATCACCCGGTTCCCGTACATGCCACGCATGGCCGACCACGAGGTGTTCGACCATGCCATCGAAGACGTGCCGAACCATCCAATGGAAGAGTCCAACAGATTTGCGTTGGCTTCCGGGCGCGATCCGGAAACGGGTGTCTTCCGCAACCTCATCATCCCAGGCGTCACCGAACCGTCCATGACCATCCAGGCCACGGATTCCACGCTTCTGGTGGACTGGGACGTGGCCGTCGCAGCGCATGAGCGTGACCTCCAGTTGCAGGACGCGGCGCGCACGTCCGTCGTAGACCATGTCGCAGCCGATCTCGTATCTCCTGACAGACATCCGGACTCAGCTGATACGGGGACTACACCGGGCTCCTCGGCATCCGACGGCAATCCGATCGCAGCCGGACCCGTGAAGGTGCGGAAGAAGCGCTACTACGCTTCCGTGGAACTCGATTCGGAGAACTTCAACCGGCAGCTCGCGCAGTTGAACGAGGCGATACTCGACCAGCTGCGCATGGGCCGTGCGCGCATCTCCATGATTTTGGACATCCAGGCCGAGAATCCCGACGGTTTCGATGACGGCATCATGAATGTCATCGGCGAGAACGCGCGGAGTCTCGGGAACGTGAAGGAATCCGGGTTCGAGGAGGATTAAGCCATGCACAAGGGCGCGGACCTGTTCTACAAATGCCGTTTCCAGACGAATCCGAAGGACTCGCTGGAGGATCCGCTGTGGACGTTGGTGATGCAGGTCCGCGCATGGATGTGCGGAAAGCATAGGAGCCTCACCAGGGATATGCGCGACTGGACGTCGCAGGTCAAGTACGGCGGCGAGCTGCGCAATCCCGACGCCAGTGTGCGCATCAAGTCGAGGCTGTACCGTCATGACAATCCGGAGGGCCTGATGTGGGCCTGCCAGATCGAGGAATTCATGGACGGAGACGATGACGACGTCATGCATGCCGGTTTCGCGGGACAGATATGGACCACGGAGATCGGCTACCGTGAGTCGTCCGACAGAATGGGCGACGTCTCCATCATGCTGTCCTATTTCAACGAACCGTACTACATTGGACGCACCAAGGTTCCTCCTATGCCGAACGTTCCGAGGATCGTCCGCATGATCACCGAGCAGAAGGACCTTGGCTGCAATGTGTCAGGCATGCCCATCGAAAAGATGGTGCTTGGTGTGGGAGGCACCAGTTATAACGATTCCGCTATCATGTTCTGGTCGCGGGTCAACGATCCCTCCCGCGAGTACCCAATCGTCTACGTCGGTAAGGATTCACTTGGACAATACGCAGTCGATCCTCAGAAGCTGAATGGTTTCATCTTCCCGAACGCGTTGGTCTGCCATCCGTTGGACGACGTGTCCGCGGAAAGGGTGCAGGCTGCGAAACCGATCAATGTCAGATTCGTTGAGGATGGCATCAACGTGTTCTTTCCGCCGAAGAAGGACCAAGCCAGGATAAGGCAGTACGGTTTCTCTGCGGACAGGCTCGACGCGATGCGCCGCTACGAATGGGACCACGGCGCCGAACGCAAATGGTGGGGTGATAATACGCCGGATCCGACATTGCTCATGCTCCGCCGCGCGTTAGCCGAGGATGTCCGGTTCTCGGAAAGTGGCGAGCTTATCACCATCGACGATGTTACGCTCGCAAGGCAGAAGGATGGTTTCGACAACAAGGTAAAAGCCGTCCAGATGAAGCTGGACGAAGCGCAAAACGCTGCACGGGACTATCAGGAGCGCTTGGAAAGGATGCGTGCCGACCGTGACGCGCGCCGCGCAAAGATGGTTGCGGAAACCATGGAAAGAATGCGAGCCGAGCAGAATCGGCAGCAGGCCGGGGACGGGGATTCCGCTCTGCGGGAAAAGCTTGATTTCGCCAAAGAGCGGATTAGCGAATTGGAACAAGCCAACGCGGTTTTGGAAAAGGACAACGATGAAGCCTACGCGATGGCAGTTGAGGCGGACGACAATCGCAATGAGGTACTCAAGGAGCTTGATCAGGCGAAGGCGGACCTGTTTGATGCGACTCAGCAACTCAAGGCATACCAGTATGGAGGTTATGGATCTTCGGATGATACCGACGCAGTGATGTCTCTTATGCGGTTCGAGCTACCCGAGATACTTTCCACGAATTCGAGGCAGATAAATGGAGATATCGCACTGAAACTCGCTGACATGTTTGAAAAGGTATTTCCGTCACGAGTTCATATTCTCGAAGAAGCCTGCAAAGACTGTATTACCAAACCGGAACTGGTCTGGCAGGGTCTGTTATGCATGTGCACGTCGGTGTATGACATTTATTCCCAAGGACAGGGCAGCGGCAGTCCTGAAGTACGTCTGAAGCAGGACCAGCGAGTTCCTTCGCGGTTCGAGCTGGCACTTTCCGAGGGAAGCAACACCAACCGCAACGCGAAACTCACTAGGTTGCGTGAGGTACCGTTCGACGGACGAATCCTGGATATCACGCCGCATCTCAAGGCCGGACATGGGAAGGATAGTGAGGACACGCTACGAATCTACTATTGCTGGGATTCTGTAACGGGGAAACTGATCATCGGCCATATCGGCACGCATCTGCTCAACGACACGGGCCTGACCACCAAATTCTGATAGGTATGAGATGAAGCAATATCGGCATGATGTGAAACTCAAAAAAAGTTAATTGCTAATAGAAAAAGGTTTTCGCGTGTCAAAGGAACCAATCTTTTTGGCTTGGGGCTGGTGCCGTTTTGTTGGACTCGTCATTGATTCCATCACCACCGATCATGCCACAAGACCGAGCCCGCGTCGACGCTCCATGATGCCCGTGCCGAACTCCGTCTTGATCCTCTTGTCCCGGTACCAGACCATGTAGTCGTCGAGCATGTTTATGAACCCGTCCATCGAAACGCCCGCGAAGCTGCGCTTGTGGAAGAACTCCTGCTTGAGACGGCCGAAGAACCCCTCCGCGGCGGCGTTGTCCGGACTGCATCCCTTCGCGCTCATCGAACGCGTCAGGTTGTTGTCCTTGCAGATGCGGATCCACTCGGGCCACCGGTAGTGGCAGCCGCGGTCGGAATGGATGATTGGTTTCTCCCCGTCCCCGAGCGTGGAGCACGCGTCGGCGAGCATGCCGTTGGCCAACGCCGAGTCCGGGCTGGTGCCGATCGTCCACGCGACCGGAAGCCCGTCGTAGCAGTCGATCACGGGCGACAGATAGGCCTTGCCCGCGGGAATCGAGAACTCCGTGAGGTCCGTGACCCACAGCATGTTCGGACGCCCGGCGTGGAAGTCGCGGTTCACCAGGTTCTTCGGCGCCTTGGCGGGCTCGCCCTTGTACGAGCCGTACCGCTTCGCGCTCTTGAACAGGGGCGCCAGGCCATGCCTGGCCGTCAGCCGCATGACCCGTTTGGCCGATACCCTGACGCCCATGCCCTTCAGCTCCAGGTGGATCCGCTTGTACCCGTACCTGCGCTTGCCGTTCTCGAACGCCTCCTCGACCAAGGGCAGCAGCCACGCGTCCTTGTCCGGTCTGTCCATGGCCTTGATCCGGTAGTGGTATGTGCTGCGCGCGATGCCGACCATGGACAGCAGTCTTCCGGCGGTCACGCCGAGCAGCTCACTGGCCTGTTTAACGAGGATGGCCTTCTCTCGGTTGGCCGGGCTTTTCCGGGACTGCGCCCGGCCCTTTTCCCAACAGCTCCAAAGCGCCCTTCCGGATCGCGATCTCGATGTCCAGTTCCCTCTTCTCCCGCCGCTGCCGCTCGACGTCGGCGTCCAGCCCGTCCAGACGGGCCTGCATCTCCGCAAGTCTCCGCTCCAGCGACGCCACCGCGTCCGCCAGGCCGGCCGCGTCCCGCGGGCCGGCGGCCGGCGGCGTAGAGGGCTCGCCGGTTTTCCCCTCCCCGGCCGTCGAGGGCTTCTCTCCAGGTGTCTTCGTCACGTGCGTCTCCTTGGATCCGGCGAGCATCTGCCGTTTCCGGTTTCCCGACGACGGACGCCTCCATGCCCAGTTCGGCGGCCGCCTCGCGTGATTTCAGCCGTCCGGACGCGACCGCTACCACCGCCTTCCGCTTCAGTTCCTCGGGAACCGGGCCGTGCCCCGGTTTGCGTCGGCCGGGCGCCAGCTCGTCGATCCACGCGGTGAGCGGCTCATGGCTTTTCGGATAGCCGAGCGCGCGCATGGTGCGTTTCAGACGCCTGCCGTGTCCGAGGTAGTGGTCCACCGCGGCCCGTTTCTGCTCGTCCGTGTACCGCCGGTACCGTTTCCCGCGAGTGGACTGTCTTCCGGCGCGTTCCTCCTCGAGGCGTTCCCGGTACCACACCGGCAGCATCCCCCTGCTGGGATAGCCGAGCTCGTGTATCACGTCCGCGGCGCAGCGCTCGTATCTGATGTACAGGTCCACGGCCCTGTCGCGCTGCTCCTTGCTGTACTTCGCCATAAGGGGGTTCTCCTCCCGGTCGGGAAGTCCAAGAAAACGTCACCACCTCGCTTAGAACGAGCGACGAATTCCCTGAGTCTGATTGCGTACCCGTTGCGCGCGAAAGATTTTGCCAGACGATCAAAGCTCAGGTACACTGAAAAGGTCGTGCCCGACGTCGCGTATGCTTTCCCCTTTTTCTGCTATGTGATGTCGGGCCTCTTACGTTTCGGCTGGTCGTTGCGTTTCCTTGTTCCACGTTCGGACATGTGGTAGGCTAAGTCATAAGGGAGTCCCCGTGAAGACTTGAAATAACAGCCGAAGCTCGCGGGATTGGCTCCCTTTTTCATTTTGTTTTGCGGATTCCTCATCCGACTATTCGATTTTTCCTCCTATGCCGTCTATGCCGCGTGTAGACATCGTGCGCCATGCGTCCGCTCGTGATGCCGGACGATGGTGCCGTTGACGGCCGTCCGTGATGGTTCCGGGGCGTCGCCTTGGCGGCGGCCGTGGAAACGGAGAAGGACGTATGACGGATGGCGGCAACGTTGATGATTGGTATTCGATCCGGGTGTGGGTCGGCAATATCGGCAGATACAACGAGGGCGTGCTGGAGGGCGCATGGGCGACGCTGCCCATGCGCGAAGCGGATCTCGACGCGTTCCTCAGGGACAGGGTCGGCATCGACGGCGTGCAGTACGAGGAATACAGGATCGATGATTACGAGCGGCCGGACTGGATGCCAAGGGGAGTGATCGACCAGCACACGCGCGTCGAGGATCTGAACGTCCTGGCGAACGTGCTGACCGGATTGTCCGGCGGCCAGGAGGATGCGGCGAAGGCGGGTGTCTGGATGGAGGAGATGATGCCGGACGGCCGTTCGCCGCTCGCGTTCGCGAATCTGGCGCTCCAGGCCGACGGCATCCCGTTCCTCGCGTATTCGGCGGGTTCGCCCGAAACGCTTGGATGCTCGTGCGAGGAGGCGTTCGCCCTGTCGCTCATGGAATGCGACGGCGAATTGCGTGAGACGTATGAGGGGCCGTTCGGCATGTATCTGGACATGGAGGCCATCGGCCGTGACCGTGCCATGGACTGCACGTTGTACGCCGACGGGTATCTCGACCGTTCCGTGGACGCGGATGCCGATCCGGAACTGTACTCGCGTGGCGAGCTGGTGTGCCTCGCCGGCCTGGACGATAACGATGACGTGTGCGCGGCTTCCATTGTCATGCCAGATCCTGTGGAGGAGGCCGGCCATGCGAGATGAATTGTCGCTGCGGGTCTATTTGGAGAACGCGGCGCATGCGGACCGCGGCGGATGGTTGGAACTGCCGGTCGCGCCGGAACGTTTGGACGGGTTCATGGGCGGCGTGCTCGGCGTGGGTGGGGGCGGCGGGTATGTGGTCGCGGATTACGAGCCGTGCTGGTTCGGCGATGTGCTGGGTTCCGGCCTGGAGGTGTTCTCCGTGTCGTCGTTGAATCTGATGGCGCGTTGCGTCGCGTGTGCGCGGGACATGGCCGTGGCCGACGGCATGGACGGGAATATGTTTTTGGACATGCTGGCTACCGGCGCGGAGTCCGAGGAGCTGCGTGAGCCGTACGCCCTCGCCATGCTGGCCTCGCGTGCCGGCGGCCTGTCCGACGGGTGGATGCCTTATGGGCTGCCGGATTCGTGGCGTGCGGGCGATTCCACGCCGGACGAATTGTATGGCGCGCATGTGGCCCGCGGGCTGATGGGCGACGACGTGTATTCCAGACTGTCGTACTGCATGGATCTGGAGGCGTTGGGCCGCGACGAGGCGGTGAACGCCGGTGTCACGCCCGGCATGACGGGCTATGTCGTGGATCATGAGCCGTTGGTTCCGTCCATGCGGTATGACGGGGCGGCGCGCGAGGGATTGGATGCGTTCGCCTCCGGTTGGAGGCCGGAGGGTGTGGAGTATCGTCCGTTCGACATCGCCGGCATCGTGCAGGAGGGCGAGACGGTAGCGGAGTACACGTTGCAAGGCGACGGGACGAATTGGGGCGCCCCGGTCTACCGGTGCGTCGTGGGGGATGGCTTCGACGCCGGATCGGACGTGTTCGGCGTGGACGTGCTCGCGGCGTTGGAGGACACGTTGGGACGCATCCATGCCGACCGTGCGGGCATGGGCGATTTCGAGGAGGTCGCTCGCGAGGTGATGGGCGTGGAGCCGATGACGCCCGAGAGCGCGGATGACGATTACGGTTCCGTGCCGTTGGACCTGGGATACATGCTTCCCGCCCCGTTGGAGTCGTTCACTCCGCGGCCTCCGGCCGCTTCCGTGCCGTACGGCGCGGACCCCACGCTGATCGCATGCGAAGCGGCTTCGACGTCGCGTTCCATGTGACGTCCGCGCTCGTCCCAGCTCCCGCATGGCGGGCCTCGCACCGGTGCTCTTGCCGTCATCGTTCGTTTGGTTTTCTGGTGGGGAGGGACGGAACGCCCGTCGGGCCGTATCGCGGCGGCGGTTGCAAGCCGGGGACCGGCGGGCGTTCCGACCCTCCCCATCCTCCCTCCCCGCCTGCGGGGGCGGAGTCCCGGCTGGGTTCCGGGCGTGGCGGACGTGGGGGTGCGGGGGAGCCGGTGGCTCGCCTGCCGTCGTTCGCGCCTGTTTTCGTTTTCCGGCGATTGGAAAGCCGGAGGGCGCTTTCCGCGTTCCCTCCGGCTTTCCGTCCGTCGTGTGGTTTGGTTTTCAGTGTCGGCGGCGCATACCGGTGGTGGTGTCGATTCCGTCGTTGAGCATGTCGTTTATGGCGGCTTCGTATCCGTCGTTCCAGCCTTCCATGTGCGCGTCGTCGTATGCGTTTTCCCATTCGTCCCATGTGATGGCGGCTGGCTCGCGCCATCGGGTGTTGGACACCTGTATCGGCTTGTCTTCCGCGCCTTCGATGGTCTGGGGCGGGGTGAGCCATTCGATTCGTCCGGTTTGGTCGATTTTCGCGAATTTTCCTTGGGTGCCGTCGGTGAGGTCGGCTTGTCCGGTCTGCCATGCGAGTATCGCGTTGCGGCTGTCGGACGCGTATCGTCCGTGCGTGTGGCGTTGGGCGATGCCGTTGTGAGCGATGTATCCGTGCTCGCCGTGGGCTAGCGTGTAGCGGAACGGGTGGGTGTTCTCGGTGTTGACGGCTCCGTGGGTGGCGAGCCGGAAGTGGATTAGGCATGGCGCGTCTTTTAGTTCGTTCCAGTGTTTGGTGATGAACGCGAGGGTCTTGCCGTTGTCGGCGTTGCGGACGCGGTGGAGTCCGGTGTCGTCGTGCCATGCGATTCCGGCTCCGTCGGGGTTGGCTTCGCTCATTTGAGTGAGCTGGTCGATGGTGGGCATGTTTCCCGTTTCGGCGGTGGCGATGACGCACATGGTCAGTCCTCCTTTCGCGCGGCGAGGCGCATTGCCGGTGTGGTTTGCGGCGTGGCGTAGGCGCTTCGTGCGCTTTCGCGCATGATGTCGGCGGTTTTGAGCTGGTATGGGTCGTGGCTCTCGAAGTAGCGCCACATGTGTCTCGCCCATTCGAGGGCGGGTATGAGCCGGTGCGCGGTGGTCTCGTCCCATCGCGCGAAGGTGCGTAGTTCGATGGTGTCGGCGTGGCATCCGTTGACGGCGGTGTGCTTGCCGCTGTAGTCGCCGTGGACGAGTTGGCACCAGCGGCTGTGGCTTGTGTGGCGCATGTTGAGGGCTTGCGCCTGTTGGTCGGTCAGTCCTTTGAGCGCCCAGTACCAGCGGCTTGGCGTCTGGTGGCGTGTGCGGCGCACGTGCATGTGTCCTCCGGCTTTGTCGGGTTCGGTCGAATTCGTGTGGATTCCCTTCACGAGTTCGCCGATGGCGGGGAAGTCCTCATGCGTGAGGATTCGGGTCTGGTATTCGCGTCCCTCGTCGTCGAGGCTCAAATCGGTGCACCAGCCCGCGATGAGCGGGCTTTCCTTGAGTCGGTCTTGGTCGTGCATGCCGTTGATTTCGATTTCGAGTCCGATGGTGAGCATGTGCTCGCGCTCCTGCATGGCGAGCCAGCAAGGGCTGTCCGCGTAGTCGGGTGTGTTGAAGTTGTTTGCGCAGTCCGCGCAGTACCCGTCTTCGTAGTCGTTGGGGTAGTTGAGGCACCGTCCGCACCGGTCGCAGACGCATACGCATTCTGGGCATAGCGCGTCGCCGCAGTCGTTGCATTCCCTGTAGCAGTCCGTGCATAGCGTCGTGTCGCATCGTTCGCAGTGGTATGCGCATCCGTGGCATAGCGTCTCGCCGCAGTAGCAGTCGTTTGCGCAGTCCGCGCATAGCGTGTGCCCGCAGTCTTGGCATTCGTGTCGGCAGATGGGGCACAACGCCGTTGAGCATTCCGCGCAATGTTGCGTGTCGTCGTCCAGCGTGGCTCCGCATGCCTCGCATTCTTCCGTAATGTTCGCGCCGGTGTTTTCGTCTTTGTCGTTCATGGTTTTTCCCTCCATGCGTTTGGACGGTCGACCGCCGTCCTCGGTTCGTCCGGTCTTTCGGACGCATGACGGTGGGACGCCGGGACCGGAGCCCGCTTTGCGGGCGGCGTTGCGCAAGGCGCGTGGATGGCGTGGGCATCCGGAGGACCGTGGTATACACCACGGGACGATGGTTGCCCGTGCCGGACGCGCGGATCCTTGCGAAGCGCCGGGACTGGTGGCACGCTGGCATGCGCCCGACCTCAGGCTTCTCGTTTCGTCCCGCAGGATCGTCGTTCGTCTTCGTTTTCTCGTCGGTCGTTTCCGTCTAGGGTGGGGAAGGGGCTTCAGGGGCCAAGAGGGAAGATGATGTCTTTCCGGTTTTCGTTTGTTTTTGGGTTTTGTCGTCGTGTTTGTTTTGGCGGGGGAGGGGCTTCGGGCCTCCGGCGGGACGCCGTCGTCTCGTCCGTTTCCGGTCGACAGTTTTTGCTCTATGGGATACGGTTGTGTGTGGGAATCCCTTTCATACGGGAGGGGCGTGATTATGGTGCCGTTCCTGATTGGGCGTCCTGTGGCACTGTCGGATCCGATGGCGGATCGTGTGGCAGTTCCAGGTAGACATCGTGTTCCGTGACGTGTGGTCGGCTTGTGGACGATGGTCTGTGACGGTGTCGTCGTGGAATGCGGGGAGCGGTTTCCCGCATGGGCGTGCCTTGTCGGAAAGGGGCAATCATGGCGCAGGAGAACAGCCGGCAGGAGGGGAATCGTTCGGAGCGTTGGGCGCGTGTGAACTTTCCCAACAAGTTCGTGCATCCGCATGAGTACACAGCCAGGGACGGCCGCGTGTTCGACAAGATGTTCGTGTCGATTCCGCCGGGCGTCACGCTCAACGGCGTGGATCTGGGCGGATACGCGTTCGACCATTTCGCCAAACCCCGCGAGATCGAGCAGAAGGCGAACGGGCGTCCGGTCGCGATCAACTTCCGTCCCGGGGAGCCGGTGCGCCTGTTCAAGGGCACCGGCGCCGAACGCCGCACGTTGGAGGTCTCGAACCCGTGGGACCTGTGCCGCGCGGTGAAGGCGCACAACGACGAGTACGCGAAGTCCCGTCAGGAGGCCGCTGTCCAGGCCGCGGAGGATGTGCAGTCCACGCAGGAACGTCCGGCGGCGGGCGTCGACGAGTTCGACACGTTCGATGAGACGGGTCTGCAGACGGACGGCTACACGCCTTGCGATCCGGCTGATCCGATCATGATGTCCGACACGTCCGCGGGTATGGGAGCGACGTTATGAGCGGAGGCGGGAACGTGGACTCCGGCGGATGGACGAACCTCAGGTTTCCGAACGCTTTCGCGCATCCCTTCGAATTCCAGGGGCGTGACGGGAAAGTCCGGAAACGCATGCTCGTCACCATCCCGAAAGGCGTGGTCCTGGCGGAGGGGCGCGACCTGGGAGGGTGGAGTCTGAGCGTTCCCGCCTCACCGTGGGCGTTGGCGCAGAAACAAGCCGGCAGGCCCGTGAGCATCGGTCTGCGCGTCGGGCGGTCGGTGGAACTGTTCAAGGGGCGTGGCGCCAGACGGCGCGTGCTCCGATTGGATGGTCCGGAGGATCTGCGTATCGCGTTGGATGAGCACCGCGACAGGATGACGGGCCGCCATACGGACTCCGGGAAACCATTCGAGAACGATTCCACGACTCGGACTTCCATGGCATCGCGGGAACGGGTCAGGGGAAGCCTTAACGACGCGGCGCCGCCGTCATATGGTCCGGCCGACGGGGATGGGGCAGACCTGTTCAACGATCTCGCGTTCGATACCGGTTTCGTGTCGCGTATGGACGTGCTTGTTTCCGGTTTCGCCGACGATTTCGCTCACGTCCGCTACGATGCGGATATCGCGTTGTCCAAGGTCCGTACGCTGGTTGCCGAGGCGGCATGTCTTTTCGAGATGCGGAACGGCGTCAACTTCCATGACGACGCGGTCGAATGCGCGGCAATTCTCGCGTTATCGGCTGTGACCGATGCGATCAATGGACGTGTCGATGATCTTGTGGACAGGGGAGAGGCCGACCCGCGCGTAGCGGCGGCCAACCGTGTGGAACGTTCCGACGGCCATGGCGAACGTCCTGATACGTTGCGGTGTCTGCGTATGTTCACCACTGCGTACGGCAAGACGGGGGAGACCGACGTATTCGGTGACGCCGTTTCTGTCGCGGGTCCACCCGACGGCATAGCCAACATAGAACGGACAAGATGAGAGGAAGGCTTCTCTCCTATGCAGGCTATGAGGGAATTCTTATTCGTTTTTTAGACACGCAAGATCGCACCGGTGGCCTGCTCGCCGTCAAACAAGAAATCCACGAAAAGGTATCACGGGAAAAACAAGGGGCATTAGGGAAGACCCCGTTATCGGCAACGATACGGCTCATATGAAAAAGCTCCACCTCCGATGGGAAGGTGGAGCTTATCGGTGGGAAATGTTATCAGTGCACAATCGGAGCGTAAGGGTCGCCACCAACGGAACCACTATCAGCGCCCGAATTGGAGAAGTCGAAAGTTCTATGGGATCCACTGCCGCTGTTGGTGTTGTCGGACGGAGCGTAGGACTGCTGCGGAGCGGAATACCCGCGGCTGGAGTTGCTGTTGCCACCACGATTCGAGGAATAGCCACGATTGTAGGACTGGGATTGAGCCTGAGCCGCCGCTTGTGCTTGGGCTTCAGCCTGCGCCTTGGCTGCTGCCTCGGCGTCGGCATTCTCTTTCGCAGCCTTGGAGTCGTTCACCTTTTTGATGGCGGTGTCGAGCTTGCCCTTCTCGTCGGTGTAGGTCTTCGGGTCGGACACGTTCTTCTTGTTGAGGATGGCGTTCGCCTCGTCGATCGCCTTCCTGAGGCTATCGCGGGTGGCGTTGTCAGCCACCTTCCCGTCGGTGTCCTTGAACGTCTTGTTCGCGCCGTCAACACCCTGCTTGAGCTGCGTCTTGGCGGATTCCAGCTCCTTGGCGAGCTTGCTGTCCACGACTTTCTTCAGGGCGTTGTCCAGCGCCTTGGCTTGGGCGTCGGCTTCGTTAGCGTCCTTGGCGTTGGAGTCCTTCGCCTCAACGAGCGGCCATGCCATCCACTCATTCGGCTGGGCGTCGGGAACACCTCTGAGACCCTTCGCCTTCTTGATGGCGTTGTCGAGCTGGTCCAGCAGCTAGGGCTCCTTGAGCTGGTCCGCCTTGTAGGTGACGGCGGTTGCCTTGTCTATCATCTTCGTGAGCTTGGTGTCGGCGGTTTCGGCAGTAACGACAGAGTCGTGGTATGCCGCAGCCTCGAAATGCGTCCAATACGCATAGCCACCTACACCGGCGATGAGAATGAGGACGACGGCTGCGATGGCAATCGCTTTACCGCGGCCAGTGTGTGTTGTGGATTCGGTCTTTTCCGCGTTCTCCACGCTATTGACGGCGTTCGCATCCTTGATGTTTTTATCCTCGGTGGATGGTGTGTCAGTCTCGATCGCGGTGGTTTTCGCGCTCTCTGATGGTTCCGTCATTCTTCTTTCCCTATGTCTCCATGCTCTGACGCGCCAATCATTAGCCGCGCCTCCATATCAGACCTAACAATCGCATTGTAACGAAAATGAGAAAACCATCACGCTAAATTGTTTTGACAGTGGGCAAATCCCGTGATGTCGGTTTACTGATGAATCACAGAAGCGTCCCTTCTGGATACTCAGGAGGGAGTGGGCATGGGTCGTTTTCTTCTAGTCTGCGTTTGATGTCCTTGACGAGTTCGGTTTCTTCCCCCGGACGGTCGGCAAACCACTCGAAGTAAACGCGGTGGAATGTCGCACTGTATCGCTGGATTAAATCTATGGCTTCTTGGCTAAAACCTTTTGACATGATTTTCTCCTTTACGGGCATTTTACGCTTTGATGAAATGCGTTCGAGGGGAATCCATTCAACAATAAGGCTTTTATCCCCTCTTTGAAAAATCCAATTATTTACCGCGCCGTTTCTTTGGACGTTTCCAACAAATTCGGTAAACAACGTTCGCTTGAGGCCTTAATGCATGTATGTTCACTTGCGCTTGCGCATCACCCAGAATATGTACGTATGTATATGCGTACATATTTATGTACTTACATGCTTACATACGGATGTACATATGTAAGCATGTAAGTACATATGGATGTATGTATCTGTGTATATACGTCGTACCTACGAATATGGCCGTCCAGTATTTGCTTATGTACTTATGTATGTACGTACTAATTTGCCTTATTCGGGCATCGCTGGGCATTCCCGTTCGATCCATGTGGAGACCATCTCGCTCATGGTCGCGCCTTGCATCGCGGCGGCGAGTTTGAGCCGTCTGTGAAGCTTTGGGTCAAGGCTCAAAGTCACATGGATGGGTTTGCATCCGCCTTCCGCGCCATGCGCATCGCCGGCCGAGGTGAAGGTCGCTTGGAGCTTGGATGCCGTGTCGATTGGTTTGCTGATTCTCATCGTCGCGCTCCTATTCGAGTCCGTTGAACGCTTCGATGAGTTCGTTGGCGACGAGCCCGTATCCGCTCGCGGATGGCATCCGTCCGGATTCGCTTGACCGGCGCAGTGCCTCCTTGAACGGTATCGTCGTGTCGAATCGCGCAAGGTCGTGGTCGGACAGGTAGCGTTCGGCGTTCCTCAGGGCGACGGTGTTTGATCTGGTCTGGGTGAGGAGCACGCTGCTGGGCCTGTCGATGGCTTTGGCGGTCTCCCACATGCGATCGAGGTCGAGCGGTCCGGGAGTGGTGACGAGCACCACCAGGGTGCTCGCGTCGATGGCGGCCGCGATGAGGTCCGATTGGCTCGGCGGCGTGTCGATGAGTACCCAAGTCTCCGGATCCTCCGGTGGCATGGCGACGGTGAACCGGTTGGCGACCTTCACGTCGAACGGCAGCGGGTCGCCGGCGTTTCCGGCTTTGGCCGCCCAGAGCGTCGCGCTGCCCTGCGGGTCGATGTCCCTGACCTCGACCTTCATGCCGAGTCTGGTAAGTGCGATGGCGGTGCAGATGGTGCTGGTGGTCTTGCCGACCCCGCCTTTCATGTTCGCCATGGCGATGATGCGGGGCACGTGAGTGTTGTTCATTTCGACTTCCTTCATGTGGTTGTGTTTTCTTGATCCGCTGGCACGGATCGTGGTCTATTCGACGGCTTGTTTGACCGCCTTGCGCTGCCGGTAGACGTATTGGTCCTCGCTTCTTCGGCGGCGTCCCTCTCTGGTGGACGACTGTTCGCGGACCTCGCGGACGAGTTCCGGATGGTCGCGGAGCCATGTGGCGAGATTCCTCGTCCTTGCGGGATTCGAATTCGACAGATCCAGTCCGTCGATTTCGGCATGGCGGCGGAGCATGCGTCTCGCCTTGACGTCCACGCCGCCGATCCGGTTGTGCTGTTCGCGGCCGATGATGGACTGGGCGAGGCATTCGGCCTGGATGGGGCACATGTCGCACAGGATGCGTGCCGTGCTTTTCAGGGTCCTTTGGTCAGACCTGTTTTTGACGCGTCCGTTGTCGGTGCCCCACATGATGTCCTGGATGCCCAGGGGGAGTCCGGAGCAGACTCCCGTGATGTGGTTGGAGCCGTTCATGCCGCCACCTCGATTCCGTCGCGGCGGTTGAGCTCGTCCGCATGCCGCATGCACGCGGTCTGCCATTCGGACGGCTTGCCGTAGCGCAGGCTTCCCTCGTGGTCGTATTCGGCCTCGTGGGGCCGCATGTCGTTCAGGACGTGCTCGCAGACGAGCGAATGCACGTGGCGTTCCTCATGCCGGTCCGGGATCGGTGTCGGCCGTGTTACGCGTTGGCGATCCCGGTTCCGCGCCTCGGCGTCGTGCTCGCGCTGGCGTTCGATCCGGCTGATGGTCCAGTCGTTGGCGACGCCCTCCCAGTTGTCGGCGAGGCGGCGGGCAGAGTCGATTCGGCCGAGCCAGTACGTGTTCGCGGGAAGCCAGTCGATGACGGCGAGGATGAGCGCCAACGCCGCCGCGTGGTCGTTCCCGTTGGCCTTGGCGACCCTGCCGACGAGCCTCGTCGTCCTGTCGAGGTCCCGCTTGGTCGGCTTAGCCGTGGTCAACGCCAGTTTGGAGCGGACGGAAGCGAGATGGTCCATCACGGTTCCGGCCTCGCCGCACGCATCTCGCTGGCCCTTCGTCTCCTCCCCGGTGGGGCGCTTCCCGCTTGCGGGGAGCTCTCCCGTAGGGAGAGAGGGGTTGGGTTCACATGGAGGGTTTACCTGGAGGGTTTTATCCTTATATGGCAGCCCTGCGGCATTTGCAGTGCTGGAGGTGCGGGATTTGCAGGGCCGGGTATGCGGGATTTGCAGGGCCGGATCCGTGTCCTTTTCCAGCCCTGCGAGATTTGCAGTGCTGGGAATCGGCTTCGTTTCAATGGTTTCCGGCAACACGTCCTTGGATTCGTCGTTTTCCGGCACGGTTCCGGCCGTTGGGTCCACGGCCTTGCTCATGGTCGAAGGGTCCTGTTCGGCGGCGTGCGTCTCCTTGATCCATTCGAGGGTGGCCGGGTCGGATTCCACGGCGAGGTCCCATACGACCTGGCAGTACTGCGGCAGACGGTTCCTGCCTCCCTTGCCGAGACGCGCGTACCGTTGGTCGCCGCGGCGGATGAACCCGCGTTCCTGAAGGGTCTTCAGGCTGGAGCGCACGGTTCGTTCCGACAGTTCCGTGACGTTGACGATGGTCTCGATCTTCGGGAACGCGGCGGTGCCGTCGTCGGACGCGCGGTCCGCCAGATAGACGAGCACGGCCTTCGCCGACGCGTTGCCGACATGGCACCGGAACGCCCAGGACAGTGCGATGTTGCTCATCTCGATCCTCCGATCAGGTCGACGAGACGGCGCAGCAGATTGATGAGCGTCAACAACGCCACGCGCGCCACGGATAGGACCGGCGCTAACAGGCCGAGACAGCAGAGGAACGCGAACGCGAAGACGGCGTGCATGGCCTCCATCAGAGCTCCTCCTTTCCGAGCGGCATCGGATTGTCCTGCGCGCGGCGGCATGAGATGTTTTCCGAGATGTCGTCGCCGAGGCGCGCCGCCCTGCACAGGCACCAGACGACGGTCAGCGAGCACAGCAGCAGCGCCACGGCTGCGATGAACGAGATCAGTCCTCCGTGCATCAGGCGTCCTGACGGCCGAGCGGGTCGGTGGGGAACTCAAGCCGCGCGCGGCAGGAGTTCCTGTCCATCCGCGTGGGATGCACGAGCATGGAGGCGATTCGCCCGTCCCTGTCGACCATCGCGCCCAGCGCGGCCAGCCCTGACCTGTATGATTCGGAATCCGTCCCCTCCAAGCCGGAGCCGTCTATGAACGAATGGCGGTCTATGACGCGTTTGAATTCGGACAACGTGTCGCCGGCCCCGCGCAGATACGCGAGGCATACGATCTCGCCGACGGTCATCGAGGAATCGACCTCATGCACGACTGCGGCGATCGCCTCCATCGTGCCCGCGATGTCGTCGGAAAGCCCGTGTTCGAGGCATGGAACATCCTGGTAGGTAGTCATTTCTGTTTCTCCCTTTTTCGCGGCGCTCACAGCGACCACATGGACAGGTCCCAGGCGTCGGCCGCGTTTTTGCGGCACCGCCAGCCGTATGCCGCCGACGCCGCCGAGGCGGCCGCCGCCGCAAGGGCGAGCGGGAGCGGAAGCATGGCGGTCACGCATATGGCCGCCATCGCCATCAGTATGGCGGCGGAGGCGAGGCCGCGGCTGGATCTTCTGGCGTACGAGGCGTGCCGGTCCATCCAGTAATCCGCCTCGGCGATGTTGGGACTTGTAGACGCCGTGCACCGTTCGGCTGCGCGCCGTGGCGTACGGTATGAATCAGAAACGCCCTGGAAAGCTGTTTCGGCTACCATATTCATGTGTGAACCTCCTAATCGTTCACATGGGACGACGCGGATCCGGTTGCCCTGGCAGGCTTCGGATCCACGAATGGTTTGCATCCCCGACCCTGTTCCGTTGATTTTCGACTTCCGACGGAGCGGGGTCTTCTTTGTTTTCTCGTTCTTCAGTTATGGAGTGCCGGATGTCGGAATCGAACCGACGGATGGAGAACGGATGCTGTCGAGAGAGAAATCCATCCAACCGTTTCCGGCGTGGGCAGGTCAGGGGAGTTCGGCGTGTCGCGCGCCTTCGGGCGGGTCCGTCACGGGTCCTTCTTCGGGGTCGTTGAAGTGCTTTTCAGGTGCACGTCGTAGAGGTTTCCGACGGGAACCCCGAAATAGTCCGCGCAGCGGGCCATCTCCTCGGCGCTGAAGGGTATCAGTCCGTGGAGTTTGCGCGACGCGGTCGCCTGGCTGACTCCAAGCGCCCGTCCCAGTTCCTCCTGGGTGACCCCGCGTACCTTGCGAAGCCTGTCAATGTGCGTATTTAATGCTTCTTCATGCGTCACACGCATAAGTGTAGCATGAAAAATGGAAAACAATTACAAGATGCTATACAATGAGGACCATGAAGATTTCATCAGAAGCGAATTCGGCCTCCGCCAACGAGCTGCAGGAGACCATTACCAAGAACGTGCGCGTGCTGATCGCGGCCAAGTCCGTGAACCAGGAGGATCTGGCGGAAGCGCTTGGAATCGCGCAGAGCGGCCTGAGCCGCAAGGTGAACCGCCGCACGGACTGGTCGTCGTCGGACATCGCGAACCTAGCCAGCTTCTTTGGCATCTCGTTCGCGGACATCGTGACGCCGCTGCCGCTGTTCCTGCCGTCGGGCGGAGCTGATTATTATGTGCACCCAAATAGTTCGTACATCGACCCGCGCGCCCAGCAGATGCAGCAGCGCGATCTGGCCGTTCCGGCGGGCGTCCGATACCTGCGCATGCCCGTCGAGGGAGAGGGGAGAATCCATGGGGCAGTAGGGCCGAGGGCCTTCGTGATGCCGTCCCCGGACTCCGATCTGGATGGTCCGGGGGGCTTGGGTCCACGCTTCTCCGCGAGGACCCGTTTTGGGCTCCCCCACCTGGACTCGAACCAAGACAAAGGGTTCCAAAGACCCGTGTGCTGC
>ENA-OUPO01000058-OUPO01000058.1-human-gut-metagenome-genome-assembly--contig:-NODE-58-length-70857-cov-16.2183_pt1 | contig 70857 bp, 69 predicted proteins | sample MGYA00237940_ERZ548809 | MGnify/ENA primary metagenome ERZ548809 (study PRJEB26490, sample SAMN05194695) | human gut metagenome | biome: terrestrial biome; feature: human-associated habitat; material...
CGGAGTTCCACACCGCATCGGTCAGCCGCCACCACCTGATGCTGGACGAGGTGTTCCTGTTTATTCAGGCGCATCTTACCGAGGAGCTGACGCTGGAACGGCTGGAGAAGGAGTTCTTCGTCTCCCGGGAGCATATTGCCCGGGAATTTAAACGCCAGACCGGGCAGACGGTGCACCGCTACATCGTAAAGGCGCGGTTGGACCGCTGCTGCACCCTCATCGAGCAGGGACTGCCCATCACCGAGGTGTACAGGACCAGCGGCTTTGGCGGCTACAACCACTTTTTCCGTGCCTTTAAAAAAGAGTACGGCATGACCCCCAAGGAATATTTCAGCACCACCCGGCAGGACGCCCGGGGATGATTTTTGTAAAAAGAACCCCGGAGCATCCGCAGACGCTCCGGGGTTCTTTGATCATAAAAACTTTGGATCAGATGCTGAACTGCACGGCGCAGAAAGCAGCATAGATACACAGCAGTGCAATGCCCTGCGGGCGGCTCAGCTTGCCCTTGATCAGCGCGGGCAGGGTGAGCAGCAGCATCACGGCAAACATCACCGGGATATCCATCACCAGAGAGGCGTTCATGCCTGCGATGGTGGAGTTCTGCGGGATGCTGAAGGGTGCCAGCGTGACAGACACGCCGCTGACCAGCACCAGATTGAACACGTTTGCACCGATGACGTTGCCCAGCGACAGCGCACCGTGGCCCTTAGCCAGCGAGGTGATGGCGGTGACCAGCTCCGGCAGCGAGGTGCCCAGTGCCACAAAGGTCAGCGCAATGACCGACTCCGGCACGCCCAGTGCCTGTGCGATGAGGGTGCCGTTGTCCACCAGCAGGTCAGCGCCCACAGCAATGAGCACTGCACCGATGGCAAGCAGACCCAGCTCCTTGGCAAAAGACCCTTCCTCTGCCTGCTCCTCCTCTTCCGGGGCGGGGGCGTTCTTCATGGCCAGCACGTTGCACACGATGTAAGCCACGAACATCGCCAGCAGGATCAGGCCCACCGGGCGGGTGAAGGAGCCGGTGGTGTAAGCCACACCGGCATAGAAAGCGGCAGCCACAAAGAAGAAGGCTACCGGGGTGCGCAGGCTTTTGGGGTCAACCTTGCCCGGGCGCACCGCAATGGTAATGGCGGCGATCAGTGCAGAGTTGCAGATGACCGAGCCGATGGCGTTGCCGTAGGCGATCTCGCCGTGACCGGTGAGGGCAGAGGTGGTGGACACCATGACCTCCGGCAGGGTGGTACCGATGGACACCACCGTGGCACCGATGAGCAGCTCCGGCACATGGAAGCGGCGGGCGATGCCGGTGGCACCGTCCACAAACCAGTCGCCGCCCTTGATCAGGCACAGCAGACCCACGATAAACAACAGAACAGGGATCAGCATAAAATCTCTCCTTTTTCGAATGGTGTCGGCAGAAGCGCAATAAAAAAGACCTTTATCACATCCTGCCCGGAACGGGGAAATGTGATAAAAGTCTCAAGCATCGGTACTGCATCGGGCATCTCTGCCGGGTCTGTCGCTGCAGCACAGCGCACTTTTTTACAAAGGTACGCCCCTTACTCCCTTTTATCCAGAGGGTATTATACCTGCTTTGGGACAAAAACGCAAGGGGAAAATGGAATTTATTCTGCCTTGGTCACTTTTTTGGCGTTGGGATAAATGCGCTCCATGCGGGCATTGTCGAAATGCTCGTCCAAAAATACCTCCAGCTGCCCGTTGGGCGCTTCGCCGCTGGTGCGGGCATCGTACCGCGCCAGTGCCAGCGCACTGGTGAGCATATTCACCGCCATAAACACCGCCAGCGCCGCCGTCATCCACGGACGGATATGGCTGCGCACTTTTTTCATCAGCCTGAGCACCAGTGGGTAGCCGTAGCGCATCCACAGCACCGCCGCAATGCCCCAGAAAAAGCAGTACAGCAGGTTGATGCGCCCGCCCAGATTGAACTTGAACTTGCTGTAATCCCAGAACACGGTGCCGAACAGCAGCTCGGTGACAGCGCTGCACACATACTCGTACACGCCGCCCAGCACCGTGCCGAAGGCGAAGAGATAGCGGTCGCTTTTATCCTGATTCTGCCGCAGCAGCACGGTAGCCATGGCCAGCGCCAGACCCCACACCACGCTGAAGGGCCCCCACACCAAGCTGGAACGGCTCATCCACACCCCGGCGGTCAGGCGGCAGAACACCGTCTCCACCATATCACCCAGAAATGCCCCGATGACGAACAGCCACAGCAGGTCTGCCGCGCTGAGGAAGTCGGCTTTCCCCTTCTGCACTGCCGTGGGCTGCTGCCGGGCGGCTTCCGGGTAGGCGCGCTGGATGCGCTTTTCCACATACACGGCAATGCGGCGGCGCAGGGTGTCGGAGCGCGCTTCCAGCTTCTGGTTCAGCTGTCCCAGCACCGGGTGCTGCGCCGCATACCGCCCCACCAGAACCGCCGAGCCCAGCTGGTCCAGCGCCGCAATGCCAAGCGCGACCCATACCAGCGGATGCAGCAGCCAGTCCGGCACAAGAGCACACAGCCGCAGCAGCAGCCCGTTGCCCCACAGCACAGTCACCATGCCCAGCGCACCCCACAGTACCGAATACTGCAGGCAGACGTAGCCGTTCAGGTTGAATTTTTTATCCGAGTAATCCCACCATTTGCGGTTGTGCAGCCGCTCCAAAAGCTTTGCCGTGAGCCACTCCACCACGGTAGCCGTGAGCATACAGGCCACAAACAGCGCCACGGGTTTTGTACGCATATCTGCAAAGCCTACTGCCATCAGGATGGCCGTGGTGCCGTAGACAAAGCAGAACGGCCCCGCCGCCATGCCGCGGTTTGCAAACCGCTTGCCCCGGAAGGTAGCCACCACGGTCTCCCCTACCCACCCAAGGAAGGAATAGACCAGATACAGCACACCCAGTGTGTAGAAGTTCAGTGTCATCGCGCTTTCCTCGCCTTCAAATTTTATGCTCTGATTGTACTCGCTTGCGCCGGTTTATACAAGGGGGTGGTGGAAAATGTTACAATTGGCGTGGGATTTCCTTTTACAAACGCATCCTTCCCACCAAAAAGAGCCGCTGCACAAGCACGGTGCAGCGGCTCTCGGAGTTCTTATTTTACAGCTTACAGCTGGCTCTTATACAGTTCCACGATCTCCTCCACGCTGGTGTCGCGGGGGTTGCCGGGACGGCAGGCGTCTGCAAAAGCGGACTCGGCGAGGAACTGGATATCCTCTTCCTTCAGGATGCCGTGCAGATTTGTGGGGATGCCCACGTCTGCGCTCAGCTGCTTGACGGCGGCGATGGTGGCGTCAGCGGCTTCCACATCGTTCATCTCATCGATGCCCACAACGCCCATGGCCTTGCCCACGGCGCGGTAGCGCTCACCGGCAACGGACTTGTTGTACTCCAGACCCACCGGCAGCAGGATGGCGCAGGCCACACCGTGCGGGGTGTCGTACAGAGCGGACAGGCCGTGTGCCATGGAGTGCACGATGCCCAGACCCACATTAGAGAAGCCCATGCCGGCGATGTACTGGCCCAGAGCCATGCCCTCGCGGCCTTCCGGGGTGTTCTGCACTGCGCCGCGCAGGCTCTGGCTGATGAGCTTGATGGCTTCCAGATGGAACATATCGGAGATGGTGCAGTGGCCCTTGGTGATGTAGCCCTCGATGGCGTGGGTCAGAGCGTCCATACCGGTAGCGGCGGTCAGGCCCTTGGGCATGGAGGACATCATATCGGGATCGACCACAGCGATCTCGGGGATATCGTTGGTGTCCACGCAGACGAACTTGCGCTTCTTCTCCACATCGGTGATGACGTAGTTGATGGTGACCTCGGCAGCAGTGCCGGCGGTGGTGGGAACAGCGATGGTGAACACAGCGTGCTTCTTGGTGGGAGCAACACCTTCCAGAGAGCGGACATCCGCAAACTCGGGGTTATTGATGATGATGCCGATGGCCTTTGCGGTATCCATGGAGGAGCCGCCGCCGATAGTCACGATGCAGTCAGCCTCGGCAGCCTTGAAGGCAGCCACGCCGTCCTGCACGTTAGCGATGGTGGGGTTAGGCTTGATCTCGCTGTAAACAGCGTAGGCAAAGTTTGCAGCATCCAGCAGGTCGGTGACCTTTTTGGTAACGCCAAACTTGATCAGGTCGGGGTCGGAGCAGACGAAAGCCTTCTTGTAGCCGCGGGCGGTCAGCTCGGGAACGATGTTCTCGATGGCACCGTGGCCGTGGTAGGAGATGGTATTCAGAACAATGCGGTCAGCCATAATACAAATCCTCCAAATCTGTTTGCAGCCGCCTTTCCGGCGGCGTTTCTCTGCATTTCAGCATAGCACATCGTCAAAAAATTTGCAATGTAAAATTGTTTAAAATTGTAGTATATTTTTATACTTGTGTACTGTTTTCTATTATTTTTGTCTGTTTTCCGGCATTATTATCCCATGCCAAAAAACAATCCTTGCCAAATGGCCGTGCCTGTGTTATACTATTTAGGTAACCTTTGCTGGTGTGGCGCAATGGCAGCGCAACTGATTTGTAATCAGTGGGTTGCAGGTTCAACTCCTGTCACCAGCTCCAAGAAAAATCCTGCGATATACCGTTGAAATGGCGGTGCGTATCGTGGGATTTTTGCTTTATCTGTGCAAGAAAACATCCAGGAAAGTGCCTTGTTTTTGCCTTATCGCTCAAAAAATGCCTTGTCGTGTTCCTTACAGAGTGCCTTGTGCCGGATGCTCGGCGGCGTGGGCGGGGCGGTTCAGGCTGCGAGATTTGCGGGCAGTCTGGGTGTGGCTGCTGCGCGTGCCGGATGGTGTCCGCCGGGGGCTTTCCCACCACAAGGACGAGTGTAGCGTGTACCGGTCTGGCTGTGCACTATCGGGTATGGATGCCACTGTGAAACAACGGTGATAGGATGAAATGTTTTGATTACGTATTGACATATTACGTATAAAATAGTATACTATACCTGTAAGGAGTTGACGGCGATGCCATTAAAACCGCGCGAGATGGAAAAGATAATCCTTGCGGATGGCTGGGTGTTCAAAGAGCAAAACGGCTCACACAGGCAGTATGTTCACCCGACCAAAGAAGGCAAGGTTACTATCCCTTTCCACAAAGGTAAAGAGCTTGACAGACGAACGGAGTTATCTATTCGGAGACAGGCGGGGCTTAAATAAGCCCTTGCCCTTTCTCCAAACACGTTAGGGGGCATGAGTATGTTGTCTATGTATCCAGCCTGTTTCTACAAAGAGAATGACGGCTATTCGGTGATCTTCCCGGATTTGAATTATCTTGCAACGCAGGGTGATAGCTTTGAGGATGCTATGCAAATGGCTGTGGAATGCCTTGCAAGCTATCTGTATACCGCACAGCGGGATGGGGATGCAATCCCTGCACCGTCTAAGCTGGCGGATGTTGACCCGGTGGCCGTGTCCAAAGAGCTTGACCCGGATATGCCGGTAGGTGAAGCAATCGTGAATGTGGTTTCTGTAGATGTGGCAGAATATGCCAAAAAGCATTTTGAAAAGTCTGTCAAGAAAACCCTTTCTATTCCGGCGTGGTTGAATGATGCCGCAATGGCGCAGGGGGTCAACTTCTCCCGGGTGCTACAACAGGCTTTGAAAGAGCAGTTGCATCTTGCCTGATCGCTGCCGCCGGGCGGTGTCCGGTTCCATCATGCAAAAGAAAAAGCCTGTCCGGCTTGATAGTCGGGCGGGCTTTCGTGCTGTCTGGGGGCCTGATCGTGTGGGGCTGCGGGTGCTGCACAGCTTCCAGCGTGGGCGGCTGGGTGTCTGATCTGGGCTGTGTGGGTGTGTGCTGCGTGTGTCCGGGATGCCGCCGGGCGGTCTGATCATGGGCGTGCGGGGTGGTGCTGGGCGTTCTCCTGCCGGTGCTGGGCGGGGTGTGGTGCTGCTAATCTGTGCAAAATCTCCCCCGGCGGGTTGCGTTGGTTGCGTGCATCAGAGTGCGGGCCGTGTGCGTGTTGCGGCGCTGCCAGAGCATGGCGGCTATGTGGGTTTGGGATTCTTCCCAACAAGTTCTTGCAACGCAAGGGGCCGTGTATGTACAGGGCCATTGCTTGCAAGAGCAGCGTATTGTATATACGTCTGCCCTGCTTGCAAGCACTAGGCCCTCTGCAAGAGCACACGACTTTCCGTGAAAGTCTAGTGTGTTACACCTCGCCGCCGGGCGGGGTGTACGTTCTCGGTGTGTTCCCAGGTGTGTGCATCATCCGATCTGCCGGACGCCGTGGGCGGTCTGGCTTTGCTCTGTCGGGGGCGGGTCGCCCTGCTCAAAGTACCGAGCCAGACTGTCCAGATTCACAAGCCAGCCGCGCCCAGCATTCACATACCGGATTTTTCCGGTCTTGCAAAGCCGCCGGATATAGGACGGTGACAATCCATAGATTTCAGCGGCTTTCTTAACGGTTCCCATGTTCGGATATCGGATCGTATTATTCAAGCAATGCACCTCTTTTCCTTCTGGTCGATGTGTGTCGCTCTCTGTGTGCCTGCATTAAACCATGGAGGGGGCTATATTTCAAGAGGGGCGAACGTGAACAGCGGTGCAGCGGGATGCAGCATTGATGAGCGGGAATCCCTACGCCCATTTGGAATAACGTGGAATCTCTTTGCATCTGGTGCCACGGAGTGCCGTCCTGTGTCGCGGGGTGCCGTGGCTTGCATCAGGTTCTCCCGGCGGAATATGGATAGATAGCGCGAAAATCTGCCAAGCAGGACGTTTGATGAAATTTCATCATGATAAAAATGAGCGGGCAGCAACAAACCCCCGCGCGACATTGTGAGTGCCGGGCGGGGGGCGTTCAGTAAGGATGTATTGTGCAGAATGACGGACATTCACGCACGCGCACAGGCGCACGAGACTAGCGGGATTGTCAGGGGACACCGCGAATAAGGCCCACGAGCAATGCCGTTATTTTTCGGGGCCGGGGGTGCTGGGCTTTTTCATCAGCCCGCCGGGTGCGGTTTCTGCTTTCCCTGCGTCAGAATCTGCATTACCTGCGGGATAAGTTCAGGATGTTCCCTCAACGCTTTCAAAAATTCTTCATCGATCATACTGTTATCTGCCTTCTTCGCGGCCTTGGCAGCTGCCAAGTTGTCAAAGTAGACCTTGCAGTCAGCTTCCACATGGTCTGCAAAATCGTCAAGCTGGCGATGAATGGCATAGATACCCGGATAGAAAGTTTCCTGTTCATTATCGCCCTTTTCCAATGCAGTATACATCGCACTTACCAGCTGTGAAATTCCTCTGAGAATATAGAGGTCAGCGTCAATCCCAGAAATCACACTAAAAGCACCATAATCATCCATTGTATTATCCTCCATTTCAATATACTGCACTCTGATGCAGCGTTACTATTCGGTTGCCCCGCCGGGCTGTTTGGGTTCAGGTGTCCACTGTGGACACTTTTTTCATCTACCCATATAAGGCAGCAACATGTGATAGATCACCTGCAAAACGTGCACCGGAATGCTCTGGCCGTGCTGCAGAGCTGTTTCGATACAGGCAATATACTGTGCACCAGTTGCATCGTAGTGATACGGCTCTCGGCGGCGTAGGCGATTTGAGTTTGTTTTCTTCATAGCGTTCACCTCCTTTCCTCAACCTCAAGGAAGCGCTGACACTCTTTGTCAAAAGCGATCAGAAGAATACCGACACGACCTTCCTTATTCTTGTCCAAGCTGGCCCGGTACCGTTCCCCATCATCGGACAGCAGCAAAATTGCGTCTGCATCCTGTTCCAGTTGCCCGGATTCTTTCAAATCGGCGGTGGATGGTGCAGCGTGCGCCGCGTTACGGTTCAGCTGCGCCAGCGCAACCACAAGGATGCCGGTGGTCTGTGCCAACTCATGCAGGGCAATGGAAATTCCCGTGATAGCTTGATAGCGGTCTTTCGCCTTACCGTCTGCCAGCAGTTGCAGATAGTCGATAAAAACGACCTGTGCTTTCATCCTCTGAGCCTGTGCCTTTACCCATCCAACACCCCGGCCAGATGCAGAGCGGATGAACAGCGGCAGCTTGTGCAGTTCTGCGAGGCGGTCAAGTTCATGCTGGGGAACAGTTTTGGCTTTAACCTCCGCCAGAGGAACAGACAACCGGTTCGCAATAATGCGGTTGGTAAGCGTTCTGGGGTCGGTTTCCAGCGAGAAATAGCACACACGGAACCCCCGCCGGGCTTGCTCACAGGCCATTTGCAGGGACAGGGCGGTTTTACCGGCAGATGGTCGCCCGCCGATAATAAACAGATTACCGGGTGACAGATGCAAAAACTTGTCCACCACAGAAACCCCGGTGGGAATATACTGCGGTTTGCTGTCCTTATCTCGGATGTACGCTTCTGTCAGTTCTCCAATGGATTGAAAATCCGGGCTGTTTTTGCCGATCGTCAGCGTTTCGCCCATCCGGCTGTACAGTTCAGGCAGATCATCATACGCAGCGTTTGCCGATTCCAGAGCAAGGGACTGGAAACGGTTCAATGCAGCCTGTTCCTGTACGATACGCACCCACGCCAACACATTTTCACGGTTTGGATGAATGCACTCGGCAGAATACTCGTCAGCACAGCCCATGATTGCCGCTTTCAGGGCTGGATACCGTGTGCAGAGCTGAACTGTTTCCAGCTTTCCAGTAGCTGTCCAGAAGCCCTGTGCAGCCGCAAAAATGGGCTGTATATCTGGCTCAAAGTCGGAAATTTCCAGCACGGGCAAAACGCATGGTGCAAGCTCTGGTTGTACAAGCAAGGTACCAAGCAAAACCTTTTGTATATTCACCGCAGCACCTCCATCTTTTTTTCGCTCTGTTGAACAACTTTTTTTCGTGCATCCCGCCGGGCTTCTACATCGCCCAGAGTGCGCACACCATCGACCTGCCAGCTCTTCAAGATGCCGTTGACGTACTTCCAAGACCTGTGCCCACTCTCGGCGGCTTCGTCAAAGGCCTTGCAGATCACCTCTGTGGGAATAGAACTGCGGTAGCTCTGTAGCTTGTCCAGCGCAGACGGTGGAAATCCTCCAATGACCTGTTCGTATTGCTGGACGATTTTTGCAAGGTCTGGGTCTGTGCGAGAATTGGAAATTCCGGCAGCAGCGGCAGCCTTACTACTACTGCTACGTTGGGTTGGGTTACGTTGGGTTACGTTAGGTTGGGGCGTCATTTGGTTGTCGCTTGGTATACCATTGGTATCCACTTGGTTGCCACTGTTCAAAATATAGCGTTTGTTCGCTTTTTCGGAAAGCATGGAACGCTCATCTTGAAACGTGGTCGGTTTGTATCGGTCATTTCTGAGGTTATTGTTCACTTTCCGGTCACTTATCACGATTACGCCGGAACGGAATGTGATAATATAGCCAGATTTTGCCAATGTTACCAAATCGCTTTCGCTGCATCCTGACACCCGCACAATAGAGCGCGGATTTGATACAAAGCCGTCATCATCACCCCGCATCCCTAAATGAAAGTACAATGCCTGTGCCGTCAGCGGCATTTCTAAAAAGGCGTCTGTCTCGGTCACATCCACGGAAAACATTCTCTTATTCGCCAAAACAATGCCCCCAATTCGCCCCATTAGCCTCCACCCGGCGGATTTTTCCCACATTCTGAGAGGCTTCCGCCGGGCCCGGGTCGCCTTTGTCAAAGTACCGGGCAAGGCTATCCAGATTGATGAGCCAAACATGACCGGTATTGACAAAGATGATCTTCCCGGCCTTGCAGAGCCTGCGCAGATAGCTTGGAGACACACCAAAGGTCTCTGCGGCTTTCTTCACTGTCGCCATCTGGGGATAGTTCCGAAAACGTGTCACATCACCCATTCTGTTCCACCTCCTTACCGCCTATAGCGGCTATGATCTCGTCCCGAATGCAGCGCAATTCCTGTACAGTCTGCTGCAAGGTCTGCACATCCCCGGCGGCGATAGCATCACGGAGCGCGATTTCTGCCGTAGAAGCCAAGGCAACGGACAAGGTAGTATAATATCTTGTCCGACTTAATAAAACACGCTCTGAAACGCAAGATTGAGCCTTTCCAACGATGTAGCATCCGCCGCTCTGCCTGTCCACGTTCAAATAGTAGTCCCGGATAAGGTGAATCATGAAATTTTCTCCCCTCCGACACCCTCAAGTAAGCTTTCTACAGGAATATCCAATGCATTGGCAACCCGGCGGATTGAATTTTCGTTGCAGGACTTGCCGCCACGCAAGGCGGTAACAGTTGCGCGGGATACTGTGGCCTTATCTGCCAGCTCCTGAACCCGCATATCCCGCCGGGCCATCTCTGCGATGAGTTTTACACGGTCGATTCGCATTTTTATCCATCCTTTCATATAAACCGTTTGGTTTACACAAGTATATATCAACCTTTTGGTTTTGTCAATGAGTGAAATAAACCTTTTGCTTTACAATTTAGTTGGTTTGCGATACAATAAACCCAAGGGAGTGAACAAAGATGGCAACCGCAAAAGAAATCGGAATCGGAATAAAGAATGCACGCCTTACCGTTGGTATCACGCAAGCAGAGTTGGCTCGTAGACTTGGCGTTACACCTCAAGCCATCAGCCAATATGAACGAGGAATAAAAAAGCCCAAAATTGAAACAATTGAAAAAATAGCAGATGCATTGGGCGTAAGTTGGTTGCACCTGTCCCATCTTGAGGATTTGGCTACAGCTTCTAGGGAGAGAGAATTATATCAAAAAGATAAAGTAAGAGATGCCGCACGTCCTGCAATAGTGAAACTATTAGCAGCAGTTTATGGAAAATGCGATTATACCTCCATTTACCAGCTGTACAATGGATACCATGTTTATGGGACGTATTATGCGTTGGACACACTTGACGAGGGCAAAAGGGCACTCGATCAATATGCTATGGAGCAAATAATTGACCGCGTTGTTCTTGCTTTGTCGGAAAGCGTGAACAAGTATGTCAATACTGAAACTACTTTGCAGGGAAGAATTTTAGGCGAAATTGAAGAAAACGTTGAAGAATTGAGTAGCGAAGACCCCAAAAGTCTTGATTTTCTTCCAGATATTGAGAAAGTGTATCAAAGTACAGCATTTGATTGTGAAATTCCAACAAGCGAATTGAATTTTGACCCCGCCGGGGATGATTCCGAAGAAAACACACCCGCAGAGAAAGCGTGAATCTATGGCAAAGATCACAAAGCGCACAAAGAAGGACGGCACCTGCTCCTACTGCATCCGGGTCTCCAACGGATACGACCGGGAAGGGCGGCAGGTACTGGTAAACCGCACCTATACACCCCCGCCGGGCTTGACCGGAAAGAAGCTGGAAAAGGAATTGCAGCGGCAGGCAGATGCCTTTGAACAGGAAGTGCATAGCGGCATTTCACTGGATGCGTCCATGAAGGTAGACGACCTGATAGAGCGCTGGTTCACCGAGTATGCCGAAAAGAAGCTCAAGCCCAAGACCGTGTACGACTATCGGCGGCTTGTGCCGCGTATCTCCGCCGGGCTGGGGCAACTCAAGGTGTGCCAGGTCAAGCCCTCGCACCTGATGGCCTTTTATTCCAACCTCGAAGAGCAGGGTGTGCGGGAAGATAGCACCTATACTGCGGTTCCTGCCTTACTGGAACAGCTACCAAAGGGCAAACGCGGCCAGATCGCGGAGGCAGCAGGGGTTTCAGAGCGGACAATGGCGACACTGTACAGGGGCGGGAACGTCAGCCGGGCAACTGCCGAAAAGGTAGCCAGCGCCGCCGGGCTGCCCCTTTCCAAGGCTTTTATAGAGCATAGCAAGGCAGGCGGCAGGCTCAACGGAAACACAGTGCAGCACTATCACCGGATGCTGTCCAGCGTGTTCACCAAGGCCGTGCAGTGGGGACTTGTGGTAGAGAATCCGTGCAAGCGTGCAGAAGCCCCAAAAGCACAGGAAGTGGACGTGCAGGCGCTGGAAGAAAAAGACGTTGTGCGCCTGCTGGAAGCCCTGCAAGACGCGCCCACACAGTACAGCGTTATCACACAGCTTGCTTTGCTCACAGGTGCCCGCCGGGGCGAGATATGCGCCCTGCGGTGGTCTGATATCGACATGGACGCGGGAACGATTTCAATAGAACGCACCTTGCAGCACATCCCGGGCAAAGGTACGGTGTTCAACCCACCTAAAACAAAGCGCTCCCGGCGGTGTGTGAAAGTCGGGTCGGACTGCGTGCAGCTCCTGCAGGAATACCGCCAGCACCAAAAGGCAGAACGGTTTAAAATCGGCTCCGAATGGGTGCGCCGGGTGGAGATCGAAGGAAAGCGCGTAGAAAACGACCTGCTTTTCACCAAGTGGAACGGCGCACCGATGGATCCAGACGATGTGACAACGTGGTTCGGGCGTTTTCTGGCCGCTCATGACCTCCCGGCGGTACACTTCCACAGCCTGCGTCACACCAACGCCAGCTTGTTGATAGCCGCCCATGTGCCTGTTACTACAGTTTCAGGCCGTCTGGGTCATGCAAAGACCAGCACCACCACGGACATTTACGCCGGTTTCATCCGTTCGGCAGATGCAGCGGCAGCAGACGCGCTGACCGGTGTGTTTGACCGTATCCGGGAAAAGAGCCGCGCATAACACGTCCAAAGACGCAATACAGCCCACAGGAAGCAAGGGAAACCCCGCTAGGCCTGTGGGCTGCTTTCTTTTCTGTCTGCGGATCTGAGCCGCTATCGTGTCCACAGTGGACACCGTAAGTCACAATCGCCAGAAAGTGCCTTATTTTTGCCTTATTGACCGAAAAAGCGCTGATACAAAGGTGAACGAGCAAGCACAAAAAGCACGGTGATTCTATACAAAACAGAACACTCAAAAACGGTCGAACTCGTAATAAGACTATTTTGTAATCAGTGGGTTGCAGGTTCAACTCCTGTCACCAGCTCCAAAGAAAACCGCTTGGATCCTTAGAGTTCCGGGCGGTTTTCTTTTTGCTATGGCACATCTTAAAATATCTAAAAATATCCAAAATCTCACCATAATCTAACAAACAAGCTAACAAATCAGCACTTTACCCTCTGCACAACACACTTCTGTGTTACTTGCATTCGCCCGGGGCGGCGAACGGCAGCGCTAAAAGAGGTTTAAGGTGTTCCCCCGCGGACATTTTGGGTGTATAATGGTAAAAACAACCCCATACCAAAGGAGGAACCAAGCATGATCCAATTCGGTCTGCGTCTGCACGACGCGGAAAAGCTGCCCATTGAGCAGGTGCTGCCGCTGGTGCACCAGAAGGGCTTTTCCTGCGTGCATCTGGCGCTGAGCAAGTCCCTGAAGGAGGTGCCCAACACCCCCTCTGCCCTCACCCCCGGCTACGTGGCCTATCTGCGCCGCCTGTTTGCCAAAAACGAGCTGGACATTGCGGTGCTGGGCAACTACCTGAATCTGGCGCACCCGGATGCGGATGCCCTGCACGCCATTCAGGAAAAGTACTACGCCCACATCCGCTTTGCCAGCCTGCTGGGCTGCGGCATGGTGGGCACCGAGACCGGCGCACCCAACGCGGAGTACAAGTTCTGCCCGGAGTGCCGCAGCGATGCCGCCCTTGCTACCTTTATCAAGAACTTCAAGCCGGTGGTGCGCTGCGCCGAGCAGTACGGCGTGACCATTGCCATTGAGCCGGTGGTCAAGCACATCGTGTATGACGCCCGTCGCGCCCGCACCGTGCTGGACGAGATCGGCAGCTCCAATCTGCAGATCCTGCTCGACCCGGTGAATCTTTTGAACATGGAAAACGTGGACCAACGAGAGGAAGTGTTTGCCGAGGCCATCGAGCTGCTGGGCAAGGACGTGGCCATGATCCACTTCAAGGACTTCTTGCGGCAGGATGCCGGCGGGCAGCTGGCTGCCACCGGTGCCGGACAGGGCGGCATGGGCGACTACCGCACCATTCTGCGGTTCGCCAAGGAGCAAAAGCCCTATGTGTTCGCCACCTTGGAGAACACCACCCCGGAAAACGCCGTTCAGTGCCTGCAGTATCTGCAAAAGCAGTACGACGAGTGCTAAATTTATTTCGGGTCGGAAGACCGCTTGCAAGCGTTCCTCCGACCCTTTTTGCTGTCTAAAAAAATAAGTCGGGAAAATCGTAGATTTTCTCGACTTATCGCTATAATATAGTGCTCAGCCCAGCGCCTGCTGGATCTTGGCAAAGTCCTCCAGCGTCAGGGCTTCCGGGCGGATGCGGGCATCAAAGCCTGCGGATTCGATGGCGGCAATGACCTTCTCCTTGGGCAGGTTCAGCCCGCCTGCAATGGCGTTGGCAGCGGTCTTGCGGCGCTGCCCAAAGGCGGCGCGCACCAGCGCAAAGTAGCCCGCCTCGTCCTCCACCTGCACGGCGGGGGTGGGACGGATGTCCATGCGCACCACAGCGCTGGTCACCTTGGGGGCGGGGTAAAAGCTGCCCGGTGCGGCGGTGAACATCAGCTTGGAGGTGGCGTAGTAGTTCACTGCGCAGCTGATGGCGCTGGAAGCGCGGGTGCCGGGCACGGCGGCCAGACGGTCGGCGGCTTCCTTCTGCACCATGACAGTCAGACTCTCGATAGGCAGACGGTCGCCCAGCAGCTTCATCACGATGGGGCTGGTGATGTAGTAGGGCAGGTTTGCGCACACCGCCACCGGCATCCCCGGGAACTCCTCGGCGATAAGGGCTTTCAGGTCCACCTTCAACACGTCCTGCAGCACCAGTTTGAAATTGTCCACCCCGGCCATGGTCTCGGCCAGCAGGGGCGGCAGACGCTCGTCCACCTCGATGGACACTACCTTGGCGGCACGCTTAGCCAGCTCCTTGGTCAGCACACCGATGCCGGGGCCGATCTCAATGACACCGTAGCGCTTGTCTACCCCGCTGGCATCCACGATCTTGGTGGGGATGCCCGGGTTGATGATAAAGTTCTGCCCAAAGCCCTTGGAAAGTGCAAAATCGTATTTTTCGCACAGGGCACGGATCACAGAAAGGTCGGTCAGTTCCGGCATAGGGTCAATTCCTTTCTCAGAAAAAGGCTGTTGCAGAACGCAGCAGCCTTTTTGGTGTTATGGTTCAGATCTGCGGGCTCACTCCGCTGCGCTTGCAGCCGTTTCCGGCTCAGACGCAGCTGTCTCGCCTTCCGCAGTCTCTGCAGGGGCGGTATCCTCTGCTGCGGCAGAAGCTGCGGCACTGTCCGCTGCGGCGGCAGAGCTTGCGCCTGCCAGGGTGGTAGTGCCGCTCAGCTGCTGGGCAGCGCTGACAGCGCGCTGCACCTGCGGGTCGGTCTGGGGCGTGTAGTCGTAGAAGTTCGTAGCTTCCTCTGCGCTCAGGGCGCGCTCCACATCCACGGTCAGGCCGGTGCCGTCAAAGCAGCTGCCGTCGCCGCAGACCAGCTTTGCCACTGTGATGACCACGGCGCTGCCGTCCGACAGGCGCTGCGGACTGCTCTGGATGGTGCCCTTGCCCATGGTGGTGGTGCCCACCAGACGGGCACCGTTCATGGTGCGCAGGGTGGCTGCGAACAACTCGGCTGCGCTGGCAGTGTTGCCGTTTACAAGGCAGACCATGGGCAGGCTGACGGAGCTTTCGGCATCGCTGCTGCCGATGACGGTGCGGTTGCCGTTTTTATCCTCGGCGTAGGCCACCGTGCCCTCCGGGGCGATCAGGTCGATGCAGCTGACTGCATCTTCCAGAATGCCGCCGCCGTTATCCCGCAGGTCGAATACCAGACTGGCTGCGCCGTTTGCGGTCAGGGTGCGCAGGGCGTAGTCCAGCTCGCTGGGCGTAGTGCCATCAAACTGGCGGATGCGGATGTAGCCCACATTGTCCAGCAGCTGGTAGTCCACGGTGGTGCTGGTGTAGCCGGAATGGGTCAGCTCAGCCGTTTTGCTGGCGGCAGCACTGTTCAGCCATGTCACAGTAACGGTCGTACCGGCCTCGCCCTGCAGGGCTTTATACACGGCATCTGCACTGGACAGGCTCTTGACATCGGTATCGCCTACGGTGGTGATGTAGTCACCCACGGCGATGCCTGCTTCCTGCGCGGGAGAGCCGTCGTAGACGCGGGTCACCTTGGCGTAGCCGGTCTGGTCGATGCCAAGCTCCACGCCAATGCCCAGGATTTTGCCGCTCTGGATGTTCATCAGCTCGGTGTAGGCGTTGGCGGTGTAGTAGCGGGCGTACTTGTCGCCCGTGCCCAGCAGATAACCGGCGGTCAGACGGTCGTACAGCATCGTCTCGTCGATGGTGTAGTAATCGTTGCTGCGGACATAGCGGTCCACCTCAGCGATCTTGTTGTACATACTTTCCTTTTCTTTTACGCTGTTGACCGTGCTGTCGAACAGACGCATGGCGATGAGCATCGTGATGGAAAAGGTCACGGTCATGGCAAGGATCACGATGGTGACTGCCATACCCAAAGAAATTTTACGGTTCATGGTTCGTTCCTCCCGGTCAGAGCAGCAGCATCATAAGGATGCTGCCCAGCAGCGAGAGTACAAACACCCCTGCCAGAACCAGACAGCCGATGCGCAGCACGCGCTTGCGTTTTTGTTCGTTCATAGATCAACCAGACTCCTTGTGTTGCTTGTTGGGGTGTATCTGAAAACAAAGAAAATGACGAATATTTCGCAAGCACAAGCGGGATTTAAGGCAAATAGCCGCAGGAATCCTTTGTGGATTTCAAGGCTGTTTAACGCAAAATCCAGCTGTGCTTGTAGAAATAGACTAAATTTTCGACTTTTCAGATACCCCCTAGTTGTGCGGGATGGGGATGCAGCTGCGGGGGTTCACGGCGTTGGCCTTGGAGCCGCCCTTCCACACCTCCAGATGCAGGTGGTTGCCGGTGGAATTGCCGGTGGTGCCCACATAACCGATCAGTTCACCCTGCTTCACATACTTGCCTGCACTGGTAGCCACCGAGCGCATATGCGCGTACAGGGTGGAATAGGTATTGCCATCGGACATTTTGCCGTGGTAGATGATAACGTAGTTGCCGTAGCCGCCGGTAGACCAGCCTGCCACCTGCACATAGCCGCTGGCGGCTGCGTAGATAGGCGTGCCGCCGGCTGCCGCAAAGTCGATACCGGCATGGAGCTTGTTCACGCCGGAGACGGGGTTCTTGCGCCAGCCGTACTCGCTGGAGATGCGGCTGTAACTCTTCAGCGGGCAGGCAAAGCCGTTAAAGCTCAGCTGCGGCTTACTGGCAGAGGCTGCGGCGATCAGCTTCTGGATCTCCTTTTTCACGGCCTCGTAGTTCAACTCGTCGGATTCAATGGCTGCCTGTGCCTTCTGCTGCGCCGCCTGTGCCTCGGCAGCGGAAAGCTTTGCTGCGGAGATGCTGCTGTTCAGCTCGCTCTGCTTGCCCTTCATCTGGGCGTTCTGGCTGTCCAACTCACTCTTCTGGCTTTGCAGCTCTGCCTTTTCGGCTTCCAGACCGGCCTTCTGCTCTTCCAGCGCGGCCTTATCGTCCTCCAACCCCTGCTTGGCAGACTTCATGTTGTTCATGATCTCGGTGTCCTTGATGGAGATATCCTGCATCACCTCGTTGAAGGTAAGCAGCTCGTACAGGTCGTTCACTGCACTGAGCATGGCCACACTGCCGCCGTCCCGCAGCTCCTGCATGGCAGCCATGTGCTTTTTGAAATCATCCCACTGAGCATCTATCTCGTTCTGCTTTTGCTCGATCTGGGTCTGCTTGTCCGTGATCTGGGTCTGCATCACACCGATCTGCTGTTCCTTCTCGCCAATGCTGTTCTGCACTGCGGCGATCTGACCGCCCAGCACGCCGATCTGATCCTGCAGAACGGTGACCCGCTCCTTCAGCTCGCTTTCCAGCGCTTTTGCGGCAGATTCCTTCTTTTTGGCGTCCGAAAGCTCCTTTTTGTGCTGATCGATAGACTGGGAAAGCTTATCCAGCTTGCTCTGCAAGCTGGCCATGCTGGTGTTATTGGTAGCTGCCGAGGCCGGGTACACCGTGGCCGTCAGCAGCAGGCAGACACAGGCCAGCCCAAGGCTGACCACGCGAATCAGCTTGCTGCGGGGGTTTTCCGGCCGGGCGTGCCGACCGGTATAAGGGCCTGTGAGCCGGAAGGGCTTTGCGTGCATTGCTTTACTCATAAAACGCGGCTCCTTTCGGTCACACATTCAGATGTTTGCGGATAGAGAACATACTGCCCACGCCGCCTACGATGGCGCCGCTGAGCAGGCTTGTTACCACGATGGTCGGCAGCACATTGGCCACCGGCACCAGTGCGCGGCCCATGAGCATCTGCCAGATGCCGCCCAGACCGCCGGCCGCGTTGACCACATAGCTGTAGCAGCCAAGGCTGACCGCTGCGGTCAGGATACCGGAGATCAGTCCCATGGTCAGACCCTCCACAAAGAAAGGCAGGGTGACCATGCGGTTGGTGGCACCCACATACTTCATGATCTCGATCTCGCGGCGGCGGGCAAAAACGCTCAGACGGATGGTGCTGCCCACCGTGATGATGCTGACCACCATCAGCACCAGCACGATCATGCGTCCGCCCTTGGTGACGGCTTTCTGGATCTCCACAAAGATATTGGTCATCTCCACCGGGGCGGTAACGCTGACAACGCCCGGGATGGCCTGCATCTTCACGCTCATGCTCTCCATCTGGGTCAGATCGCTCAGGGTGACCCGGTAGTTGGCCTTAAAGGGGTTGTCGGTTTCAAATTCATCCCACAGGGAGGAATAATCCTGCATATAGCCGCGGTAGGTGTTGAGCACATCCTGCTTGGAAACGTACTGCACCCCGCTGACCCCCGGCATGGCCGAAAGGGTCGCGCCTACCTGCGCGGCGGTGGCATCATCGCACGTGGGATCCAGATAGACTACCGTCTCGTTCTGGCTGCCCAGATAGGCCACCATGTTGCCCACATTCACCTCGGCCAAGCTGGCAAAGATGTTCAGGGTCATGCAAACGCTCAAGGAAGCGATGCAGGCAATGGTCATGGCCCAGTGCTTGCCCAGATTGCGCACACCGCGCCGGGTAAGGAAAAAGAAGGTAGAGGGTCGCATCATACGGCAGCCACCTCCTTTTTGGCAGCGGACGCATCGTCCGCATCAAAGGCGGCAACATCCAGCGAAAGATCGTCCTCGGCGGCAGCCACAGGGTCTGCGGGCACGTCCGAGATGATGCGGCCATGGCTCAGGGTGACCACACGCTGATGGAAGCGGTGCACCAGCTCGTGCTCGTGGGTGACCACCAGCACCGTGATGCCCATTTTGCTCACCCGCTCCAGCAGTTGCATCATTTCCAAGCTCAGCTCCGGGTCAATGTTGCCGGTGGGCTCGTCTGCGATGACCAGCTTGGGGTTATGCACCAGCGCACGCGCCACAGCCACACGCTGCTGCTCGCCGCCGGAAAGGGTATCCGGGTAGCACTTGGCCTTATCCTCCAGATGCACCAGCTCCAGAATGTACTCCACGCGGGGACGGATCTCCCTGCGGGGCACGTTGAGGACGTGCATGGCAAAAGCCACGTTCTCGTACACGGTCATACTGGGGATCAGCCGGAAGTCCTGAAAGATGATGCCCATCTGGCGGCGCAGGTAAGGGATCTTGCGGCGGCGCAGCTTGGCAACGTCCTTGCCCAGCACGGTCACCTTGCCGGAGGTAGGCAGTGCCTCCCGCAGGATCAGCTTGAGCAGGGTGGATTTGCCCGCGCCGGAGTGACCCAGCAGAAAGACGAACTCGCCTTCATCCACATGGAAGTTGATATCCTCCAGCGCAAGGCGTCCGCCCTTTTTATATTCTTTGGAAACGTGTTCAAAATCGATCATGGAATCGTATTAGCTCCTGACATCAAGATTTTTGACGGTCAAGACAGCCCGTCCGCAGCCCATGCTGCAAAAAGAACCGGCCAGCATCGGTTTCGAGCGGCCGGTTCGGCGCCGGCGGGGCAAGGCCCGCACAGCGAAATATCAGTATTTGGCCGGGTTGTTGGACAGGTACTTCTTTACCATCAGCGCTACCTTAAAGACGATAGCGTCGTCGAACTCACGCAGATCCAGACCGGTCAGCTTTTTGATCTTTTCCAGACGATACACCAGCGTGTTGCGGTGCACAAACAGGCCGCGGCTGGTTTCAGACACATTCAGGTTATTCTCGAAGAAGCGCTGGATGGTGAACAGGGTTTCCTGATCCAGGCTTTCGATGCTGCCCTGCTTGAACACCTCGCGCAGGAACATCTCGCACACGGTGGTGGGCAGCTGGTAGATCAGGCGGGCGATGCCGAGGTTGTCGTAGCGGATGATCTGCTTCTCGGTGTCGAACACCTTGCTCACTTCCATGGCGATCTGGGCCTCCTTGAAGGAGGTGGCCAGATCCTTCACGTTGGAAATGGGGGTGCCGATGCCGACCACGGCCTTGATGTAATGCTCGCCGGACAGGGTATCCACGATGCTGGCGGCCAGCTTTTCCATGTCGGTGCGGTCGATGCCCTTGCGGATCTCCTTGACCAGCACGGTATCCGTCTCGCTGATGTTGAACACAAAGTCCTTCTGCTTGTCCGGGAACAGGCTGCTGACCACATCGTAAGCGGAGATGTCGCCGCCGGAGGTCACGCGCACAATGAACACCACACGAGAAACATCGGTGGCAAAGTGCAGCTCACGGGCCTTGGCGTAGATATCGCCGGGCAGGATGTTGTCCAGCACCACGTTCTTGATGAAGTTGGACTTGTCGAACTTTTCGTCATGATACTGCTTGATGCTCTGCAGGCTGATGGACAGCACGGCGGCAAACTGGCCGGCCGTCTCGTCGGCACCTTCCACGAACACCGCGTAATCGTTGTGCTTTGCGCTGGAGAACTGCTGGTAGGTGTAACCATCGCGCACAAAGCGGTCCCCTGCGGTCAGGCGCTCCGCCACAAAGCCGTCGCGCACTTCCCCGATCAGGTTCAGTTCCGAGCAGGAAATGACAGCGCCGGTCTCATCCACCACGCCGACCACCCGGTTGATCGCATCTTTCATCTGGTAGATCACGCTTTGAAATACTCTATTGGCCATACTGGTTACCCCTTTTCCTCGTTTGTGCAAACCGCAGCGGCAGCGACTGTGATTTTTACCAATTTCGCTGCATTACAATCTATATTTTACACAAAAGAATTTACTTTTGCAACATATTTCAACAAAAAAGATAATTCTTTCTTGTTGAAATTATCTTTCGGGGCGTTTGCAGGCCAAAAAAGTGCTTTTTTGCGTGGTTCTTGGCACTATTTTAGCTTTAAAATGTGATGTTTTTTTGAAATCCGGGTGAAAAGCGGCCCTCATCCTCTGGTAATTTCTGCCACCTCATCGTCCGAAAGTTCCCGCCACTGGCCCGGCGCAAGGTTCTCGTCCAGTGCAAGCCCGCCGATGGCGTCCCGGTGCAGGCCGTTCACCCCGGCCCCGTACACGCCGAACATCCGTTTGATCTGGTGGTACACCCCCTGCTTCAGCACCACCCGCACGGTCAGGCCGTCCGGAGAAAGGGCGGTCACCTCGGCCGGGGACAGGGCCGTGCCGTCGGCCAGCGTGACCCCCGCGGCAAAGCCGGTGCGCATCTCCTCGGTGAGGGGGGTGTCCAGCGTGACGGTATAGGTCTTGGAGACATGGCGCTTCGGGGCAAGGATATCATGGGCAAATCCGCCGTCATCGGTCAGCAGCACAAAGCCGGTGCTGGTCTTGTCCAGACGGCCCGCCGGGAACAGCTCTCGCCGGGGGTAGGCATCCCCCACCAGGTCCACCACCGTGGTGTCCCGCTTATCGGTGGATGCGCTCACCACGCCTTCCGGCTTATTGAGCATAAGATAGACGAACTGCCGGTAGTTCAGGGCCTTGCCGTCCACGGCCACGGTGTCGGTTTCTTTGAGCTGGGTGTCCCCTTTTTTGCAGACGGCACCGTTCACCTGCACCCGGCCCTTGGCCAGCAGAGCCTTTGCCTCGCTGCGGGTGCACTGGGCCGTCTCGGCCAGATATTTATCCAATCGCATCTGCGGTACTCCTTTTTATGTTCTGCTACCAGTGTAGCATGGCAGACAAAATCGTGCAAGGCGCAAACGCAAAAAGGAGAAGCCCGTGGGCTTCTCCTTTTTGCAATTTATACTGTCATCAGACGCTCAGGGATGCGTGCTGCTCCACGGCATCGGGGTTGGCGTCAAAGATGGGCTGCAGCACGTTGGCCACAAACTCCTCCACCTGCTGGGGTGCACGGCCCACAAAGTTCTCCGGCACCAGGCCCGCCACGATCTCCTCCTTGGTCAGGCCAAAGGCGGGGTCGGCAGCAATGCGGTCCACCATGTCGTTGGGCAGGCCTTCTTCCTTGACCTGCTTGCCGGCGGCAATGGCGTGCTGGCGCAGACGCTCGTGCAGCTCCTGACGGTTGCCGCCCTTTTCCACGGCCTGCATCATGATGTTCTCGCTGGCCATGAAGGGCAGCTCAGCCATCAGGCGGCTGCGCACCACCTTGGGGTACACCACGATGCCGTCGGTGACGTTGAGCATGATGTTCAGGATGGCGTCGGTGGCCAGGAAGCCCTCGGCCATGGCCACGCGCTTGTTGGCGCTGTCGTCCAGGGTGCGCTCGAACCACTGGGTGCCGGTGGTGAAGCTGGGGTTCAGCACGTCCACCATCAGGTAACGGCTCAGGGCGCAGATACGCTCGCAGCGCATGGGGTTGCGCTTGTAGGGCATGGCGGAAGAGCCGATCTGGTTCTTCTCGAACGGCTCTTCCATCTCCTTGAAGTTGGCCAGCAGGCGCAGGTCGGTGGCAAACTTCATGCAGCTCTGGCCGATGCCGGCCAGTGCGTTGAGCACAAAGGCATCCACCTTGCGGCTGTAGGTCTGGCCGGACACCGGGATGACGGCCTTGGGGTCAAAGCCCATCTCCTCAGCAATGGAAGCGTCCACCGCGCGGATCTTGTCGGCATCGCCCTTGAACAGCTCCATGAAGGATGCCTGGGTGCCGGTGGTACCCTTGACGCCGCGCAGCTGCAGAGTAGCCAGACGGTGGTCGATCTCCTGCAGGTCCATCACCAGCTCGTTGGCCCACAGGGTGGCACGCTTGCCCACGGTGGTGGGCTGGGCAGGCTGGCAGTGGGTGTAGGCCATGCAGGGCATGTCCTTGTATTCCTCGGCAAAGCGGGCCAGCTTTGCCAGCACGCCGATGAGCTTTTTGCGCACCAGCTCCAGGCCCTGCCGCATGACGATGATGTCGGTGTTGTCGCCCACATAGCAGCTGGTGGCACCCAGATGGATGATGCCGGCTGCCTTGGGGCACTGCTGGCCGTAGGCATAAACGTGGCTCATCACGTCGTGGCGCACCAGCTTTTCGCGCTCAATGGCCACTTCGTAATTGATGTCGTCCACATGGGCTTCCAGCTCGGCCACCATGTCGGGGGTGATGTTGGTCAGGCCCTGGTTCATCTCGGCCCGTGCCAGTGCCACCCACAGGCGGCGCCAGGTGCGGAACTTGTTGTCATCGGAGAAGATGTACTGCATCTCGTCCGAGGCATACCGGGTGGAAAATGGGCTGATATAACGGTCATGCTGAGACATTGGTTGTTTCCTCCTGATGGGTTTTTATGATTGTACCATCAAACCTTGAAATAGTCCACGCCGCCCTCAAAGATCGGCTGGTACTTGTCGCCGGTGACGTTCTTGTACAGATACTCGCCGCTGCGCTCCGAGTGGCCCATCTTGCCGAACACACGGCCGTCCGGGCTGGTGATGCCCTCGATGGCCAGCACCGAACCGTTGGGATTGCAGCGCTGATCCATGGTGGGCGTGCCGGTCAGGTCCACATACTGAGTGGCCACCTGACCGTTCTTGATCAGGGTGTCCAGCACCTCCTGCGGAGCCACGAAACGGCCTTCGCCGTGGCTGATGGCCACAGTGTGCTCGTCGCCCACGGCGCACTTACTCAGCCAGGGGCTGCCGGTGGAGGCGATGCGGGTACGCACCAGCATGCTCTGGTGGCGGCCGATGGTATTGAAGGTCAAGGTGGGGTCATAAGCCGTGATGGGGCGGATATCGCCGTAAGGCACCAGACCCAGCTTGATCAGGGCCTGGAAGCCGTTGCAGATGCCCAGCATCAGGCCGTCGCGCTGCTGCAGCAGACGGCGCACTGCCTCGGTGACCGCCGGGCTGCGGAAGAAGGAGGCGATGAACTTGGCGCTGCCGTCCGGCTCGTCGCCGCCGGAGAAGCCGCCGGGCAGCATCACGATCTGGCTGTTGTCGATGGCCTTGACCAGTGCTTCGCAGCTGGCCGTGACGTCGGCGGGGGTCAGGTTGCGGATGACCAGGATCTCCGGGTCGGCACCGGCACGGGCAAAGGCCTTTGCGGTGTCATACTCACAGTTGGTGCCGGGGAACACCGGGATGATGACCTTGGGCTTTGCCACACCGATCTTGGGTGCGGCGGGGGCGGTCAGGCTGCCGGTGATGGGCTCCACGGTGGGGCCTGCCTTGCGGTAGGGGTACACCGGCTCCAGCTTGGCCTCCCAGATCTCCTGCAGTTGTGCCATGTCCAGCGTTTCGCCGCAGGCCTCGAAGGTGTATTCCTTGGTGGTCTCGCCCAGGATCTCACCGGCAGGTGCGTCGGACACCATTTCCAGCACGATGGAGCCGTACATGGGCTCGAACATCTGGTGGGTGGTCAGGTCTGCCCGCATCTTGAAACCGATGTGGTTGCCCAGACCCATCTTGAACAGGGCCTCGGCAATGCCGCCGTAGCCCACGGAGCAGGCCGATGCCACCATGCCCTCCTCGATCATGTCCTCCACGACCTTGTAGTTGGCCTTCAGGGAGAAGAAGTTGGGGCAGCCGGTCTCTGGGTCGGTGATGGGACGGATGAGCACCACGGTGCTCTCGGGCTTCTTGAACTCGGTGGAGACCACCTTGTTTGCCTTGCCGATGGCAGTGGCGAAGGACACCAGCGTGGGAGGCACATCCAGCTTCTCAAAGGAGCCGGACATGCTGTCCTTGCCGCCGATGGAGGCGATGCCCAGGCCCATCTGGGCATCCAGTGCGCCCAGCAGGGCGGCCAGCGGCTTGCCCCAGCGCTCCGGGGCGGTGCCCAGGCGCTCGAAGTATTCCTGGAAGGTGAGGTAAGCGTCCTCATAGCGGAAGCCGGTGGCCACCAGCTTGGTCACGCTTTCCACCACGGCCAGACGGGCGCCCTTGTACTGGTCGGCGCTCATCAGGTAGGGGTTGAAGCCCCAGGCCATGCCGGAGCAGGTGCTGGTCTCGCCGTCCACCGGCAGCTTTGCCACCATGGCGTTTTGGGGGGTGAGCTGGTAGGCACCGCCGAAGGGCATGAGCACGGTAGCGGCACCGATGGTGGAGTCGAACCGCTCGGAAAGGCCCTTCTTGCTGCAGACGTTCAGGTCGCCCACCATGGACTTCATCTTCTGGCTGAAGGTCAGGCCGGCCCACTGGGGCTGCCAGACGGTGCCCTTTTCCACATGGACGTTCTGGTGCTTCTCGGCACCGTTGGAGTTCAAAAACTCGCGGCTGATGTTCACGATGGACACACCGTTCCACACCATGTTCAGGCGCTTTTCCTCGGTGACCTTGGCCACGGGGGTAGCCTCGAGGTTCTCTTCATTGGCGATAGCGATGAATTTGTCCACGTCCTCCGGGGCAAGCGCCACAGCCATGCGCTCCTGGCTCTCGCTGATGGCCAGCTCCGTGCCGTCCAGACCATCGTACTTCTTGGTGACCTTGTTCAGGTCGATGTACAGGCCGTCGGCCAGCTCGCCGATGGCCACCGACACGCCGCCTGCGCCAAAGTCGTTGCAGCGCTTGATCATCTTGCAGGCGTCCTCACGGCGGAACAGACGCTGCAGTTTGCGCTCGATGGGGGCATTGCCCTTCTGCACCTCGGCACCGCAGTGCTCCAGGCTGTCCAGCTTGTGGGCCTTGGAGGAACCGGTGGCACCGCCCACGCCGTCGCGGCCGGTGCGGCCGCCCAGCAGCACGATCACATCCCCGGGAGCCGGGCACTCGCGGCGCACATGGGAAGCCGGGGTGGCACCCACCACCGCACCGATCTCCATGCGCTTTGCCACATAGCCGGGGTGGTAGATCTCATCCACCTGACCGGTAGCCAGACCGATCTGGTTGCCGTAGGAGGAATAACCGGCGGCGGCAGTGGTCACCAGCTTGCGCTGGGGCAGCTTGCCGGGCAAAGTCTCGCTCACGGGCACCAGCGGGTCACCGGCACCGGTCACACGCATGGCCTGATAGACGTAGCTGCGGCCGGACAGCGGGTCACGGATGGCACCGCCGATGCAGGTAGCAGCGCCGCCGAAGGGCTCGATCTCGGTGGGGTGGTTGTGGGTCTCGTTCTTGAACAGGAACAGCCAGTCCTCGTCCTTGCCGTTCACGTCGCACTTGATCTTCACAGTACAGGCGTTGATCTCGTCGGACTCGTCGAGGTTCTTCAGGATGCCCTGCTTCTTCAGCTCCTTGGCACCGATGGTAGCCAGATCCATCATGCAGCGGGGCTTGCCCTCGCGGCCCAGATCCTTGCGCATGGCCATGTAGCGGTCAAAGGCAGCCTGCACCACTTCGTCGTCGATCTGCACATCGTCCAGGATGGTACCGAAGGTGGTGTGGCGGCAGTGATCGGACCAGTAGGTGTCGATCATCTTGATCTCGGTGATGGTGGGGTCGCGGTGCTCAGAGCGGAAGTACTCCTGGCAGAACTTGATATCGCCCAGATCCATGGCCAGGCCCTTTTCGTCGATGAACTTCTTCAGGCCCTCTTCGTCCAGCTCGTTGAAGCCCTCCAGCGTGGCCACAGCGGTGGGCATGGGATACTCCATCTTCAGAGTAGCTTTGGTCTCCAGCGAAGCCTCGCGGGCCTCCACCGGGTTGATGACGTACTTCTTGATCTCTGCCACCTGCTCCTCGGTCAGGGAACCCTCCAGCAGGTAGACACGGGCAGAGCGGACCAGCGGGCGCTCACCCTGGCTGATGAGCTGGATGCACTCGGCGGCAGAATCGGCGCGCTGGTCGAACTGGCCGGGCAGGTACTCCACAGCAAAGGAAATGCCCTCGAATTCAGGCAGCTCCGCATAGGTGTTATCCACCGGCGGCTCACTGAACACGGTGGTAGCGCACTGGTTGAACAGTGCCTCGTCGATGCCCTCCACGTCATAGCGGTTCAGCAGGCGCAGGCCGCTCAGGGACTGGATGCCCAGCAGGCTCACCAGCTCATTTTTCAGGCCCTGGGCTTCCACATCAAAGCCGGGCTTCTTTTCCACATAAATACGATAGACCATGGGTGAATCCCCCTCTTTTTTATTGTTCAGCAATTGCTTTCAGCGCTCTCATGCCAATATCCGTGCGCTTGTGCAGCTTTTCAAAGCTGATCTTCTCAGCGGCGGCGTATGCCTGCGTGATGGCGGCGGTCAGGCGGGGCGCAGTTGCAGTCACGCCCAGCACGCGGCCGCCGTTGGTGACCAGCGTGCCGTCCTCACGCAGTGCCGTGCCGGAGTGGTAGACTGTGATGTTGCTTTCCCCTTCCAGCTGGCCGTTGGTCAGGCCGGAAATGGGCTTTCCCTTTTCATAGGACACCGGGTAGCCGCCGGAAGCCAGAATAACGCAGCAGGCCGCGCCCTCGGAGAATTTGACCTCGGTATCGGCCAGCGTGCCCTCGGTGCAGGCAGCCATGATCTTCAGCAGGTCACTCTCCAGCAGGGGCAGCACCACCTGGGTCTCGGGATCGCCGAAGCGGCAGTTGTACTCGATGACCTTGGGGCCGTCCGGGGTGAGCATCAGGCCGAAGTACAGGCAGCCCTTGAAGGGGCAGCCCTCGGCGTTCATGGCCTGAATGGTGGGCAGGAAGATCTTTTCCATGCACTCGGCAGCAATGGCCGGGGTGTAGTAGGGGTTGGGGGCCACGGTGCCCATGCCGCCGGTGTTCAGGCCGGTGTCGTGGTCGTTGGCACGCTTGTGGTCCATGCTGGACACCATGGGCTTGACCACCTTGCCGTCCGTAAAGCTCAGCACACTGACCTCGGGGCCGGTGAGGAATTCCTCCACCACCACATGGTTGCCGGATGCGCCGAATTTCTTATCCAGCATGATCTCCTTCACGCCGTCCGCAGCCTGCTGCTCGTTTTCGCAGATCAGCACGCCCTTGCCCAGTGCCAGACCGTCGGCCTTGATGACCACCGGGTACTTGCCCTCGGCCTTGATGTACTCCATGACCTTGGCGGGGTCGTCAAAGGTCTCGTACTTTGCGGTGGGGATGCCGTATTTCTTCATCAGGTCCTTGGAGAACACCTTGGAGGCCTCGATGCGGGCAGCGGCCTTGTCCGGGCCGAAAGCCGGGATGCCGGCCTTTGCCAGCTCGTCCACCATGCCCAGGGCCAGCGGGTCATCCTGGGCCACCACGACGTAGTCAAACTTTTCCTCAACGGCAAAGCCCACCATGGTCTCCACATCGGTGGCCTTGATGTTCTTGCACTTGGCGTCGTAGCGGATGCCGCCGTTGCCGGGGGCACACCAGATCTCGCCGCAGTCGGGGCTCTTTTTCAGTGCCTTGATGATGGCATGTTCGCGGCCGCCGCCGCCAACCACCAGAATTTTTTTGCTCATTTTTACACCTTCTCTTAGTGATGGAACAGCCGCAGGCCGCAGAAGGCCATGGCGATGCCGTACTTGTTGCAGGTATCAATGACCTGCTGGTCACGGATGGAACCGCCGGGCTGCACGATGGCGGTCACGCCGGAGCGACGGGCACGCTCGATGTTGTCGCCGAAGGGGAAGAAAGCGTCGGAGCCCAGGCACACGCCGGTGACCTTGCTCAGGTATTCCTTCTTTTCCTCGGCGGTCAGCGGGGCGGGCTGCTCGGTGAAGGTCTCGGCCCAGACATCGTCGCCGATGACATCCTCCGGGGTGTCGCCGATGTACACGTCAATAGCGTTGTCCCGGTTGGGCTTGGCGATATCGTCACGGAAGGGCAGGTTCAGTACCTTGTCCATGTGGCGCAGCTGCCAGTTGTCAGCCTTCTGGCCTGCCAGACGGGTGCAGTGGATGCGGCTCTGCTGGCCGGCACCCACACCGATGGTCTGGCCGCCGGCGGTGTAGCACACGCTGTTGGACTGGGTGTACTTGAGGGTGATGAGGGCAATGACCAGATCGCGTTTCTGCTCCTCGGTCACGTCCTTGTTCTCGGTGACCCAGTTGCTCAGCATGGTGTCGGCGTTGATGACCAGCTCGTTGCGGCCCTGCTCAAAGGTGATGCCGTACACCTGCTTGTGCTCGATGGGCGCGGGCTGGTAGGCGGGGTCGATGGCCACCACGTTGTAGTTGCCCTTCTTCTTGCCGGACAGGATCGCCAGTGCTTCCGGCTCGTAGCCCGGTGCGATGATGCCGTCGGACACCTCGTGCTGGATCAGCTTTGCGGTGGGCACGTCGCACACATCCGACAAGGCGATCCAGTCGCCGAAGGAGGACATGCGGTCGGCACCGCGGGCGCGGGCGTAGGCGCAGGCCAGCGGGGACAGCTCTGCATCCGGGGCGATGTGGTACATCTTGCGCTCCACCTCGGTGAGGGGCAGGCCCAGGGCGGCACCCGCCGGGGACACATGCTTGAAGGAAGCCGCTGCGGGCAGGCCGCAGGCAGTTTTCAACTCCTTGACCAGCTGGATGGAGTTGAGGGCATCCAGAAAATTGATGTAGCCGGGCTTGCCGTTCAGAACAGTAACGGGCAGGTCAGAGCCATCTTCCATATAAATGCGGCTGGGCTTCTGGTTGGGGTTGCAGCCGTACTTCAGTGCGAGTTCATTCATTGGTGCATCCTCCTTGGTTCCTCTATGGTGTACTCTTATTCTTCTTCCGCGTCAAGCTTTTTGAGCAGTTCCAGCTCTTCGGGCAGCAGCTCCGGCTCTTCGGGGTCGTCCAGATCGCTGCACACGGCATCGTACTTGTTAAAGATCATGTCGCCGGTCTCGCCGGAGTCCAGATCAATGACCCGGGCAAACAGGCTCACCTTGTTGTCCGGGTTCAGGCTGCTCCACAGACCCTGTGCAAAATCGCCGATGGTGCGGGGGCAGGCAAAGCGCAGCGGCTCACCCTCAAAGCTGGGGATGGGATTTCCGTTGTGCTTGTAGGTGCTGATGAAATGGCCCTCGCCTGCAACGGGCTGCGGGTAATCAAAGAAATAGCGCTGCACGCTGTCGCCATTGCCGTCCGCAGACTTGAGAATGCTCATCTGATAGCTGCCGTCGGCGTACACCACAGCGGAGATGCGGGGGGTGTAGTTGGGGCCGTCCGGCTCAAAGGTGCGGGTGCGCAGGGCATCGGCAAAGCTCTTGCCCTGACTCATCAGGTCAAAAATGGTATCGGTCTGGTCGCCGTTGGTCACGATATGGGTCTTGCCCAGGGTCAGCACGGGGTTATAGATGATAAGGCTGGGGTCCTCCAGCTTGTCGGGGTCTGCAGCCATGGTGCAGATGCCGCCGCGCTCGGGCACGGGGTCGAACACGCGGTTGCGGCTGTTCTCACTGCGGCCCATGATAAAGTAGCCGATGAACATCTGACGGCCATCGGGGGCCATTGCCACCGCAATGCCGCGGCCGGGGTACTCGTTGGAGGCCAGATAATCGTTCAGGTTGATCTTTTCCATGTCAAATTCTCCTATTACGGAACTCCCCCAGTCGCCTGCGGCGACAGCCCCCTCGGAGAGGGAGGTGGCACGCCGTCAGGCGTGACGGAAGGAGTTTTCACTCAATTTCTCCGCTGCACACCATAGCCACGGCCTTAGGCAGCAGCTTCCACTCGGCCTGCTCCATCACACGCTTCTGCAGCACCTCAGGGGTGTCGCCGGGCAGGATGTCCACGGCCTTCTGCAGCAGGATGGGCCCGCCGTCGCATTCTTCGTTCACAAAATGGACGGTGGCACCGGTCACCTTGCAGCCACGGGCAAGGGCCGCTTCATGGGGGCGCAGGCCGTACATGCCCGGCCCGCAGAAGGACGGGATGAGCGCCGGGTGCACGTTGAGGATGCGGCGCGGATAGGCCGCGATGACGCTGGGCCCCAGCACCGACAGAAAGCCTGCCAGCACCACAAGGTCGATGTTGTGTGCTTTCAGCGTGCCCAGCAGGGCCGCGTCAAAATCTTCGCTGTTGTCGTAGTCCCTGCGGCGCACCACGCAGCTCTCCACACCGGCCTTTGCGGCACGTTCCAGCGCATAGACGCCGGGCTTGGAGGCCACCACCAGCGTAATTTTACCGTTGGGGTTCTCGCCGCGGGCCTCACTGTCCAGCAGGGCCTGCAGGTTGGTGCCGCCGCCGGAAACTAACACTGCAATGTTCAGCACAGCTCCACACCCTCGCCTTCTGCGATGACGCCCAGACGGTAAGCCTCCGGCTCACCGTTGGCATGCAGGATCTCCAGCGCCTTGTCGGCCTGCTCGGCAGGCACGGTGAGCACCATGCCCACGCCCATGTTGAAGGTGTTGAACATATCGTGCTCGGAGATGCCGCCCTCCTTCTGCATCAGGTGGAACAGTGCCGGGGTGCGGACGTCCGCCTTGTGGATGCGGGCGCAGCAGCCCTTCTTCAGGCTGCGGGGAATGTTCTCGTAGAAGCCGCCGCCGGTGATGTGGGAAATGCCCTTGACATCCACTTCCTCCAGCACCTTGAGCACCGGCTTAACGTAAATTTTAGTGGGAGCCAGCAGGGCCTCGCCCAGGCTCTTGCCGCCCAGCTCGGCGGGCGTGGTGTGCAGCACGTCGGGGTTGCCGTCGATGTCAAAGATCTTGCGCACCAGCGAGAAGCCGTTGGAGTGCACACCGGTGGAAGGCAGAGCGATGATCACATCGCCGGGCTTCATGGTGTCATTGCTCAGGATCTTTTCCTTGTCCACGACGCCCACGGTAAAACCGGCCAGATCGTACTCGTTCTCCGGCATCATGCCCGGGTGCTCGGCCGTCTCGCCGCCCACCAGAGAGCAGTCGGCCTGCACGCAGCCCTCGGCCACGCCCTTGACGATCTCGGCGATCTTTTCCGGGATGTTGCGGCCGCAGGCGATGTAGTCCAGGAACACCAGCGGCTTTGCACCGGCGCAGATGACATCGTTGACGCACATGGCCACACAGTCGATGCCGATGGTGTCGTGCTTGTCCATGATCATGGCGATCTTCAGCTTGGTGCCCACGCCGTCGGTGCCGGAGATCAGCACCGGGTGCTTGTAGCCGGTGCAGTCCAGTTCAAACAGGCCGCCAAAGCCGCCCAGCCCGCCGATGCAGTGCTCGTTCATGGTGCGGGCCACATACTGCTTCATCAGTTCGACCGAACGGTAACCGGCGGTGATGTCCACGCCTGCTGCGGCGTAGCTTTCCGAATAGCTCTTTTCCATGGTGTTACTCTCCTAACTTTTTCTCGTCCTTGGGGCGGTCGTTCAGGTGGCGTTCGTGGATATCGGTGGAAAGCACCTCGTCCGGCTTCACGGCATATTCGCCGGTGAAGCAGGCAGTGCAGAACCCACAGTTTGCGTTTTTGGCCAGCTGCACCACATGTTCGGTGGACAGGTAGCCCAGGGTGTCGGCCCCGATGATCTCATTGATCTGGTCCACCGTGCGTCCGGTGGCCACCAGCAGTTTCTGGTCGGGGATGTCGGTGCCGAAGTAGCAGGGATATTTGAACGGCGGTGCCGACACCATGAAGTGTACCTCGGTGGCACCGGCGTCCCGCAGCAGCTTGATGATGCGGGCAGAGGTGGTACCGCGCACGATGGAGTCGTCCACCAGCACCACGCGCTTGCCCTTGACCGTGCTGGAGATCGCGTTCAGCTTGATGCGCACGCTGTTCTCACGCTGCTTCTGGCTGCCCTGAATGAAGGTGCGGCCGATGTACTTATTCTTAATGAAGCCGATGCCGTAGGGGATGCCGCTCTCCTGGGAGTAGCCCAGGGCGGCGTCCAGGCCGGAGTCCGGCACGCCGATGACCACATCGGCATCCACCGGGTGTTCCTGTGCCAGGAACCGGCCGGCCTGTTTGCGGGCCTCGTGCACCGAGCTGCCCTCGATGACGCTGTCCGGGCGGGCAAAGTAGATGAACTCGAACACGCACATCTGGGTGTCCGGGCGGCCCACATGGTCGGTGATGCTGCGCAGCTCACCGGTCTTGGCGTCGGCCACCACGATCTCGCCGGGTTCCACGTCCCGCAGCAGGGTGGCACCCACAGCGTCCAGGGCACAGCTCTCGCTGGCAAAGACGTAGCCGCCGCCGGGCAGCGTGCCGATGCACAGGGGCCGGTAGCCGCGGGGGTCGCGCACCGCGATGAGCTTGGTGGCGGACATGATCACCAGACTGTACGCGCCTTCCAGCACGTCCATGGTCTTGCTGATGGCCGTCTCGATGCTGCCCATGCGCAGGCGGTTGCGGGTGATGAGGTAGCAGATGACCTCGGTATCCGAGGAGCCATGGAAGATGGCTCCCTCGTTTTCCAGCTGACGCCGCAGCTCAATGGCATTGGTCAGGTTGCCGTTGTGGCACAGGGCCATGGTGCCGCGGCCGTGCCGCACGATCATGGGCTGAGCATTGGCCCGGATGCGGCTGCCGGAGGTGGCGTAGCGCACATGGCCGGTGGCCATATGGGCGTTGGGGTTGGCCAGGCTGCCCAGCACCGCCGGGGTGAACACCTCGTTCACAAGACCCAGATCCCTGTGGCCCTGGATGACGCCGTCGTCGTTCACGGCGATGCCGCAACTCTCCTGCCCGCGGTGCTGCAGGGCATACAGCGCCGAGTAGGCGGCAGCGGCCACATCCTCGGTGCCGGCCCGGTCGTAGAGGCCAAAAACGCCGCATTCTTCGTGCAGCGGATATGCAAAATCAGACATTGGTTCTCCTTTACAGTTCGGCGATCTCCGCCTGCAGTTTTTCCTCCTTGGCCGCGATCTGTGCCGCCATGGCGGTGCGCTCGGCTTCCAGCTTTGCTGCCAGAGCCTCATCGCCCAGTGCCAAGATCTCAGCGGCCAGCCAGGCGGCGTTCTTGGCACCGTTCAGGGCCACGGTGGCCACCGGGATGCCGCTGGGCATCTGCACGGTGGCCAGCAGGGCATCCAGACCGTCCATGGCACCGCCCTTCATGGGGATGCCGATCACCGGCAGCGTAGTGTTGGCGGCAAAGGCTCCGGCCAGATGGGCTGCCATGCCGGCCGCGCACAGGATGACGCCAAAACCGTTGGCCTTTGCGCTCTTGGCAAACGCAGCCGCCTCGGCGGGCGTGCGGTGTGCCGACAGGATGTGTGCTTCAAAGGGGATATCCAGCGCTTTGAGCTGGGCACAGGCCCCCTTGACCACCGGCCAATCGCTGTCGGAACCCATGATCACAGCAACTTTACGAACCATAATCCAAACCCTCTCTTTCCACTTCTGACAAACAAAAAAGGCAGTGGTACACCTGCACCACAGCCTTTATTTTTGCGTATTCTGTTCCCATGCCTTGCACGAAGCTGCACGATGCCCCTGACATGCACGAATATTGTTTCGTTCCATGCGACCCGGCAGCGTCTTTTTCATGGATCTCTTCCTCCGCAGTTTCTGTGCTGACATTTCTGCAGGGTGCGGGGCCCGTTCTATGGGGTGACCGTCCCTGTGCTACATACAGTTTACGGCAAAATAATGGCTTTGCAAAGGGTGTTGCGGCAAATTCTCCCTTGTGTTTCCATGCGCCAAAAAACTTTCAAAAGTTTTGTGCAGTTTCGCCATCGTTTTTCTTTTTAAGTATGACTTATGGTTTGAGTATATTTTCCGTAAAATCTTCCAACCGTCTTTGTCCCAAAAGACGTACTTTTCCGCCCGGTTCAGAAGATGATCTTTGCGGTGGTGGCCCGGGCGGCGCGAATAAGGTCCGCCGGAGCACAGCACACCTGGGTGCCGATGCGCCCGCCGGAAACATACACTTTTTCCTGTGCGAGGACACTCTCGTCGAACACAGTCTTGTACTGCTTCTTCATGCCCACGGGGCTGCAGCCGCCGCGCACATAGCCGGTGACCTTGTTGATGTCGGCTACATGGATCATGGCCACGCTCTTTTCGCCCACGCTGCGGGCGGCGGCTTTCAGGTCCAGCTCGGCCGCCACCGGGATGACAAACACAAAGTAGTTTTTGCTGCTGCCCTGGGTCACCAGCGTCTTGTATACGCAGGCCGGGTCCTCGCCCATGCTGCCGGCCACATCCACACCGGCCACGGCCACGCCCTCTTCGTGGGCGTACTCGTGGGCCGTATAGGGCACCTTTTCACGTTCCAGAATGCGCATGGCATTGGTTTTTGCTTCTTTTCCCATTTTATCTCAACCTCTTATTTTTTGGGTCAAACCCTCTCCGTTTTGCTGTACAAGGCTGCGCGTCCTCGCCTTCTCCGTCATTACGGCGGAGAGGGTTCTCTTGCCATCATTTTACCACGTTCCCCTTTGAAATAACAGCCCCTCCGGGCAGAGTTTCCGGCAAGAAGCTGTAAAAATGCCCCTGCAAACTGCTTTTTTGTACAAATTTCAAAAAGTTCTTGACTTCAGTTTCCTGAAGTGTTATCATAGCACCATCACTTCAGGAAACTGAAGTCTGACGTTGCAAGCTGCGGCAAAGGAGCCGGTCTCCCCTGCCGTTTCGCACAGATAGGAAAAGGCAAAGGAGACAAAACCACTATGATCATCGTACTGAAACAGGATGCCCCCGACGTACAGGTGCGCGAGTTCTGCCACGAGCTGGAGGGCATGGGCCTGCAGATCAACGACTCCAAGGGCAGCGATACCCATATTCTGGGCCTCATCGGCGACACCAAGGCCATTGCCGAAAGCTGGGTGCTGGCCAACCCCGTGGTGGAGACCTGCCGCCGCGTGTCTGAACCTTATAAAAAGGCCAACCGCAAGTTCCACCCGGACGACAGCGTCATCGACGTGGACGGCGTGAAGATCGGCGGCGGCAGCTTTGCGGTCATCGCCGGCCCCTGCAGCATTGAAAGTGAAGAGCAGATCACCTACTGCGCCCAGCGCGTGAAGGCCGCCGGTGCTTCTCTGCTGCGCGGCGGTGCATTCAAGCCCCGCACCTCCCCCTACTCCTTCCAGGGCATGCGCAGCGAGGGTCTGGACCTGCTCAAGCTGGCCCGCCGCGCCACCGGTGCCCCCATCGTCACCGAGATCATGAACACCGAGCACCTGCCCCTGTTCGAGAACGTGGACCTGATCCAGGTGGGTGCCCGCAACATGCAGAACTTTGAGCTGCTCAAGGCCGTGGGCCGCCAGAACAAGCCGGTGCTGCTCAAGCGCGGCCTGGCCAATACGCTGGAAGAGTTCGTGATGAGCGCCGAGTACATCATGGCCGAGGGCAACGAGAACGTCATCCTCTGCGAGCGCGGCATCCGCACCTTTGAGACCAGCATGCGCAACACCCTTGATCTGGCCGGTGTGGTGATGCTGCACAAGATGACCCACCTGCCCGTAGTGGTGGACCCCAGCCATGCCTGCGGTCACGCCTGGATGGTGCCGGAGCTGGCCAAGGCTGCCGTTGCCGCCGGGGCCGACGGCCTGATGATCGAGGTGCACAACAACCCCGCCAAGGCCAAGTGCGACGGCGCCCAGAGCCTGACCCCCGACCAGTTCGATGAGCTGATGCAGTTCATCGGCAAAGAGGTCGAGTTCTTTGGCAAGAAGATGAACTGAACCTGCGCGTTCCAAAAGGCAGTGGCTGCGGTCGCTGCCTTTTTTGCGTGCCGGTTCCTCATTTTCTTTTCCGCAGTTTTGTGTTATACTATAATATATTTTGCAGTTTACTTCTGAAACGAGGTATTTTCAATGAAAGCACATATTGCACGCAACCAGAATGCCGGGGTGCCGCTGGCGCTGGGCTGGAACCTTTCCGCCGGCGACCGCGGCAAGCTGGACGGCATGGCCCCTGCCTTTGGCATGAAGGTCCTGTCCGTGTCCCCTGCCGACGCCGGCAAGACCGTGGCTCAGCTGCTGGGTGAAGTGGAGACCAAATCCGCCCGCACGCTGGTGCTGGAGCCGGGGGCTTACCCGTCCGCTCTGGTGCTGGCCAACTTCAAGGACAAGGACATGGACACCCTGCTGGACCTGATGAAGCAGGCGCAGGTAAACATCCCCCTCAAGGCCGTGGTGACCCCCGCCAACCGCAGCTGGGTGTTCGGCGACCTGCTGGCCCACCTGCAGGAGGAGCACACCGCCTTTACCGCAGCAAAGGAGAACCAGACCCGATGAAAACCACCCTGTTCAACCGCCTCACCGCCGGACTGCTGGCGGCGGTGCTCTGTCTGAGTGTGCTGGCCGGCTGTGCCGCCAAGCCCCAGAAGGAGCTGACCCGCTACAGCACCATCTTCTATGATATGTTCGACACCGTCACCCAGGTGATCGCCTACTGCGAGAGCGAGGAAGAGTTCACCCGACAGATGGAAGCCCTGCACGCCGACCTGATCTCTTACAACCAGCTGTACGACATCTACAACGACTACGACGGCGTGGTGAATGTGAAAACTATCAACGACAACGCCGGCAAAGCCCCCGTGCAGGTGGATGACCGCATCCTGTCCATGCTGGAGCTGGCTCAGAAGATGTACGACACCACAAACGGCAAGCTGAACGTGGCCATGGGCAGCGTGCTGAACATCTGGCACAACTACCGTGAGGCCGCCGAGAGCCACCAGAACGAGGCCGACAACACCCTGCCCACTCAGGAGGAGCTGGAAGCCGCAGCCCAGCACTGCGACATCAACAATGTGGTGATCGACGAGCAGGCCAAAACCGTGTACCTGGCCGACCCGGAGATGTCGCTGGATGTGGGCAGCGTGGGCAAGGGCTACGCCGTGGAGATGGTGTGCCAGGCCGCGCAGGCCCGGGGCCTTACCAGCGCACTGGTAAGCGTGGGCGGCAACCTGCGTGCCATTGGCAAGAAGCCCGACGGCAGCCAGTGGACCGGCGGCGTGGAAAACCCGTGGAACGCTTCGGAGGTGTACACCACCGACTCCCTGTTCGGGGCCGCCATCAACATGAGCGACATGGCACTGGTGACCAGCGGCGACTACCAGCGCTACTTTGTGGTGGACGGCAAGCGCTATCACCACCTGATCGACCCGGACACCCTGTGGCCGGCTGCCTATTTCAACAGCGTGACTGTGCTGTGCCCGGACTCCGGCATGGCCGACTGCCTGACCACCGGCCTGTTCTGCATGCCGCTGGAAGAGGGCCAGAAGCTGGTGGAGTCGCTGGACGGCGTGGAGGCCATGTGGTGCACCCCGGACCAGCAGGCGGTCGCCTCCAGCGGCTGGGAGAGCCACACCCGCCAGTAATTTGCCCCAAAACCAAAAGCCCCGTGTGTTCACGATGCGGAACACACGGGGCTTTGTTTTTGCTGTGAGTTTGTCGGCTCAGAGGCCGGTCGGCGGGACGTAATAGCTGGGCAGGCCGCCTTTCTGACTGGCTGCTGCCTGCTGGCGCAGTGCCGAGCGGGTGACCTCGGCCCAGGAATACTGGGTCATATATTCACCGCGGTAGCTGCTGATGGTGGAGCGGTCTCCCCGCAGGAAGTTGTAATAATCGCACTCCACCTTACTGGTGTCGATGGCCAGCGTACTGCGCCCGCGCACCAGCAGCCCACGCACGCCGGCGTCCTCCAGCGTGTGGCTCAGGTCAAAGATCAGATTGCGCAGATGGCTGTGCAGGGACGCCGTGTCGGGCTTGTCCTCCCAAAGCACGGCCAGCATCTCGCCGTTGGTGCAGGTGGCACCGTTGCGGTCCACCAGATAGGCCAGCAGCTCCTTGCTCTTGCTGCGCTTGAACGAGAGCGGACGCCCGCCCACGAACACCTCAAAATTACCGAAGCACTGCACTTTGACGCCTGCAGGCGCATCCTCGGCCGGATACCGCAGATTATCCAGCACATTGCGCACATCAGCCTCGTTGGCCGGTTTGAGCAGGAAGCCGCTGACAAAGATCTGCAGCGCTTCCAGCGCATACTCCGGATGCTCGGTCACCACGATCAGATTGCAGCGCGGCTGGATCTTCTGGATCATACGGGCAAGGGCAAGGCCGTTCATGCCCGGCATCTCCAGATTCAAAAAGGCAACGTCCATTGGGCCCTGACGTAGCCAGTTCAACGCATCGTCTGTCGTCATCGCACTGATATAATCGCAATCCGGAGCCACTCTGCATAAGATACGGATCAGAGAATTGATCGCAAGCTGTCCGTCGTCTACGACCAGAATTTTCATCCATATCACCTCCTGACGTATGTAAGCAAATTCCCCTTTTCCTTATAATTTTATCACGCAGACGTTCTTTAAGCAAGTTCTTTCGGGCAAAAAAAACCAAAAAGCCATTCCCGTCGGAAACTCTCGTCGTGCTTTTGGCATTTTGACGAGAAATCCGACCCGAGAATGGCAATTCTGACTGTTTTATGGAGTTAGCAGCAAGGCATTGTTTCTGCCAGTCAGCGCATCCGCATCCGGCTGTCCCAGTATGCCGCACAGCCGCTCATAGGCCGCCTGCATCCGGGTGGTCCGGGTAGTGCAGTTATGTGCGTCCGAGGAGATCGCGTCCACAAGGCCGTCCTTCAGCCAGCGGTCCAGCTTCCGGCGCTGAAAGAATCCGCCCTCCAGCACCGTGGCCGCATTGACCTGACAGCGGATGCCGTACTGTTCCTTCAGGCGGGGCAGCGCACCGCTGCGGGCAAGGCGGGGGTAGCGCTCAATGTGCGCCAGCAGCACCCGGTAGCCGCTGCCGGTGATCTGCCGCAGGGCCGTTTCCACTTCCGCCGCCGCCACATCGGGCACGAACTCCAGCAGCACCCAGTCGGTACCGCCCAGCGTGACCAGGCTGTGCTCGGCCGCCGCATAGGCCGCAGCCGGGGTATACAGCAGCTCCGAGCCGCTTTCCAGCATCAGGTCGTAGCCCTTTTCGGCGCAGTAAGCCCGTGCAAAATCAAGATGCCGCTGATACACGTCCCGCGGAAAGGGTTCCATGCCCGGCGTGCTGTGAGAGGTGGCAAACAGATGGGTGACCCCATCCGCCGCCGCCGCATCCAGCATGGCAAACATCTCTTCCCGCGTGCGGGCACCGTCGTCCACACCATAGACGAAATGCGCGTGATAATCCGTAAAGCCGCTCATTTCTTTTCAGCCGTGTGCTTGTGCTTATAGTACCGGTTGTAGTAGCCATATTTGCCGTAGGTACGGTAGTAATACTTGCGGCTCAGGTAGCTGTCGTAATCCACCTGGTTCAGCACAGTGCCCAGGATGGGGCAGCCGCTCTGCTCTATCTGCTGCTTCACGTCCAGCAGCTCCTGGCGGCGCACATCGTTGTACTGCACAGCGATCAGGGTGCCGTCGCAGGATTTTGCGATCTCGGCAGCATCAATGACCACGCCCACAGGGGCGGCGTCCACCAGCACATAATCCACCATCTGAGCCAGGGCGTCCAGCAGATCCTTGAAGTGATGGTTGCTCAGCAGAGCCAGGGGGTTGGGCACATCCCGGCCCACCGGAACCATCAGGGCACCGGGGATGTCGGTCTGGTAGATGACCTCCTCCATGCCCACCATGCCGGCCAAAAAGTGGGAAAGACCCTTGTCGTCGTTGCGGCCATTCTCAAACTGCAGGCCGTACTGGGCGTTTACCATGCTGCGGCGCAGGTCGGCGTCCACCAGGGCCACCTTCATGCCACGCTGGGCCAGGGTCCGCATCAGGTTCATTGCCAGATAGCTCTTGCCCTCCGAAGCGTGGCAGCTGGTGATCATGATCTTTTTGACCGTTTCACCTGCAAAGGACAGGTTGGTGCTCAGGGTGTTGAAGGCCTCGCTGCCTGCATAGTCCAGTTCCGGAAATTTTGTGATCTTCAGCTGTTTCATGCCTTCCTCCCGGTACCGCCCACACGGCGGCGAATATCTTTGCTCAGGCGCTTCATGCGGCGCTGGAAGTTGCTGCCCTTTTTGGGCTCGGTGTCACCCACCAGGGGCACAGAGGCCAGCACCACCATGCCGGTGTACTTGCGGATCTCCTCAGCGGATTTATAGGTATCGTCCAGCAGCACTCGCAGCACCACCACACCGCAGGACAGCACAAAGCCTGCCAGGAAGCCCAGCAGGATGTTCTTGGTCTTGCTGGGGCTGAAGGGGTTGGCCGGTACCCGGGCCGAGGACATGATGGTGGGCTCGTCGGTCTTCATCTTCTCCGCAATGTAGCTTGCGCCCACCTCAGCATACTTATTGGCAATGGCTGCAGCCTCTTCGGGGTCTGCATCGGTCACCGTAATGTCCAGCATACGGGTGTCGTTGGCATTGGTCACGCTGAGCATGTTGTCCATCTGGGTATAGGTATAGTCCAGATCCAGTGCACTGATGACCTTTTCGTGCACCTCCCACATCTCAAACACCTTGATGTAGTCGCTGGTCAGGGCACTGCCGATCTGAATATCCGACAGGTTCAGCACCGAGTCGTTGCGGCTGACCACATAGATGGTAGAGGTGGCCTTGTAGAGAGGGGTCACCAGCAAAAAGGTATAGAGTGCTGCCAGCACCGCTCCTGCTGCGGCAGCTGCCGCAATAAACTTCCAGTGGTCCAGCAGGCCCATGCACAGTTCCAGAAGATCAATGGTATCTTCTTCCTGCTGCGGCCGCACCTCGGAACGATAAGGTTCCTGCGTTAAAGTATCTCGCTGCACTTCGTTGCTCCTTTAAATTTCCTTGGCTTTCTCCGTGAAAAATGCGGCGTTCTCTTTTTCGGAAGAGAGCGCCGCAGGACAAAGTCGTTCTGTTTTTACTTCCGGGTCACCGCTGCAATGTAGGCCTTGCCTGCCTGCAGGTTGATCATGGTGGTGGCATCCAGCTCCAGCTGGACCTTACGGACCTTACGGGCCACACCGTTCACCACAACGGTCTCCTCCACGACCACACCGGCCAGAGGCAGGTTGACGATCTTGCCGTTGGGGGTCTTGACACGGATGATCACGGCAACGGTGGTGCCGCTCTCCGGCAGAGCTGCCATGGGGACCTTGACGGTGGTCTTGTCCATGCCGGTCTTGTAGCCGGAGACCTTGATCTCCTTGATCTCGCTGACGGTCACGGCGCCCTTCTCACTGCCCAGGATCTTCGCAGCTGCATCCACAGCCTCTGCAGTCAGGTACTTCTCCACGCCCTCGCCCTTCAGCTGGGTCTCTTCCTTACTGGAGTCCTCCGTGGTCTTGACCTCCACCTGCAGGCCCTCGCTGCTGACAGAACCGGAAGTAGAGACCTCGGTCTTGCCTGCATCGGCATCGGTGCCAGTCTTGCTGGGCACAGACTCCACCGCAAAAGCGGTAGCGGCAGCCATGCTCACCAGCAGAGCTGCGGAAACCATGGCGCAAACGATCTTTTTCATTTTCATAAGAATATACCCCTTTCAGACCAGTTCTCTCGGCTTTGAGAGCGTCTTTATCCTAAACGTGTCTTGGGCACGCTTATTCAACTTTTTCGTAAAACAATTGCAGCACCGCCTGCTGCAGGCTGGCAGCCTCCGGGTAAAACTCCATGAAGCCATCCTCCCCGACCTGATAGGTGCCATCCGGTTTGATGGTGTCCAGCCGGGTGTAGTCCTTTGCCGCCCAGGCCTCGTTCACCAGCTGACCTTTGGCCATGCTGGTGGTCAGGTAGGGCTGCAGGGCGTCGTAGGCGTCCACGGCAAAGTTCTGATCCTTCTGCAGTTTTTCATCCAGCTGCACAGACAGCTGTTTGATGTAGCTTTCCTGCCGCACCATGCGGGCCTCGTTGGTGCCCACGCCGATGCTGCGGCGAGACCGAACGTAGGTCTCTGCCTGGTCCCCCCACAGGGTGAGGGTGGTGCCCTTGGTCATGGCCGGGTCGATGGCGGAGAAATCATCCTCCAACGTCACGGTCACACCGCCTGCCAGATCGTTCAGGGTGGAAATGCCGTCCAGCCCCATGGCCAGATACTGGTCGATGGTCTGTCCGCCCAGCAGGTTTCCCACTGCTTCCACGGTCACCTCGCAGCTGGTCTGGCGACCATCGCCAAAGGCATAACCCAGACAGATCTGCTCGGTCACCGGCTCGTAGCGGTCACCCAGCAGGCCCAGCACCGTCACGGGGGTCATGGTATCGCGGTCGATCTGCAGCTGCTGCACCGTCTTGTCCGCGTCATCCAGTACCACCAACCGCAGAAAGTCGGCCTGGCCGGCCTTGCGGTATTCGTAGCTGTCCTGGGTGTCGTGGTCCACGCCCATGACCAGGATCGTGGTCAGGCGGCTTTTTTTGCGGTAGGTCACGCCGTCCACTTCCACAGTCTCCTGGTCGGCCTGGGGCAGCTGGGTGCGGGTCTCCGGCTTTTCTGCCCGTTTCTCCAGCCAGCGACCCCCGCCGTACAGTACCAGCACGACCGCCAGAACGGCCAGCAATGCTGCTACAGCATGAAAAACCGTCTTGTTTTTTTGTTCTTGTTTCTTCAACGGGATCGCTGCTCCTTGCTTTGGTCCGAAACGCTCTGGGATTCCAGAGCACCTCATTTATTTATTATGCGTCACACTTCCGCAACTGTCAATAGATTTTATTTCATCTTTCCTGTTTTTTTCATGTTTTTCTGTCACATAAACGCAACCGGCCCCGGCTATGGAAAACTACCTTCCACAGCCGGGGCCGGTTCGTCTGTTTTATTTCAGGTCCAGTTCCGGCGGTACGTCGATCTGATCTGAAACATATTTCCCGTTCTTCTTGCGCTGGCGCACACACTCGGTGAGCAGATATTCGATCTGTCCGTTCACCGAGCGGAAATCATCCTCTGCCCAGGCAGCAAGGGCATCGTAGAGTTTGGCGTTCAGGCGCAGGGGCACCTGCTTTTTGGGCTCTGCCATCAGTACAGGCTGCCGCTGTTCACAATGGGCTGGGCGTCGCGGTTGCCGCACAGCACCACCAGCAGGTTGGACACCATGGCTGCCTTGCGCTCGTCATCCAGCTCTACCACCTTGTTTTCGTTCAGACGGTCCAGTGCCATTTCCACCATGCCCACGGCACCGTCCACGATCATCTTGCGGGCGTCGATGATGGCACTGGCCTGCTGGCGCTGCAGCATGACCGCTGCGATCTCCGGCGCGTAGGCCAGGTAGGTGATGCGGGCTTCCACCACCTCGATGCCGGCCTCTGCCACGTTTTTCTGGATCTCGTCGCGGATGCGGGCCGCCACCACCTCGGAGGAGCCGCGCAGGCTGCCCTCATCGGCCACACCGTCGCCGGTGGTGTCCACATTGGGGGCCACATCATAGGGGTACACCCGCACCACATTGCGCAGGGCGCTGTCGCACTGCAGGGAGAGATACTCCTTGTAGTTGTCTACGTTGAACACGGCCTTGGCGGTGTCGGTGACCCGCCAGATGACCGCAATGCCGATCTCCACCGGGTTGCCCAGGCAGTCGTTGATCTTCTGCCGGGAGTTGTTGAGGGTCATCATCTTGAGCGAGATTTTTTTGCTTATGGACTCGGCGGTCAGCTGAGCATTCTGGCCGCTGCTCTTGAGCAGTGCAGCCATGCCGTTGTCGCCGCTGTTCACATCGCCGCTCTGGCTCAGCCGGGTGCCGGCTGCCGGGTTGACGGCCGTGCAGAAGGGGTTCACCCAGTAAAAGCCCTGTCCCTTCAGGGTGCCGATGTAATCACCGAACAGGGTGAGCACCAGCGCCTCCTGGGGCTTGAGCACCTTCAGGCCGCAGAACAGGAAGATGCCTGCGATCCAATACCCGATGGACAAGATCAGCAGCGGCACCCCCAGCAGCATCCGGTCTGCATCCAGCAGGGTGATGCTGTAAATGAACAGGGCAACGGCTGCCACATAGCCCAGCAGGGTGAGCAGCAGCACCGCCATGCCGTTTTTGCGGGTATTCAAAATTTTCTCTTCCATAACAAGTCCCTCCTTATCAGGGTCGGAAGCATTTCTTTGTGATATCAAAATCATATCACATTGAGCACTTTCTGTCAAGGCCTCCGGCCCCGCACAACAAAAAACACCCGTTCTCCGGGGAAAATTCCCCAGAAAATCGGGTGTTTTTGCGGGTTCAGGTCTCAGCGCTTGTACTTGGATGCAGCCTGCAGACGCTGCATGGCACGCTGCAGTGCGATCTGGCTCTGATAATATTCATGCATGCTCTTCTGGTGCTGCAGGCGCTCTTCCGCACGGATGCGGGCCGCCTCGGCACGGTTCTTGTCGATATCCTCCGGGCGCTCGGCGCTGTCCACCAGCACCATCACATAGGCAGGGGTCACCTCGGCAATGCCGTCACCCACCAGAATGTCGCGGGCTTCGCCGTTTACTTCAAAGTGCAGGATGCCCATGTGGATGGCCACCAGCACGGGGTTGTGCCCGGCCTGCACGCCATACACACCGTCGCCGGTGGGCAGCACGAGGTCCTCACAGTCGCCCTGATAGAACTCACCGCTGGAGGCCGTGATATTCAGCATGAACTTGTTCATCAGACGGCACCGCCCTTTTCCTCAGCCATCTTTTCAGCGGCCTTCTGGCGGGCATCTTCCAGCGTACCCACGTTGAAGAATGCCCACTCCGGCAGGTCATCGGCCTCGCCGTCCACGATGGCGGCAAAGCTGCGCACGGTGTCCTTCAGCGGCACATACTTGCCCTTCAGGCCGGTAAAGTTCTCGGCCACGGCAAAGGGCTGGGACAGGAACTTCTGCAGCTTGCGGGCACGGGTCACGGTCAGCTTGTCGTTCTCGTCCAGTTCGTCCATGCCCAGAATGGCGATGATGTCCTGCAGCTCCTGATAGCGCTGCAGAATGGACTGCACCTTGCGGGCCACGCGGTAGTGCTCCTCGCCCACGATGTCTGCTTCCAGAATGCGGGAAGTGGAGGCCAGCGGGTCCACAGCGGGGTAAATGCCCTGCTCCACGATCTTACGGGACAGCACAGTGGTGGCGTCCAGATGCGCAAAGGTGGTGGCGGGGGCCGGGTCGGTCAGGTCATCGGCGGGGACGTAAACGGCCTGCACCGAGGTGATGGAGCCGTCCTTCGTGGAGGTGATGCGCTCCTGCAGAGCGCCCAGCTCGTTGGCCAGAGTGGGCTGATAGCCCACGGCGGAAGGCATACGGCCCATCAGAGCCGACACCTCAGAGCCTGCCTGCACGAAACGGAAGATGTTGTCGATGAACAGCAGCACGTCCTTGTGGGTCTCTTCACGGAAGTACTCGGCCATGGTCAGGCCGGTCTCGGCCACGCGCATACGGGCTCCGGGGGGCTCGTTCATCTGGCCAAAGACCAGTGCCGTCTTGTTCAGAACGCCGGAAGCGTTCATCTCGCCCCACAGGTCGCAGCCCTCACGGGAGCGCTCGCCGACGCCGGTGAAGATGGAGTAGCCGCCGTGCTCGGTGGCCACGTTGTGGATCAGTTCCTGGATCAGCACGGTCTTGCCGACGCCTGCGCCGCCGAACAGACCGATCTTGCCGCCCTTTGCATACGGAGCCAGCAGGTCGATGACCTTGATGCCGGTCTCCAGGATCTCGGTAGCAGGCTTCTGCTCCGCAAAGCTGGGAGCCTTGCGGTGGATGGGCCAGTGCGGCACATCATCCACCGGGCCTTTGCCGTCGATGGGTCTGCCCAGCGGGTCGAACATACGGCCCAGGGTGGCTTCGCCCACCGGTGCGGTCAGGCCGTGGCCGGTCGCCTGCACGGTCATGCCCTTGCCGAGACCTTCGCTTGCGGAAAGCATGATGCAGCGCACCGTCGTTTCGTTGACGTGCTGCGTCACTTCCATGGTGCGTTCGGTGCCCTCAGCGGTCACCGTCAGCGCCTCCTGCAGGGCAGGCAGCTTGCCTGCTGCGAACTGCACGTCCACAACAGGACCCGCTACGCGGATAATAGTTCCCTGTAACATAACGATTGCCTCTTATATTATAAGTTCGTTCTTTTCTTTAATCCCGCTTCTGCACAGCAGCTGCACCACCGATGATCTCGGTGATCTCCTGGGTGATGGAGCCCTGACGGGTACGGTTGTACTCCAGCTGCAGCGCGCGGATCATGTCGTTCGCGCTCTTGGTGGCAGAATCCATGGCGGTCATGCGGGCGCTCTGCTCGGCGCAGTAGCTCTCGGTCATGGCACCAAAGATCATGCCATGCATGTAGATGGGCGCGGTCTGCTCGAACACCGTCCAGGCGTCCGGGAACATCTCCACCTCGCCGCTGGGATCACCAAAGCCCTTGGGGGCGGGCTGCAGATGCTCGCGGTCCAGCGGCAGCAGACGCACCATGGTGGGCTCGCTGGTCAGTGCATTCTCGATCCTGGTGTAGACGAGGTAGATCTCATCCAGCTTGCCGGACTTGAAGTCGTCGATGGCGTCCACCGTGATGTCGCGGGCGCGCTGCAGGGTGGGCGCGGTGGCACTGTAGCGGAACTCTTCCACCAGACGCGGGTCCTTGTGGTACAGTGCGCGGTAACCCACCTGACCGATCACATAGAACCGGTCGTTCTCATCCGCGTGCTCCTTGAGGAACCGGAGGATGTTCTGGTTGAATGCACCGGCCATGCCCTTGTCTGCCGTCAGCACCAGATAGGCGCGGCGGGGGTTCGACTTTTCGTTGGTACGGTCGTGGAAGAACGGGTGCACCGGCTCCTCCGGCAGATGAGGCACCACCCGGGAGATGGTGTCGCGCATGCGGTTGAAGTAGGGCGAAACGTTCTGATAATTCTTGCGCGCCTTGCGGAGCTTGGACGAGGAGATCAGGTACATGGCGTTCGTGATCTTCATGGTGTCCTGAATGCTCTCGATGCGCTCTTTCAGCAGCTTACTGGACGGCATGGCTGTCGCCTCCCGCATATGCTTTCCAGGCGTTCAGGATGGCATCGACCTCATCGGGTTCGAGCTTGCCGGTGGCGGTGATCTTGTCCATCGTGCCGGACACATCCGCGCGGAACTGGCGCACAAATGCGGAAGTCTTGGTGCGCAGCTCGGCCGTGGGGATCTCGTCGAGCACGCCATGCGAAGCCAGCGTGAGCAGGACCACCTGCTCTGCGTCGGACTTAGGCTGATACAGCGGCTGCTTGAGCATCTCCATCAGGGCCTTGCCGTGATCCAGCTGGCGGCGGGTCTCGGCGTCCAGATCGGAGCTGAACTGGGCAAAGGACTCCATGTCCTTGTACTGTGCCAGCTCGATACGCAGGTTGGCGTTGGCCTTCTTCATGGCCTTGGTCTGGGCTGCGCCGCCCACACGGGACACCGACAGGCCCACGTTGACAGCCGGGCGGTTGCCGGCGTTGAACAGGGCGCTCTCCAGGAAGATCTGGCCATCGGTGATGGAAATGACGTTGGTGGGGATGTAAGCGGAAACGTCACCTGCCTGGGTCTCGACGATGGGCAGTGCGGTAATGGAACCGCCGCCCAGGTCATCACGCATGCGGCAGGAGCGCTCCAGCAGACGGGAGTGCAGATAGAACACATCGCCGGGGTAAGCTTCACGGCCGGGAGAACGGCGCAGCAGCAGCGAGATGGCACGGTAGGCCACCGCATGCTTGGACAGATCGTCGTACACGATCAGCACGCTCTTGCCCTTGCCCATAAAGTACTCGGCCAGCGCAGTGCCGGCATAAGGGGCGATGTACTGCAGCGGTGCCGAGTCGGACGCGGTAGCCGCCACGATGGTGGTGTAGCTCATGGCACCGTGCTTCTGCAGGTCGCCTGCCACGCGGGCGATGGAAGAAGCCTTCTGGCCGATGGCCACATAGATGCACAGCACATCCTTGTCCTTCTGGTTCAGGATGGCGTCGGTTGCAATGGAGGTCTTGCCGGTCTGGCGGTCGCCGATGATCAGCTCACGCTGACCACGGCCGATGGGGAACATGGAGTCGATGGCCAGGATGCCGGTGTGCAGCGGGGTGTCCACGCTCTGACGCTCCAGGATGCCGGGGGCCTGCTTCTCAATGGGGTTGTAGCCCTCTGCCTCAATGGGGCCCTTGCCGTCGATGGGCTCGCCCAGGGGGCTGATGACGCGGCCCAGGAAGCCGTCGCCCACCGGGATGCCGGCGCGTTTGCCGCTGCGGGTCACCAGAGTGCCCACGCCCACTTCCTCGATCTTGTCAAACAGCATGATGCCCAGATGATCGGGCTCCACGCTTTCCACCATGCCCTTTGCACCGTTGTCAAAGGTGACGATCTCGCCGTAAACGGCCTGATCCATGCCCTTGACGTCCACAACGCCGTCGGCTGCGGAGATCACGGTGCCGCCCTCTGCGGTCGTGGCGGCGGGCTTGTAGTCCTCCACACGGGTCTGCATCACAGCCAGGCTGGGCGCATCCGCCGTAATGGCGGCCAGAGCGCTCTTGCCGGAGTTGTCGAACACACGGCCGCCCACCTGCAGCACATAGCCGGAGATCAGGTCCGGCTCCACGCTGACGGTCAGCTCCACCTCAGCGGCACCGTACTGCTTTTTCAGCTGGGTGCGGATGCGCTCCACGGCGTCCTCAGCCGGGGTACGGGCACAGTGCAGATAAGCCTTTAAAATCTCAGACGCGCTTGCCATCGCTCTCCCCCGCTTTCTGCAGCAGGTCGTCCAGCATACGGGCATCATCCTGCTGCGTGAGGTTGCGCTCCAGCACCTTTGCGCACATGGTGCGGGTCAGGTCGGCGATCTGTGCGTCGGCCTGGCGCAGCTTGCTGGCGCGCTCTGCTTCTGCAGCTGCCTTGCCCTCGGCCACGATGGCGTCGGCCTGACGCTGTGCCTCAGCCAGCAGCTGATCCTTCTGTTTTTCGGCCTGCTGTGCGCTCTCTTCGCGGCGGGCAGCGGCCTCAACGTCCACATTGTGCAGCTTGTCGTTTGCTGCAGCCAGGGCAGCTTCTGCCTTGGTCTTTGCATCCTGCGCATTGGCCAGCTCATCGTCCACCATCTTCTGGCGCTTGTCCAGCACGTCCTGCACAGGCTTGAACAGGAACTTGCGCAGCAGCGCGTACATGATGAGAACGTTGACCACGGTCCACAGCAGGTTGATATCGAGTTTCAGCATTCGTTCACGCCTCCATTATCAGCCCAGGAACAGGATGATCAGCAGTGCAACAACGAAGCCGAAAATTGCGGTACCTTCTGCCAGAGCAGCGCCCAGCAGCAGGTTGGTCTGGATCTTGCTGGCAGCCTCGGGCTGACGGGAGATAGCCTCCGTTGCCTTACCGGTTGCAATACCAATGCCAATGCCGCCGCCAATGCCGGTCAGCGCTGCAATGCCAGCGCCCAGAGCAATCAAACCGTTCATAAGTAAAATCTCCTTTATTATCAAATTTGTGCTGCCTTCTCCCAGCGGGAAGGCGTTTGGTGGTTATTCCTCTCCGCCGATGCTCTCTTTCATGAACAGCGAGGTCAGGAACACAAAGACGTAGGTCTGGATCAGGCCGTCGAACAGGTCAAAGTAGAGACTGAACACGGCAGGAACGAAAACGGGCACCACCAGCTTGATCAGCTCCATGATGACGAATGCGCCCAGCACGTTGCCGAACAGTCGCATGCACAGGCTGGTAGGCCGGATGGCGATCTCCAGAATGTTCATGGGGGTCATGACCGGGGTGGGGGCAGCCAGGCTCTTGAGGAAGCCGACGCCGCCGCGTGCGCGGATGCCGGAACCTTCAATGAGCACGATGCTCATCAGGGCCAGCGCAGCGGTCACGTCCAGATCCTTCGTGGGGGGCTTGACGCCGAACACGCCGATCAGGTTCGAGCAGGCAATGTAGATGGCCACGGTCATCAGGTAGGGCACATAACATGCGCCCTCCTTGCCCAGCAGGCCTTCAAAGAAATTTTTGCCCGCAGTGTAGGCCATTTCCAGCACAGCCTGACGCTTGCTGATGTGGTCTACCTTCAGGTTACGGGTGAGCAGGATGGAACCCAGCACGACCAGCACCATGATCACCCAGCTGATGACCACGGATTCCGGGATCTGCAGCGGGCCGACCTTGACGTACTCGACGGTGAGCTCTTCCATCAGGGCTTGGGTCAACTTGTTCATTTATTTTTCCTCCTTCCTGAAGAATGGGGTCCGGGTCTGAGGGTCGGTTCCGGCGATGTTCTGCCCCGCAAAAGGGCTGCACCGCACACCGGCTCCACACCTTCTTATCGCATGAAGAAAAGGCCAAAGAACGTGAAAAAAGCAAGGAAGGCGCTGGTGTTCAAAGCCCTGCGCGCCCTCCTTTTTCCGGTTCGTTCGTCTTTTTCCGTTCAGTATGATAGTACGATTGACGAAAATTGACAAGCCCCTTCTTCAACATTCTACCTTTTGTTATATCGCACTTCACCAGCAGGCGGCAAAAGTTGTGCAATTCGCTTTGTTTATGCGGAATATGTTGCACTATTTCCACAGTTTTCTTACCTGTTTCTTCGCTTTTCAGGGGGTGGCAGGCGCAAAATACACCCGCTGTAGAGTTTTTATATAACCGGTATATAAAAATCGTATAGATCCAATGCCTGTCATGTGTCTGCCAAGTTTGACAGAACTTTGTCGATACCTATTTATAAAAGAAAGTGTCCGGTTTCCTGCGGGATCAGGCCGCCTTCTTTTCACCGCGGCGGAACAGCAGCCGGAAAATGGCACGGCTCAGTGGGCCGCAGTACAGCATCTGCCAGCACAGGGCCATGGGCATGTTGCAGCCCCAGGTGTGCACCCAGGTGCCGAAGCTCGGCTCCTTGAACAGCAGCGTTGCCACCAGGCTCATCACCGGGCACATGCGGAACACCCCGCATGCGATCGGCCCGGCCGCCAGCAGCTGCAGCAGAGGTTTTCCACAAGAGGGGTCCAAGGTTGGGCAGAGCGCGCAGAAACGCCGGTCTGCGGACCGTTTTTGTTGTATTTTGCCGGTTATTTTCAAGATTTCAACAAAAATTTGTCTATTTCTTTGTATAGTCTGCGAATGGACAAACGATGCACCCGCATGTATAATAAAGCCAGAAACCAGAGAAGTACAGCAGAAGCTCAAATGAGAGCTAATCCCGCTGACTTGAAGCAGAAAGGAGCGAGACCGATGGTCGATATGGAACCCGCACAGCAGGGACAGGCTGTCGGGGTTCGCTGAGAAGCAAAACAGAGGCTCACCACAAACGGGATGTTTCCCCCGTATAAAAACACAACAAATACGAGCCAGTCTTGAGCGTCAACATTGCGATATAACGACAACCTGTCGATAAACCCAGACCCCCGGCAATTCAAATAGATCCGCCGAAGGTGATCACCGATGAAGGTATCTTTTGTACGGAGACAGTTATTTGAATAGCAAAAAAGGAGTTCTACCAATGTACTAGTCAAGGTGCCCCGGCAAATCTAACTCGAAAGAATGTGGTAATATGAAATTCATCTTCAGAATCTCGGTGCCGCACTCCATCAGTTAAGAAAAGGGTCATTCCAATGTTCTAGTGTAAATCGTTCCCCTTGATCCCATCCCCGGTTTTCAGGTGTGTTTGATGTTTCTAAGGAGAGTCACCCTATGAAACGTTTACTCCGAAAATGAGGAAACCCAAGGAGAAGAGGCTTATGACTCCGAAGAAGTAAGTATCCAGCCGGACGATGGCTTGCAACCGCCTCGTCCGGCTGGTTTTATTTTGCCCGGTATCTACTGGTAGTTTATTCAAGTTTTACGCAGCTCTGTTAAATCCGGTTCTTGCATTTTCATCCCCCTATGGTATACTGGCAAAAAAAGGGAGGTGCATTTTATGCAGTTGGCGTTTTCCTGGTGGCAGCTCTTTGACGTCCTTTTGAGCATTTTATGGCTGATTTCCGGCGTCCGTGATTTTATGGGCAAAGACCCTCTGATCCGTCTCCCCTTCAACCAGTACGAACGGGACCCGGAATATCGTGCCTTCTGGCAGAAGAAAAACGGCGTGTTTTACATGCTCAACAGCATTGCCTTTCTGATCTTAACCTTCATACCTGTTACATCGCTGATCTACCGCATCATCTTCGGCATCGCCATCGTGGGAGATCTTCTCTATCTGGTTGCCTACGAGGCTTGGGAGCACAGCGCAGACTGACCCGCCGGGAAAGGAGTGTGCCATGAACCTGCATCTTTCCGACTGGGAGTGGCTGCGTGTCGTCACCTCTTTGCTGTTCATCTGGCGCGGCATCCAGGATCTGCGTGATCGCAGCGGAACAGCCTGGAAAACCGAGGACGAGCGCAAAAACTTCCGCAAATTTTCCGGTGTGACCCTGATCCTCGGCGGTGCAGCCTTTCTGTTCAATACAATTTTGCCGGACATCGAGCCGTGGAATATCATTCTGCTGGTAGCGGCATATCTGGCCTGCATCGGTTTTGTCATCTCCAACCTGTGCTACCACGGCAGCCGGGACGACAAGGATAAAAAATAGCTTCCGCCTCTTGCGCTCCCTTTCTCATCCTGCTACAATGAGAAAAAACGCAGGAGGTATTTTGTTATGGTCAAGCATATCATTCTGTGGCAGCTGAAGGACGAGCTGTCCGACGCCGAAAAGGCCGCCGTGAAGGCCGGCATCAAGGAAGGCCTGGAGGGCCTTGTGGGCAAGGTGCCCGGCCTGCTGGAAGTGCATGTGAACATCAACGGCCTGCCCACTTCCAACGCAGACGTGATGCTGGACACCACGCTGGAGAGCTTTGAGGCCCTGAAGGGCTACGCCGTGCATCCCGCCCATGTGGCCGTGGCCGACGGCAAGGTGCGCCCCTACACCAAGACCCGCGTGTGCATGGACTACGAGGTGTAAAACCCTCTCAGTCTCGCATCCGCTCAACAGCTGTTCCCCCTTTTGGCTTCGCCATTTTCCCCCGACCGGGGGAAATCGGTCCCGAAGGGGGAGCTTTTTTGCGTGTGCCGTAAAATTTCAAAAGCTCGCCCTTCGGGAGAGCTGTCAAAACCGGCAGGTTTTGACTGAGAGGGTTCTTTCTTCATATTTTTATTGACAAACCCGCTTTTTTTGCGTATTATAAACATAATAATGGCATTGGCTGAGAAGAGAAGAGTACGCATCGTCTGCGCCTGACAGAAAGCCCGAAGGATGGAAGCGGGCAGGCCGCGCGGTGCGGAACATGGTCTCGGAGCCTGCACGGGTGAACAGTGAGCCCGTGACGGTGTGGCGTCCGTTAGCGCGCCGGGCTGGTTTTTACGCCAGCACAAGGTCTTGCCCGCAAGGGCAGGGCGAAGCAAGGTGGTACCACGAAAGTGCAGCGCTCTCGTCCTTGTCCGGTTCAAATACCGGCAGGGCGGGAGCGTTTTTCGTTGCAATGCCAAAAGGAAAGGAAGAATTACCCCTATGAGTGAACACAAGACATTCTACATCACGACCCCCATCTATTACCCCAGCGACAAGCTGCACATCGGCCACAGCTATACCACCGTGGCCTGCGACGCACTGGCCCGTTTCAAGCGCATGCAGGGCTACGACGTCATGTTCCTGACCGGCACCGACGAGCACGGTCAGAAGATCCAGGACAAGGCCGCCGATGCCGGCGTGACCCCCAAGGAGTATGTGGACAAGATCGTGGCCACCGTCAAGGATCTGTGGAAGCTGCTGGACGTCAGCTACGACCGCTTCATCCGCACCACCGACGACTACCACATGGAGTCCTGCCAGAAAATTTTCACCAAGCTGTATGAGCAGGGCGACATCTACAAGGGCGAGTACATCGGCCACTACTGCAAGCCCTGCGAGAGCTTCTGGACCGACAGCCAGCTGGTGGACGGCAAGTGCCCCGACTGCGGCCGCGAGGTGTACGACGCCCACGAGGAAGCCTACTTCTTCAAGACCAGCAAGTACGCCGATCGCCTGCTGAAGCTCTACGAAGAAAACCCCCAGTTCATCCAGCCGGAGAGCCGCAAGAACGAGATGATCGCCTTCATCAAGCAGGGCCTGCAGGACACCTGCGTTTCCCGTACCTCGGTCAAGTGGGGCATCCCCGTGCCCTTTGACCCCAAGCACACCATGTATGTGTGGGTGGACGCCCTGAGCAACTATATCTCCGCCCTGGGTTACGGCAACGAGACCTACCACGATTACGACAAGTTCTGGCCGGCCGACCTGCACATGGTGGGCAAGGAGATCCTGCGCTTCCACACCATTCTGTGGCCCGCCATGCTGATGGCTCTGGACCTGCCGCTGCCCAAGCGGGTGTTCGGCCACGGCTGGCTGCTGATGAACGGCGGCAAGATGTCCAAGTCCGTGGGCAACGTCGTGGACCCCGTCATCCTGTGCGACCGCTACGGCGTGGATGCCATCCGCTACTTCCTGCTGCGTGAGATTCCCTTCGGCAACGACGGCATGTTCACCAACGAGGCCCTGATCAACCGCATCAACAGCGACCTGGCCAACGACCTGGGCAACCTGCTCAGCCGCACTGTGGCCATGTGCGAGAAGTACTTTGGCGGCACTGTGCACAATGTGCCCGGCACCGAGGCCATCGACACTGAGCTGGAGACCATGATCAACGAGCTGACCGGCAAGGTCACCACCGACATGGACAAGCTGACCATCCCGCAGGCTCTGGTGGAGATCTTTGCAGTCATCCAGCGCGCCAACAAGTACATCGACGAAACGGCTCCCTGGGCACTGGCCAAGGACGAAGCCAACAAGACCCGTCTGGAGAGCGTGCTGTACCACCTGTGCGAGGCTCTGCGCGTGAGCGGCATCCTGCTGAACGCTTACCTGCCCTCCACCGCACCCAAGATGATGGATCAGCTGGGTCTGGATGCCTCCGCGCTGGATCTGAGCAAGACCGTTTACGGCGCACAGGAGACCTACACCGTGCACAAGGGCGATGCCCTGTTCCCCCGCATCGACGTGGCCAAGGAGATCGCCCACCTGAAGGAAGAGGACGAGAAGCGCAAGGCTGCTGCCGAGGCCGCCAACAAGGCAAAGGCCGAGGCCGAGAAGAAGGCCGCTGCCCCCGCCGAGGAGAACGGTGTGGACTTCACCCACGAGGAAGAGATCGACTTTGACACCTTCTGCAAAGTGGAGCTGCGCGTGGCCGAAGTGCGCGCCTGCGAGAACCTGAAGGAGAGCAAGAAGCTGCTGCACCTGACCGTGTTTGACGGCGAGCGCGAGCGCTGCATCCTGTCCGGCATCGCCAAGTGGTTCAAGCCGGAGGACCTGATCGGCAAGAAGATCGGCATCGTGTGCAACCTGGCACCCCGCCCGATGATGAAGGGCAAATACGTCAGCGAGGGCATGATCTTTGCTGCCGACACCGCCGACGGCGGCTGCTCCATTGCATTCTACGGCGACGACACCCCGGTCGGCAGCCGCATCCACTAAGCCATGGAGAAAACGACGCTTTCCCGTGCAGAAAAGCTGGACCGGATCTTCGGCACGCCGGTATATGCCGTGCTGCTGGCCATTTTCTGCAACGTGCTGTGGGGTTCGGCATTTCCCTTTATCAAGCTGGGCTACCGCCTGTTTTCCATTGATTCCGGCAACACCGCCTCCATCTTCTGCTTTGCAGGGGTGCGGTTCATGCTGGGCAGCTTTTTGGTGCTGCTGGGCAGTGTCCTGCTGCAGAACCGGGTGCCCAAACTCCCCCGCGGCAAGGTGGCGGCCGAGTGCTGCGCCCTGGGCCTGTGGCAGACCACGACCCAGTACGCGTTCTACTACATCGCCGTTGCCATGCTGACGGGTGCCTTCGGCGGCATCCTGAACAGCACCCAGAGCTTTCTGGGCGTCATCTTTGCCCACTTCCTCTACGGCAATGCCGACCGCATGACCCCCGCCAAGCTGCTGGGCTGTGTGCTGGGTTTTGCCGGAGTGCTCATCGGCACCCTGGGCAACCACGGCAGCGGCAGCAGCTGGGGCATCTTCTGCATGCTGCTGGCCACGGTCATCTTTACCCTGTCCGGCCCGTGGAACAAGGCCGTGACCAAAAAGGCCGACAGCTTTGCGGTCTGCTTTATCAACCTGTTTGTGGGCGGCCTAGCACTGTTTGTGCTGGGCACTGCGCTGGGCGGACATCTGGGCAGTGTGAACCCGCTGGGCATCCTGGTGCTGCTGTATCTGGCCTTCATCTGCGGAGCCGGTTATGTGCTTTGGGCCCTGTTGATGAAGAACAACCCTGTGAGCCGCATTGCCATCTTCGGATTCGTGAATCTGGTGGTGAACGTACTGCTGAGTGCCGTGCTCAACGGCGAACCCCTGCTGCGCTGGCAGTATCTGGCGGCGCTGGTGTTCGTGTGTGTGGGCATCTGGCTGGTGAACAAGGCACCCGCCCAAAAGGAGAAGGTATGACCGGCCCGATTTTTGACACCCATGCTCATTACAGCGCCCGCGCCTTTGACGCCGACCGCTTTGCCCTGCTGGACAGTCTGCCCGCAAAGGGCGTGGTAGGCGTGTGCGAGCAGGCCACCCACTCCGGGGACGCCCCCCGGGTGCTGGAGCTGGCCCACCGCTACCCCTGGGTGGTGGCGGCCATTGGCATCCACCCGGAAAGCCTGCTGCCTGCCGCCGACTGCGGCGAAGATGGCCCTGCCCCCACGGTGTCGGTATACGGCGGCGACTGGGCGGCCGAGATGCGGGCCCTTGCCCCCTGCTACGATGACCCCAAGGTGGTGGCTGTGGGTGAATGCGGGCTGGACTACCATTGGCCCGTGCCCAAGGACGCCCAGCTGGCCCTGTTTGAAGCCGAGATCCGTCTGGCGCTGGAACTGGACAAGCCCATTATCGTGCACGACCGGCAGGCCCACGCGGATGTCTATGCCCTGCTGAAAAAGTACCGGCCCAAGGGCATCGTGCACTGCTATTCCGGCAGTGCGGATGACGCCGTGTGGCTGGCACAGCAGGGTCTGTACATTGGCTTTGGCGGTGCCTGCACCTTCCAGGGAGCCAAGCGAGCGGCAAAAGCCATTGCCGCCCTGCCGCTGGAAGCCATCGTGCTGGAGACGGACTGCCCCTATATGGCCCCGGAGCCGGTGCGCGGCACCCGCTGCGACAGCAGCCTCATCCGCTATGTGGGTGAGTACATCGCCCAGCTGAAGGGCATTTCTGCGGAAGAGGTGTTCCGCACCACGGCCGAGAACGCCCGCCAGGTGTACGGCCTGTAATATTTCCCCGCAAGATACAGGGTCTGTGCCCTGTTTCTGGATAAATCAAGCTTTAGAATCCATACTGTTATAAGGAGATTTCTATCATGAAAGCACGCATTCCCAAACACCGCGAGTTCATCATCAACTTCCCCGACAGCATCGACAACGCCAAGGCCAACGAGGGCTGGGCAAAGCTGCAGCAGATCGTGGAGGACTACAAGAAGGCCCACAACGGCGCTTCCGTCTACGCTCCCACCTTCATCGAGGACTGCGAGCCCGAGGTCAAGAAGCTGCAGGAAGAGTACGGCTTCGAGTACACCGTCGAGTACGTTCAGTAATTTTTGACTAAAAAGCTCCCCTCTGTGTACTGCACGGAGGGGAGCTTTTTTGCGTTGTTTTGGAAAGACCGTCTTTTACTGTTCCACCTTGCTCAGCAGGATACGGTCGTTGTCCAGCGTCTTGCCGGCGTTCTCGCAGAATTTTTCCAGCAGGTCGTCCACGGTCATCCGGCTGCGCTCTTCGCCCTGCACGTCGAACACAACGCGGCCCGCATCCATCATCAGGGTGCGGTTTCCCAGTTCCAGCGCCTGATGCATGTTGTGAGTGACCATCAGGCAGGTGATCTTCTTTTCGGCCACGATGTTCCGGGTCAGCTCCAGCACCTTTTCCGCCGTGGCGGGGTCCAGAGCGGCGGTGTGCTCGTCCAGCAGCAGCAATTTGGGGGTGACCAGCGTAGCCATGAGCAACGTCAGCGCCTGCCGCTGGCCGCCGGACAGCAGGCCCACCGGCTGCTTCATGCGGTTTTCCAGGCCCATATCCAGCAGGGCCAGCTTTTCCCGGAACAGTTCCTTATCCTTCCGGGAGATGCGAGAAAAAATGGCGTGGGGGGCGGTGCCGGCCCGGAGATAGGCCAAAGCCAGGTTCTCCTCAATGGTCATATTGGGGGCAGTGCCCTTCAACGGGTCCTGGAAGAGATGGCCGATGACCTTGCTGCGCTGGTGCTCCGGCTCAAAGGTGATGTCCTGCCCGCCCAGCACGATGCTGCCCTCGTCGGCGATGAACCCGCCGGTGATGGCATTGAACAGGGTGGACTTTCCCGCGCCGTTGGAACCCACGATGGTGGCAAAGTCCCCGGCTTCCATGTGCAGGCTCACTCCGTTCAGAGCCACCTTTTCGTTCACGGTACCGGGGTTGAAGGTCTTATGCAGGTCGTTCAGCTGCAGCATTTCCATCTTACTTTCCCTCCTTTACGGCCGCGGCGCGGCGGGCACGGGCGGCATGTTTGCGCTTTTCAAAGGCAAAATGCTCCCGGATGGCTGGCATCGAAATGGCCACGGCCACAATGATGGCCGACACCAGCTTCATGGCAGCGGCCGGCACATTGAAGCGCAGGGCCACAGCCACGATAAAGCGGTACAGGCAGCTGCCGAACACCACGCCCAGAATGCGGCGCAGCATGGTGCGCTTGCCCACAAGGGTCTCGCCGATGATCAGGGACGCCAGCGCAATGGTGACCATGCCGGTGCCCACGTTGATGTCACAGCTCTTCTGGTACTGGGCCAGCAGACCGCCGGACAGCGCACACAGTGCACCGGACACGCACAGGCCCACCGTAATGGTAAAGGCCGGGTTGATGCTGGAGGCCCGCACCATGGCGGTGTTGTCACCGGTGGCCCGGATGGACAGGCCCAGCCGGGTGCCCAGGAAACCCAGCATGGCGGCGCAGGCCAGGGCGATGATCACCCCCACCAGCACCAGTTTGTACCAGCTGCCCAGAAAGCCCAGCGACTTTTTGGCCAGCGAGAAGATGGTCTCGGTCTTGACCAGCGACATGGTGGAGGAAAAGCCCATGGCCGCCAGATTGATGGTGTACAGGCCGGTGTTGACGATGATACCGGCCATGATGCTTTCCACACCAAGGCGGGTCTGCAAAAACGCAGTGACAAAGCCGGAGCACACGCCCGCCGCCATGGCCGCCGCAAGGGCCAGAATGGGGTGGCCGGTCAGTGCTACCTGACAGGCCACCGCACAGCCCAGGGTAAAGCAGCCGTCGGTGGACAGGTCTGCGATGTTCAGGATGGAATAGCTCAGAAACAGTGCCAGCGCCACCAGAGCGTAGATACAGCCAAGCTCCAGCGCGGTCTGGATGACGTTGAGCGAAAAGATACTCGCCAGCATGGTGTGTACTCCTTTAAAATACGGTTATTTTTACACGGCCTCGCCCTCTCCGTCACGGCTCACGCCGTGCCACCTCTCCCAGCGTGAGAGGCCTTGGCATTGCGGTCATGTTCCCGGTTCTGCCAAAGGCGCTCCCTTTGGGAGAGCTGACATTGCGAAGCAATGGCTGAGAGGGCGAGGTTGCTTTTCAGTTCAAGGCATCTTTAGGAGAAGTTCTCCGCCGTGGTCACTTCCACGATCTCGGTGCAGTAGGGTTTGACGGCTTCCTTCAGGGCGCCCAGCTTGTCACCCTCAAAGCCCAGGGCGGCGGCGGTCTCGGTGTTGATGGTCACAATGCCGTTGTCAAAGGTCTGGTAGGGCATCTCGGCGGCACTCTTGCCATCGCACAGGATCTCGGCCACCATGTCGGCGGTGGCCTCGCCCAGCTGGACGTAATCCACGCCGTAACCCACAAAGGCACCGTTCAGGGCAAAGCTGTCGGCGCCGGTGAAGTGCATCACGCCGGCCTCGGTGAAGGTCTCGTAGATGGACAGCTCCGCAGTCATGATGGTGTTGTCGGTGGGGGTGAACACGGCCTTGACCCCGGCAGCCACCAGGGCTTCGGCAGCCATCTGCACCTCGGCGGTGGTGGTGCCGTTCTTTTCAATGTACTGGATGCCCTTTTCGTCGCAGAAAGCCTTGGCATCGGCAATGGCCTGCGTGGAGGAATCCTCGCTCAGGTCATACAGCAGGCCGATGGTGTCGATCTCCGGGTCTGCGGCAAGGATCAGGTTCATGATGGCGGCGGTGTTCAGGGCGTCGGAGGTGCCGGTCATGTTCTCACCGCCGTCAAAGCCTGCAGCAGCGGGGTCGGTGACGGCGGAGTACACCACCGGGATCTCGGTATCTTCCACAGCGGCCAGCATGGTGGCGGCGGTGGGGGTGGCCACAGCCACGATCACGTCCACGCCATCGGCCACCAGATCGGCGCCGATCTGGTTCAGGTTGCTCTGGTCGGCCTGCGCGTTGGCGTAGTAATCAGCGTAGTCAAAGGTGACGCCCTTTTCCTTGCCCAGCTCGTCCAGACGGCTCTCCACGGATGCCACGATCTGGTTGAGGGAAGCATGATCCACATAGTTGACGATGCCCACCTTGAAGGTCTCACCGGCCACAGCGCTGGAAGCGGCCTCGGAGGAAGCGGCTGCACCGGATGCGGTGCTGGCGGTGGAAGACGCTGCGCCGCCGCAGCCGGTCAGAGCCAGCGCGGAAACGGCGGAAGCTGCCATAGCGGCCTTCAGGAAGCTGCGGCGGGAGATCATGTTCATGGTTTTCATAGTGGTTAACTCCTTTCCCGGAGCGGGCGGCATAAAAAAGACCCGCTCCCTTTGCGGGACGGGTCTTTCCAACGAAAAACGACCCTGTCCCTGTGTGTTATCCACAAGGACAGGATCGGTAAAATACGATTCTGCGGTGCCACCTTGCTTGCCCTGCTGTGAACGCAGAGCCTCTCACGGAGAGCCAACACTCCCCTGCCCTGTAACGGAGGCTTCCGTCCCAAGCTACTGGGGAACTTTCCCGTTTGCCCGGCCCTCGGCGGCCCACGAAACTCTGCCCCGCTCTCGCCCGTTTGCACTGTCCGGGCTCACTGCAGATGCGCTGTGCAGGTTCTCTTCCGCCTCATCGGTTTGATTGCATTATACACTTTATCTGCGTAAAGTCAAGAGGCAATGCAAAAATTTTTTTGCAGGTTTCCGGCAAAGTCACACTTTGCTCTTTTTACGCTTGCGCCACACAAAGTATGCCGTGTACACCAGCCATACCGGCAGGGCGGCCAGCGTTCCCGTGCGGCTCAGGGCAAGGCCGTCGGCCTGATACACAAAGTCGATGCTGCTGGTGCCCGCCGGGCACAGCACCGCCATCATACCGTCATCCACCCGCACAATGTCGGTCTGCTCCCCATTGACATAGGCCGTGAAGCCGTCATCGTAGGGCACCGCGAAGAACACGAGGTTTGCATTCTCCAGCGTGATCTCCGCGTGGAAGCCGGCATTGTTCATCTGGAACATGCTGCACGCCTGGGCGCGGCGGTCGGCACAGTCCTGCACATAGGTGTCGTAGGTCAGCTCGCTCTGTTTTTCGGTGGGCAGCTCGGCGAGGTACTTGCCGTAAACGGCAGCGTCCTCATCGCTGAACACCAGTGCCCGCATCAGCAGGTTGGCACGGGAGTTCTTGTTCACCTGCCCGTAGGTCTCCTCGGTCACATAGTAATCGTAGGCAAAGCCCATGGGAACGTAATTTTTATTCTTGTACAGCACAAAACCGTCCAGCGTGTCGTAATATTCCCAGCCGTCATCGGAGGCGCTCTCAAAGGTCACCTGCTGTTCCGGCGTGGTGATGAGATATTCCACACTCAGCAGGCCCCGCAGGGCATAGTCGGAGATGTCCGGCTCACTGCGCACATCCCGCTTGACGCCCAGGGCCGGGTAAAAGCTGAGGATGCTGGGGGCCGCCGTGCTGCCGAAATATTGCAGGCAGCTCTTGTCCAGCCACATGCCGATGTTGTCGTGGATCTTGTAGGTGTCCACGCGGTAATCGCCTTCCGGCAGATCCTCCTTCAGCAGCAGGGCGTTGTTGTCCTGCTCCACAAGATCGCTGTCGGTGTACCATTGGCCGAACTTGCCGATGCCGATGTGCACCATACTGAACACGCAGGCAAAGGCCACCACCGCCGCCGTCATGCGCTGGGCAAAGCGGCTGTCTGCCCGCCATTTCTGGCAGATCAGACGGTAGAGCAGCAATCCGCCCAGGCCAAAGCCCAGCACCACGAAATACTGGCCGGGGTTCTTGAGCACACCCAGCGACCAGGTGCCGGTGTCGTTGTCCAGCACGGGCACCAGTGCAAAGGCCAGCGTAGCCAGCATGATCCAGCCAAGGCCCCGGGCCGGGGTGTCCAGATCGGTGTTGTGATCTTCCAGCGCATTCACGGTCATCGCCGCGAGGATGAGCACCGGCATATAGTACCAGCGGGCATAGTAGCTGGAGTTGAGAGCGTAGAATGCGCTGTTCAGGATGGGCACCAGCGCGCACACGGCGCACACCGCCACAATGCGCTTTTTGCTGTCGCCATGGCGGGCACGCCAGTAGGCCAGCGCACCTGCCAGACTGCACAGGGGCAGATAGGCCGACATGCTGGTCCACTTGATGACGCCTTCCGACCAGATGGAGGTCAGGTAGGGAGAATCCGGCGGCATCACCCAGCTGAGCAGGATGGCCAGATACTGCTGCACCTTGCCGTAGGTCAGAAAGCCCCATCCGGACGCAAGGTCGATGGTGCGCGGGTTCTGCAGCAGGCTCAGCACTGCCGGGATCAGCAGCAGGCAGCCCATGGCCACACCCAGCAGGCTTTCAAACGCCAGCTGCACGAACCGCTTCACGGTCAGGCGGTAGTCGCCGGTGGTGAGCTTGCACACAAAGTAGATGGCCAGGAACACCACCTGCCCGGCAAAAAAGAAGTAGTTGTTGAGCAGGTTCACCGCCGCCCAGAAGGCAAACAGCCCGTGACGCTTGTTGTACATGGCCTCGTCCAGCGCCCACAGCAGGTACGGGAACAGCGCCACCACATCCACAAAGTGGTTGAAGAACACGTTGTACACCGCAAAGCCGGACAGTGCATACAGGCAGGCACCCAGCACGGCGTAATCCCAGTTCTTGACGTAGCGCTTCAGGTACAGGTACGCACCGCCGCCCGCCACGCCGAACTTGAGCACCAGCAGCGGCACCATCAGGTAGGGCAGCCACCGCTGCGGGAACAGCAGCGAGAACCAGAAGAAGGGCGAGCCGTACAGGTAGAAGGAGTAGGCATTCATGGCACCGCTGCCCAGGTCCGTTGCCCAGGAGAAGGTGTTGCGGGGTGCCCCGGCAAAGGTGCTGTCCGGGTAACCTGCCCCCTTCAAAAAGCCGTTCATGTACCGGTAAAAGCTGATCTGCTGGCTGTTGAAGTCGCCTGCATAGTGGAAAAATCCGCCGTCCATGATGTAGAACGGCAGGAAAAAAACGGCTGCGGTGAGCGCACACAGCACCACCGCCCGCCAGAACCGATCCTTTTGCTGCCCGGGCAGCCGCAGCTGCCGGGACATTCCGAATTGTTCCATGGGACCCTCTTTCTCCGCCGCCGGGGCGGAAGCTGCTTTTTTATCAGTATACCACGCAGGTCGCCCCGAAAAAAGGACGTTTCTTCACCGCTGCCCCTTGACAAGCGCCTGCCGGGCAGGTATGGTGGAGAAAACACATCCAAGGAGGGTTCCCCGCCATGCTGTATCCGTTCAATGCCCTGCTGGCACGCATGAAGTATATCACCCGCTGGAGTCTGATGCACTCCACCCGGGCCGAGTCGCTCAGTGAGCACACCTGCGATACCGCCCTGCTAGCACACACCCTGTGCCTGATCGCACGGCGGTACACCGGCACCCCCTGCCGCCCCAAAACGGTGGCGGTGGCGGCGCTGTACCACGACGCCCCGGAGATCATCACCGGGGACCTGCCCACGCCGGTCAAGTATCACAGCGCCACCCTGCGCGACGCCTACAAGGCCATGGAGCGGGAAAGCGTGGCCAGCATGACGGCCATGCTGCCGGACGAACTGGCCGAAGAGGTCGCGCCCTTCCTCACCGGAGAGCTGCTCACGGCAGAGGAAACCAAGCTGCTCAAGGCTGCCGACCGGCTGAGTGCCCTGGTCAAGTGCCTGGAAGAGCAGCGCAGCGGCAACCACGAGTTTGACGCGGCACTGGCCCAGCAGAAAGCCGTGCTGGAAGCCATGCACTGCCCGGAGGCCGACTGGTTCATGGCCCACTGCCTGCCCTGCTACACCCAGAATCTGGATGAGCTGACCCGGCAGGACGGATAATATTTTTTACGGGAACGGCACTTCCCGCACGTCGTCGGGGTCCAGGCCGGCTTTGCGCTGCTCTTCAAAGACAGCGTCGATCAGCTCGTCCAGATCCTCTAGATGGGTCAGGGTACAGCAGTAGCGCCGCAGGGCGGCAGCGCCCTTCAGCCCCTTCATATAGTGCATGGTCTGGGCACGGGCCTGCGGCATGGCCACAAATTCCCCCTTCTGCTCCACCATCTCTTCCACCTGACGGCGCAGGGCATTCATGCGGGCCTGCAGGTTGGGGGCCTTGGGTTCCGGGGTGCCCTCGATGGCGGCATTCACCCGCTCAAACAGCCACGGGTCGCCCAGCGCAGCACGGGCGATCATCACGCCGTCGCAGCCGGTCTGCTGCATCATGGCCACGGCATCCTCGGCCGAATGGATGTCGCCGTTGCCCAGCACCGGCACATGGACTGCCTGCTTTACCCGGGCAATGATCTCCGGGTCGATGCCCGGGGTGTACATCTGCTCACGGGTGCGGGCGTGTACCGCAATGAGGGCCGCGCCCGCCTGCTCGCAGGCCTTGGCGCACTCCACGGCGGTCACATGGTCGGCGTCCCAGCCCTTGCGCATCTTGACCGTGACCGGGCGGCTGGTGTGGGCCGCCACCTGCTCCACGATGCGGCCGCAGCGGTCCGGGTCCAGCATCAGCTTGCTGCCCGCGCCGCCGGACACGATCTTGGGGGCCGGGCAGCCCATGTTGATGTCCACAAAGTCGAACTCATACGGTTCCATAGCGGCGGTGGCTTCGCCCATGATCTGGGGCACCTCGCCAAAGATCTGCACGCCATAGGGTGCCCCGTTGGGTTCTGCCTTCAGCAGGCTGACGGTCTTGTGGTCGCCGTACACCAGTGCCCGGCTGGACACCATTTCGCTGACCGTAAAGCCTGCGCCGTGCTGCGCCATCAGGCGGCGGCAGGGGGCGTCCGTAAAGCCCGCCATTGGTCCGAATACTGCCCTGTGGGGCAGAACGATGTTTCCGATTTTCAAAGGTTCCATGGGTTCTCCTTGCTGTGATTCAAAAAAGCTCCCCGGTCGGGGAGCCAGAAATGTTGCTATTTTCGGGCAATGGGCTCGCCCTCTCAGTCTGCTTCGCAGACAGCTCTCCCAAAGGGAGAGCCTTTGTTGCCAGGAAGTTATCTGTACTGCCAAGGCCTCTCCCTTTGGGAGAGGTGGCATTGCGTGAGCAATGACGGAGAGGGCGAGCCCCTTTGCTTTTTTACATCTTCTCGGGCACAGTGATCTTGAACATGGTCAGCACGTTGAAGATGACGTTCTTCACGCCGATGCACAGAGCCAGACGGGCCTGCTGCACGGCAGAGTCTGCACCCTGGATGCGGCAGCTGCCGTAGAAGCGGTGGAAAGCACTGGCCAGATCAATGACAAAGCGGTTGATGCGGCTGGGGTCGTACTTCTCGGCTGCCATGACGATCTCCTGCGGGAAGGCTGCCAGCATGCGGATCAGGTCCATCTCGCTGGGCTCAGTGAGCAGGGTAGCGTCCACCTGCTCGGCACCGGCAAACTGCACGCCCTCGCTCTCCATCTTCTTCAGGATGGAGCAGATGCGGGCATGGGCATACTGCACATAGTACACCGGGTTGTCGTTGTCGGTCTTGACGGCCTGGTCCAGGTCAAAGTCGATGCCGCTGCCGGCATCGTGCATGTTGAACAGGAAGCGTGCACTGTCGATGGGCACCTCTTCCAGCAGGTCGGTCAGGGTGATGGCGTTGCCGGTACGCTTGGACATGCGCACGGGCTGGCCGTCGCGCATCAGGTTGACCATCTGCATCAGGACAACATCAAGATCGTTGCCGTTCAGGCCGATGGCATCCATCGCGCCCTTCATGCGGGCCACATGGCCGTGGTGGTCGGCGCCCCACACGTCGATGGCCTTGGCAAAGCCGCGGGTGGCCAGCTTGTTGTAGTGGTAAGCGATATCGGCAGCGAAGTAGGTGGGGATGCCGTTGGCACGGACGAGCACCTCGTCCTTGGCTTCCTCTTCGGTGCCGTCCTCGGTCTTTTTCTTGTTCACGGTGCCGTACTTGGCAGCGTACTGTGCGCTGCGGTACATGATGGCACCGTCCTCGGCCTTGTAGCAGGCACCCAGCTCCAGCAGCTTGTCCACCACGGCCATCACCGCGCCGGACTCGTGGAGGGTGCTCTCATGGAACCACACATCATAGTCGATGCGGTACTTGCCCAGGTCGCGCTTGAGGGCGGCGATGTTCTTGGGCAGAGCATAGGCCACCAGAGCGTCCTTCAGCTGTGCGAAAGCATCGCTGGCAAACAGGGTCTCTTCGTCCATCCCCTGGCAGGCGGCAACGTACTGGTCGCCGTTGATCTCGGCGAACTCCCCGGCCAGCACCTTGATGTCGCCGCCCTGATAGCACTCGGCGGGCAGCGGGTAGGCTTCCTCGCCGCAATACTTCTGCAGGTAGCGCACGGCCAGGCTCTTGCCGAACTTCTGGATCTGGTTACCGGCATCGTTGATGTAAAACTCGCGGGTCACATCGTAGCCGGACCAGTCCAGCACAGCGGCCAGGCAGTCGCCCAGAGCGCCGCCGCGGGCATTGCCCATGTGCATGGGGCCGGTGGGGTTGGCGGAGACGAACTCCACGTTGTACTTGGCACCCTTGCCGTGGTCGGTGCGGCCATACTCCTTGTTGGCGCAGGCCCCCAGTACCACACCGGCCCAGTAAGCCGGGGACAGGAACAGGTTGATGAAACCGGGGCCGGCGATCTCGACCTTGGCAAACACGCTGTCGGTCAGGTCGGGCAGGTGGGCCAGCAGGGCCTCTGCGATCATCCTGGGGGCCTTGCGCCAGGTACGGGCACCGGCCATGGCCAGGTTGGAGGCGATGTCGCCGTTCTTCACGTCGGCAGGGATCTCCACGATGAAGGCGGGCAGCTCGGCTTCCGGCAGGGTGCCGTCGGCCATGGCGGCCTTTGCCGCAGCGGTCAGCAGCGCACGGGCCTCGTCCAGTGCAGCCTGCCGGGGGTTGTAATTCTGGTAGGTCTTTTCAAATTCAGTCATTGGTCGGATTCCTTTCACAGTATTGGCAGATTCAGTTCACATGGGTCACGGTCACTTCCAGGCGGTTGCGGCTCACAAGGTCGGCGCTGTTGGCATCCAGCAGATAGGCGAACCGCACGGTGCCGCCCTTCTCGGTCAGTTCGTTCACGATCTCGTCGGCGGTCACGCCCAGGGTCATAGAGCCGAAGCCCGTCTCGTAATGGCACAGGTTGCGCTTGCCTTTTTCGATCTGCAGCTGGGTACCCCCCCCGCCGTTTTTGCCGAACCGCAGCATGACCACCCGGCTGCCGTCCACCGCGATCTTCAGCGTGGTGGTGCAGCCCTCATAGCCGGTGGTCTCGGTCTCTTTATAGGTAATATAGTAGCTGCTGCCCTTCTGCACGAACTGGCCGCGGGTCATCAGCTCCACAAACTCTTCTTTTTCCTCATCCTCCATCGGCTCGTCGATGTGCTGTTCGATGCGGCTCTTGATGCGGATGATGTAATCTTCCTTCAGCGGTTTACTCACGTTGCTATCCCTTGTCAATATTTGTCAATGGCGATCTGCTCCACCGGGCCGCCTTTGTACTCGCCCAGGAACAGATCTGCCGTCTGCACAAAGCTGTCCGGCACATCGCTGACGTAAAAATGTGCCTGGCCTTCGTTTTCCTGCGCCGCGCGCAGGCCCCGCTCCGACAGCATCCGCTCCAGATGGTGGGCTGCCGTCTTGGCCGGGTCCACCAGCGTGACCGACTGTCCCATGAACTCCCCGATCATGGTCTTGAGCAGCGGGTAGTGGGTACAGCCCAGGATCAGGGTGTCCACCCCGGCGTCCCGCACCTCGGTGAGGTACTGGGCGATCACCAGGCGGGTGACCTGCTGCTTTTTCTCTTCGCTGTGATCCACATACCCGGCTTCCACCAGCGGTACGAACAGCGGGCAGGGGCGGGCGGTGATCTCCACGCCCGGCACCAGTTTGCGCAGCAGCGTCTCATAGCTGCGAGAGCGGATGGTGGCCGCAGTGCCGATGACACCGATGCGGCGGTTGCGGGTGGCAAAGGCAGCCTCCCGGGCGGCGGCATCCACCACACCCAGATAGGGCACCGGCAGCCGGGCCGCCTCGGCAGCCGGGTAGGTGCTGGACACCGTACCGCAGGCCGCCATGATGCATTTTACGTTCTGGGACAGCAAAAAGGCGATGTCCTGCCGTGCATACTGCAGGATGGTCTCCGGGCTGCGGCTGCCATAGGGCACACGGCCGGTGTCGCCAAAGTAGACGATCTCCTCATGGGGCAGGCGCTTGCGCAGCTCCCGCACGCCGGTCAGGCCGCCAAGGCCGCTGTCAAATACGCCGATGGGGCGGTTATCCATGCTGTTTTTCCGTCCTTTCCAGGGCAAGTTCGATCAGCCGGTCGATCAGGGCCGGCACCGGCAGGCCCTCGTGCTCCATGAGCTTGGGGTACATACTGATGGACGTAAAGCCGGGGAAGGTGTTGATCTCGTTGATCATCACCCGACCGGTGCCCTTTTCCACAAAGAAGTCGCAGCGGGCCAGGCCCTCGCAGCCCAGGGCCGTGTAGGCCATGGCGGCGTAGGTCTTGACCTCGTCCAGCTTTTCTTCGGGCAGGTGGGCCGGGATCACGGTCTGGCTCACGCCGTTCTTGTATTTGTCATCGTAGGTGTAGAACTCAGCACCGGCCAGGATCTCACCCGGACGGGTGGCCACGGCGGGGTCGGAGCCGATGACGGCACATTCCACTTCCTGGCCGTCCACAAAGGCTTCAAACACCACCTTGCGGTCGTTTTCCAGAGCCAGTGCGATGGCCTTTTTCAGTTCCTCACGGTTGGACACCTTAGAAATACCCACGCTGGAACCGGCGTTGGCGGGCTTGACGAACACGGGCCAGCCCAGCTTTGCCTCCACACCAGCGCACACACCCTCCAGGTCACTCTCAATCTGCCAGCGGTTGGCGGCCAGCCACTTGGTGTGCGGGATGTCGTTGGCTTCAAACAGGGCGTTGGCCACCCCCTTGTCCATGCAGGCCGCACTTGCCAGCACGCCGCAGCCCACATAGGGGATGCCGGCCAGCTCCAGCAGACCCTGCACCGTGCCGTCCTCGCCCCACAGGCCGTGCAGCACCGGGATCACCACATCCACATGCAGCTTTTCCACATGACCTTCCGGGGTGAACAGCACCATGCCGTGGTCGGCGCGGTCCGGGCTGAGGATGCAGGGCATGTTGCCGGCCAGCTCTTCCCAGCTGCCGTCTGCCATCTGTGCGGCAGTTGCCTCGGTATAGAGCCAGCGGCCCTCCTTTGTGATGCCCACTGCGAGCACCTCATACTTGGTACGGTCAATATTGTTGACAAAGTTTCCGACCGAAACGCGGCTGACCTCATGCTCACTGGACATACCACCGAACAGCAGGACAACGCACAGCTTGTTTTCAGACTGCATGATCACTCTCTCCTATTTATAAAGCCCGCAGCGGGGCGGAATCAAACCGGTAAAAACGCCGTTTCGCTTTATTATACAATATCTATGCGCACGATGCAAGCGAAATGCAAAAATGCCGTCCCGGCCGCCCGGCCGGAAAGTCTGCAAAAAATTTTCCGGAAATCGCAATTTTCCGCTTGACGGATGGAAAAAGGCGTGATACAATGATATCACCTCTTTTGCGGGGTTATTAAGTGCGCCTGTTTTACAGGTGCTCCCGCAACCCGAGGGAGGTTCAAAACAACCGTTATAATGGAGGTGTCAACAAATGACCGTT
>ENA-OUPO01000060-OUPO01000060.1-human-gut-metagenome-genome-assembly--contig:-NODE-60-length-70490-cov-6.36373_pt1 | contig 70490 bp, 86 predicted proteins | sample MGYA00237940_ERZ548809 | MGnify/ENA primary metagenome ERZ548809 (study PRJEB26490, sample SAMN05194695) | human gut metagenome | biome: terrestrial biome; feature: human-associated habitat; material...
GCAGGGCCTCCATGATGAGTTTGACGCCGATGAAGCCCAGCACCACGGACAGGCCGGCAGGCAGGTAGACGAGCTTGTCGAGCAGAGCACCCAGCAGGAAGTACAGCTGCTGCAGGCCGAGCAGTGCGAACACGTTGGAGGTGAACACCAGGAACGGATCCTTGGTCAGGCCGAAGATCGCGGGAATCGAGTCGAAAGCGAACATGACGTCGGTGGTGCCGATGGTCAGGAACACGATGAGCATCGGGGTCCAGTAACGCACGCCGTTCTTGGTGGTGCGCAGCTTCTCGCCGTCGTAGTCGTCGGTAATCTTGATGATCTTGCGCAGATTACGGATGATGCCGTTCTCGTGATATTCCTCATCTTCATCGCCGCCGAGCACCAGTTTGACGGCGGTGTAGATCAGGAAGGCACCGAACAGGAAGAACACCCACGTGAAGCGGGAGATCAGGGCCGCGCCGATCAGAATGAAAATGCCACGGAAAATCAAAGCAATGGTGATGCCGATGGACAGCACATACTTCTGAATCTGCTTGGGCACCGCGAAGTTCGACATGATAATGACGAACACGAATAGGTTGTCGATGGACAACGAGTATTCGGTGAGCCAGCCGGAATAGAACTCGATGGCGGGCTTGGAGCCGGCGAAGAACCAGATGCATCCGCCGAAGATCAGCGCCATAACCACGAAGAAGGCGATATGCTGCACGCATTCCTTGGTGGAGGGCACATGCGGTCGACGCCCGATGACGAACAGGTCGACGATAAAGAACAACGCGAGCACCACGAAGGTGATGATTTCAAATGCGAGTGGGGTTTCTGCCATGATTCCCTACACTAACTTATGTATGTGACGGTTTTGGGGCCGTTCCGGTAGCGCCGATCGCTAGGCAGTCAGGGGATGTGTTGTTCGACACGCTCCGGGCCGCTCAGGCCAAGTCTTTACGGTCGACAACGCATCCCCTGACTGCCCGCCTCGGGTATGGGAATTTGGTTACTTGTTGGCTTCCGTCATTTGACGGAGTTCTTTTTTGAGGTCTCGGATCTCGTCGCGCAGACGGGCCGCAAGTTCGAACTGGAGTTGTTCGGCGGCGGTGTGCATCTGTTCGCTCAGTTGGCGAATCAGGTCGGCGAGGTCCTGCGCGGGCAGGCCGGCCTTCAGGATCTCCTCGTGGCGTTTGTCTGCCTCGTTGGGATCGAGTACCGGCACGCCCAGGTGCGTGTTGCCGGCCTTGCCCGCGTTGCGGTAGCCACCTTCAAGCAAGGTCTGGGTGTCCACATCCTCCTTGGCGAGCATGTCGTTGACGTCGCTGATCTTCTTGATCAGGGGCTTGGGATCGATGCCATGCTCCTGGTTGTAGGCAATCTGCTTGGCGCGGCGACGGTCAGTCTCGTCGATGGCTTGCCGCATGGCTTCGGTGGTCTCGTCGGCGTACATGATCACCGTGCCGGACACGTTTCGGGCCGCACGGCCGATGGTCTGGATGAGCGAACGATAGGAGCGCAGGAATCCTTCCTTGTCGGCGTCAAGAATCGCCACCAGCGATACTTCCGGCAAATCGAGGCCCTCACGCAGCAGGTTGATACCGACAATCACATCGATCTTGCCTTCGCGCAACATGCGCAGCAGTTCGACGCGGCGCAACGTATCCACATCAGAATGCAGGTATTCGACCTTGATGCCGCGTTCCAGCAGATAGTCGGTCAAGTCCTCGGCCATCTTCTTGGTCAGAGTGGTGACCAGCGCGCGCTCGTTCTTGGCCACACGGGCCTTGATCTCGGCGAGCAGATCGTCGATCTGCCCCTTGACCGGGCGTACGTCGATCTTCGGGTCCAGCAGACCGGTTGGGCGGATAATCTGTTCGACCACCCCATCGGACAGTCCCATCTCATAGTCGCCTGGCGTGGCGGACAGGTACACGGTCTGGCCGACGCGCTGCAGGAATTCCGGCCATTTGAGTGGTCGGTTGTCCATCGCGGAGGGCAGGCGGAAGCCGTGTTCGACCAGCGTGCGCTTGCGGGAGGCATCGCCCTCGTACATGGCACCGATCTGCGGCACAGTGACGTGTGATTCGTCGATGACCAGCAGGAAGTCGTCAGGGAAGAAGTCGAGCAGCGTGTGCGGCGGGGTGCCAGCGGCGCGGCCGTCAAAGTGGCGCGAATAGTTTTCGACGCCTGAGCACACGCCAACTTGGGTGAGCATTTCCAGATCGTAGGTGGTGCGCATGTTGAGGCGCTGCGCTTCCAGCTCCTTGCCTTGTTTGCGCAGTTCTGCCAGGCGTTCGTCGAGTTCCTCGCGAATGGTTTTGAGCGCCCGTTCCATGCGTTCGGGGCCGGCCACATAATGGGAGGCCGGGAAGATGTGGACTTCGTTTTCCTCGTCGATCTCGTCGCCGGTCAGCGGGTGCAGCGTGGAGATGCGGTCAATCTCGTCGCCGAAGAATTCGATGCGCACGGCCAGTTCCTCGTAGACGGGGATGATTTCGACCGTATCGCCGCGCACGCGGAAGGTGCCGCGCGTGAAGGCGATGTCGTTGCGCTTGTACTGCATGGCCACGAATTGGCGCAGCAGGTCGTCGCGGTTGATTTCCTGCCCGACTTTGAGGAAGAGCATGCGACCGGCGTATTCTTCCGGCGTGCCCAAGCCGTAGATGCAGGAGACGGTGGCCACAACCACGCAGTCGCGGCGGGTCAGCAGGTTTGCGGTGGCTTGGTGGCGCAGGCGCTCCACATCGTCGTTGATGTTGGAGTCCTTTTCTATATAGGTGTCGGTCTGCGGGATGTATGCCTCGGGCTGGTAGTAGTCGTAGTAGCTCACGAAGTAGCTCACGGCGTTGTCCGGCATGAGTTCGCGGAATTCGGCGCATAGCTGCGCAGCGAGCGTCTTGTTGGGCTCGATAATCAGGGTCGGTCGCTGCAGCTTTTCGATCAGCCAGGCGGTGGTTGCGGTTTTGCCGGTACCGGTGGCACCCATAAGAACCACATCATTCTCGCCGTTTTCGATGCGTTCGGCCAGTTCGGCGATGGCCTGCGGCTGGTCGCCGGATGGCTTATATGGCGATTTGACGACGAAAGGCTTGTCCGCGCGCTCGATATTGAATCCCATAGGGCCTCATCTTAGCGACCTGCGCACCATCCTGCGTATATCTCACCCACTTGGGCCAGCATCTCGGGCAATGGATAGGTGGAGTCGATGACGATATCGGCTATGGCCCGCCGCTCCTCCTCACTGGATTGGTGGCGGATGCGGGCCTCGGCCTGTTCCAGGCTCATGCCGCGTTCCTCGACCATACGGTCGAGCCGCATGCACACGGGAGCTTCGACCGTGACGATATGGTCAAAGGCGAATGGAATATCGTCAATGACCTCGGCGAGCAGTGGAATGTCGTGAATGATGATGGCTGCCTCGGGGTGCTCATGCTCCAGTCGCGCCGCCTCGGCATAGATCAATGGGTGCTCGATGGCGTCGAGCCGTTCACGTGCGCCCGGCGCGGCGTTCGCGCCGAAGACATGATCGGCAATCCATGGCCGGTTCATAGTGCCATCGGCGAGCAATGTATCAGGACCGAACTCGGCGACGATCTGTGGCAGCGCCACTCCCCCGGGTTCGACGATCTGATGCGCCAGCGCATCGTAGTCGATATGCAACGCGCCGAGTTGCTTGAGTCGCGCCGCCACCGTACTTTTGCCCGCGGCGATGCCGCCGGTCAGTCCTATTCGCATCATGGTGCCCATGATAGCTGGCGCTCCCCTCGGCCGGCTATCGCCGACAGCTCCCCTCAGGGAGGGGAGCCGGCTCGCGTAGCGAGACTGAGGGGAGTCATTGGCGGATAACTCCAAAAACACAAGAAACCCGGCCCAATCGGACCGGGTTTCTTTACACGCTAAGCGCTAGCTTCGCGGCAAACTCACTTGCCGAGCAGCTGGTCGCGCAGGGCGGCGAGCTGATCGGAGTCGGCGAGGGTACCGGTAGCCGGAGCAGCGGAAGAGTAGTTGGAGGTCTCCTCGACCGGCTTCTCTTCCTTCGGGCCCTGGCCGTCGGCGGCTGCGGATTCGGCAGCGTTCTCCAGCTCCTTGGCCACGAACTCCTTGTGCTCCTCCCACAGCTCGTGAGCGGCGGCGTACTGAGACTCCCACTCCTCGCGCTGCTTCTCGTAACCAGCGATCCACTCGTTGGTGTTCGGGTCGAAGCCTTCGGGGTACTTGTAGTTGCCCTGCTCGTCGTACTCGGCCGGCATGCCGTAGATGGCCGGATCGAAGTCCTCGGAAGCCGGGTCAACGGAGTCGTTGGCCTGCTTGAGGGACAGGGAGATGCGGCGACGATCGAGGTCGACGTCGATCACCTTGACGAACACGGTCTCGCCCGGCTTGACCACGGTCTCCGGGTTCTCGACGTGACGGTTGGCGAGCTCGGAGATGTGCACCAGGCCCTCGATGCCGTCCTCGACGGAGATGAAGACACCGAACTGGACGATCTTGGTGACCTTGCCCTTGACGATCTGGCCGGGAACGTGGGTGCGAGCGAAGCGCTGCCACGGATCCTCCTGAGTCGCCTTCAGGGACAGGGAGATACGCTCACGGTCGAGATCGACGTCGAGCACCTCGACGGTGACCTTGTCGCCGACCTTGACGACCTCAGACGGGTGGTCGATGTGCTTCCAGGACAGCTCGGAAACGTGGATCAGGCCGTCAACACCGCCGAGATCGACGAAAGCGCCGAAGTTAACGATGGAGGACACCACGCCCTCACGGATCTGGCCCTTCTTGAGCTGGGACAGGAAGGTCTCGCGGACCTCGGACTGGGTCTCCTCGAGGTACTGGCGACGGGACAGGACCACGTTGTTGCGGTTCTTGTCGAGCTCAAGGATCTTGGCCTTGATCTTCTGGCCGATGTACGGGGAGAGGTCGCGGACGCGACGCATCTCAACGAGGGAGGCAGGCAGGAAGCCACGCAGACCGATGTCGACGATGAGGCCGCCCTTGACGGCTTCGATGACGGTGCCCTCAACGACGCCGTCAGCTTCCTTGATCTTCTCGATGTCGCCCCAGGCGCGCTCGTACTGGGCACGCTTCTTGGACAGAATCAGACGGCCTTCCTTGTCTTCCTTGGTGACGACAAGGGCCTCAATGGTGTCGCCGACCTCGACGACTTCGTCAGGATCAACGTCCTTCTTGATGGAAAGCTCGCGGGAGGGGATGACACCCTCGGTCTTGTAGCCGATGTCGAGCAGGACCTCGTCATGATCGACCTTGACGACGGTACCTTCGACCAGATCACCATCATCGAAGTTCTTGATGGTGGAATCGACTGCCTTGATGAAGTCCTCTTCGGTGCCGATGTCGTTGATGGCAACCTTGGTGACTTCAGTGTTGTTCTCTGCCATGTAAATATATGGTTTCTAATAGTGGATGGATAATTTCTCGATATTCAGTTATACGCACACCCTACAGGCATACAGATACTCACAATACAAGCAACTCTGCCCAAATTTCCTAGGAAACTCTAGGCGTGTCGTTCGGCCATTTCCACGACGTTGGCTAGGAGCATGGCTCGGGTCATGGGGCCCACGCCTCCGGGGTTGGGGGTGTAGGCGGAGGCCTTGTCGTAGCAGGCCTTGTCCACGTCGCCCTTGATGCGGTAGCGACCGGCTTCTTCGTCGTAGACGCGGCTGACGCCCACGTCGACCAGCACGGCGCCGTCCTTGATTTTGTCGGGCGTCACGAATCCGGCCGAACCCATTGCGGCAACGATCACGTCGGCGCGGCGCATGTGGTCGGCCACATCCCGGGTACCGGTGTGGCACAGGGTGACGGTGGCGTTGACGGCGTTGCGCGTGAGCATTAGGCCAATCGTGCGGCCAATGGTGATGCCGCGGCCAAGCACGCACACTTCCTTGCCGTTCAGATCAATGTCATAGGCGTCGAGTAGCTCGAGCACACCGCGCGGAGTGCAAGGCAGCGGCGTCGAAATGTCGCCGCGCACATGCAGCACCAGTTCGCCGAGGTTGTACGGGTGCATGCCGTCGGCATCCTTGGCCGGGTCGATCATGTCGATGATCGCGTTCTCGTTGATGCCCTTGGGCAACGGCAGCTGGACGATGAACCCGGTGCAAGCCGGATCTTCGTTGAGTTCGCGTACGGCAGCGGCGATGTCGTCGAAGCTGGCGTCCGCCGGCAGTTCCTTCTTGACTGAGGTAATGCCCACTTCCTGGCAATCGGCGTGCTTGCCGGCCACGTACTTCATCGACCCGGGGTCCTCGCCCACCAGCAGCGTGCCCAGCCCCGGTTGGATGCCCTGCGCCTTGAGCTTGTTCACTCGCTCGGCAAGGTTGGTCTTGATTTCGGCCGCAATCTGCTTACCGTCGATTTTTGTGGACATCAACGCCCTCCCCTGTAGTTTCGGTGCATTCTATCGAAACGATAGGCTATCGTTGGAACAAGTCAGGATTATATATCGTTCGCTCTCACGAAGAAGGCGTGCCATGGGGACTCAAATCACACGACTTACGCGACTCGCCGCAGCCGGCCTGAGCGCCGTCCTGTTGTTCGCGACCACCGCATGCGCAGCCACCTCCCCCGCTGAAACCGAGCCGGACAACAAGACCAGCGTTCCCGCACCGACCGGGCCGATCAATGTGGTGGCCTCCCTCAATCAATGGGGCTCGCTGGCCGCCGAGCTGGGCGGCGATGATGTGGAAGTCACGTCCATCGTGAACTCCACCAATGTGGATGCCCACGATTTCGAGCCAAAGACCTCGGATGTCGCCAAGCTGTCCAAGGCCCAAATCATCGTGGCCAACGGTGCGGGCTACGATTCCTGGGCCACCAAATCGATGACCAAGACCACGAATATCGTATCCGCCGCTTCCGTCATGGGTGCCGTCGAGGGCGATAACCCGCATCTGTGGTTCTCCAAAGACGCTCGATCCAGCATGGCCACGGCCATCACCGATGCATATATAAAGGCACTCCCCAGCAAGAAGAAAGCCTTCCAGAAGCGGCTCAAGGCATGGCAGGCGGACGAGAAATCGTTGGAAACATGGGCGTCCGAGTTCACCAAGTCCCACTCCAACCTCACCTATGCAGCCACCGAACCCGTGGTCTATTATCTGATGGCCGATCTTGGGTTCAAAGATCAGACGCCCAAGGGGTATACGCAATCGACCGCTTCCGGCGGCGAACCGGCACCCGCGGACCTGCAGTCTTTCCAGAAACTCATCGAAGACAAGGGCGTGGATGTGCTGGTCAACAACACGCAGGAAGCCAGTGACGCGACCAATATGATCACTGGCGCTGCCGGTCGCGCCGATGTGCCGGTAGTCGACGTCTCCGAACAAATGCCCAAGGACGCCGACACGCTGAACGCCTGGATCAACCAGCTCATCAACACCATCATCGACGCGGTGGATCCAAGCTATGGCTGCGAAGACGCCACGGACGGCGATACCGCGGACAGCAACGCGAATTCCGATGATTCCAGCGCCGAAGGCTCCGCCACGGATGATGCCAATGCGCAAGACTCCAAGGCCAGCACCGGTTCCAGCACGGACCCCAAGTACATCCGTCAGTGCAAGGCGGCCGCATCCAGTGACTCATCTCAGGATTCGGCAAAGGCCGATGCCGCCAATGGCGATTCCGGCGATGCCTCCGGCAACGACCAGACCGACTCCGGCAAATAGTTAGAAGCAAAGGACACCGGCATCGGATTCGTGCCAATGCCAATAGACGCCTTGCATGAGAAGGGTTGTGCGACCATTGTCGAGATGGCCGCACAACCCTTCTCTTTGGTTATCACCATCCGTACACGATATTGAGAACGATTGTCAGCATCGTTTGCCACAATCGGGCGTTATGAGTGAAACTTCCGATTGCATCGTGTTCAGCGATGCCGCCATCAAGCGTGGCGACCATATCATCTGGCAGCATGGCACCTTCGCCATTCCCACCGGTTCGGTCACGGCCATCGTCGGCACCAACGGCACCGGCAAAACCACGATGATGAGGGCCGAGCTGGGCCTTTTGCCGCTCTGTCATGGCAGCCTGACCGTGCTGGGCAAGCCCGCAGGCGAGATGAACAAACGCATCGGATATGTGCCGCAGAGCTATGTGGCGAATGTCGATTCCAATCTCACCGCCGAACAATCCGTGTTGCTGGGCCTGACCGGCACCCGATTCGGCATCCACCCCATCACCAAGGCCCAGAAAGCCAAAGCGCTCGAGGCGATGGAGTTCACCGGCATCGCCGACAAGGCGCGGTACCGTCTGTCCGAACTGTCCGGCGGTTTGCGCCAGCGTGTGGCCATCGCTCAGGCGTTGGTGTGCGATCCACAACTGCTGATGCTTGACGAGCCGTTGGCCAACCTCGATCTGGCCAGTCAACGCGCCACCGTACACGTGCTGGCCAAGCTGAACCGTGAACTGAACATGACCATCCAGGTGGTTGCGCACGATCTCAATATGCTCTTGCCGATTCTGACCGGTGCCGTCTACTTGCTCGACGGGCACCCGCACTACGCCGATATGCACAAAGTGCTCGACTCCGACCTACTCACCCACCTCTACGGCACACAGGTGCAGGTGGTCACCACTCCGCAGGGTGACATGTTCGTGACCCCGACGCCGGATGAGCCCCAGGACCAGCCGCAGGATATGCACACGGCAGCCGAAGTGGCGCAATTGCACCATCACGAGCACGGCAACGCCACCAATGGCAGTGCCGCCAACAGCGCCGAGAATCGATAACATCAAGCGAGCCGGCCCACAGCCCGTCAACGGGCTGCAGCTCAGGCATGGAGAAAATACAGGGACATGAGCACCATCAACTTTTCGTATGATCCCGAATGGCTGGACACACTGTCCGCTCCATTCATGACCAACGCCTTCATCGCCGGCCTGTGCATTGCCCTGGCCGCCGGTGTCATGGGATACTTCACCATCGCCCGTCGTTCCACCTTCGCGGCCCATGCGCTGGCCCATATCGGTCTGCCGGGCGCGACCGGCGCGGTGTTGCTCGGCCTGCCCGTATCACTGGGCATGGGCGTGTTCGCACTGGGCGGCGCACTGGTGATCGGTGCTTTGGGCAAGCGCGTTTCCGAGCGTGAAATCGCAACCGGCACCGTGCTGGCCTTCGCCACCGGCTTGGGTCTGTTCTTCGCGCGATTGTCGAGTTCCGCCTCCCAGCAGATGCAGTCGATCCTCTTCGGCTCGATCCTGACCATCACCACCGGCCAGATCATCGGCTTCGCCGTGTTCGACGTATTGCTGCTGGCATTGTTGGCCATCATCTACCGCCCGCTGCTGTTCAGCTCGTTGGATGAGCAGGTGGCACAGGCCAAGGGTGTGCCGATCGGGCTGATGAACGTGGCGTTTATGGCGATTATGGCCGGTGTGATCACCATCGCCGTGCCGGCAGTGGGCACCTTGCTGATTTTCGCGCTGGTGATCACGCCTGCGGCCACCGCCAATATTCTGGCCGGCTCCCCATTCAAGGCGATGGTGATCGCCAGCGTGCTGTGCCTGGTGTCGATTTGGGCCGGACTCGTGCTGTCGGCGATGTTCCCCGCCCCCCCGAGCTTCATTATCGTGATGCTTTCCACCCTGTTCTGGGCTATCGCCAAGGCCGTGGAGACAGTGCGGAAGTAATCTCATTCATTTTTCTTGCCCCCGCTGGCAAATTCATAGCGGGGGCTTTGTTATATCTTCTCCACCAAGGCATTGGCGATGGCGGCGATGCCTTCGCCGCGGCCAGTGAATCCCATATGGTCGGTGGTGGTGGCGGTAACCGATACCGGGCAACCAACCGCCGCAGACAGGGCGGCTTCGGCTTCAGCACGGCGTGTGCCGATTTTCGGGCGGTTGCCGATGATCACCACCGAGGCCGATGCCGGCGTATACCCGTTGGATGCCAGATGCGCCACAACTTCTTGCAGCATATCGATGCCATGCCTTCCGGCACCATGCGCGTCCGCACCGACACCGAACAGTGAACCAATGTCTCCCAATCGGGCGGCGGCAAGCAACGCGTCAATCAGGGCGTGCGCGGCCACATCGCCATCGGAATCGCCTTCGATACCCTCGTATTTGGCGGCATCGGCCTCGCTGCATGAATCAGACGCCGGCCAGTAGAGCCCGGCAATCCACAGTTCACGGCCTGAGCCGGCAGGCGCAAAACGGTGAGCGTCAAAACCCTGCCCTATCAACACTCCTGCAGACCCCATGCAGTCCCCTTCGATGGCGCTGCCCAGACGAACGGCAGCAAACGATTATGAATCACGAAGCCCCGGCGTATCGCATAAGGACACGACCGGGGCCTCAAAACAATCAAATCACTTCTTCTTGGACTTCTTCTCGGCTTCAACACGAGCCAAAGTATCGGCCGCGGCCTCTTCGGGCTCGGCGGTGTGATGCTTGTCGTCACCGGGTTGAGCGGGCTCGTAGCCCAGGTTCACGTCGAGCAGACGCTGGGCTTCCGCCTCGTCGATCTTCTCGGACAAGGCGATCTCAGAAGTCAGAATGGCGCGGGCCTTGGTGAGCATGCGCTTCTCCCCCGCGGACAGGCCGTGCTCGTCGACATCGCGCTGGGCGAGATCGCGAACCACTTCGGCGATCTTGTTGACATCGCCGGTGGCGATCTTTTCGACGTTCAGCTTGTAACGGCGAGACCAGTTCATCTCTTTCTCGATGATCGGGGTCCGCAGGATGCCGAATACCTTGGCCACTTCGGATGCGGAGACGATGTCACGCACGCCGACCTTCTTGGCATTGTCCACGGGAACGTTGATGACCAAACCATCGGAAGAGAGTACGGACAACTGCAGATATTCGCGCGTCACTCCCTTGACCGTCCGCTCGGTAATGGCCTCCACCTTCGCTGCACCATGACGCGGATAGACGACCATATCGCCGACTTTGTAAGACATGTACCCTCCGAGAACTGACGGCTTACACACAAAAACTCGAATAATTATGCCATGCGGCCTGGACCGCCCCTATGAGAGCGCTCACAACCACGAAGACACACCGAAAAGGGCAAGAATTCGCCATTTTCGACGCGCCAATGTAGCGTTTACGACTCCAACGCACGTAGACTTTGGGTCATGGCTGAAGAAACGAAGATCAAGGAAGATACCGTCACCGTGCCTGTCGCCCAAGGCGACCTCGATGCGGTGAGCAATGCTGAATTCTACAACCCCCACGGAGTTCTCGGCGGGCATCTCGGCATCGGCAAGCATGCCGACACCGCCACAATCCGCGTGCTGCGTCCGCTTGCCAAGTCCGTGACCATCCTCACCCAGGATGGCGAATACCCGATGACCCACGAATACAACGGCGTGTTCGTGGTTACCGTGCCGGCTTCCGGCACTAAGAAGCAGCCCACGATTCCCGACTACCGTGTCAGGACCGAGTGGGAAAGCGGCGCAGTGCTCATTGAGGACGACCCATATCGCTATATGCCCACAGTCGGCGACATGGACACCTATCTGTTCGGCGAGGGCCGTCACGAGAAGCTCTGGGAGACGCTTGGCGCGCATGTGCTGCGCTATGACGATCCGATGGGCGGCGCAGACGGCACGCCCGGCGAACAGGTGGTAGGCACCGCATTCTCCGTGTGGGCCCCGAACGCCCATGCCGTGCGCGTAGTCGGTAACTTCAACGCTTGGGATGGCCGCCGTCATGCCATGCGCGAGCTCGGCTCCTCCGGCGTGTGGGAGATCTTCATCCCCGGAATCGGCGCGGGCGAGACCTACAAGTTCCAGATCCTGAACGCCAATTACACGTGGGAGATGAAGGCTGACCCGATGGAGCGTCAGCACGAAGTTCCGCCGAACACCGCCTCCATCGTCACCGAATCCACCTACAAGTGGAACGATGACGCCTGGATGCAGCACCGCCGCACCACCAACCCGCATGATGGCCCGGTCTCCATCTATGAGGTGCACGCCGGCAGCTGGAGGCAGGGACTGACCTACCGCGACCTGTCCAAGCAGCTCGTGGACTACGTCAAGCAGGAAGGCTTCACCCACGTGGAGTTCATGCCACTGGCCCAGCACCCGTTCTCCGGCTCCTGGGGCTATCAGGTCACCGGCTACTATGCGGTCGACTCCCGTCTCGGTTCCCCCGACGACTTCCGTTACCTGGTCGACCAGTTCCATCAGGCCGGCATCGGCGTGATCATGGACTGGGTGCCCGCCCACTTCCCGAAGGATGCCTTCGCGCTCGGCCGCTTCGACGGCACCCCGCTGTACGAGGACCCGGACCCGCTGCGCGGCGAACACCCTGAATGGGGCACCTATGTGTTCAACTTCGGACGCCGCGAAGTACGCAACTTCCTGGTGGCCAACGCCCTGTTCTGGCTTGAGGACCTGCACGTCGATGCACTGCGCGTGGATGCCGTCAGCTCCATGCTCTACCTCGACTACAGCCGCGAACCCGGCCATTGGCGCCCGAACATCTACGGCGGACGCGAGAACCTGGAGGCCATCGACTTCCTCAAGGAGGCCACCGCCACCGCGTACAAGAACAACCCCGGCGTCATGGTGATCGCCGAGGAGTCCACCGCATGGCCGGGCATCACCGCCCCCACTTCCGCCGGCGGCATCGGCTTCGGCATGAAGTGGAACATGGGCTGGATGCACGACACCCTCGAGTATCTGCACGAGGAGCCCATCAACCGCAAGTGGCACCACAACGAGATCACCTTCTCCATGGTGTACGCCTACTCCGAACACTACGTATTGCCCATCAGCCACGACGAAGTCGTGTACGGCAAGGGTTCCCTGTACGGCAAGATGCCGGGCGATGACTGGCAGAAGCTGGCCGGCGTGCGTTCGATGTTCGCCTATCAGTGGGCTCACCCAGGCAAGAAGCTCTCCTTCATGGGCAACGAGCTGGCCCAGTGGGGCGAGTGGGATCACGACGCCTCCATCGATTGGGATTGCCTGAACTGGCAGGAGCACCGTCAGGTCCAGACCATGGTCGCCGACCTTAACGCCTTCTACAAGGCGCATCCGGCACTATGGAGCCAGGACTTCGACCCGGCCGGCTTCCAGTGGCTGACCAGCGACGATGCCGACCACAACACGCTGAGCTTCCTGCGCATCGGTACCAAGGGCGAGACCTTGGCTGTGGTGGTCAACTTCTCCGGTGAGGCCTGGTCCGATTACCAGGTGGCGCTGCCCACCGGCGGCAAGTGGACCGAAGTGTTCACCACCGATGACGCCAAGTACGGCGGCTCCGACATCCACAACGGCACCTTCGAAGCGGTCGAGGGCGAATATCATTCACGTCCGTTCTCGGCGAAGATCACCGTTCCGGCTCTGGGAGTTGTATTCTTGAAGCCGGAAGACTGAACTGGTCAACAGGCTGAAAGGTAACCGGTTTATTTATGCTCAATACCACAGCGCGTCAGAATACGACACCGCGCACGGTGCTGGTGGTCGAGGACGAGCCCACGCTCGCCACGGCCATCGCCCAGCGCATCACCGCTGAAGGATGGACCGCTCGCGTGGCCGGGGACGGCGCTTCCGCCGTCCAGGCCGCGTCCCAGCTACGCCCCGATCTGGTGATCATGGACATCATGCTGCCGGTTATGGATGGTCTAGAGGCCACCAAACGCATCGTCGCCGAACGTCCGGTGCCGGTGCTGATCCTCACCGCACGTGATGACGAGGCCGACAAGGTCATCGGTCTGGGAGCGGGTGCCGATGATTACATGACCAAGCCGTTCTCCATGCGCGAGCTTATCGCCCGCTGCAAGGCGCTGCTGCGCCGCGTGGAGCGTGCGAAGGTCATCGCCAAGAACTCGGAGAACGAGAAGCTGCTCGACTTCGGTTCGATGGTCATCGACCCGGCCCAGCGCATCGTCACCGCGAACGGCGAACAGGTGCATCTGACCCCCACCGAGTTCGATCTGCTGGCCACGCTGGCCCGCCGCCCGAAGTCGGTGCTCACCCGCGAAAAGCTGCTCGAAGAGGTCTGGGACTGGGTCGACGCATCCGGCACCCGCACCGTCGACAGCCACGTCAAGGCGCTGCGCCATAAGCTCGGTGCCGATACCATCCGCACCGTGCATGGCGTGGGCTACGCTTTCGAGCCGCCGACCGCGTGATGGCATCCAAAAAACAACAGCAATCCCGGCTTGATGCGATGAAACCTCGCGTCAAGCCGGTTGATTTGTTCTCATCTCTGAAGCTGGAACTCAGCGCACTGATCGTTATCGCCACTGCCATCGCGTTTGCCATGTGCTGGTTCCTCCTGAAATTCGGCTGGTCCGGTTGGATCGCCATGCCGCTGACTTTGGTGGTGGCCTTGGGCATCACCTATTTCTTCTCTCGCGGCATCACCGCTCCCCTACGCCAGATGCGCGATGTGGCCGAAGCCATGGCGGATGGCGATTACACGGTCCGCGTGGATATCGATCAGGATCGTCATGACGAGGTCGGCAAGCTGGCTCGCTCGTTCAACGAGATGGCCGGCGAACTCGAGCATGCCGATAAAATGCGCCGCGACATGATCGCCAATGTGAGCCATGAGCTGCGCACGCCCGTTTCCGCTTTGCAGGCGATGGTCGAGAACATGGCCGACGGCGTCACCGAGCCCACTCCCACCAATCTGGAGAGCATCCTCACCCAAACGCAGCGTCTCTCCGATCTCATCGCCTTCCTACTGGACCTGAGCCGTATGGAGGCCGGTGCGGCGAGTCTGAATATCGAAAAGTTCAACTTCGCCGACTTTCTTGACGAGACCATCGAGCCGTTGGAAATCGCCGATGGTGGCCACGCCCACGACATCCGCGTCACCGTGCCGGCCGACATCACGATGGAAGGCGATCAGGACCGCCTGCGCCAGCTATTCACCAACATCATCGCCAACGCGCTGAAACATTCGGCCGACGGCACCACCGTGCTGGTCGACGCCCACGAGGACGAAAACCAAGGCACCATCGTGACCAATGTGGTGAATTTCGGCTCCCAGATTGCACCTTCCGACCGTTTGGACATCTTCCGGCGCTTTGTCAAAGGCAAGACGGGTCCCGGCACCGAGTCGGGCGGCACCGGTCTTGGCCTGTCCATCGCGCGCTGGGCGGCCCAATTGCACGGTGGCACCGTCAAAGTGGTCGACGACACGCGAGGTGCCGATTTCGAAATCATCCTGCCTAAATATCACATCGCCGAACGCTGATATTGTCCGACGTCCTACCGTATACTGTATTCGAACAGATGTTCGAATACAGGGTGGGAGGCGCAGCATGACACAGCAATCCGAGTCACAGGCCATGGCGCACGAGGCCACGCTGTTTGTTATGCAGATGGCCGGCGATTCCATGATCAATGCGGGTATTCACAACGGCGATCTGCTGATTGTCGATCGTTCGTTGGCACCAGTCCCCGGAGATGTGGTTGCGGCTGTCATGGACGACGAAATCGCCATCAAGCGGCTGGTTTCACGGGCCGGCATCACCATATTGCACGCCGAGAATCCGCGATACCCCGATTACATGCCGAGCAACGGCGCTTCGCCTGCTATCTGGGGCATCGTCACCGATGTCATTCACCCGTTGATATCGTCATCGGACCGTCGCACCACGGCATCCGCCAATACCAGCACGCCCACCACCTTGGTGCCGGCCTGCTGAAACGCCTGAACGCATTGCCGCACAGTGGCACCTGTGGTGACGATATCATCAACGAGAAGCACCGCGTCGCCATTGCCGATGAGATCACGCTTCACCCTGACATGACCGGTGATACGACGGGCACGCTGTGCCGAAGAGACCTGCTGCACGGAGCGTGCCTTGGTGGAGGAGCTCAGGGCATTGCATGGTCGCGCATCGACGCCGTACCCACGCAATGCCCCTGCCACCGATTTGGCCAACGGTGCCGTATGGGCACGTCCTCTTCGGCGCATTGACGCCCGCGATGATGGCACCGGAACCACCAATACGCGATGACCCAAGCATGATGATGGTATTGGCGTCTTGTTCAGCAGCGACACCATGATGCGGCCGAACGGGCCGTCAAGCTCGGTATCGTCGTGGTCCTTCCAGTCGAGAATGGCACGACGTACCGCTCCCTGATAAATCGATGCGGACCATATACGGGCTCCGCCACCACTGTCTGCATCCCGTTCCCGGCATTGCGCGAACAGGGCCCAGCATGCCGCACACAATACCTCATCCGGCGCGTCACACCCAGCGCAGCCGCGTGGAAACAGCAGATTGCAGACCTGTGCCCACATCGCATGCCACCACTTGTATACGCTCGGCCCGTCCATAACGCGTCACTATCGAGCTGGAGTATCGAATCGCGCAAGCAGTGCATCCAGCAGTTGTACCGTATCTTGCGGATTCTCAACACGAACACCGATCGCACCGGCCTCAACCGCGGGATAGTCATTACCCGTAGGCGTCATGCGATCACCCACGAACACCATTTCATCGGCCCGTATGCCAAGTGTCTGCGTCAGCTTGCGCACGGCATAGGCCTTATCGATGCCGCATTCGCTGACATCCACACTGGTGTATCCGCCGGCCCTGACCCGCATATGCGGCAGATCGGCCTTGACCGCTTCGACCAGCGCCTGTTTCTTCGTGTTATCGCGATCCCATGCCTGCTTGGCCGCTACGGGCGCGAACTGCCCAAGAGCGGAGAAGGTGATCTGGCTGCCCCTGTTCTCGATTCGAGGCCCCCATACCTGCTGTTCCCACAATCCCAGTTCCCGGGCATGTCGCTCAAGACTTTCCGAGACAGCGGCCACGGTGGCTTCGGACAGATCATGCGCATACACCAAGGCCCATTGCGTGCCATCCCACCGGTAATACCGGGAGCCGGAGGTAGGCATGACATGCAGATTGCCGCGCCTGGCATTCGGGGTGAGTACATCCAGCACCTGCGAGGTGACCACCGCCATGCCGCCCCCTGAGATCAGGGCCACCACCGTATGGTCGAGCAACGCACAGAACCGTTCGATCATCGCGGGCTTCATCGGCTGTTTTGAGCTGGCCAGTGTGTTGTCCAAATCGAAACCGAACACCTTGGCGTTGGAGCAGACATTATCGAAATCAAGTTCGGACCACGAACGTACCACCATTTGTCGTGCCTCCCTCGTTGACGAATGTTCACAGCCAATGAACCAATCCTAACGCATGTTGCCTCCGCCATGCCCTATGGTGGGAACCATGCTTCAGCCACCTTGGAACGCACGAATCTACCGCAACCGCCACGGTCGCGGCACACGAACCCCGATGTTCGGCACCCGTCTGCCCCGTTACCGCACTCGCACCGGCATGTTCGACGATATGGTGGCGGCCCAGGTTCGCAGGCTCGGCCAAGCGTGGCCGGAACTGATACGTCCGCTCCAGTTCGCGGTGGAGGATGTGCCGCCTTCGGATCCGACGCCTTGGCAGACCGAGCCGAATATGACGTCCCAGTGCTTCCCCGCCAGCCACGGCATTCCCGCACGAGTCGTGCTCTACCGCATGCCGTTGCAGACCGAGGCACCTACCAAGCTCGAACTGCAATTGGCCGTCAGGGATGAGCTGGTGGCCCGCATAGCGGAATTGTATGGGCGCAGGCCCGAGGAAATCGACCCCGACTGGGGCCTGTGACAACACTGCGGGCCGTGTCACTTGTAATAAGGTAGTGGCCCGGCCCGCAGCTATATCGCCGCCGAAACATCATCAAACTGACGCTTCGGCGAGCATACCCTTCTACTTGACGATGGAGGAATCGTTCCGAGCCCAGACATGAACCGTGGCGGGCATCAGCGTTGAAGCGTCGATGACGGACAATCCGGCGATGTCCTTGTCTTGCAACGAATCGTGACTGAACCGCGCTCCCCAGCTCACTTTCTTGGATGAGTCCTCCAACATCAGCACGACCGCGGTGCCATGATCGCCGGAAAGATTGCCGGCTTCAATCGTTTGTGCTGCGTTCGCATCCAGTGTGATTTCCTTGGAGGTTACCGAAGCACCGGCATCATCGTAGGCGCGCAAGGTGACCGTCCTGCGCGCATTGGACGTATTGGCCAGCGTGATGGAGGCCTTTACTCCGTCGGGAAGGGCCAACCCCGAGAATTCGGATGGCTCGCCGGCATTGACCAATGCGAAATCGGCTTGGCCGGAGTCACCGGAGCGTGTGGCCTTGACGGAGAACGACACGGCGTCCTCTGCGGTGGACATCACGCCCAACGCCCCATCAGGAGCTTCTCCCAAGTCGATCGCCGTCACTTTATCAGCAGTGACGGTGGCATCTTTGGCGGGAACCAAGCCTTTGGCGGTAATCCATGACAGCCCGGTGCTGGTGTCTGCCTTGGCGAACAGATAAGCGGTGACCGCATCGCCGGCAGTGATGGACGGCGCCACCGATGCATTGGATGCGGTCGGCAGCGGCAGCGCGAAATCAGAACCCTTCGGTGTCAGACCATCCATGGTCACCGTGCGCACCACGGACGCGATAGGAGTCTCCTTGCTGGAAACGGTCACGAACAGACCATGCTGCCCATCGACCGCGGCGGACAGTTCCATCGAGGACTCCCCCTCGGCTGGCACAGACAGCGTGGATTGGGTGGACAATGCCATTTTCCCGGCTGTCTCGGAACCCCAGACGGCAATGTCGACGGTGGTCGGCTTGGTGGAGAGATTCGAGACGATGAGCTGCTGTGTGGTACCGGTCGTGCTGTCGGAGAGCAGGAACGACTGGCTGAGCGAGGTCGATACGCAGGATGCCGCCGATATGCCTCTCACATCGCCATCATCGGCCCATGATGCGATGGTGCCGACGGTGCCGGTGCCAGCTGCGGCCTGCAGCATACGGGTATTGATCAGACGAGCTCCCTGATTGATCTTCTGAGCACCGGTTTTCACCGAGGAATCGTCGGTCGAATCGGCGTCTTTCAAAGTTACGTCATCTGAACTGGACTTTTGTCCGATCGCCGAGACAGTGGCGCTGTAGACGGAGCCGAACGCCGCATAGCGCGCTTGTGTGCTCAGATTGCCGACAGTGGCCTGGAAGGCGCTGTCGCCGTACGTGCCGGTATCGGCCAATCCTATAGGTGCCGGGCAGTAGGTTTCGGACTGGGTCGGACTAACGGTCTGGTCGATGGCATTATCGGAAGCGGTCACCTTATCCACCCAGATATTGGGGATGGGGGCCATGACGAGAACGACGAACAGCGCAATCAACACCAGCATGGTGATCACACCGAGCACGATGCCGATCGCACGTTTGAAACCAGAAGTTTTGTTGCTCATGCCTGCTCCTCCAATCCGTAGGACGGTCGTCTGCGAGGCATGGCGACCAAGCAGTACAACGCCGTGATCACACCTAGGCATATCAGCCAGGCGTGCCTCCAGACACTATGCTGTGCACGTTGCTGCCATGAGGTATCCACCTGCTGTGAGGCGCTGCTACGCAGCGTCAGACGATAGTAGCTGCCGCTATCCGTGGAGACCAGGGACTGGGTGCCGTTCGATGCGGCGATATTCGCGCTCAACTGTTCATACGGCATGTCGTTCAAGGAATCGCCGGTCTCGGGAACCACGTAGATGCCGCCGAATCCAAGCGCGCTGATGGCCGCGATGGCCTCTTCGTCGGGATTGGACAGCAGCGAGGCACAGGCCTGGGCCAGTTGTTCGTCAACCGCATCATGCTTGCCGGACAGCAGGCGCGCCCGCTGGACCGGAGAGCTGTCGATCAAATCGCCGCGCGAGGTGCGCATCACCGCATAGTTGACGATGTTGCGGGTCTCCGCGCTCACGGCAAGCACACGATGATCGGCACCGGCCTCCAGATAATCGGTGGTGACCATGGGCAGGCCGTTTTCAGACACGCCCAGTCCCGCATCCTTATGACGTTCGATGCCATACATGCATTGGATGCCAATGCAGCACACCAGTATCAGAGCAAGCACCACACGGCCAGACACGATGAGCACATGCAGACGGTCCTTTTTCGATGCGGGATCACTGCCAGACGCATGCAACGGTTGGAATCGCTTCACCGCCCCACCAGCGACGAGACACACGCAGGCGAGGAAGCCCAATATCATCATCGCGATGCCCGGCTGCGCGGAACCGGCCACGACACCATCGGCATCCACGGTTATGGCCACACGGCTGGAGACCAGGGCGAGCGCGCCTCCGCAGACGATTACCACCCACATCAGTCGCGAGGTCCGCAACGCGAACGGCAGCACCAGCGAAGCAAGAGCAAGCAGCGTGATGACGCCAAACAGCACAGTGACCGCCAAATCGGCATAATCAGTCGACCCCATTCGCCATCCCAGCGCACGCTGTGCGGCCTCAAGCAGACTCAGCGACGCCGGCGACCCGTTGGCGGATGACGTTGGCACCGTGATGTCGCCGAACAGTTGACGCCACATGCCCAAATCGGCGTAACGCACCGCATTGACGAGCGTAGGAGCCACCGCAAAGGCGGCAGGAACCGGAATTAGCAACAGCATGGCGCGCTTGCGACGCACGAATAGCAGGAACATCAGGAACACGATGATCAGCGCGAACAGCAGCTGCGGTTCAGCGGCCACCACAGGGATGAAGCACAGTGCGGCGATGGCCGCGGCCTGAACGGATGTGCGCGGCTTGAGCGGGTCTTCGGTATGGTACATGCCCACGGCACGGAACACGAATGCGAACGCGGCCGGCAGGAACACCATTACGGTAAGCATCGGCATATTGGCCTGCGCATACCAGCCGAACATAATGCCGGTGGATGCCCACAGCAGTCCTCCCAGCACACGAACCACGTCCGAGCGGGTGAATACGCCCGCCAGCGCCCAGAACGACAATGCGCTCAGCGGCGCGGCCACAAACAGTATCATCGCCAAAGCGGCGGTCACATGGCCGAGCGTGACCAACGAGGCCAGCATCAGCACCAGCAGCCACGGCGTGGGCGGCGCAGGAATGCCGGTGCCGCTGCCAAACACCCACGGCGTGGTGGCGGACTGCACCAGTTGCGTGAAGCTGGCACCGGTGGGAAGCAACACATCGGAATACAACGATCCGCCGGAGAATATCGAACGGAACACCGGCCAATACATCACCGCGATGGCCGCAAAGCACACCAGCGCCATCACCACGGCCGCACTCCAGCGATATATGGTGCGTGTCCGCAGATGGGCACGTTCCAGCGGACTGAGCAGCACTCTGCCCTGCTGGGATTGGAATGCATCCCGACGATCATGGAACTGCTTGATCTGCTGGCTGTCTGCGAACAAGACATGCAGGGACGATGCGGCGACCTTCGATTGTCTGGCCACCAGACTGCGTGATTTCATGTTTCCCGCGATATCGGCCAAGGCCAGCCATGGCAGGCACAATTGCACCCATGCTTCATACGGCTTCTTGCCGAACATCATGGATATGGCCATGCCAAAACTGCGGAGCAGCCTCCACAGCCAGACGATAAACCAGGACGACATGGCCAGGTCCGTGTACAGATACCGCTGTTGGGAGCGATGCACCGTCATCGCATGATTGACCGTGTGATCGTCCTTAAGCGGTTCCCCGCCTCGCGTACGAATGCCCTCATACCGTGCGCGACGATGTGATATCTCCGCTTGCGGGACAACCACCACGCGTCCGCCGCTCAGGCAGACACGGCGGCAGAAATCAACCGATTCGCTGTAGGTGGTCAGCCAGGCATTGATGCCCCGCAGTCGCGTGAATTGCGACATGGACACCAGCGCGCCTGCCAGCGACACCGCAAACACATCCTGCCGCCCGTCATACTGCTCCTGATCGGGTTCTCCATCGACCACCAGGGAATGCACGGCGTGGTGACCCGCATACATACCGACATCATGCAGATGGGAGCCTTCCCAATCGCACTGTTTGCACCCGAGCACACTGGCGCCCGGCGTATTGCGCCACGCCTCAAGCAATCGTTCAAGGCATGAGTCATCCGAAGGGCGGGAATCATCATGGAGCAGCCACAATGCGCGGGGAGCGTCATCCAGATCGGCACGATCCAATGCCCGGCTGACCGCATCGCCGAAGGAGCGTGCGCCCTTGGCCGAGACGATGTGAATGGTCACATGCTTGGACTGCGGCACCTCCATCACCGGCCCCGATGGCGAGGGGATGACCTCGAACGAGGTGGTTATCCTCGAACTGGTGCGCCCGGTCGCGTCGGCGATGATGACGACCCCCGGAAGAACATTCTGCGTCAATACCGAACGCAATGTAGACCGGAGGAAACGCATATCCTCCTCAACGGTGATCACAGCCGTAATGCCGGTATCCACATCCTGCCTATGCGTATATGGTCGAGAAGACATGGCGTCGGCCAACGCCTCATGAATATCGCTATTACCTGTCGGACTCATAAACTCCCAGTGTACGCACCAGACTTGAAGGGGGTGTGTGGAGCTACGCCCGCTCCCGGTGCTCTCGCTTATATCGACGGCGTTCGCGCTCGCTCATGCCACCCCAAATACCGAATCGCTCATCATGGTCGATGGCCCATTTCAGGCATTGCTCACGCACTTCGCATTTTGCGCACACACGTTTGGCATCACGGGTCGAGCCCCCCTTTTCCGGGAAGAACGCCTCCGGATCGGTTTGCGCGCACAACGCCTTGTGCTGCCAAGATACATCGCCATCAGGTCGGAATAGTCCCCACAATTCGTGCCATGGCTCTTCGGCTGAATCGTCGACCACACCCCACATGCGATTCTCCTTGCCTATTGAGCTTTTCATACGGACTAAATTACACACATGCAATTTCGGTTTTGTCAAATTCTTTCTCGTGTCATTACATCATTTTTATGGAACTGTGTGCTATGGCGTGAACGCGATGCCCTGACGCCGTTGCACATGATATTGTGCCGTTCCTGCGCAGGAACACCATAGCGCAGGAACACCCGGCGGATGCTGTGTCAAAGTGTCATTCAGACAATCGACAGTTTCAGGAGGGGTTATGACGCAGGAATCAGGTGGGGCGGATCCGCATATCAACCCGCCAAGCTTCATTCCTGCGGGAAATCGACGCACCCGGCCTTCCGGGCAGGTGCCACGCTCCTTCGCCCCCGCCCGAACCTCGCGCCAGTCAGGTCAAGCTCCATCGGCCCGTCCGTCCGTCACGGGAAATGACATCGAAGAGCCTCAACTGAACGCCAACGCCACGGCAAGCGCCAACGTCGCGGACAACGGCAGGCGGACTCCGCCCAGTTTTTCTCCGAAAACCGGACGCGCCACTCGCAGCACGGCTCCGGATGCCGCCGCACCGCGCAGCATTCCGCCGTCGCGAGCGCGGATGTCTTCCGGCTCATCCCGCAACGCCGTGCGCAATCCGTCGGATATGCCGGTTTCCCGGCCCTCATCGCCAGCAGCAAACGTGTCCACGAAGTTCAGCCATCTTGGCCGGCCGGCGGCGGCAACGGCGAAAACGGTAACGGCACGCCGTCCGCGAGCCTTACGCATCACCCTATGCGCAATCGCGGTACTGGTGGCGGCGTTGATTCTTTCCGTTTTCGGTGCCTGGCAATGGGTGGACAGCAAACTGAATCGGAGCGACTGGCTGACCGACACCCCCAACACGCCGGCCTCGACTTGGCTGATTCTTGGCTCCGATGAGCGTGACGGTTCCACCGATTACGGCGGCGTAGACAATATCTCTGGCTTCAGGACCGATACGATTCTGGTGCTGATCAAGCCCAAAAGCGGGCCGAGTTCGTTGGTTTCCATTCCCCGCGATTCGCTCATGAACGTCGATAACCAGTACATGAAAATCAATGCGGTGGCGCTGATTGCGGGCAAGAAGGCTTTGGTAAGCAACGTCGAGCAGATCACCGGCCAGAAAATCGATCATGTGGCACAGATCAAGTTCGGCGGTCTGCAGAACGTGGTGAACGCCTTGGGCGGTATCGAACTGTGCTATGACGAGGATGTTCAGGATTCCTATTCCGGACTGAACTGGAAGGCGGGATGCCATACGGCGGATGGTTCCACCGCATTGTCCTTCTCTCGTATGCGATATGCCGACGCGCGAGGAGACTTCGGACGCAACGAACGCCAGCGACAGGTCATCTCGGCCATCGTCAAGAAGGCTTCCAGCAGTGAGACCCTGACCAATCCGTCCAAAATCGTGGCAGTGTCCAATGCCGCGATGAGCGCACTCACCGTGGACGAGAAGACCAACCCTTACACGTTGCTCACCATGGCGTTGGCGTTCAAAAGCGCCACCGGCTCGAATGGCATCTCCGGCAGCGTGTACTGGTCCGACCCCGATTTTTACGTTGATGGCGTTGGTTCCTCGGTGCTGCTTGACGACGCCAAGAACACCGAACTGTTCAATCAACTTGCCGACGGCACGTATAAGGCCGGCACCGTGGGCAATCTGGCGGAAGGCTGACCGACGCTTTCCCGGAGCCCATCGGCTTCATCATCGGCGCATGATCGTCACCGTTGCCTACACCGCCAATCATGCACGGGCAAAATGTCATGTGGATAACTCGGCAAGCTAGAACCACATACCTTGATTCGGCTTGCGCTTTCGGCATGCGTTCCCCCATGCTGGAAGCATGACATCACAGCAGAACGATTCGAAGCGACATTCCGTCCATACGGCATCCGCCGCATCCCGGGCGAAGCACCGTTTGGGCGCGCCGCCATTGCGCGCCCGCCTGACCATGTTTGCCGCGGCATGCCCGATGATCGCGCAGGCATTGATGATGGTCATACTGCTGTTGCACGGGCAATGGCTGTTCGCCGCCATGATCGCACCGGGCATATTCGCCTGTCTCGTGTCCCTGCTGCTGACGCTCCCCTCGCCTCCAGGCCCGGAGAAGGCTCCCGATCCGCAACAGGCAACGATCGATGTCGGTATCACGGGCGACGCCGATGACCGCGCCGCAGACCTCCGTCATGCGCCGTCGCAGCCGATAGAATCGCTGCTGCACTTCGCACGCCTGCCATGGCGCGCCATTGTGGGCCGCTGGCTTGAACCCCTTGACCTTGCGGTGCCGATCGGCATGACCGGAAGCGAGCCGCTGATGCTCGATCTGAACCGTCAGGGGCCGCATGCTCTGGTGGCCGGCACCACTGGTTCCGGAAAATCCGTGTTGCTGCAAAGCTGGTGTCTGGCGCTCGCCTCGATGAACGGGCCTGAGCATCTGAATTTCGTGTTCTTGGATTTCAAAGGCGGTTCCGCGTTCCGCAAACTCGAACGGTTGCCGCATACCGTGGGCAGCGTATGCGATCTGGATCTGGCGCATGCCGTACGCGCGTTGCGTGCGCTGGAAGCCGAACTGACACGCCGTGAACAGCTGTCCGCCGCTGTCCATGCTTCCGATATCCGCGATATGGTCAATCCACCACCGCGCCTGATCGTGGTCATTGACGAATTCCATGCCCTGAAGGACCAGCTCCCGGATTATGTGAATCGTCTGGTGCGTATTGCCTCGCTCGGCAGGTCACTGGGCATGTATCTGATCGCCTGTACGCAGAATCCCATGGGTCAGGTCAGTGCCGATATGAAGGCGAATATGTCCGTCAGCATTTGTTTACGGGTTCGGGACCGTCTGCAATCATGCGAGCTGCTTGGCGATGGTCGTGCCGCCGACCTCAGTCCGGCAATGCCCGGTGCGGCGTTCTGCAACGATTCCGAACAGGTGACGGCATTCCGCTGTGCAACGGCACGCGATATCGATGCGGTGTGCCGCCAGATCGCGTTCGCATCGCGGTTCGTCGGAAGCCCGCCGCAACCGTCCCTGTTTACCGCGCCACTCCCCCGGCACGTAAAAGACCGGACTGTGGCCGACCACGCACCGCAACGCATTCGATTTGGACTTGCCGACGATGGCATCAACCTGCGAGAGGCGACGGTATCCCTCACCGGTGGCAATATCGGTGTCATCGGCCCGCAGGGGCGCGGCAAAACCACGTTGCTGAAAACATTGGCTCGACACGCCAGCATGGCTGATGGCTTGGCGGTACGTGTCAGTTCCCCGCATCGTCGGGTATGGAGCTCGCAATGGCTTCATGGCGGCCGCTGCACGCCGTATGCCAGCTCGGATGCACCACCGCCTCCGCATATCGTGTGGTTCGTCGACGACGCCGATGAGTTGTTCGACCCATTCCGCACCGACGAGCAGGCGCTGTCTTTCACACATGCGTTGGCCGATGAGTCCGTCAGCGTGGTATTCGCCGTCAGCACGATTCGCCCGATACGTATACCGGAGCATTGCAATACCAGAATCGTGTTCCCGTGCGGGGAGAGAACGTCCGATCTTATGGCCGGAGTCCCCGCTCGCCTATTGGATATGATGAGTCATATCGATGCCGACAACGCGGGCCGGGCCGTGCTCATCGAGGGCACATCGGCATGTCTGGTGCAGTGCGCTTCGTGAAAACTTCGGTTTTTTCTCGGCAAAACCTCTTGAAAATCACCACGGTTCGTGGTTACCTTGGTACTGGACTTAAGGAACAACACCAGCCACGGGGCTTTTAAGGGAGGCAAGCAATGAGCAGCGCTTTTGATTGGCGAGCCAAGGCCGCATGTCGTGACAAGGATCCGGAACTCTTCTTCCCGGTGGGCAACACCGGTGCAGCCTATCAGCAGATTGAGGAGGCCAAGGCCGTGTGCCGCACCTGCAAAGTGATTGACGCATGCCTGAAGTGCGCACTGGACACCAATCAGGATTACGGCGTGTGGGGCGGCTTGAGCGAAGATGAGCGTCGTGCGCTGAAGCGCCGCGCCATGCGCGCCCGCCGTTCTCAGGCCATGCAGATGCAAATCTGATGTTTTGATTATCGCTTCGTCATACTAGGAAACCCTCCCGCTTGGGAGGGTTTCCTCATTTCGGGCTTCGCATCACTCGTCCTGAGCAGCCCTGAGCTTCATATCAAGCACCACGCGGGTGCCGCCTTCGCGGCGCGGCTCCCAATGCACGGAACCACCGAAATCATTGGTCACAAAGGTGTTGATGATCTGCGTGCCCAAACCGGAACCGGAAGAACGAGCCAATCCACCCTGTTCTTCGGAGCCGAGACCGGAACCGTCATCCTCGACCACCACATTGAGGTTCGGGCCGGAGCGGCCCACGGAAATCGTGATATGGCCATCCTTGCGGCCTTCGAACCCATGCTCCACCGAATTGGTGATGAGCTCGGTCAGCACGAGGGACAGCGGCGTGGCATCCTGAGCGGGCATCATGCCGAACTTGCCCATGTAGTTGATATCGATGTGCTGGTCTTTCATCGTGGCTAGGTCCACGGCCATGCGCAGCAGGTTGGCGATCACCTTGTCGAAGTCGACGACCTCGTCGGCGGTCTGGCTCAATCCCTCATGCACCATGGCAATGGTCTGCACGCGGCGTTGCGCCTCCTGCAATTCCTTCTTGACCTCATCCGACTTGGTCTTACGAGCCTGAAGCCTCAGCAATGCGGAGACGGCCTGCAGGTTGTTCTTGACACGATGGTGAATCTCGGAAATCGTAGCGTCCTTGGTCTGCAGCTCCTGCTCACGACGGCGCAGCTCGGTGACGTCACGGCATAGCAGAATCGCTCCGATACGGCCGTTGTTGTCATACAAGGGCAACGAGCGCATCGAGACGGCGGAACGGTTGGCGTTGAGTTCGGAGTCGACCGCGGCTTTGCCTGTCAACACCAACGGCAGGGTTTCCGGAACAGGGTCGTTCTCCTTCAATAGCTGTGTGCCGAGTTCGCTGAGGTAATGGCCAGGCATGGTGGTCAGCAGACCGAGACGCCTAAAGCAGCTGATGGCGTTCGGGGCTGCGTATCGAACCACGCCGTCCATGGTCAGGATGATGAAGCCGTCCGCCACGCGAGCGATATGGCGTTGGCTCATCACCGAATCCTTGTAGGGGAATTGGCCTCGCGGAATCATCTCGTACAGATGCTTGCCGGCGTTGATACTTTCCGACTCATATCGGCCGTTGGATTCTCGTGTGGCCATATTGGTCTCACGCACGACCAAGCCCAAGGTCTTGCCATTGTGCCGAACCGGCGCGTACACGTTGCAGACGGTCGCCTTGCCCACGGTTCTCAATACCGTGGAGCGGAACACCACGCTGGAGAGCATGGCGGCGTCCAATTCGCCGACCATGTCGTCCGGCATGACGTTTCCCACCACGTCTTCCGCCCGCAGCGTCATAACGGTGGATGGACGGCATTGCTCGGCCACCACGTATTTGCCATCGCCATCCTGTACCAGCAGCAGCAGATCGGCAAAGCTCAAATCGGCGATCACCTGCCAATCGGCGACAAGATGATGCAGCCACTCGCGGTCCTCGTCGTCGAAGTCGGGGCGCGTTGCAAGGATATGTGAAAAATCAGCCATATCCCTATCATACGCAGACGCACCGCCGCCGTCGCGGCAAGCCACACGGGCAAGTACGACGACTATGACGACATCGCATCTTCAATACCGCGCCAATCGCGTTGCACGGCTTCCCGCCCGTGGCCAAGGTGCCGGCATGTTGCTTATCGTACACGGCAAGCATCACGTACAGTTTGATATCCGAAGCCGCCACCATATTGCCGGCATTGCTGTGTCCATGGAACCCATCATCGCGTTTGCCTGCGCTTTGGCGTTGTCATCGCCATTGTCCTGGGCCGCAAGATAGACCGGCAGATAGAAATCGGCAGCCACGAATTGCTTGCCGGACTGCGACGTGGTCGCGATGGTGGCGTCCTCTGAGGAGTCGGCGGATGTTCCATCGATGACCATGGCGGAGACGGCCACATCGGAGGACGAGTATGAATCCGCGATGTCAGACAACTGGCTGGATGTGATCACCGGAGTGGAAGGCTTCGACTTCTCCGTCGAGCTTTTCTTGGACGAATCGTCGCTGTTCTTGTCTTTGGCGCTATCAGACGTGTTCTTCTTGGCCTTGGACTTGGCGTCAGAAGAATCCGTCGTGCCATCATCGGCGGAATCCAACGCATCGGCCCCGGTCGACTGTGCCGATGTTTGCGCCTGCGGCTGAGCTCCCCACAATCCCATGCTATGGGTGATGAACAAGCCGATGACTAACGCCACGACACAAATCAGCGCGATGAGCACAATCACCACCGCTTTGGTGTGATCGACGCCAGGACGCCCGGCGGGAGGTTCAGGAGAAGCAGGGGCCGCCGGATTGGCCTCGGGCTGCTCCAATGGGCTTCCGCACTGCGAACAGAAGGCATTTCCTTGCTCGTTGGCAAACCCACACTCCGTGCAATACACCATCGCCGAGCCCTTTATTGCTGCGACGTTCTCATCTTCGGATTCCATAGTATCGCCGCCATTGGGTGATAGTGTTCGTGCGAGTCGGTATTGACAAGCATAAAAGTTACGCTAACGTAGGTTACGGCAGCGTAAGAAGCGTATCGTCAACTCGTGAAACGGGGGCATCACCATGGCATCAACAACCGGCGACTCGGAAAAGACGATGCATCACGACGCTCATAACAGCGCGACGATTGCAGAGGATGCCACCATCGCATCCAAGCGTCAGGCGGCTATCGAGGCGCGCGAACAGGCGTTGCAGGCCAAGGCTGATGCCGTACGGGCCAAGGCCCAGTTCAAGGCCGAGGCCATTCGAGCCAAAGCCGAGGAGAAGGCCCGGCACAAGCTCGCCAAAGCGGAGAACCGTGCGCTGAAAATCGAGGGCATTGCCCCTGCGGAAGTGGAACGCAAGATTCGTCTCGACGTGCACGGACGGCCAAAGCCGTTGATGCGCGGCTGGATTCACGCGATTGCCGCTCCCCTGTCATTGGCGGCAGGCATCGTGCTTATATGCTTGGCACATGGCGCGAGTCTGAAGTGGGCGTGTGCCGTGTTCATGACAGCGTCGCTGATTCTGTTCACCAATTCGGCCTGCTACCATCTGGGCGATTGGAGCCCGCGCGTCACCGATGTGCTGCGGCGTATCGATCATGTCAACATCTTCCTGCTCATTGCCGGCACGTATACCCCGGTTTCGTTTGCGCTGGAACCGTTCTGGCGCAATGTGATCATCATATCGATGTGGGCGTGCACGGCCATCGCCATCGTGATTCATGTGATCTGGATCAATGCACCACGCTGGCTGTATACGGTGGTGTACATCATCTTCGGCATCTACGGCCTGGCTTATATGGTGATGTTCTGGAATTCGCCGTATGCGGGGCCAGCCGTGGTGGTGCTGCTGTGCGCCGGCGGTGCCTGCTACATCCTCGGCGCCATCGTCTACGCCTTGCGCAAGCCCGACCCTTGGCCTCGCGTCTTCGGATTCCATGAGATTTTCCACTGCGGAACGGTGGCCGGATATGCCTGCCATATGGTGGCCATCTACATGGTGATCGTCTCGCTGTGGCAATAAGCGCTACGACATATAAGTATGCCCCCGCCTACGGGGGCATACCAGTCACTTAACTCAGGCCAGCGGCTTGGCGGCCTTGACAGTCACGGACAGCTCGCGGCCGTTCGGTGCGGTGTAGGAAACGACGTCGCCCACCTTGGCGCCCTCGATGGCCTTGCCAATCGGGGAATCCGGGGTCATGATGTCGTAGTCGGTGCCGGCCACGATGTCACGGCTGCCGAGCACGTAGGTCATCTCGTTGCCGTTGAGCTCGATGGTCACCACAGAGCCCTCGCCCACGGTGCCTTCCGGAGCATTCTCGATGATCTTGGAATCGCGCAGCTTGACGGTGAGCTCGGTGATGCGGCCCTCGTTCTTGCTCTGCGCCTCACGGGCGGCCTGGTAGCCGCCGTTCTCGGACAAGTCGCCCTCGGCACGCGCCACGGCGATCTTGTGCGCGATTTCCTCACGCAGCTCACCTTCACGATGGGCGAGCTCTTCCTTCATCTTGTTGTATGCTTCCTGCGTCAGCAGGTAGACCTTGTCCTCAGCCATATCGTCCTCCTGAACCGTTGTCGATGCTGAAACAATCTTCGTTATTTATGACAAAACGCCGGCTATGACCCCGGCGTTCGTCATGTGCTGACCTATGGTCAGCGGGTGGAAATGATGTCGATGACGAACACCAGCGTGTCCTCGCCGCCGATGCCGGCCTGCGGGATGCCGCGGGAACCGTAGCCGTATTCCGGCGGAATGGAAACCACCAGACGCGAACCCACGTTATGGCCCGGCACAGTCTGGTCCCAGCCCTTGATGACCTGTCCCACGCCGATGCCGAAACTGGCGGGCTGATGACGGTCGAAGCTGGAGTCGAATGGGGTGTCCTTACCCCACACCACGCCGTGGTAGTTCACGGTGACGGTGTCGCCGCGACGCACGATCGGGCCGTCTCCCTCGGTCAGCTCCACAACCTTGAGGCCCTTCGGGGCTTCGGGCGTCGGGAACTCGATAACGGGCGTGGTGCCAAATTCGGCGTTCACCTGAGGCATCTGATCTGTCATTAGTCCTCCTTCAAAGACACAATGCGCCCTACCTTAGCACCATCGGCGAATCGGCGGTAGTCCTTCATCCCTGTGCGATACGACACGCTGGCCGTATACGTCAATTCCGGTCATCATGCTGGTGAATACCGGACATGTCAATCAGCATTCGACGACATTGACGGCAAGTCCACCCTTGGAGGTCTCCTTGTATTTGGCCATCATGTCTTCACCGGTCTGCTTCATGGTTTCGATGGCCTGATCAAGGGTCACGATGTGTGAGCCGTCGCCGAGCATGGCCATACGCACGGCGTTGATGGCGGTGTTGGCGGCCATGGCATTGCGCTCGATGCATGGAATCTGCACCAATCCGCCCACCGGATCGCAAGTCAGACCCAAGTTGTGTTCGATGCCGATCTCAGCAGCATTTTCCACCTGTTCCGGCGTGCCGCCTACGACTGCGGCAAGTCCGGCCGCCGCCATCGAACAGGCCGAGCCGACTTCGCCCTGGCAACCGACTTCCGCACCGGAAATTGAGGCGTTGCGTTTGAACAGGTATCCGATGGCACCGGCGGTCAGCAGAAACGTGACCACGCCCTGTTCATTGGCGTTGTCCACGAAATGCCAGTAATAGTGAAGCACGGCGGGAATGATGCCGGCGGAACCGTTGGTCGGAGCGGTTACGATGCGCCCGCCTCCGGCATTCTCCTCAGAGACGGCCAAGGCGAAGAGATCCACCCATGCGGCGTCGGAAGACTCGAGCACGGCGTCTTTGCGCCGGCTGTCGCGGCGCAGCACATCGGAATTCGAGGCGAGACGCCGATACATTTTCGGCGCGCGGCGGGGTACGTCAAGGCCACCGGGCAATGTGGGTTCCGCCGAGGTGCATCCGTGGTCCACACAGGCGCGCATAACACGCCAGATGGCATCAATATCGGATCGGACCTGGATGCCCGAGCGTGAAGCGGTTTCGTTGGCCCATACAAGTTCGGCGATGCTGAGATGATGTTCCCGGCATAACGACACCAGTTCAGTGCATGATGAGAACGGGTAGGGTGCCTCGACGCCGAAATCAGTGGATGATGACTCGTCCGCATCGGCAAAGGAGGCGCCTTCCGGAGGGCGTTCATGAATGCCGATCATCGGGTCTTCGGGAGCGCCTTTGCGCACGAATCCGCCGCCGATGGAATACCAGACCTGTTCGTCGACCAAGCTTGCGGCGGCGTCGAACGCCTGGAATCGCATGCCATTGGGGTGCGCGGCCATGCGCTTCCATTGTTCGAACACCACGTCACGGTCGTAGTCGAAATGGATGCGTTTGAGGCCGGCGAGGTTCAGAGTATCATCCAACGCGCAGATCTCGCGGATGTGCATCATGTGGTCGGTATCCACGGTGGCCGGCAGATTGCCTTCGAGCCCAGCCATCGCAGCACGATCGGTGCCGTGGCCGAGACCGGTCAGCGCCAGAGAACCATAAAGCGTGATTTTGACACGTGCGGTGCGATCGACCAAATGGTCGGCCTGCAACGAGGAGGCGAAAGCATGTGCCGCGACCATCGGGCCTACGGTGTGCGAGGATGAAGGTCCGACGCCGATGGTGAACATGTCAAGCACACTGAACATTTGGCTCCTTCTCCCCTGCTGGTTCGGCATGCCGGTGTTACCAGGCGTCATACCATCACGATATCGTATCCCAGCCCAGCGCCCGGAATCGCTTTCGCCTTGTGCGATGATGGCCGCGCGCGTCATGCCGGCGAGCGATAAGTCAGTCAGTGAGACAGTGCGGAGAACATCATGACCAGTACGATGATACCGATGATGGCCAATACGATCTGCACCACCATCAGCCCGATGGTCAGTCCCTTCTTGGTGGCGATTTTGGGCGCGTACGCCTGTGCCAACAGGAAGGCGATGAAGCCGAACACCGCGTAGTTGACGGTCAGGGCCATCACATCGCCGTTCGACAACACCACGCCGTTCAGCGGCTGGTTCAGCGTGTTCATCATCGCGCTCATCACGAACATGCCCCACACGCCGTAGCCGATTAATCCGACGACGCCGTACAGCCATGGCTTGAGTTTGTCGTTGGCACGCAGGGTCAGGGCTTCGGCACACCACAACAGGGCGAAGCCGACGATGTAGGTGAACGCCACGGCGATCAGTATCACGATAGTCGCCCATGGCAGGAGTGCGGCCACATTGCCGATCATGGACAGATAGAATCCCGAGCAGGCGATGGCACCAACGGTGAGTGCAGTGCCCGCAATGACGGCTTGGGCAAGCATGGTGGGCAGTGCGCCTTGTTCGACTCGTTCGACATCGGTCCAGCGTGAAGCCATGTGGATTCCTCGTTTCATCAGGTACATCGTCACAACGCCACATAGCCTAACGGCCTTTTGTTTCGGCCTTATAAGCTCTCCACATAGTGAGCTGCGAGCCCCCTCTGACGAGGGGGGCTGTCGGCGAAGCCGACTGGGGAGAGACCACGGCACAGCCGCAAAAACGGCATCGGCCACAGGCCGATTTCAAGGTGCCTCCGGTGGGACTCGAACCCACAATCGTTCAACGGTCAAACCCCACCGATTCCAACGTTTCCGGAACATTCTCGACGGTCTGCGCCCACATTTTGCCCACATCCTGCGAAAACAGCAGACCGCCCATGCGCTCAGACAAGTCGTCCAGATCCTCGTCGAACAGGTCAGCATACACGTCGAGCGTCATGGCCGCCGACTTGTGGCCGAGCTGCCGCTGCACGGTCTTGACGTTCGCACCGGACTGCACCATGAGGCTCGCGGCGGTATGCCGCAGGTCGTGAATGGTCATATGCCCGCGCTCGATGCCGGCCCTGCGCAACGCGACCGCGAACCAGCCATCGCTCCGAGTCGGATTCCAACCGTTATTCATGGGCTCGTCCAACGGATTGCCCGGAGCGGTGAAAAGGAAATCCGACGGACTGCGCCCCTCGCATTGCCCGGCAAGCGATGGTCTGAGAATCTGCGGGAACATGACGACGCGCCCCTCATGGGTTTTCGGGTCCGTCTCCACCATCTCGCTGGATAGTCTGGTGATGCTGCGCCAGATATGGAGCCTGCATCGTTGCAGGTCAACGTCCTCCACCCGCAGGGCGACGAGTTCGCCCCACCTCATGCCGCACAATCCCAACGTGAGCACGATGGGCTCACGCCAGCCACAATGCAATGCCACCCGCGAAAGTTCGTCGGCTGTCAGATACACGTGTCGTCTGCGCTGTTTGCGTGGCAGTTCGATGTTGTCGCATGGGTTGTCGTGGATGTACTTGTCCTCCTTCGCCCTCTCCAAGAGGTTGCGCAGGAGGTTTTCGGCGCGGATGGTCACTGACGCGCTGCGTCTGCCGGCTAGATCGGTGACCCACCGTTGCACCTCGCCCCTTGTGATGGACTGGACTTCGCGCACTCCCCATTGCGGCATGACATGCGCGCGCCAAGTATCCTCCAATGACTTGATGTAGCTTGGCTTGGCCTTGGTTTTCTTCGCGGACAGCCACGGCTCCCATAAGTCCTCCACGAGTCTGCGCCCGGCCTGTGGGTCGATGTATGCTCCGACGCTTTTCGCGGTGGTCACGTTGGCCGCGCCCCATGCGTCGGCGTCCATTTTGCGCCGGAAGCCGCGTTTGCCTGTGGGCGTGCCGTCCGGCTTACGGTAGCGCACTTCGTAGCGTTTGCCGCTTTTCGTCGCGTATTGTCTGATTGTGTAGGCCATGCTCGCCCCTTCGTTTGCGTGGCATCAAGTCTATCAATCCGCTTTTTTCTTGTGTTTTTCGTGTTTCGGCTTGCATTACTTTATTTACTGTGCTAATATAGTTTATATCAAGGAAAGGAGGTGAACATGACACCATCGGAGATAATCACCAGCATCTCGCTTCTCGTCGCGAGCCTCGCGGCCCTCATCAAAGCAGTGACCGGACTCATCAAGGAGATGAGGCGGAAGCCGAAGAGGAAAAAGTGAGAAAGGGTTCCGGCCAGTCGTAGGGGCCGGAACCCCATATCTCCGATTATGCCATGGAACATCATGAGAACGGAATCGATAGTCAGCGCGGTATTCGCGCTCGGAACCGCCGCCAGCGCATGGTTCGGCTGGCCATTCACCCTCACCGCCGGATGCGCCATCGTCAGCGCCGTCTTCGCGCTCATCGCCGGAAGGAAGGACTGACATGCCCATCGAATACCTGAGCGTCACCGACGTGGCCAAGCGCCTCGGCATCAGCACCGCCGCCGTCAGCGCCTACAAGCTCCCCCAGCCGGACGCCCTAATAGGCCGCACGCGCGGCTGGCTCCCCGACACCATCGACCAATGGAACGCCAACCGTCCGGGCCGAGGCGTCGGCGGCGGCAGGCCACGCAAGCATCCGGCGGAGTGACGTCCGCCCCGGCGCTTGTTGGCGAGCGCCGGGGCGGACGATGCCATATTGCTATTGACGGTTTGCGTCCATTCCGGAGAGGATTCTGTATATCGGCGGGATTGTTGGTATGGGGTACTGGCTCATGGTGTTGTTGATGTTGTCATAGAGGTAAGGCCAGATGGCGTCGTATACGGCTTGTTTTTCTTCGTCTCTTTCGATTGACTGGCCTTCTTGGAACGTGGCCTGGTAGTTGAGCGTCATTTCGAAACACACGCCGCCATCCCCTTGGGGCTGATCGTTTTGCCGGGAAACCACCTTAAGGCTTGCGTCGATGCATACCGGCCCGTCTAGGTCGCCGTCGGCATGCGTGAGCGGCACGTTCAGCTGGAAGTCAAATGCGTATGAGCCCGCTTGCTTCGGCATGTGTTCCAAGTGGATTTCGCTGTGTTCCGATATTTTCGAAAGTGATGTGATGGTTCTCATGCCGGAGTCGTCTCCACTTGTAGGGTTTTCTGCGCGCTTTGTCCCATCACGCTGATTTGAGAGATAGGCCCGTAGCTCGGGTTATGGATGACATAGCTGAATTCGATCTGGCCACACTCATGCGTCACCGCGACAGGCTCTGAATAATCGGCAGCAGATTCGGTGTCATCGTCGACGACTCGATGTTCGATGATGACACCGACCGCGTGCGCGTAACGGCGAATCTCGCCCATGGTGGGATCTTTGGTGCCTCCGTCGATGGCTTCGAGCTCGGGCACCGTGACGCCGATGCGTTGCGATACGGTCTCGGGATCGATGTGCTTGGCTTCGCGCATGGCGGCGAGCGCAGCCAGAAGCTGGTCGTCGTTGGCTACGAGTCTGCGCGCGCGTTCGCGCAGATGCTTGTAATTGGTTCCACGCTTTCTCATGTTTTCTCCATCGTCTGCTGTGTTTTCAGTTTATGGTATCGGGGTGGTATTCGGTGAGGCCTGTCCATCCATCGTCACGACATCTGTCCACTATTTGCCCCGCTTGGACTGCGAATCCCGTCTGTTTGTCGTAAAGTTCGATTTCGTCGCGTGTGCCCTTCTTGCACATGAGTCGCGCGCCGACTATCCATCGTTCCTTTCTGCGTTCCTTGTGGAAGAGCCGTGCGCTGATGCGTTGCGCTCGTTCGTCCTTCCATTCAGGCCATCGGATTTCGTAGACGCCTGGGGCATGGATCATGTCCTTGACCTCAAGGATCGGGACGAGCCGTCCTTCCATGGCTCTGCTTAGTCGGTTTTCGAATTCCGCTCTGGCCATGCTTTCCAGATAGTCGGCCTGTTCGCCTGAGCCGAATTGGTCGCTCACGTAGCAGTCCCACGCGTCATCGAGGGTTTTAGCATCGTCATTGACGACCCAGAACAGCTTGTTACGCCCCCAGTCGGAGCAGATCGACGGCGCCGGTTCCTTCGGCGGCGCGGGAACGGGGATTCGTAACATGCGCGGAAGTATATTCCGACCTCGGTACACAGTTTGCGCTTGCATCATCAGGAAGCGGCAAGTTCCAGGACTTCATCAGACTTCGGAAAGGCGTGTCGCCGCACCCTTCCGATTTGCGTTATTATGGTTGCAGTGCTACCATAGTTATATCACCAAGGAAAGGAGGTGGGCATGAAATGGACGGAAATCGCAACCGCGGTCAGCGCCATCGTGGGCAACGTGCTCTCGCTGGCCGCGATCATCATTTCGCTCAGGCGCAAGCCGCCGAGGCATAGGAAATGATCGAAGGTTCCGAGCGCTCGTACCGCCCGGAACCTTCGGGTTCCCATTCTATTTCATGGATCGCTATGAAGACAAGCACGTTGTTCTGCGTCTGCGCCGTCGCCTGCGCGCTCTCGTCGTTCGCCGCCGGCATGTCCGGCAAGCCGATTGTCGCCGGCCTGTTCGGTCTGGCGTCGGGCGGATGGTGCGTCGCCACGCTCCTCATGGCAAGGAGGGGCGGCGATGACGACTGAGTACCTCAGCTTCACGCAGATCGCCGAGCGGATCGGGGTCAAGACCGGCGCGCTCGGTCACTACAGGCTGCCCGACCCCGACGCCCTCATCGGACGCACGCGCGGCTGGCTGCCGGAGACCATCGACGCGTGGAACGCCGCAAGGCCCGGGCGCGGGGTCGGCGGAGGGAGGCCGCGCAAACACGCCGAATAACAAGAAAAACGCCCCTCCCCCAGCAATGCTGAGAGAGGGGCGGTGGCGTTTGTTCGCGGCGATTACTTGGCGGCCATGCGTACGGGGTTGTATGCGACTCCGAATCCGGCGGCGATGATGCCTGCGGCGGTGCTGATGAAGCCGCCGATGTCGGCATGCCCGAAGGTCATGAGACCCAGTCCGGCCACGGATGCGATCAGGGCGATCACGTAGATGATGGTGCGCACCGTGTCACTGAATACGGGAGTGTACGGTGTGGCCGTGTGGTCGGTGATGTCGGGCGTGTTCGTGCCGGTTTCCGTGATTTCCTCGAGTTGGGTGTCCGGCGTGTTGTTGGTCATGTTTGCTCCGATCAAAAAATGGTGGTGATGCCGTCACCCGGTCATGCGGATGACGGCATCGGTCTGGATTAGCGGCAGGTCACCACATCGCCCACGTAGTAGACGTTGATGTTGCCGGATGGTACGGTGCAGCGGCTGACGCTGTAGCCGTGGGACGTGGCGAAATCCCACACGGTGTCGCCCCACTGGAGGACCTTGGAGACCCCGGTGGACGGTGCGGGGGTGGCAGTAGAGCCGCCGCCGTAGGTGACGACATCGCCCACGTAGTAGCGGTTGATGTCACCGCTTGGCGTGTGCCATGCGGACAGGGGCCATGCGTTGTAGGCTACGGCGAGTCCCCAGATGGTCTCGCCCCACTGCATGACGTGGCTGATGCCACCCGTGCTGGTGTCGGCCGGAGGAGTGTTCGGCTGTGCGGGCGCGGCCGGTGTGGCCGGTGGCGTGGAGCCGCCGGTCGGGTTGGCGTACAGGTCCCACTGCCATGCGTCGCCACGGAAGATGTTGAGGTCGATGGGACTCCACGTGTTGACGACACCGGTGCCGCTGTACTGTCGCATGGCCTCGCCGTATGCGCCGATCATCCACGGGTTGGCCTGATAGCCGGTCGGGCTCATGTTCGCGTACTGGGCGATCCACAGGCCGTATCGGTCGCGGATGTCCTGCGGGATGGTGCCGGCGACCGGGCCGGTGTACAGCAATGGGCGCACGCCGCCCGAAAGCCGTTCGCACTCGCTCATGAATCGGCGTACCCAGTCCCAATCGCCCCATGCGGGATTGTCGTCCATCTCCCAGTCGAGCGCCACGATGCCGTGACGCCAATAGTTCAACGTGTTGGCGTAGAAGAACCGGGCCTCGGCCTCGGGGTTGCCGCCCATGGCGTAATGGTAGAGGCCGAATTTCTTGCCGGATGCCTGCGCTTGGGCGATCATGCGGTTGGCGTCCGTGTTGACGCCGGACACGAGACAGTTGTTGTACACCTGTCCCGTGCCCCATGTGGTGCCGATGACAACGAAGTCGGCCTGCGTGTTGGCGATGTCGATGCCGCACTGCCAGTTGGACACGTCGATGCCCTGCATGTCGGCCATCGCCGCAGGGGCGAACGACATGGAGACCGCGGCGACGAGCGCGGTCAGCGTCATGCCCACGCGCCGGTGCAGGCGTCCGTGTTTGTGTTTGCTTTTGTCGAGGATCTTCACATCCTCTCCTTCCCGCCCCGAGTCAAGGGGGCAATAGAAAAGCCATCCCGGAATGGGATGGCTTTGAAAACCGGTGCGAAAAATCAATGCCTGTGCGCGCCGTGATTGAACATGAGGATGAGCGCGAGCAACAGCAGGTATATGCAGCCTGCGATCATGAGATGCGTCATTGCCGGTCCTCCAAGTATTTTTCGGCGGCGTTGACTATCCAGCATTGCGCGTCGAGTTTTTCGAGTTTGGCGAGCTCGTATCGGACGGCCTCCGAATGGTCGTGCGACTGGTCGCCGTAGATCAGGCTGATGATCGTGTTCTTGATCGTGTCACGGCACAACTCGTCCATACGGTCGTCGAATTTCTCGGTACGCTCGCCGAGACGTCTGGTTTTGGCGAAATGCTGCGAGAGCGGCGAATCGTATGGCAGGCGTTCCGGCTGCACGTGCGCGTACAGGGCGGTTGCCAACGCGTCCAAAGCGCCCGGCCAGACTTTGAGTACGAGCGTGATGAGCGCGCACGCGCCACCCACCCCGCCGAAACCAGCTAGAAACGTCTGAAACACATTGCATCTCCTTAAAAAATCAGTTTTGCAGTGGCATGAGGCCGCCGTACAGTGCGCTCATGCCTGGGACGAGCTTCTTGTATTCCTTCCAATCCGCTTGTGTCATCAGATTGATTGCCGATAATTGCATCGGATGATTCAACGGACACTTCAATTGAATGAATTGCAGGTCGTCCAAATGAAAATCAAAGCCAAGGAATGTGGCTCCGGCTGTATTGTTATAAGGAAACAGGCGTCCACTAGTCTGATTTGCGTTGGCTACGTAGCAGATACCATCATGCCATCTGCTATCTTCTGGCATGTTGAAAAGCCAGAAATTCAGATGGAAATCACCGGAGACCGGTTCGCACAGTCGAATCTTGGCATAAGGATTGACAGCGCCACTGTTCGGCGTAATGATCATGCGATCAGGGTCAGCATGCTGCACGGTCGCCTCGTATGTCGAGATGGCACTGTTCGGGAGCATCAAGAGTGGATCTGGAATCAGATTCGTTACCAGGCTCATGCCACCACCCCCAAGAGGGTTAGGCGAGCGGCATGCTGTCCCCGTCGAACCATTCCAGCTGGTCGAGCAGGGCCTTGTTCGCCTGGTATTCCGCCAGCGTGCACAAGAACATGTCTGTCACGGCGACGGTCGGATTGCCTGACCTGACGGAATAAAGCATTGCCATCGGACCGGCATTGCTGGCGGTCAACTGGTAGCTGACACGTTGGCTTGCACTGAGGTCGCCATACATGCTCAACGAGATAGTGCCGCCGGTGACGTTCACATAGGCACTGACCAGATATCTCGTCCCTGGCTTGTTCGGAATGGTCGTGATCGGCACCCACTCGTCTGCTCGCAAGGTGATGGTCGAGGATGGACTCGTGCATAGGTTCGTGACCATCATCGGGCACCACCCGCCCGATAGTCGCGCCTACTGAAGTGGCATTGTGTCCCCCGTGAAGAAGCCCGGAAGTCCCCCCCCCAATGGCGGCGTCATACGTGCTCGCAAGCTCCAACTGCGGTCTGCGCGCCTTCATGGCGGAACCGGACGCGTGGTAGAAGCAGATCATGAACGCCTTGCCGGCGGTCGGGGTGAAACGCATGTTCTTCACGGTCCAATCGGCCACATCGCGGAATTCACCCGAGCCCGCCAGGTACTTCCAATCGGTGTCGAAGACCTGTACGTTTCCGCCGCCCATGACCTCGATGTTGAACACGAGCTGCCCAACGTCCGGCGGCGCAGAGAAGGTGATGGCGCAATAATCCCCACCGCCTGCTCCGACCGTCAGCTCGCCGTTCGAGACTGTCTTGTCGCCGGAACCCCACAGGCCGTTCGAGAAATCGGGGCTGGTGAAAAGATTAATCCTCTGCATGATTCTCCTTGTCGAGACTGTCGAGCACATCCTGCGGAATCAGTTTTATGGCCGCTGCGAGTTGGCTGGTCAGGATTGCGTTTTGCTTGTTGAGTGTGCCGATCTGCGCGGAGAGCGTGTCGATGACGTCGTTCGCGTCGGCTGGAATCTGCTGAGTCAAAATGTCTCCTTTTTAATGCGGGACCCCCACAATCCGATTGGATTGCAGGGGTTGAAAAAATTGGAATGCCGGGTTAGTCGGCGGCTGTCATCGTGTCGATTCGGGTCACGGCCTTAAGCTCTTCGAGCGTCAAAGTGCGTCCGAGATTCGTCTTCACGTCCGTCACTTTGACGGATGTGCCGGAATCGTCGAACGTCGCAAGCACGCCACGCTGATAGTCGCGCCACGATTCGGCGGTGCCGTCAGCGCTGGAAAACTCCAATCCCAATCGGCACAGTTCCGCGCGCAGGCTTTCCTTCGGCGGACGCAAATCAAGCACGCCAGACGGCTCGGCGGGCGTCACGGTAGGCGCGGTATCGGTAGTGGTTTCAGTGGTCACATCGGCCATAATCAATCTCCTTAATTCTGTTGGTTTTGCCTTGGCATGAGCGATGCGAAGAACCGCTCCTCGCATTCGTCAAGCATGTTTTTGCTGGATTCGTCGTCCAAAAATTCATCCAATCCGTCGATATTCCGCGTGCAGGCCACGTCGATGCCGCTGGACGCTTCCACGCCGGAACCGTCCACGGTCAATGCGGCGCGCATTCGCGCGTCGGTCTCGTTAGACATGACAGGCAGGCTCATACCCTCACGGGTCTTGTTGCGTGCGGCAGTCAGCGGATCATCCAACACTTCCCCATCGGCGGCGAGCATGCTCACTCCGGTGGCGGAATCAGCTAAAGCCGATTCCAACGCCTCGAACGCTCCGGTCCACACGCCCCTGCCGGTGGCGCGGTCGTACCGGCTCGTGTCCTCCCTGCCCTGCATGATCGCCGCTATCGCCTCACGCGTCGAAGCCAATCCAAGCAAAGCCTTCCACGAGGCGATCACGTCGGGCGTGAACACGAAACTGTCCGACCCGTTCACTGGTGGATCGCATCGGATGATGCACAATCCGTTCTCATCCATTTCGAAAGTCGATGACAATATGTCCTCCAATCATTTGACCAGATAGGCGAGGTATTCGGCGTACACGTCGACCGAGCATGGCTGGTCGGCGTTGTAAAGCTTCATTTGAAAGCCGCTCTGGCCGCCCGTGTTTACCGGATGCGCGATGATGCCGGCCCATTGCGAATCCGCGTTCGCGACCACGTAATAGCGGCCGTATTTCGTCGGGTTGAACGTGCAATTGACTTGCATTGATGCGCCTGTCGCGATCTTGTAGCCGGAATTCGGCCACCACGCCCTCCACGCGGCAGCGCCGTGGAAAGTGCAACGGTTTGTGAAGCCGCCAAGAAAGCCGCCAAGATATAGGAATCCGGTCGCGATGTTCGCTCCGACACCGACCGCGCCGTTAGCGTCGACAGCTTCGAGCCAGAAATTTGAACCATTCGGACTGTCGCCGTACAGATTGAGTGACGCTCTCTGTTTCTTGCTCGCGTCCGGCTCGTCATAATCCGTGTTCGCAAGGATGAACACCCGCGATACGACGCCATCACTGCCGGTGCCGCCCTTCCTGATCGGCCTGGACTGGAGCTGCAGGAAAGCAGCCGGATCGTGCTCGGTGACGCGTCCGCTCCACAAGTCCAATTCGCCCATCTCACCGACCTGATTCGACTGGATGGCTGACGCGATGGCCGGATTCTTCCAGTAGGCGGTCTTCCCCTTGTACGCTGGGAATTCAATGCCGTCGCCCACGGCCGTCTCCGTGCCGCCGACGGTGCTAGTCCGATAATCCGGGCTGATGCGCACGCGATGCCCGCTCGCGCGGGTCTGGAACGTGCCGGTCAGCACATTCGACTTGCCCTCGCCGTCAAGATAAACAGTCTGGTTATGGTTGGAATCCCACATTTGCAATGCGGTCGAATTGAGCTTCACGCCAGTGTTCGCAGCCTCGGAGCTTTGGAATATCGCGCCCGTGAACACGTAGCCCCGAAACTGGCCTGCGGCGACCTTGTCCGTCGTGATGCTGCCCGCCGCGATCTTCACCGCGGTCACGCTGTTCGCGGCCAACTTGTCGGCGGTGATCGCACCGGACACGATCTTGTCCGCATTCACGCTGTTGGCGGCGATTTTGTCGGCGTTAACGCTGTTCGCGGCGAGCTTGTCGACGGTGATCGCGCCGGCCACGATGTCGCCCGCCTGAATCTTATGGACATTCAGGAGCGCCACGGTCATGTCCTCCGTCACGCGGAGCTTCGCGGTCGTCACCGAGTTCGCAGCCAACTTGTCGGTCGTGATGGCGAGCGAGACGATGTTGCGCGCCATCACGCTGTCGGCTGCGAGCTTCGCGGCGGTTACCGCGTCAGCCACCAGCTTCTCCGTCGTCACCGAGTTGGCGGCGATCTTGTCCGCCGTGACCGCATTGGCCTTGACCTTCTCGGCAGTCACGGAATCCACGGCGAGATGCTTCGCAGCCACCGTGCCAGCAGCCAGAATATTGTTGGCCACAAGGTCGAACGGCGTGAAGCGGGTACCATCCCACGTCAGCACCTCGATCACGCGGTCGGCCAATGGCACGAGCACGGAAGGCGAATTGTTCGGAGCGCCCTGCCAATACGTGTAGAAGTCCGCGAGCAGTGAGGGGCTTGCGTTCTTCTCGCCTTTCCACCTCGTCCAATACTTCTGCGTGCGCCACCACATGTCACCCGGCTTCAACCCATCATGCGACGGCTCGTCCGGGCCACGGTAGATCAGGTTCTTCCCGTCCGCCGTGGTCTGCGCCTTTTTCGCGGCGGCCTGCGCCTGATTCGCCTGCGCGGCCGCGTTCGCGGCTGTGGTCTGAGCCTTGTCGGCCGTTGATTGCGCCGTCTGCGCGGCAGCATGTGCCTTGACAGCCGCATTGGCCGCATCGGTCGCGGCCTTGTCGGTCACCGCCGCCCAAGCCGACCCGTTCCACCGTTTCGGCGTGTTAGCACCATTCGTGGTGTCGATCCACAAGGTAGTCGGCTTGCGCATCGACGTGGCCGGCGCAGTGGATTGGATCAGCACATCGGCCTTGCCGTTCGCCACGCCAGCGGCGGCGGCAGCAGCCGTATTCGCCTTCTGCGCGGCATTCGCCGCGTCCGTGGCGGACTGGGCCGCGCTGTCGGCGGTGGCTTTCGCCTGCGTCGCAACGCTCGAAGCATTGACTGCTGTGGACTTGGCGGCATTGGCGGACTCATTGGCCGTATTCGCCAAAGTCTGCGCATTGCCAGCCGTCTTCTTAGCGCTTTCGGCGGCGGTCTGTGCCGCGTTGGCGGCATCCTTGGCCTGACCTGCGGTGGCGGTCGCGCTCTTGGCGGCGGCAGTAGCCGCATTGGCGGTGTCCTGCGCTGTCTTGGCCGCGCCATTGGCCGTGTCAGCCGTGCCCTGCGCGTTTTTCGCTGCGGCAGCGGCGTTCTCGGCGGCCTTCTTGGCGTCGGTGGTCTTCGCGGCATTGTCCGCGATATCCGACTTTGCCTGCTCGATCTGCTTTGCATTGTTCTCCACGTCGGCATAGCCCATGTGGTTCCACGCGGAGCCATCCCACACCAAGGTGTCGATCACGCGGTCGGACAACGGGACAAGCACGGAAGGAGAATTGTTCGGCGTTCCCTGCCAGTACGTGTAAAAGTCCGCGAGCATGGACGGCGAATTGTTCTTCTCGCCTTTCCACCTCGTCCAATACTTCTGGGTCTTGAGCCACAGGTCGCCGACGATCAGCCCTTTGGAGGCGTCCGGCATGTCAGGTCCACGGAAGGTATGGTTCTTGCTATGGGCTTCTGCATACGCCTGTGCCGCCGACTCCTTGGCCTTCGATATCTCGCCGTTCGCCGTGGTCAGGTCGCTTTTGGTCTGCGCGATGTCCTTCCGCGCCTGCGACAGATCGGCCTTGGCCTGCGAGAGCGTCCGGTTCGCCGTGTCGAGATTCGACCTGTTGGCTTGGATATCCTTCCGCGCCTGATCGAGCTTCGCCGTATTGTCCCGCAACGCCGTCTTGTTGTCAGCCAAATCCTGCTGGATTTGCTTGACCTCTTCCGGCGAGACCGCCGACGCGACCGTCACCGAGACTACTGCCGACCAGCCGGAACGGTTGCCAGCATGATCCACGGACCTCAGCGCATAGGCATGCCGGGAACCGGCGGCCAGACCGGTCACGAGATAATCGCCCCGACCGGACTGCATGGCGCTGATGACGGTCATGCCAGCCGAATTGACGCCCTCGCCGACCTCGATATGGTCGAAGTCCGATTCCATCGACGCGCCGGTGGAGGTCCTGCCGTCCCAATGGACGGCCACCACGCCAAGCTCGGACGACAATACCGGCTTCGACGGCACGGAGCACGGCGTCACATCCGATTCGACGGCGGCCACGAAAACGCTCGACCATTCGCCGAGCTTGTCCGAATACGTCGGCACAGCCCTGACGCGCACCTCGATCTGCGTGCCACAATCAAGGCCGCCGAAACCAAGCTGCGTCTTATCAGTCGTGCCTGCCGAATGCCAGGGCGCGCCATCCACGTGCTTGCGCCACTCGACGGCGTAAGTGCCGATCTCGATGGCGGTATTGTTCGTGGCTTCGGTCACGGCGGACCACGAAGCCGTGGCCAGACCATGCGCGAAACCGTCGCTGCCAATGTAGGCGTCCGTCTGCACCACAAGGCCGAGTGGTGCCTTCGGCACGCGATGGTCACGATCCGACGAAGCGGTCGTACCGCCCTCGCTACCGGCCAACGCGGCGCCACCGGTGATGCCCTTGATCTTCTTCGCCTGACGCACCGAAGCGTCATACTTGATGTCGTTCAGAGCGATTGAGCAGGATAAGCCCTCACCCTGGCGCATCGACAGGTCGATCTCCTGCACGCGCACCTTCTCACCGTGGCTGACGGTGGGTGCGGTGATCCAATCGCCGGCATGATAGTCGACGAGCGGCAGACTGTCCACGTCGGAAACGATGAGGTCGCGCGTGTACTGGCCACGAACTCTGGCCGCATCGGCTAGGGTCGATGCCATGAACGCCTGCGCGGTGTCCTTGTCGGACACGCCACCCTGCGAGGCGTAGGATTCCCACTTGCCCCACGGCGTCGGAGCAGCCGGATTATCCATGCGAAAAAGCAGATTATTGTCACCCTCCACGAGGATGGTGGACGCGAGATCGCTGATGCTTTCCTCGTATGGTGCCTCGCTGATATCGCGAGCAAGCTGGAGCACGACGCTTTTGCTCAGGTCACGGCTCAATGCCGTGCTGTCGGCGTTCCACATTTTCAGCGTGCGCCCGCTGGTGCGCCAGTCGCAGCCGCCGCCATTGACAAGAGACGACAGGATCGTCTGCAAATCAGTGCCGAGACTGTAATAAAGCGTGTATTTCCTCGCCCACGCCTTGCCGCCCGCGTCCCTCGCGGTGTCGAAGCCGAGCGTCAGGCCGGTGGCCACGCCGCCACGCTCCTTGTTCTCGTCCAACAACGTCTTGAGAATCACACCCGGGTTCGCCGAATAGAAGGGCCTTTTGCCCTTGTTGTCGCCGTCCGCGAGCAGATGGCTGGAATCATTGTTCTCGGCCTTGCTCAGGAGCCAGCTGATCGACTGGCCGGAATAGGTGACGGTGCGCGTCCGGTCATCGGTCTTGCCGGAACGGCCGGTGATGACGAAACGCGCGTTATCCGGCTCGCGATAGACGGTGCCGTCCGACACTTCCACGGCCACTTCCAGACCGTCGGTAAGCTCACGGTCGAACGCCTGGGCGTCACCGGACAGCATCGAATACTCGATACTGATGGCTCCATCATCATCGTGGAGCATCGAAGCGCTGAAGCTAACCGGCTCCGCAAGGACGCCGATTCGCTCTCCGAAAGGCCGGTATGCCACGAGGCGCGCATGAAGGGACTTTGCCATGAATCACTCCCAGGATTGCAAAAACCGGCATGTCGCCTTGTCGGTGCCGCCGGTCTGTCTGATATCGAGCCGATAGTCGCCGGAATCGATTGCGGGCCACACTTGCAACGGTTCGGTGGTCCAGTCGATGCCATTCGATGCGTCCGTACCACCGGACCATGCGTCGGCATTGGCCGCAGTCCATGCCTTGCGATTGGCCACATCGACGAAGAGGTAAGGTCGTGAGGCGTCGCGCTGGCCGCCCCACATGAGGTTCGTGCCACTCACCGGATCAGAGACCGTCACGCCGGTCACGCCCGCGCCGAGACGGAGCGTCAGCGTGGTGATGGGCGCGTTGGAAAGCCAGCCGTCGGGAAGCGTGTCGAAAAGCTCGGACGGACTGGCGTTAGGCAATCCCTGCCAGCGCGTCCAATAGCCCTTGCTACTCGGCTTGGAGACCCCGCCCGGCAGGAGCCTGCCGCCCGACGCGGCCAACATCGCCTCCTGCCACCGCTCGCCACGCCAAAACACGTCCAGGAGTTTGAACACGGCGGTCATGATGCGCAGGTCACTGAACGGCCTCTCATCATCGTCCGGCTCGCAGGACGTGCACACAACGCGAGTGACCATGCTGCGCGAATAGCCGCCCTCCGTTGTCTCCGTTCTGCCGAGCGTGAGCTTCGCCGCATACAGGCACATGGCGCGGAAACGCGCAATCCGCGAATCAGAATCCGCACCCCACGCCGCCACCTTGACTGTCAGCTCCGGCGCGTCCAGCACCGGAATCGAGGAGCCTACGATGACGCCGCTGCGTCCGCTCACCTGCACCGTGTCAACGATCGGCGACAGCGACGTGTAATGCGTAGTGCCGACGATGACGCGCATCCGCTCGGAGTCGAGCGGATGGCCGTTGAGCGAATAGCTGACCTTCATTCGGATTCCTCCCGATTACCATTGCGGCATGGCCGCTGTCTGCAACTTCTGCTGCGTGGAAATGCTCGTTGGCGCGATGGCCGGATAGTTGAACGTCTGCGTGATGTTCGTCACACTCCCACCATTGCCGTAAGCGGCAGCGTTAACTCCACGCGAGGCGTTGGCGACGCCGACGGAATACGAGGCGTCCTGCGAAGGCAGGATGCCGGTCAATCGTCCAGCCGCCTTCCTCACCTTCGAAGCGCTCTCGTCGATGCCGACCGCCATGCCCTCGCCGATCATCTCACCGACCTGATCGCGGAACACGCGCGACGGTGAATGGATGCCAAGCTTGCGTTTCACCCAGTTCAACGCGTTCGTGGCGGCGTTGACGGCGGCAGTCACGAGCCTCCATGCCGCGCCTGCGATGCCGGTCGCGATACCCGTGATGATATTCAGACCGACGCTACCCCAGTTAACCGAGGTGAAACCGTGCATGATCTGGCCGACCATGCCTGGAATTGAGCCGATAAGCCTCGGAACAGACGAGATGAATCCGTTGGACAGTGCGCCGAGCAGCTGCACGCCAGCCTGCAGGATCTGCGGGAGACGATTGATGATGCCACCGACAAGCTGGCCGATCAGGATCGGAACCTTGCCCACCAAGTCCGGCATGGCGTTGATGAGGCCCTGAGCCAGTCCGAGGATGAGCTTCAGACCGCTGTCGATGATCTGCGGCAGGTTGTTAAGGATGCCTTGCACGAGGTTGAGGACGGCGTTGATGCCGATGGGGATGAGCTGCGGCAATTGGGCCGACAATCCATCCAACAGCGTCGTCAGCACCGTCACCGCCGTGGACGCGATCTGCGGCAATGCCTGCACGATGCCCTGCAACAGGTTCGTGACCATCGTCAATCCGGTTTGCAGGAACGACGGCAGGCTCGACGTGACCCACGATTGGAACTGGGCGAGCAGCTGGGGCAGGCTCGTCGTAATCCATGTGGTCGCGCTGGTCAGCAGCATCGTGCCAAGCTGTCCCAACGCTCCGAGCACGGGCGGCAGTATCTGCATGACCAACGCCGGCAGGGTGCTGCCCAATGAGGAAAACAGTTGCGGCAGTGCGGCGGTGATGCCGGTGATGATCTGCGCGATGCGCGGACCCACGTTCTGAATGACAATGCCGACCGAATCGACCAGCTGCTTGGTCAACCCGTTGATGTCGGCATTGTCCTTGCCGAGTTCCGCCAGCCAGTTCTGCCATGCGGCCTTCATCATGTTGACGGAACCCTCGATGGTCTTCGCGGCCTCATCAGAGGTGGTGCCGGTGATGCCCATCTGCTTCTGCATGATGTGGATGGCCTGCACCACGTCCGAGAACTTGTCGATGGACAGGTCGCCCATCTCACCGTTCGCCTGCTTGACCTTGTTCGCGTCCTGAATCAGACGCTCCATCTCGGATTTCGTGCCGCCGTATCCGAGCTTAAGATTGTCGAGCATGGCGTAGTTGCCGCGCGCCAAACTCTGGTAGGTCTGTTGAATGGTCTCGATGTCGGTGCCCATCTTGTTGGCGTTGTCCGACATGTCGACCATGGCGATATCGCCGAGTTCCGCCGCCTTCGCGGTGTCGCCGCCGAGCGAGCTGATCAGCGAGGCGCTGAAACTCGTTACCTGCTCCATATACTGGTTAGCGCTGATGCCTGCGCGCCTGTACGCGTCCGCCGCGTTCTTCTGCACGGTTGCGGACGCGTCCTTGAACAGCGTTTCCACGCCGCCGACGGCCTGCTGCCAGCTCGCATACGCGTCGAGGGAGCTCTTGCCGACTCCGGCCAAAGCGGCGACGGCGGTGCCTACGCCAGCCAATCCGACCGTGGCGACGCTCTTCAACGCTCCTACGGCCTTGCCGGACATGGAGCTGATCGCATTCCACGCCGTGTCGGCTCCGCTCTTCAACGCTCCGGCCATCCGTGAGGCCACGGAGCTGGCGACGCCGGACAGGCCTGAGAACACTCCGCTCGCCGCCGATCCGACGTTGCGGAAATAACCGCCTATGCTGCCCACGGCATTCTTAAATGGTGCAGGAATCTTCGCGGCGATGCCGTTGATGCGCTGGCCGAGCCCGTAGGACAGGTCGTCGCCGAACTGTCGGGCGATGGCCGCGCCCTGTTTGAAGGGGCTGGCGACCTTGCCTCCCAACGCGGACGCCTTCGAGGCGACCTGATCGAACGCGCCTCGGGCGATGCCGCCGATCTTGCCGAACACGCCAGCCCCGTCGAGCATGGCCATGTCGGCGTTCGCCCAGCCGGCGCGCACTTTCTCGATCGCACCCAACGCCGGGGCGGCCATCGCCCTGCCGAGGTTCCTGAACGCCGCTCCGAGCGAACCGGCTGTCTTCTCGCTGCTGGCGGCGAGATTGTCCTGCGCGTCCTTGAGCGCCTTCTGCGCGTCCTTCAACCGGGTCTCGGCCTGCGTCGCACGGTCGGTCATGGTGGACAGTCTCAGCCGAGCCTGTTCGAGCCTGATGGTCGCGGCCTCGGCCTGCGTGCTGCCCTCACCATGCTTGGCGACGGCATTGGCGACGCTCTCCTCGGCGGCACGCACCTGATTCGCCGCCGCCTCCTGCTGGAGCATGGCCTGACGGTATGCGGCCGTGGATTTCGCCACGTCACGCTCATAGGATTTCAGCACGTCCGCGCTGAAATCGTTCGCCGACTGTCTGAACCCGTTTTTGAACGCGCGTCCGAACAGTCCGCCGCTTTTGCCGCCGTCCATGCTCGAATCGAAGGTCTTCGACGCGGCCTTGCCGCTCGCTCCGACCTCCTTGTTGACCGCGCTGCGGAAACCCCTCATCGAGGGGAAAACGCTGATGTGCGCGGAACCAAGTTCGCTGCCGAACGCCATGCGGCACCTCCACTATTCAGTTTTGTTCAAAATCAGTCCTCGTAGAGCGTCTGGAACACCGGGCTCATGCCCTTGGTCTGTTCGCGCAGCCGCTCACGTTCGGCCTTCTCTCTGTCCGCCCGCAATCGTTTCGCAAGAGAATCGAAAGGTTTAGGATACTCGTCGCTGCCAAGCGCGTAGACGACCGGTATCTCACACCACCGGGCCGGATAGTCCAGGCCGTTGAGTTCCGCGCCTGTATAGGTCGACGGGTCTCCGGCGAGCTGTTCGAGCAATGCGATTGCGTCGCCGTAGCGGAGCCTGCCGCCAAGATCGGCCTGCAGACTCCAACCACGTGCCGTGAAATCGGCTCGGATCACACTCCCGTGGTCGGCGAGCTGGCGGGAGAACCATTGGATTTTCCCAGTGAGGTGCCCTGCGCGTGCACCACCGCGTCGCCATAGTCGGACAGGAGGTTGAACACGACCTGCACCGGTTCCCCGTTCAGCGCTTTCGCCTGCTTGTCTCCGGCGAAGGCGCTCAGAATGCGTTTGAGCTGTTCGACGCTCTCCGTGTCGTCGGACGTGTTCGACAGTTTGGTGAAATCGTCGATGCTCATCGACAGTGGGAGCTTGTATGTGCGTCCGCCGGGAACGAGCGCCCAATACACATCGCCCTTGATGATGTGGCGCACCTTGTAGTTTTGCGCGATGGAGGCGAACGCCTCCTCGTCGTTTTTTTCCGTCCACTGGTCGAAATCCTCGACGGTCGGTTTGAAGTCGGTGGAAGTGGAAGTCATTGTCTTGTCCTATCTGCTTTTCGCCTGCCTGAGGTAAAAGGGTTCCCGGACCGCGCAGACAGGCGAGATGGGCGGTCCGGGAAGATTTTCGTCCGCCGGTCAGGCGGCGCGTGCGGTGACGGTGACCGTCAGATCGGGTGAGGTCACGCCGTCATACGTGGCGTTGATCCTCGCGCTTCCGGCCTTGACGGCGGTGAGCGTGCCGCCATCGACGGTCGCCACGCCTGCATCCTTGGATTTGAACATGGCCTGTCCGGTCACGTCCACGGTGGTCTCGTCCACATGGGTGGCGACGGCCTTGAGCGCGAGCTTCGCGCCTTGGACGACCGACGGCCTCGTATTGCCGTCAGCCGAAGTCACGGCCACCGCCGTCACGCTTTTGGGTCGTACCAGCTTTCAATCCAGCGCGTGTTCGGATGCTCCGCATCCACATACAGCGGGTCCTTCATCCATTCGACGGTGAGCTCGCGGCCTGTGACCGAGCCACGCTCCTGCTGGTCCGGTTCGTTGCCGGTGACCTGCATGACGCCGGCACGACGGTGGACACGGCCGGTGTCGAACGTCTCCTCCTCGTACACCATCCATTTCGCATCCTGGATGATGTCGGCCACGTAGTAGACGCCATTGGAGTCCGGCTCGCCGATGGTGATCTTGCGGGTCAGCGCATTGTTCTCGGCCGGGCTGAAAGTCTGCGTGAGGCTGGTCGCCAACGGCAGCTTCTTGTACCCGTCCTGCAAAAACTCCAGCGGATCGTCGCCGTCGCGCGAATCCTGATTGCCGCCGTCGGACTTGACGAGTCCGATGCATGCGGTCGACCGATTGTAGGCGGCCGGAAGTTCCGTCGTCGCCTTGCTGGATGCGATCATCTCCGGCGTGATTCTGTTTTCGGTGGAGTACGGGACGATCATGATGGCGGCGGTGACAAGCGCCTCCACCTGTCCCAGATCCATGCCCTGACTGTCTTTGGCCATGGCGTTTCCTTTCTATGGTTGTCTGATTCCGGCCGTCGAATATTCGACGGTCATGTAGTAGCGGCACCATGCCGCGTCCTCGCCGACCGGGTACGGGCCGTTGCATCCGTCAGACACGACGGCGCAGATGCGGCTGCCTTCGGCGAATCCGATGAGGATGCCGGGCTCACCGGTCAGCACGCCGTACACGCGGGCCGCCAGATCACGGCATGGTTTCGTATCGTTGCGCGTCCATCCGAGCACGTTGACGCCTATCGACCTGTCGAACGTCACGCGGTCTGCTGATTGCGTGCCGCCGTCATCACGCACGACCACGAGCGGATAGGAGCCGTCGTAATCGTCCGGGATGCGGTTCCCGACCTGCAGGCCGGCGACGTCCGTGATGTTGGAGCGCAGCCAGCCGGTGAGGAAAAGCTCAAGGTCTGGTGGGATGACGCTTGCCATCAGACCTTCGCCTTCCTCAACGCTTTGGCCAGATTGCCGGTCTGCGCCTCCACGAGCAGGGTCTTCGGGTCGTGGCCGACGATCATGACGGTCGTTCGGTGCTCCCTTTTGACCTCCTCGATTCCGAGGCCGTCGCGGTATGCGCCTGTTTCGACCGGCGCGGACGCCTTCGCGTAGGCGAGTGCCCTGTTCGCGGCCAGCGTGGTGAGCGCCTTGACCCCCGCGCTGTTGAGAATCTCGTCGAAGAATTTCGGGTTGAAGTCGACCGATATCCTGCTTTTCGCCATTTGTTCAGCCCTTTCTTTCCGTCAGACGGCATTCCAAGGTCGGACGCCATCCGGTGAACGCGTTCGCGTCCTTCGAGGGGAATCCGTCGACTTCCCACAAGCGTCCGTCGTCGGGGTCGGCGCGGATTCGGTCGCCGATTTTCACGTCGGTGTCCGGGTCTGGGATGGTGAGGTATGCCGTGGATGCGGTCTGCGTGTCGAGCGTGTCCGGCGTGCGCGTGCTGGAACTGGATGAGAGCACGCCCATGATGACGAGCTCGTCAGGAGGCACGCTCCAGTCAGGCTCGTGCTGCGCCGGATTGTACGGGTTGGTCTTGCGTTTGGCACGCAGTCGCCGCCACTTGGTCACGCCGGACATGCTGAAGGACGAGCCACGGCCGAGATAATCCAACGCGGAAGTCACGGCTTCACCCCCCACGACAAGCGGTAAGGCTGCAGCGTACGCTTCTCGGAATCGAAAAGCGCCACGTTAGGCACGCCACCATCGGAACCCGACCGGTAGGTGACGCTTGAGCCATTCGTGGATTGTGAGGATACCGTGCCGGGCACCTGCATCACACGAGACGCGATGTCCAACAGGATCATCTGCACTTCCGGCACATCCTCCAAATCCCAACCATCGGTAATGGTCGCTTCCACACTCCCCGGCAGATCGGGAAAGGTGACGCCATTGACCAGCACGAGGCTCCCAGCCTCGCCGAAACGCGCGTCCTGCACGTGTTCCACGCCATCGAGTTTCAGGCTCGAAAGCGCGGTCACATGCTTGGATGGCAAGAGCAGCGAGTCGCCGCCGTGACCATCCAAGCGAATCGTGCGGGTGACGGAAGGCGCGACATGCCAGCCGCAATACCGGCGAATCGCAGCCTGAGCGGCCCCCATCTTGAAACCGGCATCGACTTGGAAAGAATCGGCGCTTGGAATCAGATCACCAATCACGGCCGTCATGCCGCACCCCCAATCACTTACTCGGCTGCCATCAGGCCAGCGGCCACCAGAGAATCGATAAGCGCATCGAATTCCTGCTTGGTCGGCGCGTCAGAAGCTGCCTTTGGCACATTATTCGCCACCGGAAGAGAGACGTCACCGCCGATAGTGACCGGCTTGCCCTTGGCGTCAAGCGCCACAAGCTCCGCCACGTCCTGCGTCCTGTCGACGTTCGCCGCTTTCGGAGTGGCGAAGCGCACGTACTTCTGCGTCATGATCAGGCCGCCTTACCGAGAGTGACCTTCACGAAGGCCTTCGGATACTTGACCTGCAGGCCCAGACGCTCGGAGACGCGGCACTTCTGCTTGAAATGCAGGAAATCGTCGGTGTCGGAGTCGGTCATCTTCACGACCAGACCGCCCTTGCGCAGCACCTTGGCGCTCTTGAAGGCGCCGACCAGCGCGGTGCCTTCGGTGATGGCGGCGGTGGCCACGGTCGGGATGTTCCAAAGCTTGGCCCCATCGGTCAGGTTGAGGTAGTTGCCGTTCGCATCCTTGGCGATGGTCAGCTTCCAGAAGTCAAGCGGATTCATCACGTAGGCGTCGGCTTGGAAGTTGGTGGTGGTAGTGATCTGCAGGGCAGCCTTGGACAGACGGTCGGCGTCGGACAGTTCATCCTGACCCATCGTCTGAATTCCACAGTTGAACAGGCCGGTCAGATTGTTTTCACTGCCATCACCGGACAGCAGCTGCGTCTCCTCCTGCAGCTTCAGGTCATACTGCGCGGCATCGTTGATTTCGCCGATGACCCAGGACAGATCATCCATCATGTCCTCGCTGATGCCGAAGAAGCTGGCCACCTTGCCGATCTTGTCCTGCTTCCAAACCGGGTCCTTCCAATGGACCTGCGGGGCGGCGCCGGTCTCATCGACCATCTTGGCGTTGCCTTCCAGCTCATCGAAAACCGGATACTGCAGGACGGTGCCGGTGATGGCGCCGGTAGAGAACAGGTCGGCCACGACCAGCGGACGCTGATACGGGCGAGCAGGCTCGGTATCGGTCTGGGTCAGATACGGCGTGTAACCGGCAGACGGCGCACCCTCGACATTGGTGTCGGTGTTCGCCTTGCACTCGACCTCGTAGCCATGAGCGATGGCGGACTTCACGTCAAAGCCCGCCGTCTGCATGGACTTGACGTAATATTCGCCGACGCTCTTGGCATGGATGGCATCGGAGCCACCGACATGCTGCACGCCAGACTTGGCATTGAGCTGGCCGATCTGCGTGAGCAGGTCATCGGTCTGCTTCATACCGTCCATCTGACGGTCGATGCCCTCGATCTCAGCCAGCGCGTTCTTCACGAATGCGATGGTGTCGCCATCCGCCTTGCCAGCGGCCAGCAGATCCTGCTTCTCTTCGAGCTGCTTGACAAGCGCGGCTCGCTTTTCCTTGAGAGATGCCATTGCGGTCACTCCCCTTTCCGCCCAACTTGGGCAATCTTTATTGCGAGTTGCAACGCTTCCGCTTCGGAAAAACCGTCCGGCTCCTCGGACTTGGCCCCTTCAGGCTCCTCGTTCTTGGCTGCGCCGGCATCCGATGCCTTCGCATCGTCACTCTGGTCATTGTCATCATTGTTGTCGGACTGAGTGGTGTTCTCAGCCACGAAATCCTTGATCTTCTTCACCTGACCTGTCAGGTCATCGGCGATCTGCGAGAGAATGTCTAGATTTTTCTGCGAGAGGGGGCGTCCGGTCTTCAACCGGCTCAGCGCGTCCTTCACGTCAACGATGCCGGTATCCTGATTCGCGCCGATCGGCACGAAGGATGCCTCATACACCTTCAATTCGCGCAGTTCGTTCGCCTTGGTGCCGTCATCAAGCTCAACCTCGCCCTCGTCCATCACGTCGAACGCGAAGGACAGTTGGGTCAGACGCTTTTCCTTGATCAGGTGGTAGACCTGCGCGGCCTTCGGAGAGTCCATGTCGAAATGGCCTTTAATCCACCAGCCGTGATCGTCCTCGCCCATCGAATCGACGCCGCCGATGTTGTAATCGGGGTCATCCATACGATGCCCATACAACACTGGCAGCGTGTTGCCGCTGTCCTGCCATGCCTTGATCGTCTTGCTGAACGCGCCGTTCGCCACCACGTCACCGTAACAGTCGGGTTCGCGGGTGAAAGTGGAAGGGTAGGCGATGAATTCGCCGTCCTTGAGCGCCGAGTCCTCGCCGTCGGCCTTGAATCGGCAATCGAAATCCTTAAAGTGCATCATGCACCTCCTTGAAATGCGTTCGCATGTCCTCCGTCTCCTGCAATGCCCTCACACCGGCATCGAATTGCCCCAAACCGGCCTTGATGGTCAGGTCGGCCTGCAGTTCGTTCTGCCATTTGAGCCATTTGATGTCATCGACGCCCATACCGGCGCCGAAACGTGATCTGACGCTCTTCTCCAAGCGGTCGTGCCAAGCATTGACGATTGCCGCTGTTTTCTCACCGTCGTCCGATTCGATGGCCGAACCGTCGGCTGGACGCGACGGGTCACCGCCATCCTGCGGGCTTGACTGGCCGCCCTTGGTGACATTGAGCGGCACAACCAGTTCGTCACCGCCCTCGACGCGCGGCAGGTTCTGGCTGGCGCGCGCCTCGTTCGGCGTAATCCACGGAGCTCCCACCGAAGTGCTCATCACACTGGCTTGCTCCTCGAAGTCGCCGGAAAGCTTGCTGCGGATGTCGAATTCGATGTAATTCGCGTCCGGCGCACCGACCTTCGGAGCGAGGAAAGTGTTTATCCTGTCCTCGATCATGCGCATGGTCGGGCCAAGCGTCTCGGAATACAGCATCTTGCGGAATTCCTTGGTATTCGAGAAATTCGCGTTATCAAGGATGCCGACCATGACAGGCGAGACGTGGTAGACGCTTGCGACGGTGGACAGCGAAAGCTTCGTGACCTCGCTGAATTCCTCCTCGCGAGCGTTGAAGCCCAAACGCTTCAACTCCATGCCATCCTCAAGCAATGGCGTGGCACCGGCCTGCGCTCCCTTGTCGGTGAATTCCTTCCACCCGCGCATGAAACGCTCACGGTCGGCGTCATTCCATTCCGGCGCATCCTTCGGACGCACCAGCACGCTGCCGATACGGCCGCCGCGCTTCCACACCTGAGTGCGATACGACCATGCCTGAATCTGCTCGTTGATAATGTCCTTCAAGGCTCTCACGGGGGTAACGCCCTGCGTCGGGTCGTCCGGATTCCACCCGTGGAACACAAGCATGTCATCGGCCGGCACATCATAGTATGACGTGCCCAAATTAGGATAAACGCGATAATAGGCCGGCTGGAACACACTGCCATCGCGCTTCGCCTGCACCCAGCATGGCGGAATCGGCTGAATCTGCCAGCTACCGAACTTGTCGGCATCACGATCAGGCGTCTGCATGACCACCCAGTAGGCGTTATCGTAAAGCGCCAAGTCAGCCACAAGCTGACGCATCAACTCATAGCCCGTCATCGTGCCGTTCGGCTGCTTCAGCAGATTTATCAGCACATCATCGGTCACACGCTGCCTGTCCGTGTCGCTGACACGCTCGAATTCCTTCAAACCGACCTGAGCGACATTCCGCGCCAGGAAAGAAATCACGGTACGCAAATGCGGCTGTGTCTTGAAAAGCTCGGCCTCCGTCTGACCCTGAATCACGGTCATCTGGTCAGACAGATCAAAGGAAATGCTGTAGCGCGGCTGGAAAACGTTCCTCAAGGCGCTCCAAAGGCCCATAAGGCACCTCCAATCGCTTCAAAAATCAAAGAATCATCAATCCATGTCCCGAATAGGCGGAAGCCTTCGCCGGTTCGGCATCCACAGCCTGCATGGTCTCCAACGCATACAATGCCTGCGATTCGGCGACCAAGCCGGAAATCTGCAATGCTGATTTCGTCCTGTCCCACACCTCGACTTCGCCAAGACGCCGGGACACGGCCACACTCACCTGCTGTTCGACTGCCGGCTGCGGAAGATGCCGCAGCTTGCCCTCACGCACACGGTCGTGGAAGCGGCCGCAGCACGCGCCCAGCCGGAAGCCTTCGATGAGATGCACCGTCCATCCTTTTTCGGTGAGCGGGTCGATGAAGTCCACTGCCGGACAACCCTTGCCTTGCACGGCGATCTCCGTGATATGCGGCCAACGCTCCTGCAAAAGGTCGAGATAATGCGGGACCCACAGCATGCCGTCACGGCGGGCTATCAGCTCCACGTGCGGCAAACCGTCCGCACGCATTCCGGCAGCGGCCACATACGTGGTCTTCCTGTCCGCGCTCGTGTCCACGGACAGGACGACGCGACTATCGTCCGGGATCGTGGAACGCGAGTCGATGCCGCTGGCCCACATTTTCGGACCGATGAAAGGAATGATGTCAGCCGTGACCCACTGGCACAGGACCTCGGTACGAAAAGCCGCCTCGGTCATGCCATCAATGTCAGACCGAACCGACATGACGGTCATCGGCCCATAGCCGAGCGACGGATTCGCCTGCCGGATGGCGTCGGCATCATCCACCGGACACTTGTCAGGCGCAGACCATTCGAAATATCCGAAGCTGCCGTCTTGTTCGCCGGACAGGAACACGTCGGCCGGATTGCCACCGTCGGCGCTCAGGCGCGTCCACTCGTCTACAAGCTTCCTGCCCTTGTCCACCTGCTTGCGAAGCGCGACGCTGCGATAGTCGCCAGCATTGGAAATGCCCCACAACTGGCTCGACCAGACGGCCTTCGTGGTCTGCGACACCGCGTTCCAGCCATCGTCATTGTGCTGCTCACGCAACTCGTCGAACACGACGCGGGCAGCGCTCTTCGCTCGAATGTTCTTATCGGCGCGGACGATATACCGGGCCTTCGAGCGGGTGATGATCGCCTCCTCGCCATTCGTGTTCACGAATTTCTGCGTCATCGCGGCGAGATCCGGAATCACCAGATCCGCTTCCTCATCGGTAGAAGGCTGAGGATTGCACCACTCCTTGACCTGATTGTACGGGCCCTTGGCATTGTCCAACGTCTGCGCGGCACCGACCACGAGAAACTTCACTGGCGGCACGCGGTCGGGATGCTTGTTGGAGTCAACGAACAGCCACCACGCGGCAAGCACGCCCATCAGCGTGGTCTTGCCATTCTGGCGGGCCACAAGCACGATGACCTTGCGGAAACGGTAACTGCCATCCTCCAGCAATTCCAAAGCATGGACGAGCAACCACTGCTGCCACGGGTAGAGATGCACGTGAAGCATGATCTCCGCGAACGCGATCACAGCGAAACCATTGCTCGTCTCCCTCGTCAACGGCCTGAGCGGCGGCGTGAAGATACGCGGCAAGGTCACGCCATGATGCTCATCGTCGATGGCACCGAAAACCGTGAGATTCTCCGCCACCATCGGACACCTCCTAGCCGAAACGCTTCATGAAATCCGCAATCTGCACAACCTTGTCGCTCTTCGGCTTCTCCTGCTTCGCCTCGGCCTTCGGCTTCGCAGGCCGACCAACCTTGGCGGGCTCCACCAACGTCAAACCAAGCGACTGGCAGTATTTCAAAAACGTCGGAACCGACACATTGTCCAATTTCCCGTTCTCGTCAATGAAACCAGTCTCGCAAACCGAATCAATCCGAGCGGCAAGGATACGCGCAGCGGCCACGACAGCCGCATTCTCGGCACGCAACGACTTCGCATTACGCAAAGACCTCTCCAACGCATCAGCCACGGACTCATGCGGAAAACGACGCTCGGAAACACCCTTCTTAACCGTCATAAAGCCTCCTTCGCGCGCGACCCATCAACAAAAAACATCATCGGGGAGAGGAAGAGCAACCACGCGGGCAGTGTTGCGTGGTTGCTCTGTTTTCAGGATTTCACCGCCCCTACCTCGTCGGGGTTGGTTTCGAATGTTGTTTTGAATGCTTTGATTGCGTTTGTGAATCGTGTGATGAGTTCGTCTGTGCTTGGTGGTTTTGGAGTGATGAGTGTGGTGTATCCGCCGCCGACCTTGAAGGTGTTGACTTCGTTGTGGGTGACGTTGATTGGGATGTTGACGGTGAATGAGCTGATTGGGAATGTCTTGTCGCTGATTGTGACGCTGAGCTCTAGTGTGACTGGCTGCTGTGGCATCATTGCCTCCTTGCTCATGCTGTTGTTATCCATTGTCTTGAGAGTGTTCCGATTGGGGTTGGTGGGTCTTGGTTGCTTCTGAGTCTGTTGCAGCTGGTGTGGCTTGGTTTGAAGCCTGCTGGGTCGAACTGGAGTTCGGGGTGCTTCGAGACGGGATAGAGGTGATCGAGATTGAATGAATCATCGGTGGTGTTCTTCGTGGCCGCATAGTCTATCGGCATGCCACACAACCAGCAGACTGCATGCTGTGCCTTGCATTGGTTGAAGAATGTGGCTTTGTCTTTTTCGAATTGGCGTGTGGTCTTGCGGACTCTTGGCATGTGGTCACCGCCTTGTGGTGCTTCGGGCTGTCTTCACCATGGATGTCTTATTCCGGCGTGTCGTTTTTGCCTGACTTGCAATACTTTACATACTTTGTTATAATAGTTATGTAAGCGGAAACGAAAGGAGGTGAGCATGGAGCCCAAGGACTGGATGGACACCATCCTCCAGATAATCGCCATAGCGGTGAGCATCTGGCTCGGGCTGAGGGAAGGCAAAAAGCCACCGAAGCACAAGTAAAAAAGGTTCCGGCTACTCGTACTAGCCGGAACCCCGTCCATCCATCCTAGCAAGGGAACCATGAGCATCATGAAAAGACCGACCATCTTCGGCATCATCGCAATGCTCTTCGGCATCGTCTGCATGACGCACGCCGGACTCGAACACGGCGGAGGCTTCGGCCTCGCGGCCGGGATCATGGGATTGGCCGCCGGATACGCCGGGAGCCGCCACGATGACTGAACGATACCTGAGCATGACCGAGGTGGCCGAACGCCTCGGAATCACCAAAGGCGCACTGGCACGCTACAGGCTGCCCGACCCCGACGTGATCGTTGGCAAGGCCAGAGGCTGGCGCGAGGACACCATCGACCAATGGAACGCCAGCCGCCCCGGACGAGGCGTCGGCGGCGGACGACCACGCAAAAACAAGGAGGAAACTCATGAGAATCCGCGGAGCCGTTGATGGAATCGACGGGCCTGGAATACCGTCATCGCTAGCCGACAGAATCGACATACGGTCGACGGTCGAACTTCTGCCAAACGAGATCATGGCCATCGGAGTCGGACTGAATGTCATGGCCAAAAGCTTCGAAACGGAACCACCTGTCATCCGCAACAAAGCACTGCTTCTGTTCATTCCCGGCAGCAGATATTCCGTCGAGCTCGACGGAGACGAAATGGGGGCGACGAAAACGTTCCTCGTCTTCCCCGTCCACATGTGGCGCAAACTCAATCCGGACGACACGCTCGTCCCGTACCTTGCCGTTGTAGAGGAGATGTGCCATTGCTTCTACGGGATAGCGGACGAAACGGAGGTGAAGCATAAGGTGCTCGACATAACAAACAAGTACGTTGACGCCGATGCGAAATTCGAGAACCTGTTTCCCGGATGGAAATACGCATCCGTTTCGTATCCGGCCTAAACGGATGACGCTTTGATTTTCCCCAACGCGAGGCGACCGCCGATTCTGGCGATCGCCTCGCTTGTTGTCTCGCTCGCGCACGGTTTCACGGCCGAAGCCTTGAGCTCAGCGACGCGTTGTGGCGCGAGCTCTTCGGCGACATCTATCAGCGCGTCGGCGACCGCGTCCATGATGATTCGCTCAAGATCGGCCATTTGACCTCCTCGCTATCCTTGCGTCCAGCGCCTTCGGCTGGAGTCGAACCAGCGCATGGTGTGGGATGCACTATCTCTCATCACTGGCATTCAAAGAATCATGAAAGCCATGGCCGGTTTGGCATCCGTCCTAGGTATCTGTGCTATCCATTGTGCTCTAACCGCTGAGCTACCGAAGCTGGATATGAATAATGGTCCAACCATTTTCTGGCTGAACCATTTTACTAACATACGACAGTATAGCATTTTAATTGTGACAGTCAAGCATGGCTGTGAGTTCGCCGAGGTTGAATACGTACTCTCCTTTGTGTTTTGTCGGCGTGGCGTGGAGTTTGCCTCTGGTGAGCCATTGGCGGATCTGGTCGCTGGTGCAGTGGATGTCCATTTTGGTGAGGTAGCTTGCGACTTCGACTGGTTTTCCGGTGTATTCGAGTTGCCAGAGTTTGTTGTCGCGTTCGGCTTTGATGGCTTGGACTCCGCCTTGCCATTTGCAGTGTGGGCATGTCCATGTTTCGGCTTGTGGCGTGCTGGTGGCTTGGTGGCCGCATTTTGGGCAGGTGCCGATGATGACCATGGCTTCTTCCGGTGTCAATGCTTGTTCGTTGCGTCTGGTGATGTGTTGCAGGGTGGTGTAGTCGTCGGCTGCGGTGCTCATCGTCAATATGGTGTGTTTGTTGGCGATGATGCGCTGCCATGCTTTCCGCCATGGCAGGTTGCCGTATTGTGGCCTGATTTTGCCTGCTTGTTCGGCGAGCCATGCTTCTGATTCGGTGATGAGGTCTTGCGCGCGGGTGTCGATTGGCAGTGGCGCGTTGCCTCGGTTTGGCGTGTGTTCCGGGGTTCCGATGTGGGCTTGTCGGAGCATGATGCTGCGCAGGGCGGGCAGTTGGACGTGTCCGAGTTGGTGGATGAGCTGCCAGTAGTCTTCGCGGCAGTCCGGGCAGAGCATGTTCGCGGACGCCTGCTTCGTGGGCTTGTGGCAGTGCTGGCAGTCGGTCAAAGTCTGGTCTCCTTGTCGTGCTGGTGGATGATGGCCGCGATTGCGGCTTTGGGCACTTGTGGCATGAGTGGCGCGATTTCGTCGAGCGTGTATCCGGCCTGATGCCACTTGATGATCATGTTTTCGAGTATTTTCTTCATTTGCCTACTCCTTGTATGGGTTTTCGCTTGTGTGTGGTGGGAAGTCGCATTCCTGGTCTTTCCATCCTGCGGCGTAGCCTTCTCGCCATGCTTTGGCTAGTTCTTCGTGCGTGGGATGGGTGGTGGTTCTGCTGTTCATTTCGTGTTTTCCTCCTTGTTGAGTTGTTTCGCCATCTGGCAGGCTTGTTGGTCTGGTGTGGCGGTTTCCTTGTCGCGTCCGAGCGCTTGTAGCACGTGAGAGCATTGCCATGTGTGTATGTGTGGTTTCGAGGGTGGTATGCCGCTCATGTTGGCTCTGCGTTGGCACCAGCCTTTCCAGAGTCGCTTCCAATCACCGGTGGCGCGTGTTTCGTGTTGGTGGCGGCCTGCGAATGCGAGCCATGCGGATTCGAGGTCGAGGTTCGGATATTCCGTGGCCAGTGTCCTGTCCGTTTCGCCGCGCTCCTGCGATTCGCCGAAATCCTTCACGCCGGTTTCTTTGGAAAAAGAAGAATGAAATTCTTCTTTTTCTTTCTTTTGGGTTCTGGTGTTCTGGTGTTCTGGTGTTTGTCCCGATTCTGTTTCGATTCTGCCGGCAGTCTGCGCACTTTCTGCCGGCAGACTTTCGGCAGAATACCGTTCGCGTTCGCGCTTGCGCTTTGCCATGACCTGCTGACGGCTCCGGTTGTGCTCAAGATAATCGTGGATGACATAGCCGCCATCCACGGTCTCGATCAATCCGGCCTGCTGCAATGCGTCAAGCTCCTGCACGGTGATGTCGAGCACGAACTCGGCGGTGTCCTCGTCCACATAACCGTCCGTGAGATTGTCACCGCAGTAGGAAAGCATGACGATGTACGCGCCTATCGCGGATGGCATGGTACGGCGCAAACGACGCACCTTACGGTTCAGGTAGAAGCCGTTCGCCAACTGCACGTAGCCTCGTCTGGCCATCACATGCTCCCGAACCGCTTGTAGAATTCGTAATCGGTCATGCCATACAGCGGGTCCATGCCAGTTGTCGTCTTGCGCGCGGCCAGCTTGTACCCGCAGTAGGGGCAGGTCACGTAATATGTGCCGACAACCTCTCCGCAGTGGGCGCATTCCACGTATCCGAGGCTCATGATTTCTCCTTGACCGGTTTGCAGTTGTGTGGCGCTTGTGAGATTCTGCTGGTCTGGCATGCGTATGATCGGCTGCCGTCGCGGAGGATGATGGTCTCCGCCGTTGCTTCAGCCCAGCCGAGACAGGCAACGAGGGCGAGGAACAGTACGGAGAACAGTACGGCGGCGGCGATGGCGAGTGTTTCGGCCTTGCCATAGCGACTCATTCGTTTGCCGCCTTCCGCGCCAGTGCGAGTAGTTCCTTGGCTTGTCGGATATAGTCTTCCTGCCCTCCGGGGAAGCAGCCTTCGCGAGACCATGCTTCTTCCTCGTCCTTTGCCGCATATTCGTCGTCATACCTTTTGCAGCTGTTCCAGAGGAGCCGTTTCGCCACGGCTTCGATCTCGGCGTCAGCCGGTGGCTCATTGCGGCCGCGCAGGTACGCTTCCCGCGAACCGTATTGGTATTCGGCTGGATATGTTTGTCTGGCTTCCTGTTCCGCGATGCTCATTCCCACATCTCCGTTTCGTTGTTCCTGTAGTTCTTGCATTTGAATATGCGTGCTAATGCGTCAGCATCATCCAACGTTTGTTGCGGTATCGGGTTGAGCATCCCGGTCAGATAGTCGCGTGCCGCTACAGCTGTCCGGGCTTTTTCCCGCATTTCCCAGAGGATCAGCCTGTACCCATCGAGCATGTCGGTATGCGTGTCGTAGATGCGCCTGATACTGACCGCATAGTGCGTATCAGTCATAGGCAGTGTCCTTTCACCGGTTTCCTTCCTGTGTTTTCCTTTTTGCGTGTGGGCGGCGAGATCGAGTCTGGTCAACGGCAGGCGGTGCGCGCCGAGCGTCCTGATGAGGAGGTCGGGGTCTGCCGTGGTGCTGTATCCGTCGTTGAGTTCGGTTTCGTCACCGTCGGTGGTGTATGCGGTCCATGTGTAGCCGTCGTAACGGAGCAGTCTGGTGCGGTCCGCCGTCAGGTACCAGCCTTTGGCGTCGGGCAGTCTTCGGCCGGTCATTTCCGTGTCCTCGCTTTGATTGGGCACCTCGGATGGCATGGAGTCGCTGTAGCCGAGCATGTGACGGCAGTGCTCGGCAACGTCTCCAAGCGCTTGCCGTTCTCCGAGGTATACCAGCACGTCTGCTGCTGTTTCTGTGTAATCCACGTTGATGCTTTTCATGCTTGTTTCGCACCAGTCGATGATCTCGTTGAGCGTCTTGTCTTTCTGGGTGATGTTGGTAGCCATCATTCCTCCGTGTCCGGGCCGAGCGGCAGTCCACTGTTGAGCATCAATGCGAACTCCTGCAATGTGATCAGTCGCATGGTTTTCTTCCTTCCCAATGGTTCGGGTTTGATTCGCGTGCGCAATGCCGATGGTGAGAGCCTGAGCATCGCGTCCATCACCTCGGTGGTGGTGTAGGCGTGCTGTTGGCCCAGCTTGTTGATCGAGGTAAGGCCGACGCCTGCTTTTTTCTGGATGACCCACGGGTATGGTGAGTCCATGTTTCCGGCTTCCCGGATGGCTTCGCGCATGTGTGCCGGCGCGTCCATGGTCTGCGTCCATTTCACCTCGATGCACACGGGCCGGCCGTGGAAAAACACGTTGCCGATGTCCCCGATGTCCTTTCTCCCGCGCAAACGGAGGCGTTGTATGCGTAGGTCGTCCAGAGCCCACTGCAAGTAGGATTCCACGGCGGTCTCCATGCGGGTGCCGTTGCCCTTCGCGGTCTTGCGGCTGCGCTTGCGTTGCTTGCTGCTCATTGTTCGGCCTCCTGTTCCTCGGCTTCGAGCTCGCATTCGGGGCATGGGATGGGGTGCGCCGGATACAACGCGCACCCATGCCTCGGACAGACCGGTTCCACGTCAGGTGGTTCGATCCATTCGCGCATCAGAACTCAGACTCTTCGGCTGGCGTGCTCCACGGATCATCGGCCGGAGCCTGCGACTGCTGCGGCTGCTGCGGCTGCTGATAGCCGCCACCGTTGGCGTTGCCGCCCTGGTATCCGCCTGACTGCATCTTCCGCACCTGAGCCGTCGCATAACGCAGGGACGGGCCGATCTCATCGACCTGCAACTCGATGACCGTGCGGCTGGAACCGTCCTGCGCCTGATAGGAACGCTGCTGCAAACGACCCTGCGCGATCACACGCATGCCCTTCGCGAGACTGTTGGCGCAATGCTCGGCCAAGTCACGCCACGCGGTGCAGCGCAGGAACAGCGCATCACCGTCAACCCACTGGTTCGACTGCCTGTCATAGACGCGCGGAGTGGCCGCGATGCTGAAATTCGCCACCGCACCACCATCGCGGGTTGTACGCAATTCCGGATCGGCGGTCAGATTGCCGACAATCGTGATAACGGTCTCCCCTGCCATCACTCACCATCCTTCACGTCGAAGATGTGTATGAATTCGTCTTTTGCCCTGCCGTAAGCGTCCCCACGCCCATCGTCGTAAGAGAAGTCCAGGCACAATTCCTTAGCTCTTTCAGCTTCGGCGCACTTACTGTCCAGCCATTGCAGGTACTTGCGAATCTTCTCGTCCATCACTCACCGTCCTTTGCTTCCGTCTCAGGCTCGGCGCCGGTGTCCGGTTCGATGACCTCGGCTGGTTCCTCTTCGGGCTCCTGCTGCTTGCGGTATTCGTCCAATGCCTGAGTGGTCCTGCGGCGCAGGAAGTCCTCATTGGCGAGGAGATTGTCTGCATCCAATGCGCTGATGTGTGTCGGGGCTGTCAATCCGTGGGCGCCGGTGTGGGCGAACATGACGGCTTCGGCCTCCTCCTTGGATGAGACGCCGCATTCACGAAGAATCTGGTAGATTCGTTCGGCCTGTTCGCGTCGGCATGGTGCCTTGTCCGGCATTTGCCGGGCACGAGTGCCATAGCTTTTCCGCTTGGTTTCCTCTTCTTCCACGACTTCGGCCTGCACGTCATCCATCGACGTCTCATCGCTGGTGTAGACGCCTGAGAGGTCTTGCGGGAAAGCCTTGCGCAAGGCCAATGCTTCGGCGCATTTCGCGATCATCAAGGCGGGTTTCGTGCCCCAGACGCCGGTCGGCACCTGCTGGCCGCTGCCACGGTCGAGACGTGTCGGACAGTATTCCGAGAAGAGTGCGACAGCGCTGAATTTCGAGTCTCCACGGATGATGGTGGCTTTCGCTGCGGTCGGCGGCACTTTCTTGAGCCACACGTCATGCCATTCGCCGTCATCGCCGCACCAGAGCACGTCCTGCTCTTCAAGCTTTTCGTGATTGCGGTCAGCGACTCGGCGGGCGATGAGACGAAAGCCGTCGATGCCGGTTTGGATGGTCTGCTTCATCACGTAATTGCCGCGCGAGTCCTTGCTTCGACGGGCGATCATGTAGATCTGTTTCGTGAATGGGTCAAGGCCGGTGCGCTGGCATTGATGCAGGAACACGGCAAGGTCTGCCGGGGTGGCGTCCTGAACGCCGATCTGCGTCAATGCGGCCAATTGGCGTTGGGTGAAAGTGTCTTGGGTGTCGGTGAGGGTGAGTTCGTTGCTCATTCCTTGGTTTCCTTCCCGGTGTTGTTTTCCGATCCGTCAGTGAGCAGTAGGCGCATGACGGTTGGTGCGAGTTCCGCGCTGAACAGTTTGTCCACGAAGCCGCGCGTGCTGCGGAACGTGACCACGCCCGGCCTTCCCGGCTTCCATTCCACGCCGTCCGGCAGTTCGCCGTCGTGGTCGCGGATCATGTCTTCGAGGTATTTCGCGTCCATCGCTTCGCGTCTTGGCATCCAGACTTGTTCGGCCGCCGGCTGTCCGCCTGGAATCAGGAAATCGTTGTCGTGCAATAATGCGCCGTAGGCTCGTTCGTCGGTTACCGTGTATTTGCCGTCGCCGCCTTTGCCGAGGCTGATTTCTCCGGCTTCGACGCCTGCGATGTTGACGGTTTCCTTGTCTCCACCATCGTGGTCGTGTTCCCATGCGGTTTTGATGATTTTGAGTATTTCGCCGCTGCGTTTGTTGATCGCGGTCAATACGGCGAGGTCGGCGCGGAGTTGGTCCGGGCTGGTGTTGTCGTATTTTTCGGTGATTTCGTTGAGGGTTTTCTTGTCCATTACTTGTTTTCCTTGCTGTAGTTGGCTTTCAGGTCCATGAGTTCGCCGTTCAGCATCTTGGTGGCGAAGCCGTAGACCACCTTGTCGTTGGCTTGGAACGCGGTTCGCTGCAATGCGCTGATGGCGTCGAAAATGCCGGTCAATGCGTTGGAGATGATGGCGCGTGGATCGGCTGCGGCTTGTGGCGTGCTGGTGGTAATTCCGGTGATGAAGTCGTTTGGCGTGAGTTTCTCTTCGGGGATGTTGGTCGCTGTGAGTTTCTGTGTGGTGGTCATGGTTTCTTTCTTCTTCCCGGTTGTGGAGTTTTTCGTGTTTTTGCGTGTGCGGGGTGAATGCTGGTTGAAGGCCGGCAATAGTCCTTCCTTGCGGAGTTGGCCGAGAATGTTGCCGACTGTTTTCTGGCTTAGGCCGAGCGCTTCGGCTGTTTCCTCGCCGGTGACCGGCTGGCCTTGGTCGATGCGGTTTTTGCAGTGCGCGAGGATGAGGTCTCGTTTCGACGGTGCTGCCGGTTTCTCCGGCAGACCCTGCGTGAGGAGTCCGGCCTTGCGTAACGCCCGCATTTCCGTGATGTCGAGTCCGGCCTCGCCTGACTCGTCGTAGATTTTCTTCAGTTCGGCGAGTTCGCCGTCCGTGTATTCGTGTTTCAATTCGTTCCCTTTCTGAGTCTTTCGATGAGCGCGTGGTTTTCGCGGATGAACTCGTCCACGTCGATTCCCTGCTGCGTGAGGGTCGGCTTGCCAGTGTCGACGCGTGCTTCCCCGTCGCTTTTGACGTCTGGACTGCTTTTAATCCGTGTCACTGGGACGAACATGCCGTTTTTCATCTCGCCACCGTCCTCCGGTACTTGTGTGCCAAAGCCCACTTTTCCGCGATTTGACGCTGGTATCTGACCTTGCGCCTGTCCTGATGGCCTTCCGGCGGTTCCACGCCGATTTTCAAATATGGCGGGCCCTTGCCGTTAGACCGCCAGTTGGCAAGGGTGCGTGGGCTCATGCCGAGCATGCCGGCAAGTTCAGATGGCGTGAGCAGATCGTCACTCATGGCCGTGCGGGCAGTAGCGGTTGATGAAGTACGTCTGGCCTTTGCCGGTGACCTTCGCGGTGCGGTTGATGGTCACGTGGCCGTCCGAGTGTGTGATGGCGGTCTCCTTGATTCGGAACAGTCCCAAGTCCATGGCCTTCTGGGTCGGCACGTTGCGGTTCGAGCCGGTCTTGCCCAAGTAGCCGTCCTGCCGGAGAATCTCGAAAAGTCGGTTCTGTCCGATGTCCAAACCGTTCTGCCGGAGCATCTTCGCCAGTTCTCCGATCAGACAGGTGCCGTCGGACGCGGCCACGGCGTCCGCGAACCGGGCTTTCGGCTCCAGTTCCTTGATATGCTCGGACTGTTCGGCGATGCGCTGCTTCTGCGCCTCCATGGTGCGTTGGCCGATCATCACGGCCTTCGCGAGGATGGTCATGTCATCATCCGCGTCCGTGGTGGGAATGTAGCCGCCGGTCTTGCGAATCTGTGGCAACACCTCATGCGTCACCCAACGCTTAAACTCCTTGGCTTCCGGCTTCCGCGACTTCATCACAAGACAGTAAAGGCCAGGCTCGCTGATGATCGTCTTATTCGGATTACCAGCAATACCGTCACTAATAGTTACGGTATTCTTTTCGTCCGAATCAAGTTCCGCAGTTGCCTTGCGGCTATTCTCAAGACCGAGCACGTTGCACACGTCTTTGGCGACGAACCATGGTTCGCCATTCTCGTCGGTCAGTGTGCGCAGTGCCGCTCCCTTGAAGTCGAATCGTTGAATATTGTTGTTCATATCGTTCCTTATTGAAAGGGGGTGAATTGATGAAAAACGAATACC
>ENA-OUPO01000062-OUPO01000062.1-human-gut-metagenome-genome-assembly--contig:-NODE-62-length-69683-cov-38.1972_pt1 | contig 69683 bp, 57 predicted proteins | sample MGYA00237940_ERZ548809 | MGnify/ENA primary metagenome ERZ548809 (study PRJEB26490, sample SAMN05194695) | human gut metagenome | biome: terrestrial biome; feature: human-associated habitat; material...
TCAGGCGCTTGCCGTGGCAGTCCGGGCACTCCACGCCGGACATGAAGCTGCCGATCTCTTCCTTCATCCACTCGCTGTTGGTCTCCCGGAAGCGGCGCTCCAGGTTCTCCACGATGCCCTCAAACGTATTATAGTAGACACCGCTGCCGAACTCGTTGGTTCGGTGCATCTCGATCTTTTCGCCGTTGGTGCCGTAGAGCAGGGCGTTCACTGCCTCGGTGCTCATATCCTTGATGGGCGTGTCCAGCGTAAAGCCGTATTTTTTACCCAGACCAAGGTAGTACATTTCGCTGACAGAGCCCTCGGCGTAGTACCAGCCGCTGGCCTTGATGGCCCCCTGCCGGATGGACAGGTTCTTATTGGGCAGGATGCGCTCCTCGTCCACCCGCATAAACGTACCAAGGCCCGTGCACTTCTCACAGGCACCCTGGGGGTTGTTGAAGGAGAAGAGCCGGGGCGACAGATCCCCGATGGAGATGCCGTGCTCCGGGCAGGCAAAGTTCTGGCTGAAGGTCATGCACTCCCCACCGATGACATCGATCTCGGCGATGCCGCCGGTCAGAGCCAGCGCAGTTTCCAGCGAATCTGCCAGACGGCCCCGGATGCCCTTGCGCATGGCAAGGCGGTCCACCACGATCTCCACCGTGTGCTTGATGTTCTTTTCCAGCGTGATCTCTTCGTCCAGGTCGTACAGATTGCCGTCGATCCTCACACGGGAATAGCCGCCCCGCCGGGCGGCATCCAGCTCCTTCTGCTGTGTGCCCTTGCGCTGACGCACCACGGGAGCCAGCACCTGGAATTTGGTGCCGTCCTCCAGCTTGAGCACGGCATCCACCATCTCATCCACGGTCTGCTGGCTGATGACACGGCCGCACACCGGGCAGTGGGGCACGCCCACCCGGGCATACAGCAGGCGCAGGTAATCATAGATCTCGGTCACAGTGCCCACGGTGGAGCGGGGGTTGTGGCTGGTGGTCTTCTGGTCAATGGAAATGGCCGGCGACAGGCCGGTGATCTCATCCACATCGGGCTTATCCATCCGGCCCAGGAACATCCGGGCGTAGCTGGAAAGGCTCTCCACATAGCGGCGCTGGCCGTCGGCATAAATGGTATCGAAGGCAAGGCTCGACTTGCCGGAACCGGACAGGCCGGTCATAACAATGAATTTTTCGCGCGGGAGGGTCAGATCAATATTCTTCAGGTTGTGCTCCCGTGCGCCTTTGATGACGATCTTATCGTTTGCCAAGGTACTTTCTCCCTCTTCTCTGTGTCTGTGCATGGTTCTGCCTGCGCTCGGTCTCGGCATCCGAGTCCACGGTGGGGTTCTCGCCCCGGCGCAGGCGGTCGATCTGGTCACGCAGGAAGGCCGCATGCTCGAATTCCAGCAGCTTGGCAGCCTCCTTCATCTCCCGGGTCAGGCGCTCGATGGCAGCTTCCCGCTCCAGTTTGCCCATGCGGCGGGTATTCCGCTTTGCGTTCTCCGCCTTATCGCTGATCTCAATGCTGTCCGCAATGGCCTTGACGATGGTCTTAGGCACAATGCCGTGTTCTTCATTGTAGGCCATCTGGATGGCACGACGGCGCTCGGTCTCGGTGATGGCGCGTTCCATGCTGTCCGTCACCTCATCGGCGTACATAATGACCAGACCCTCGGCGTTGCGGGCCGCGCGGCCAATGGTCTGGATGAGGCTGGTCTCACTGCGCAGGAAGCCTTCCTTGTCGGCATCCAAGATCGCCACAAGGCTGACCTCGGGCAGATCCAGGCCCTCACGCAGAAGGTTGATGCCCACCACCACATCGATAGAGCCCAGGCGCAGATCTTTGATGATCTCCATCCGTTCAAAGGTATCCACCTCGTGGTGCATATATTTGACCTTGATGCCCTGCTCAGTCAAAAAGTCGGTCAGGTCCTCGGCCATCTTCTTGGTCAGGGTGGTCACAAGAACACGCTCGTTCTTCGCCGTGCGGGCGTTGATCTCGCCCAGCAGGTCAGTCACCTGCCCCTCCACAGGCCGCACCGAGATCAGCGGGTCCAGCAGGCCGGTGGGCCGGATGACCTGCTGCGCGATCCGGGTGCTGTTCCGGCGCTCATACTCGCCCGGCGTGGCCGAGACGAACACCATCTGGTTCAGTTTGCTCTCCACCTCCTCAAACTTGAGGGGGCGGTTGTCAAAAGCCGACGGCAGACGGAAGCCGTATTCCACCAGCGTCTTTTTGCGGGCATAGTCGCCGCCGTACATGGCGCGCACCTGCGGCAGGGTCACATGGCTCTCATCCACAAAAAGCAGAAAATCCTCCGGGAAATAATCCAGCAGGGTGGTGGGCATACTGCCCGGCGCACGGCCCGACAGCACCGCCGAATAGTTCTCGATGCCCTTGCAGATCCCCACTTCGGTCAGCATCTCGATGTCGTAATTCGTTCGCTGCTGGATGCGCTGGGCCTCAATGAGCTTGCCCTCGGCGGTAAACTTCTTCACCTGCTCGTCGCACTCGGCGCGGATCTTTTCAATGGCCGCTGCCTTTTTATCGGCACTGACGATGTAGTGGCTGGCCGGGAAGATGGCCACATGCTTCACCACGTTCTGCCGGGTGCCGGTAACGGGGTTGAACTCCGTGATGCGGTCGATCTCATCCCCGAAGAACTCCACCCGGATGGCAAGGTCGCTCATGTAGGCCAGATAGATATCCACCGTATCGCCGTGAACGCGGAACTTATTGCGGATAAAATTGATGTCGTTCCGCTCATATTGCAGGGTGACCAGCTTTTTGCACAGGTCATCCCGCTCCATCTGCATCCCGGGCCGCAGGCTGATGACCATGCTGCGGTAATCGATGGGGTCGCCCAGAGAGTAGATACAGGACACCGATGCCACAATGATGACATCCCGCCGCTCCGAAAGCGCCGCCGTGGCCGAATGGCGCAGGCGGTCGATCTCATCGTTGATGGCACTGTCCTTTTCAATGTAGGTATCGGTGCTGGGGATGTAGGCTTCGGGCTGGTAGTAATCGTAGTAGGAAACAAAATACTCCACCGCATTGTCCGGGAAGAACGAGCGGAACTCGGTGCAGAGCTGGGCCGCCAGCGTCTTATTATGGGCCAGCACCAGCGTGGGGCGGTTGCACCGGGCGATCACGTTGGCCATGGTAAAGGTCTTGCCGCTGCCGGTCACACCCAGCAGGGTCTGGCAGCGGTCGCCCCGCTCAACGCCCTCTACCAGCTGCTCAATGGCCTGGGGCTGGTCACCCGTGGGGGCATAGTTGGAGACGAGATGGAACTGTTCATCGGCCATGTCTCGGTTCTCCTTTCTGTTCTCAGATAGAACTACAAATAGTTGTGCTTTTCATGTTGATTATAACACAATTATTTTATAATATCAATACGGCCTGAGCATCTCCCCGGTCTGGAAATCGTAGAACGGCAGGCGGTTGGCCTCCCGCATGGAGAAATATTCGCTCTCGGTCAGAATGATATGATCCCGCAGATGCACCTTGACCAGCCCCAGTGCCCGGACGATGTTCTCGGTGGCCATCAGATCCTCCCGCGAGGGCAGGGCCACGCCGTTGGGGTGGTTATGGCAGAGCACCACGCTGTCGGTACCGCCCTTGAGGGCTGCCGCCACCACATCCTTGATCTCCAGACTCACCCGGTCGCTGGTGCCGTCCCGCAGCCAGAACAGCCCCTTGATGCGGCTGCGGCCATCCAGCGCAGTCAGCAGGGCGCGTTCCTGCACAGTCCCGGCAAACTGTGCCATCAGGTATTCGGCCAGCTGGTCGGTGGTCTTCATGCATTTTTTTCCGTTGACCGCACACTGGGTATAGTATCTGCCGACCTGCGGCAAAAGATGCAGCATCCGGGCGGTAGAGGGGCCTACCCCCTCCACCGTCAGCAGATCCTCCTCGGAAGCATCCAGCACCCCGGCAAAGTCTCCGAACCGGTCCATGAGGACATGGGCAAGGCCGTTGGTGTCCTTGCGGGTGTTGGTGATATAAAGGACATATTCCAGCGCTTCGTGAGGTTCCAGACTTTCCAGTCCGTACTGCTCTACCCGGGCGCGCATCCGCTGGCGGTGCCCCTTATGCTGGCTGCTTTCCTTCGCCATGGTCATTCTCCTTTTGCGTTATTACTTTAATAGTACTGTTTTTTCAGCAAAACACAAGGGGGCACAGGAAATATTCTGCGTTGACTTCAAAGAAAGGGTGGTTTATTATAGAGAAAAGGCTTTTTATGAATCAATATGCCCTCTCAGTCAAAGCCTGCGGCTTTGCCAGCTCTCCCAGAGGTGGATCTGCGAAGCAAAGACGGAGAGGGCTTGTCCTTCATCTGATAAAAGGAACGATTTTATGAAACAATTTACTGCCACTGCAAACGACGATGGCGTGCGGCTTTCCCGCTTTGTCCAGAGCGTGACGCGCGATCTCCCCACCAGCCTGCTGTACAAGAGCTTCCGCAACAAGCGGGTCAAGGTCAACGGCAAAAAGGGCGCACCCGAGGATCGGCTCAAGGCGGGCGATCTCATTGAACTGTACATCAACGACGAATTCTTCCCGCCCGAGGGCGCAAAGCCTGCAGCCCGCAAGCCTGCCCCCAAAAAGCAGCAGAACCAGCCCAGGGTGACCGTCATCTATGAGGACGAGAACATTGCCGTGCTGTACAAGCCCACCCACCTGCTCTGCCACAGCGACCGCACCGGCGATGCCAACCTTGTGGACGCATTCACCCAGTATCTGGCCCAGAAGGGCGAGTACGATGCGGGCGGTGAGAACCGCTTCAAGCCCGGCATCTGCAACCGGCTGGACCGTGGCACCGAGGGCCTTGTGATCGCCGCCAAGAGCTACGCCGCCCTGCGGGACATGAACGAGATCATCCGCACCGACCTGCTCAAAAAGGAATACTACACCATCACCGTAGGCATCCCCCAGAGCGGGCGGTTCACGGCCTGGTGGGAGCACGACGAAAAGAACAACAAGGTCAGCATCCATGCCCACCAATCTCAGGATGAGCGCCGCAAGCAGATCATCACCGATGTGGACGTGCTGCGCACCGCCGGGCCTTTTGCCCTGTGCAAGATCGGCCTGGTCACGGGCCGCACCCACCAGATCCGCGCGCATCTGGCCTACCTGGGCAGGCCGGTGCTGGGAGATATCAAATACGGCAACCGCAAGATGAACGAGCGCACCGGCACCCGGACGCAGGCTCTCTGCGCCGTCCGCATCAGCTTCCTGGATATCCCGGAGGAGAACACCCTGCACTACCTCACCGGCAAGGTCATCAAGCTGAAGGATCCGCAGATCCTCAGGCAGTTCGACGCGCTGGATAAGAATAAAGAAGGAGCAACATCATGGCAGACCTGAACGCCTATTTCAAAAGCATCATCGACCAGGACCGCGAGGCCGTGGTTATCTGCGACTTGAATCACACCATCCTCTATATGAACCCTGCTGCTGTGGTGGATTACGGCAAATACGGCGGAGCCGCCCTGCTGGGCAAAAGCCTTCTGGCCTGCCACAACCCCCATTCGGTGGAAGCCATCCGCAAGGTGGTGGACTGGTTTGCCGCTGATGCAGGCCATAACATCGTCTATACCTACTACAATCCAAAGCATGTCCGTGATGTCTACATGGTTGCCCTGCGGGACGAGGACGGTACCCTGATCGGCTACTACGAGAAGCATGATTCCCGAAAAGCTGAAACTATGAAGCAGTACGATTTGTTCTGACAAAGAAAGGCGAACTCCACACAAAAAAGACTTTGCCGCCTACCCCCCGTGCGAAGATGCTACTCTGCTATACCTCCCGCATAGACAAAACGAACGCCTGCCGGGCTTTTCTCACACGGCAGGCGTTCGTTCGTTTTTATGGGGTCGATTCGTTACTTTGCCAGCAGCTCATCAGCCAGCACATCCATCTGTGCCTCAGCGGCAGCATTGGCGGCAGAGCGGATGGTCACAACGGCATCACAGACGGTGATGTTCTTCATGCCGTCCAGCTCGGCACGCATCAGCTTTGCAGCCATGGGGGCCCAGGTGCCGTTCTCCATCAGGCCAACGGTGCGGCCCTGGAAGTTCTTGGTCTTGAGGTGTGCCAGCAGATTCTCCATCGGCGGGAAGAGGAAGCCATCGTAGGTGGCACAGGCCAGCACGATCCGGCCACAGCGGAAGGCCTCAGTGACGGCATAGGAGACATCTGTGCGGGTCAGATCCATCTCCACCACCTTGGCACCCTTGGCGCGCAGCTTCTCAGCCATGGTGTGGGCGGCGGCTCTGGTGTGGCCGTGGATGGAAGCGCTGGCCACCAGGATCTTCTCCGGCTCCTCGGCCTTGTAGCTGGACCACAGGTCATAGTAGTTCAGGTACTTGCTCAGATCGCCGGTCAGCACAGGACCGTGCAGGGGGCAGATGGTGGCGATATCCAGCGCGGCGGCCTTTTTCAGCAGAGCCTGCACCTGCGGGCCGTACTTGCCCACGATGTTCAGGTAGTAGCGGCGGGCCTCGCTGGCCCAGTCGGCCTTTTCATCAAATCTGGCCACTGCACCAAACCGGCCAAAGCCGTCTGCAGAGAAGAGCACCTTTTCACTGCTCTCATAGCTCACCATGACCTCGGGCCAGTGCACCATGGGGGCAAACACAAAGGTCAGGGTGTGGGTGCCCAGGCTCAGGCTCTCGCCGTCCTTCACCACCACGCGGCGCTCCTTGGCAACGGCATCCGCTCCAAAGAACTGATCCATATACAGGAAGGTCTTGGCGTTGCCCACCACCTGCATTTCCGGGTAGAGGGCGGCCAGTCTGGCGATATTGGCACCGTGGTCAGGCTCCATGTGGCTGACCACCAGGTAATCCGGCTTGCGTCCGGCCAGTGCCTCGGTCAGGTTGGCAAGCCAGGGCTCTGTGGCACGGTTGTCCACCGTATCCAGAATGGCGGTCTTTTCGTCCAGAATGACATAGGAATTGTAGCTCACACCGGTGGGCACCGGGTACTGGCTCTCGAACAGGTCAATGGTGGTATCGTCCACACCCACGCCCAGAATGGCTTCGCTGATCTTTTTCACGCTCATAGCAGACATCCTCTCTATCCATATTGCTGTGCCGGAAAAGCGGCAGTATAATACTAATAACGGTTCCTAGTATAGCACATTGTTAAAGATTATTCAAGCTCCTCCGGCAGTCTTGCTGCCACCGGCCGGCCGGGCTCGGTGTCCAGCTCCAGCAGGGCTGCCGCGCTGGCATCATCCAGGCTCTGGACACTGCGGAGCTTGCGGCTGATGGCCCGGCTGCGGACACCAATGAGGTTGTCCAGCTCTTCATCGGTCTGGCGCAGGCGCTGCTGCATCTTGGAAAGCCCCTGCCCGAACTTATCGAACTCGGTCTTGACCGCGCCCAGCAGCTGCCACACCTCGCCGGAGCGCTTCTGGATGGCAAGGGTCTTGAAGCCCATCTGCAGGCTGTTGAGCAGAGCCGCCATGGTGCTGGGGCCTGCAATGTTCACCTGATAATCCCGCTGCAGCACCTCCAGCAGACCGGCGTTCACCACCTCGGCGTACAACCCCTCAAAAGGCAGGAAGAGGATGCCAAAGGTCGTGGTGTAGGGCGGCTCCACATACTTTTCCCGGATGTCCTTTGCCTCGCTCCGCAGCACCAGCTCCAGCGCATGGCGGGCATTCTCCACCGCCTGCGCATCGCCGGAGGCCTGGGCATCCTGCAAGTGCGCGTAGGTATCGCCGGGGAATTTGGAGTCGATGGGCAGCCAGACCGTACCGCCGTCCGTGCCCGGCATCTTGATGGCATATTCCACCCGCTGGGTGCTGCCCGGAATGGTGGCCACATTGGTCTCGTACTGCTCCGGGGCCAGAATTTCTTCCAGAATGGCCCCCAGCTGGATCTCTCCCAGAATGCCGCGGGTCTTAACGCCCGAGAGCACCTGCTTCAGCCCGCCCACATCCGCGGCAAGGTTCTGCATCTCGCCCAGCCCCTTGTATACCTGTTCCAGCTGGTCGTTCACAGCCTTGAAGCTCTCGGTCACCCGCTTCTGCAGGGCATCCTGCAGCTGCTCGTCCACAGTGTGGCGGATCTCATCCAGCTTTTTGGCGTTCTCGGCCTGCAGGGCGGTCATGTTTTCCGCAAGGGTCTTGCGCAGCTCTTCCAGCTTCTGGGTGTTGGCGGCCTCCAGACTCTGGAGCCGCTGGGTCAGGATCTGCTGCTGGCCGCTCTGGCCCTGTGCCAGTGTAGTGCTCATGCTCTGCACTGAGGTCTGCAGCGTCTCACTGACGCTGCGGATGGCGGTGTAATTCTGCTCCGCCATTGCCGCCTGTCTGGCTGCAAAGTCTTTTGCCTGTGCATCGAGCTGCTGCTGCATCCAGCGCTTGAGCTCCTCGTAGTCTCCCCCGTTCCGGGGCTTGTTCAGTTTCCAGAGCACCGCTGCCAGCAGCAGGCAGATGGTGACCAGCAGCAGGGTGTACAATCCAGCTAAAAATTCCATTGATTATAAGTCCTCGAAATCGACCAATTCTTTCCGGGTATCCAGCGCATCGCCATAAAGGCCCACGCCGTCCACCTCGCACTCGCCCGACTGGTTATCATAGGGGTCGGAGCGGAACCCGTACATCGGCGGGTCAAAGGGTGCCTCAAAGGCGCGGTTTGCCACCATGCGCCCGGTGTCCAGACTGCCGAAGTAGTGGCGGCGCAGCTCTTCCTCGCCCTGCCGTGCCATGGAGGCACCAAACGAGCAGTCGGCATACATCCAGCCCTTGGGGGCAATGTAGAACATGGCCCAGTCGTGGCAGCCCACGCCGGTGGGCGACACCGACAGGCCGCTCTGCCAGCGGGCCGGAATGCCCACCAGACGGCAGAGGGTGATGAAGGTCAGGGCCATAATGCCGCAGTCACCGCGCCGGTTCCGCGCGCAGCGGTCGGGCAGGCATTCCTGCACAAAGTAGGCGGGCTGATAGTGATACCGCACGTTCAGGGTAACATAATCATAGATGCGCTTTGCCTTTTCCGCCGGGTCGGTGATCCCTTCGGTCAGCTGTGCGGCCAGCGCCCGCAGGTAGGGCGTGAACACGATATGCGGGGCCTGCTCCTCGGTATCAAAGGTCGGCTGTTCCGGTGCAGGCACAAAGTCCAGCGGGTCAGCATAGACTGCCGTTGTCTTGTAACGGTACTGCACCCCGAAGCGGCGGTTTTCGGTCAGGTCAGCCTCCCAGCAGACCGTGCGCTGGGGAGCGTTTGCATCGGCGATGCGGCCCGGCTGCTCGGTAAAGCTCTGCAGCTCGATCTCGCTCTGGGCCAGGCATTCCGCCGGGATGGGCAGCCAGGCGCGGACGTGTACGCTCTCCCGGCCCTCTGCCTTTGCCTTGGCCAGAGCGGCGGCAAAGGCCTCATCCGACATTCCCACGCTGGTCTTCAGCGTGATGCGGGCACTGGCCTGCCCTTCCCGCTCCATCTGGTCATGGATGCGGTGGCGGCGCTCCCGGGCCAGCGCGGCCGGGGCGGGCGGGTCGAGCTGACGGGCGGCAAGGTCGCCGTGGGTGGCGATCAGCGTCTCGGCAAAGCGGTCAAGGTAGTGCTTCTCCCCTTCCACGAACCGCCAGTCCACCCGGCCCTCATGCACCAGCTGGCGGAACTCCTCCACCGTGAAATCCCGCACAAGGCCCTGCATCCGGGCCACGGCCTGTGCCTCGTTCCAGCAGTATTCCTGCGGCAGACGGCACATGATCTCCTTCTGCACCAGCAGGGCATCCCGCAGCGCGTCCACGCCGTGGGGCACAGGGTTGGCGGGCTGCTCGTACTCCGGCATTTCCAACCCCTGACTGCGGGGGCTGTTCTGGGTCTCCGTCCAGTCCTCGGCCAGATATTCATCGATCCGTGCCATGGCTTCTTTGTAATAGCCCGCGGCCTTCAGCCGCTCTACATCATCGGGCAGACCGACGTTCAGATGCACAAATGCTTCGTTCAGATCTTTCATCCTGTTTCATCCTTTCTCTCAGGCGCACTGCTCTTCCCAGAAAGCAGTGGCTTCCACCAGCCAGTTCTCGGCATCTGTTCCGGTGCCGATGCCGCAGACGTGAGGTGCATTGTTGAACACCCGGTAAACATGCTTGACGTGATTGGCCTGCAGGGCAGCTTCCAGCTGCGGTCCCTGCCGCCAGTAGACCAGCTCTTTCAGCAGCGTGTCGTTCACACCGTGCCAGTGGTAGGTGGCGGGGTAGTCCGGCGTGATCTCATCCGAAAGGTTCCGGGTATAGTATTTGGGGCCGTACGCGCCGATATCCTGAATGACATGGTAGATGGGCTTGATGTAGGTCATATCGTTGATGGGGTAGCCCAGCAGCAGGGCAGCGGGCTTGGGCACATTGTAATGCTTATACCCCACCGATTCCGTGCCGAACAGCCCCGTCAGGTGGCCGCCCATGGAATATCCCACGATGGCGTACTGCTCCGGCTGGATGCCAAATTCCGCAGCGTGTTCCTCAATGTACTGCATGGCCCGGCCGACATCCTCCAGCGGAGCATCATCGGAAGCATCCGTCCAGACGCGATACCGCAGAATAAAGGCGGCATAGCCCATCTCATGCAGCTGCCAAGCCGTACAGGCCCCCTCCTCCAGCTCGGCACTCTCATTGGCACCGCTGCCAGCCAGGATCAGCGCAAACTTTGCATTTTCGGCCTTGGCCGGAAAATAGAACAGGCCGGTGTTGTTTTTGGTGCGGTCCGCCGCCTTTTCCGCATCCGTGTAGAACGAGTGGGCGACCTTAACGCCATTGTTGTAGTTCTCAATGACCAGATTCAGCCCCTTGGCGCAGCCTTCGGCCACATACTCGTTGGTGTAGCCTTCCACAGTGGTCATCTCCCACAGGGCCTGACCCGGCGGGCAGTCCTTATCCTGCGAGTAGGTGTAGAAGCCGGAGTTCTTGATGCCCGGGTTGCTGCGCACTTCCTTCATGGTGGTCTGAGCCGTGATGTTGGGCTCTCCCTTTTCCATCACGGCACCGGCGGGCAGGGCCAGCAGTGCCAACAGACACAGCACCATCGCGACGATTCGTTTTGCCTGTTTCATGTTCCGTTCCTTTCCCCCGGCACCGCCCTGGTTGCATTTTCCCGCACAGAGGACTATAATATGAGACTGCACGGGCGGCACCGGTTGTTTTTTGTTCTATTGTATCACACCCGCCGGTATTGTCAAAACAAATCTGTCCGCAAAATCCATGCGTTGTGATCTCCACGCTTCCGAGGGGTCGGGTATTCAGATTCCGGACACTCTGCCCGGCCTGAGGTGAACAGGTTTCCGTTGTGATTTGCGGCAGATTCTGCTATACTGAAAAGAGATATTGCACACGCAATGAGGGGAAACCGGAGCATTGCGGCCCCGGTCAGGATAGGAATATGAGTGAGATCACAGTCCGGCCCATGATGCCGGAGGATTGGACTGCCGTGTCCAAAATATATCTGGAGGGCATTGCCACCGAGCACGCCACCTTCCAGACCAACTGCCCGCCCTACACCGCCTGGGACGCATCCCATACCCGGGAATGCCGCCTGGTGGTGCTGGACGATGGGGTCGTGGCCGGCTGGGCAGCCCTGCATCGGGTAGACCCCCGCTGGTGCTACCGCGGTGTGGCCGAGGTGAGCATCTATGTCGGGGAGAAATTCCGGGGCAAGGGGCTGGGCTATCACCTGCTCACGGCGCTCTGCCGCGAGGCCGAACAGGCCGGGTACTGGACGCTGCAGTCCACGGTGCTGCAGGACAACGCCCCCTCTCGGGGCCTGCACCTGAAATGCGGCTTCCGCGTGGTGGGCCGCCGGGAGCGCATTGCCCGAGACTGCCACGGCCGCTGGCTGGACACCTACCTGATGGAGCGGCGGTGTACAGCGGACGAACCGGCGGGCTATAAAAAGCTGTAAGGCACCTTTTGCGGAAAAGATTTACAGTTTCTTCAAAAAGCGGCCTTGAAAATCCACAAAAATATGATATACTAACGTAACGATACCAAAGCGATAGAAAGGAGGCGCGCGGAATGGCACCGACCAAAGAGCGTCCGGCAACCAAGACGATTGCCACAAACCGGGAAGCGCGCCACGAGTATTTCGTTCTGGAAGCGCTGGAGACCGGCGTTGAGCTGAAAGGCACTGAGGTCAAGAGCCTACGTGCCGGCGGCGTAAACCTGAAAGACAGCTGGGTCGATATTGAGGACGGCGAGCTGCTGGTCAAGGGAATGCACATCACCCCCTACGACCACGGCAACATCTTCAATCAGGACCCCATGCGGGTGCGGCGGCTGCTGGCCCACAAGAATGAGATCCGGCGGCTGCACCAGCAGTGCAAGCTGCAGGGTTACACTCTTGTGCCGCTTTCGCTCTACTTCAAGCATGGCCGCGTCAAAATGGAGCTGGGCCTGTGCAAGGGCAAAAAGCTCTACGACAAGCGTGCAGATGCCGCCAAGCGTGATGCCAAGCGCTCCATCGACCGGGCCGTTAAATCCAACGGCGTTTACTATTGATTTCAGGCAGCATTCCTGCCCGGAAACTTCAAAGCTTACCCACACCGCAAGGTGTGTTTTATGGGGGCGTAAAGGTTTCGACGGGGGGAGCGAGGCCTGGGCAGCGGGTAGCAGTGGGGGACCTGCTCTAAACTCCTCCAAAAAATTAACTGACAACAATAATTATCAGTTGCTCGCAGCCTGAGTGCTGCGCGTTCCGCCCACTCTTGTGTCGTGTGGGGCCGGGGCGTCCTTTAGACACAGCACCTGAACGGACCTAAGCTTTGCGGACCGGCAGGAACTCATGAAGCTACCAAAGCGCTAGCCTGACGATCGGCGTGGCGCGGCGGGAATGTTGTAGATCGCCTGCACCCGGAGACACCTACGCTGAACTCTTTTCGGACATGGGTTCGACTCCCATCGCCTCCACCACACAAGAAAAATCCGAACCTCTTCCCATCGGGAAAAGGTTCGGATTTTTCATTTGCTGCATTTCTTACAGCGTCATTTTCATTTCCAGTCTCAGCAGCGCGGCCTTTTTTTCGATGCCGCCTGCATATCCGGTCAGGCTGCCGTTTGTTCCGACAACGCGGTGGCAGGGAATGATGATAGAGATCACATTGTGACCGACAGCCCCGCCCACAGCCTGCGCAGACATCCGGGAAAGACCGCGCTCTGCGGCCAGCTGCCTTGCCAGTGCACCATAGGTCGTGGTCTGGCCGCAGGGGATGCGGCGCAGCAGCGCCCACACCTCCTGCTGAAAGGCAGAGCCAGCGGGATGGAGCGGCGGGGTGAAGTCCGGCTCCTGCCCGCCGAAATAAACATCCAGCCAGCGTCTGGCCTCGGAGAGCACAGCGGTCTCCTGCTCCTGATGCACCGCATCCAGGGTGCGGGCAAAGTACTTCTGCCCCTCGAACCAAAGGCCGGTCAGGCCGATGTCATCAGCGGCCAGCAGGATGCCGCCCAGAGGAGACTCATAGTGCTGTGTATAGATCACCGTTTACCGGATCTCAATGCCCAGCTTGAACTTCAGGTTGCCCAGCACCTTCTTGACGGTGCGCTCGACCTGCTCAGCGGAGATCTCCGCGCTGGGGTCAGACAGGGTCAGGGAGAAGGCCATGCTCTTCTTGCCCTCGCCCAGGTTTGCGCCGCGGTAGATATCGAACAGCTTGACCTCGGTGATGAGGGAGCTTGCCTTCTTGATGGTGTCCTCGATCTCGCCGCAGGTGACCTTTTCCTCGCAGACAAGGGCCAGGTCACGCTTGACGGCAGCGTAGGGGCTCAGCGGCTTATAGCGCAGCTCACCGTCCACACAGGACATCAGAGCCTCATAGTCCAGCTCACCCAGATAGATGTTCTGGCTGTCCTTCTGGTCCTTTGCGATCTCCAGCTCGCCGTTGATCTCATTGGAGAGCTTACCGAACACGCCCAGACGCTTGCCGTTGCAGTAGACAGCGGCGCTGATGCCGGGGTGGAGCCACGGGGTGGTCTCGCGCTCGTAGGTGAAGGTCAGGTCAAAGCCTGCGGCCAGCGCCTCCATTGCACCCTTGACGGTGAAGAAGTCCTCCTCGGGGCCAAAGGCACCAATGCAGAGGGTCTGACGCTCATGGGGATGCTCACTGATGGGCAGCTCCTTGGCCAGATAGACGGGAGCCATCTCGAACAGGCGGCCCTCGGCATTGCCCTTCTTGAGGTTGTCCACGATGACATTCAGCATGGACGGGGTCAGCAGGGTGCGCATGATGGACAGGTTCTCGCTGATGGGGTTCAGGATGCGGATGGCCTTGCGGGCAGCATCCTCAGCGGGGATGTGCAGCATATCCAGCTCCGCGTTGGAGTAGAAGGCCAGGGTGGAGGCCTCATAGAAGCCCTGTGCAGCCAGCAGGCGCTTGGTCTTGAGCTGCTGCTTCTGCGCATAGTTCAGGCCGCCGTTGGTGACAGAGGCGGTGTTCAGGAAGGTGGGGTTGATGTGGTCATAGCCGTACTCACGGATGACCTCCTCCGCCAGATCGGGGAAGCTCTCCACGTCCTCACGGTAGAGAGGAGCAGACACATCCCAGCTGCCATCGGCCTGCACATCCACGGTGAACTCCAGGCGCTGCAGGATATCGATCATGGTCTGCTCGGGCACAGTGATGCCCAGCACGCCGCAGATCTTGGCAGGGGTGGTCACGATGTGCTTGCGCTCCAGCGGACGGCCATCGGTCAGGTCATACTCGAGGGTGGTGATATCGCCGCAGTCCAGCTCCTGGATCAGGTGCAGGGCACGGGCCAGGCCCAGCTCGGGAGAGTTACGGTCCACACCCTTTTCATAGCGGGCAGAGGAATCACTGTTCTGGCCCAGGGCACGGCTGGTCTTGCGGACGCAGTCACGGGCGAAGGTGGCGCACTCGAACAGCAGGCTGGTGGTGTTCTCATCCATGCCGGAGTTGGCACCGCCCATGATGCCGGCCAGAGCCACAGGCTTCTCGGCATCGCAGATGACCAGATTGTTGGGGTTCAGGGTAAACTCTTTTTCATCGAGGGTCACGATCTTCTCACCCTCGTGGGCACGGCGCACATCAATGGTGCGGCCGGCGACTTTGTTCAGGTCAAAGGCGTGCATGGGCTGGCCCATTTCCAGCAGGGTGTGGTTGGTGATATCCACCACGTTGCTGATGGAGCGCAGGCCGCACAGGGCCAGATGGCGCTTCATCCAGCGGGGAGATTCGCCCATGCGGATGTTGCGGACGTAATGCGCCATATAGCGGGGGCACAGGTCGGGGGCCTCCACCTGGACGGTGATGGGAGCATCCGGCTCGCAGACAGCCTTGTAATCCATGGCGGGCATATGCAGGGGCTTGCCCAGAATGGCAGCGACCTCGCGGGCAATGCCCAGCACGGACTGGCAGTCGGGGCGGTTTGCGGTGATGGAGATATCGAAGATATAGTCATCCAGACCGACAACGGGTGCGATGTCGGTGCCGGGAACGGAATCCTCGGGCAGGATGAGCAGGCCATAGACCTCAGAGCCCGGGAACAGGTCGTCGTTCAGGCCCAGCTCCTCGCCGGAGCACAGCATACCGTTGGACTCCACGCCCTGCATCTTGCGGGCCTTGATCTTGATGCCGCCGGGCAGGGTGGAGCCATCCAGAGCAGCGGGCACGCAGTCGCCCAGCTTCATGTTGGCGGCACCGGTGCTGATGCGGATGTCGTGGCCGTAGTCGCCGCAGTCCACCACACACTTGGTCAGGTGGGTGCCCTCCTGCTTTTCCATCTCCACGATCTTGCCAACGACCACCTTGCTGATGCCTGCATCCAGCGGGATCAGCTCTTCCACCTCAAAGCCGCAGGAGAACAGCTTCTCCTCCAGCTCCTGAGCGGTAACGTCGATATCAACGAATTCTTTTAACCAACTGAAAGGTACTTTCATTGTCTGTTCTCTCCCCTCTTATTCATGGAACTGCTTGAGGAACTGCAGGTTGTTCTCGAACATCAGGCCGATGTTGTTGATGCCGTACTTCAGCATGGCGATGCGCTCGATGCCAATGCCGAAGGCGAAGCCGGAATACTCATCCGGGTCAATGTTGCAGTTCTCCAGCACCTTGCGGTTGACAACACCGCCGCCCAGAACTTCGATCCAGCCGGTGTGCTTGCACAGGGGGCAGCCCTTGCCGCCGCACTCAAAGCAGCTGACATCGACCTCCACACTGGGCTCGGTGAAGGGGAAGTAAGAGGGACGCAGGCGGGTGCGGGTGTCCTTGCCGAACAGCTTCTGCACAAAGGTGTTCAGCGCGCCCTGCAGGTCGCCCAGGGTGATGCCCTTATCCACGACCAGGCCTTCCATCTGGTGGAACATGGGGCTGTGGGTGGCATCGGAATCGGAACGGAACACACGGCCGGGGATCAGCACCTTGATGGGCGGCTTCTGGCTGTCCATGGTGCGGATCTGGCCGCCGGAGGTCTGGGTGCGGAGCAGGAACTCGTCGGACAGGTAGAAGGTATCCTGCATGTCGCGGGCGGGGTGATCCTTGGGCACGTTCAGGCGGGTGAAGTTGTGGTCGTCGTCCTCGATCTCAGGTGCGTCGGCCACGGCAAAGCCCATGCCGGAGAACACGTCGATGATCTGGTTGGTGACCAGCGTCAGGGGGTGCAGACCACCCACCGTGCGGGTCTTGGCGGGCAGGGTGATGTCCACGGTCTCAGCGGCGTTGCGGGCGGCCAGCTCGGCCTCCTTCACCTTGGCGGCGGCGGCATCGTAGTCTGCCTGCACCTTCTGCTTGAGCTCATTGATGATCTTGCCCATGGCGGGGCGCTCTTCGGGCGCGACAGAGCGCAGATTCTTCATCAGCGCGGGGATCTTGCCGTTTTTGCTCAGATATTCCTGCCAGAACGAGGCCAGCGTCTCCTTGGAAGAGACCTGACCGAGGCTCTCTGCGGCCTGTTTGGCCAGCTCGTCGATCATTGCTTGCATGGAAATTCTCTCCTTCTCAGTTCGTGTTTTCAAAGCGGGGCAGCAAAAAAGGCCCCGTCCCCTGCCGGGCCATTTCTGGCCGGACAAAAGGGACGAAGCCTTTGCAAGTCCAATGCTCCGCGGTACCACCCGGTTTCCGCCCTGCACAAAGAAAGGCGGCTCTCAAACGCCGTAACGGGGCGCGCCGTCCTGCCCTAATAGAAGCCGTTCGGGCAGACCGCTCAGGAGCGAACTTCGGCACACACCCACGCGGAAGCCCTTTCAGCCGGTGAAGCTTCTCTCTTTGCTGTGGAACTGCGTGCGTACTCTCTCCGTCGCTGCGTTTTCAAGATATTCAGGTTTCATAACCGGATATCATCTTACCACACTTTGGGCCTGTTTGCAAGCCGGGGCGGCACTTTTTCCCTGAATTTTACGGTTTTGCTTGTGTTTTGGCCGAAAGTATGGTATTGTAAGCGTAACGTTTTACTGAAAGGAGGGTACCCCCAGATGGGTTGGAATGGCTGCATCTTTTTCAAAAAAGGTCAGATTTAATACGTTCCGGCTCGAAGTGTACCCTTTTGTTGGAAACAAAGCCCCTCAGTCTGCGCTTTGGCGCAGCCAGCTCCCCTCATAAGGGAGCCAAATCGAGGAAACCTTTCAGCAAGACGTGGAGCATGATTTTCAGCGCCGCGCAGCTTTGCTGTGGGGCGCTTTTGTTTTGCAAAGGCAAGGCTATACTCTGTACAACCTCTCCGTCAATGCTGACGCATTGCCACCTCTCCTAGTAGGAGAGGCCTTGGCAGTCAGGCAAAGCTATACGCAATGCCAAGGGCTCCCCTACTAGGGGAGCTGTCGAACGAAGTGAGACTGAGAGGTTGAACGAAGGACAGCTTTTGTTTTGGGTACACTTTCTATTTTGCATTATTCACTATAAATAGAAAGGGTGTTCCCAATGGATCATAAACTCAATTTGAAAAAGCAGCTCGCCTGCATTTATACTTCCGATCTCTTCTCCGGCCTGCGCATCACGGATGCGGTATGGGTGGCCCTGCTGGCGGCCCGGGGCTTCTCCCTGTGGGAGATCGGTCTGGCCGAAAGCGTGTTCCATGTTGTCAGCCTGCTGTGTGAGGTGCCCAGCGGCATGGCGGCAGACCTGCTGGGCCGGAAAAAGACCCTCCTGTCCGGCGGAGTCTTGACCGTGACCTGCAATCTGTTGATGGCTTTTGCGCCGAACCTGTTCACCATCTGCCTTGCCATGGGGCTGAACGCGCTGGCTATGACCATGTTTTCCGGCACCTTCACAGCCCTTGTCTACGACAGCCTGAAGACCGAGGGCCGCGAGGACGAGTACATCCAAGTCTCCGCCAACAGTTCCCAGATCTCCATGCTGGCCAACGCCATAGGTTCGCTGGCCAGCCTTTTGAAGCGCTTCCTCGGCTTTGCGGGCTTTTACCTGCTGAGCGCTGCGTTCGAGGGCGTTTCTACCGCCGCCCTTGCGCTGATGGAGGAGCCCATCGTCACCAAGGCACAGGCCAGCCGGGGAAAGCAGACCCTCCGCGCGCTGCCCGAACAGTTCCGCCAGCTGGTGCGGGACAGCCTGCATGTCCTGCACACCTGCCCAATGGCGGTGAAGCTTATCGCATCCAGCGCCCTCATCAGCGTGCCCAGCTACCTGACCAAAATGTTTCTGCAGCAGCGGCTCGTTGAGCTGGGCTGGCCCACGGAGCTGCTCTTCCTTCCCCTGCTGCTGGGCGGTCTGGCCTGCGTGGCGGGCACCGAGATCGGCCGCCGGGTGAGCTGCCGCTCCATGCGGCGGCTCTACACGGCCTGTGCCCTGCTCTGCGGTGTGGGCACTCTGCTGGTGGGTGCTGCGCCTGCCTGGGGCGGCATCCTGGGCATGATGCTGGTACAGGGTGTGCTGGAGGTCTACCTGCTCCACGAGAGCCAGAAGCTGAACGATGCCATCCCCAGTGACCAGCGGGCCACCCTCATCAGCGTGGACAGCATGGCCTACAGCCTGCTGATGATCCCCGCAAGTCCTCTGGTGGGTGCCGTCGGCGATGCCTTCGGGCAGGCCGGTGCAGGCCTTGCCCTGCTGGGCGGGGTCATCGTGCTGAGCGGCGTGGCGCTCTTGGGCAGAAAGCCGCAGGAATCCTGATACAGCAAAAAGCGGATGCGTTCCGGTGGGAGCGCATCCGCTTTGTTATTTTGCTCAGAACCGCCGCCAGGTGTCCGGCATAAAGAACACCAGCATGGGGAAGATCTCCAGACGGCCCGCCAGCATGTCAAAAATCATAACCAGCTTGGCGGGGTTGGAGTAGCTGCCAAAGTTCATCATGGGGCCCACCTGGGCAAGGCCCGGGCCGATGTTGTTCAACGTGGCGGCAATGGCGGTGAAGTTGGTCACCATGTCAAAGCCATCCAGACTGATGAGGAAGAAGGATGCCGCAAAGATGAAGATGTAGGCCGCCACATAGACATTGGTGGCGCGGATGGTCTCATGGTTGACCACCTTGCCGTCCATCCGGACGGGGGCCACCACCTGCGGGTGAAGGGCCTGCTTGAGCTCCTTGCCCACAGTCTTGCCCATCAGCAGGAGGCGGCTGACCTTCATGCCGCCGCCGGTGCTGCCTGCGCAGGCACCCACAAACATCAGCATGACAAGGATCTCCTTGGAGAGGGTGGGCCACAGGTCAAAATCACAGCTGGAAAATCCTGTGGTGGTAATGATAGAACCCACCTGGAAGGCGGCGTGGCGCAGGGCCTCGCCCAAGCCGTTGTACATGCTGTAAATGTTGGCCGTGATGATGACCACAGCCACACCAATGATCACGAAGTAGGCGCGCACCTCCTCGCTGGCGGCAGCGCGGCGGAAGCGGCGCATCAGCAGCAGGAAATAGGCGTTGAAGTTCACGCCAAACAGGATCATAAAGATGGTCACGACCCACTGGACATAGGGCGACATGCTGGCAAAGCTGTCATTGCGGAAGCCGAAGCCGCCGGTGCCCGCTGTGCCAAAGGAGGTCAGCAGAGCTTCAAACACCGGCATCCGCCCGGCGATCAGGAACATGAATTCCAGCACCGTCAGGAGGAAGTAGATGCCGTACAGAATTTTTGCCGTGGACTGCACCTTCGGCACCAGCTTATCCACCTGGGGGCCGGGGCTTTCGGCTTTCATCAGGTTGACATGGGAGCCGCCGGTCAGGGGCAGCAGGGAGAGCAGGAACACCAGAACGCCCATGCCGCCGATCCAGTGGGTGAAGCTGCGCCAGAACAGGATGCCCCTGGGCAGGTCCTCCACGGCGGGCAGGATGCTGGCACCGGTGGTGGTGAAGCCGGAAACGGTCTCAAACATGGCATCCACCGGGTTGGGGATGCTGCCCGTGAGCACAAAGGGCACCGCGCCCACCACACTGATGAGCAGCCAGCAGAGCGCCGTGGTGGCAAAGCCCTCCCGCATGTAAAAAATCTGGCTCTTGGGCTTGATGCGGTGGAGCAGCGCGCCCGCCACAGCAGAAAGCGCTGCCGTGAGCAGGAACACGCCCAGCACCATCCACTCACCGTAGATCAGGCTGGCCATGGCAGGCAGCAGGAGCAGCGCGGCTTCGCAATAGAGGATGTAGCTCAGCAGCCGCAGAACGATCGCATAATTCATGCCGCGCCTCCGTTAATCTTCCACGATGTCCCGCAGGTCATGCAGGCCGTGCTCCAGCGTGACCACGATGACATTGTCGCCCACCTGGATCTCATCGCCGCCGCGCGGGATCTTGATCTCGTTGCCGCGGGTGATGCAGCAGAGCAGCAGGTTCTTTTTCAGGTGGAGTTGGCTCAGGGGTACACCGGTGGCGCGGCTCTTCTCATGGACCGTGAATTCCAGCGCCTCCACGCGGTCGTCCAGAATGCGGTACAGGGTCTTGATGTTGCTGCCTGCCTCGTTCTGCAAAGCGCGCACATACTGCACGATGTAATCGCAGGTCATGTACTTGGGGTAGACGATGCTGCCCAGATCAAGCCCGGCCAGGATATCGTCAAATTCCAGGCGGTTGATCTTGGTGACCAGCTTGCCATTGGAATGCTTCTTGGCAAAGAGGGTCAGCAGAACATTTTCCTCGTCGATGTTGGTCAGGGCCACAAAGGCCTCGGTGGAGGTCAGGCCCTCGGAGAGCAGGAACTCGCGGTTGGAGCCGTCCTCACACAGGATCTGTGCCTCGGGCAGGGCCTGGGCCAGCACATCGCAGCGGGCGGGGTCCCGCTCCACGATCCGCACCCGGACATGGTTTTCCAGCAGCTCCTGGCTCAGGTAGAAGGCAATGGCACCGCCGCCCACGATGAGGGCATTGCGCACCGGGCGCACGGCCAGATGGATGCGCTGGAAGAACTCGTGGGCCTTTTCCTGCGTTGCAAGGAAGGTGACCTGATCGCCGGTCTGGAGCACAAAGTTACCGTTGGGGATGATGACCCCGCCGTCGCGCTCCACGGCGCAGACCAGGATATCGCTCTTAAGCCGGGTGGGGATCTCCCGGATGGCCACGCCGTCCAGTGCCTGTGCCTCGGTCAGGGTGAACTTGATCAGCCGCACCCGGCCTTCCGCAAAGGTATCGATCTTGCTGGCACCGGGGAAGCGCAGCAGGTGGGAGATCTCCCGCGCCGCCGCCATCTCCGGGTTGATGATGGCCGAAATGCCGATCTGCTTTTTGATGAAGTCCAGCTCATGGCTGTAGGAGGGGTTGCGCACACGGGCAATGGCGTGGCAGTGGCCCGCCTTTTTGGCAAACATGCAGCAGAGCAGGTTCAGCTCGTCCGAGCCGGTGACTGCAATGAACACGTCCGCCTCCTCGATCCCCGCCTCGGACAGCGTTATGATGGAGGAGCCGTTGCCGGTAATGCCCATCACGTCATAGGATTCGCTGATATGCTCCACACGGGCCTTGTTGGTATCGATGACCGTGACATTGTGGCCTTCCTCGCTGAGCTGACGTGCCAGCGCTGTGCCGACCTTGCCGCAGCCCACCAGAATGATCTTCATAGAAAATGTCCTTTCCGTCCCTCCCGCCTTGCGGGAAGGATGCTTTCTCAGTAGCGCTCCACGCCGTCCTTGGTGACAAGGGCGTAGACCAGCGGGGCCTCCTCGGGCTTTTCCGCACCATAGACCAGACCGCTGCAGTACTCCGCAGCAGCAGCTTCAAACTTATCTGCCGCACCGTAGAAGGTGGCCAGGCTTTCGCCCTTGTGCACATAATCGCCGCGCTTTTTGTGCAGGGTGATGCCGGCCGCAAAGTCCAGCGGGTCTCCCTTCTTCTGGCGGCCAGCGCCCAGCAGCACACTGGCAGAGCCGATCTTCTCGGCATCGTTGGCCACGATGTAGCCATCCTGCTCGGCCAACAGCTCAAAGCTGGCTGTGGGCTGCTCAAACAGGCTGTAATCGTCCAGCACACGGGTGTCGCCGCTCTGGGCCGCAAACATCTCCTTGCACTTGGCAAAGGCAGAGCCGTCCGCGATCACAGCCTGTGCCATGGCACGGCACTCCGCCGGGGTACCCTTGCCTGCCAGCACCAGCATATTGGCGGCCAGCTGCAGGCAGACCTCGGTCAGGTCGGCAGGGCCCTTGCCCTTGAGCACGTCCATGCTCTCCATGACCTCAAGGCTGTTGCCGATGTTGCGGCCCAGCGGGGTGTCCATATCGGTGATCATGGCGGCCACCTGGCGGCCATGATGGGTGCCGATGGCAACCATCAGCTCAGCCAGCTCAATGCTCTGGTCCACGGTCTTCATAAAGGCACCGGTGCCGGTGGTCACATCCAGCAGGATGGCATCGGAGCCGGAGGCCAGCTTCTTGGACATGATGGAAGAGGCGATCAGCGGGATGCAGCTGACCGTGGCGGTCACATCCCGCAGGGCGTACATCTTCTTATCCGCCACGGCAATGCCCTCGCTCTGGCCAATGACCGACAGCCCGATCTTGTTCACCTGGGCAAAGAACTCCTCCTGCGAAAGGGCAGTTCTGGTGCCGGGCACGCTCTCCATTTTATCAATGGTGCCGCCGGTATGGCCCAGGCCGCGGCCGCTCATTTTGGCGATCTTCACACCGCAGGCCGCCACCACAGGGGCGATCACAAGGGTGGTCTTATCGCCCACGCCGCCGGTGGAGTGCTTATCCACTTTGATGCCGGGGATGGGGGAAAGATCGACCATCACGCCGCTGTGGGCCATCACTTCCGTCAGCTCGGCTGTTTCTTCGTTGGTCATGCCGCGCAGGTAGACCGCCATCATCCAGGCAGCCATCTGGTAATCGGCCACTTCCCCACTGACAAAGCCGTTGACAATGGCCTCCAGCTCTTCCCGGGTATGGGTACCGCCATCGCGCTTTTTCGCGATCAGATCATAAATACGCATCGCAATTCTCCTGTCTGACAGTATGACTTTCAATAAATTCCATTATAACAGACTTTTTGACAAAGGCAATCCACATTCCGTCTCCTTTGCCGGGTTTTGAACACCAAGGGCGCAGCTGCCCGGAAAAGCAGCTGCGCCCTTGGAACAAACCTCGCTCAGCGGGAACCCTTGTCGTAAGGGATACCCTCAGCCTTGGGGGCCATGCTGTTTTTGGAGGTAAAGGCCAGAATGATCATGGATGCGATGAACGGCATCATGTTATAGATGTTGCTGGACCAGTGGAGCTGCGCCAGGAAGGTGGAGTCCGCAATGTTTGCCAGACTCTTGAACACGGCAAAGAACATGGCGGCGGCACAGATGTTAAAGGGCTTCCACTGGCCAAAGATCATAACAGCCAGTGCAAGGAAGCCCGCGCCAGCCACGCCGACCTCAAAGTTCCAAGTCTGCACCGGGGGCACGATATAGGCCAGACCGCCGATAGCGCCCAGCGCACCGGAAAGCAGCACACCCGCGTAGCGCATCTTGTAGACGTTGATGCCCACAGAATCGGCTGCCTGAGGATGCTCACCGCAGGCGCGCAGGCGCAGGCCGAAGCGGGTCTTATACAGCACCACATAGCTGATGACGAGCAGCACGATGCCCAACGGCACAAAGATGCTCAGCTCCAGGCCGCCGATGCTGAACAGGAACGGCTTGTTGGAATAGTTCAGCTTAGCGCTGCCGCTGTCGCTGAAATACTTTGCAATGACCACGGCTATGGCGGTGGCCAGCAGGTTCAGGGCTGTGCCGCCGATGGTCTGGTCCGCCTTCAGGTTGATGGAAGCAAAGGCCAGAAGCAGGCTGTACACGATACCGGCCAGCGCAGCCACCAGGACCGAGATCAGCACCACCAGGAACGGCGACATGTCGGCCGGAAGCATGGTCAGGGTCAGAACACCGGCCACACCGCCGATGACCATGATGCCTTCCAGCGCGATGTTGATGATGCCGGAGTGCTCACTGAACATACCGCCCAGTGCCACCAGCATCAGGACGATGCCATACAGCAGCGTATATTTGATCAAAAGCAGCATCTTACTTGCCCTCCTTCTTCGCGTTGGCCTTTTCCGCCGGGGCAGGCTCTGCGTTCACATTGGTCTTGTCCGCATTCTTGAACAGCAGCTTCTGGATCTTGCCGCGGAACAGCATGGAGAATGCACACAGGTAGATGATGATGCCGCTGATCAGGTCGGCGATCTCCGTGGGGTAATACTTGGTGGAAAGGAAGGTGCCGCCCACCGAGATGTGGGAGATGAACAGGGCCGAGAAGATGGTGCCAATGGGGTTAGAGCTTGCCAGCAGGGCAACGGAGATGCCGTTGAAGCCCATGGCGGGCAGGCTGGTGGAGTTCAGGGGGTTCCACTGGCCCACGTTGGACAGATAGAACAGGCCCGCGCCAAAGCCTGCCAGCGCACCGGCAATGGCCATGGAGAGGATGATGTTCTTCTTTTCGTTGATACCGGCGTAGCGGGCAGCACTCTTATTCAGGCCGACCGCCTTCAGCTCATAGCCAAAGGTGGTCTTGTTCAGCACCACCCAGATCAGGATGGCCACCACAGCGGCCAGGAAGATGGCGATGGTGGTGCTGTTGGTCTGGAACAGCTTGTTCAGGCCGAAGTCCGGGATGACGGACTGGGCGAGATCTGCGTTCTTGCCCAGGTTCAGGGTGCGGGTGTTGCGCACATCGTACATGGGGCCGGTGCCGTTCTGGTAGACCAGCTCATTGACAAGGTACAGGCCGATCCAGTTGAACATGATGGAGGTAATGACCTCGTTGATGTTGAAGTAGGCCTTGAAGAAACCGGGGATGGCACCCCACAGACCGCCCAGAATGGCCGCAGCCAGCAGGCAGACGAACCAGGGCAGCTTGAGCATGATGGCACAGTAGAGGGCACCGTAAGCGCCCAGCGTGTACTGACCGGCGGCACCGATGTTGAACAGGCCGGTCTTGAAGGCAAAGCCCACGGAAAGGCCGGTCATGATCAGGGGCGCGGCGTTGGCCAGCTCCTTGCCGACACCATAGGGGGCATCATGGAAGCCGCCCTTGAGGATGCGGACAAAACCGTCTGCCCATGCGTGGGCCGGGTTGATGGCCAGCAGCACGAGGAAGCCCACAGCCAGACCGATCAGGATGCACAGCAGAGCAGCCATCACGCTGGTGACAGAACCCTGCAGCCCGTTGTGGGAAAGTTTTTTGTTTTTCATTTCTGCTTACTCCTTTCCCTGCTTGCGGGCACCGGCCATGTAAAGGCCCAGCTCCTGGACCGTGGTGGTCTTGGGATCAAACTCGCCCACGATCTCACCCTCGTACATCACAAGGATCCGGTCAGAGAGGTTCATCACCTCGTCCAGCTCCAGGCTGACCAGCAGCACGGCCTTGCCCCTGTCGCGCTCATCCACGATCTGCTTGTGGATATACTCAATGGCACCGACATCCAGGCCGCGGGTGGGCTGCACTGCCACCAGCAGCTTGGGGTCTTTGTCGATCTCGCGGGCAATGATCGCCTTCTGCTGGTTGCCGCCGGACATGCTGCGCACGATGGTGGCGCTGCCCTGGCCGCTGCGCACGTCATACTGGGCGATCAGCTTATCGGAATACTCCCGCACCTTTTCACTGCGGATAAAGCCGTTGTGCTGGAACTCAGGCTGCCAGTAGCGCTGAAGCACCATATTGTTCTCCAAACTGTAATCCAGCACCAGACCATGCTTGTGGCGGTCCTCAGGGATATGGCTCATGCCGTCCTTGGAGCGCTGGCGGATGCTCTCGTTGGTGATCTCCTTGCCGTCCAGCAGCACCTTGCCGCTGTTGAACTTTTCCAGACCGGTCAGACCGTAGACAAACTCAGTCTGGCCGTTGCCCTCGATGCCTGCCAGACAGACGATCTCACCGGCACGCACCTGGAAAGAGACGTTCTTGACGGCATCCTTCTTGTGCTGGGCGTTGTGCATGGTAACGTTCTGCACATCCAGCACCACCTCACCGGGGGCGGCGGGCTTTTTGTCAACCTGCAGCTGAACATCGCGGCCGACCATCATGCGGGAAAGCTCTTCCTTTGTGGTGTCCTTGATGTCCACAGTGCCCATATACTTGCCCTTGCGCAGAACAGTGCAGCGGTCTGCCACGGCCATGATCTCGTTGAGCTTGTGGGTGATGAAGAGGATGGATTTGCCCTCCTTCTTGAACCCGCGCATGATCTCCATCAGCTCATCGATCTCCTGCGGGGTCAGCACAGCGGTGGGCTCATCAAAGATCAGGATCTCGTTGTCGCGGTAGAGCATCTTCAGGATCTCAACACGCTGCTGCATACCAACAGAGATATCACTGATGAGTGCATCGGGGTCCACACGCAGGCCGTACTTCTCGCTCAGGGCCACGACCTTCTTGCGGGCCTCAGCCTTCTGCAAAAAGCCCAGCTTATTGGGCTCCACGCCCAGAATGATGTTATCCAGCACGCTGAAGCATTCCACCAGCTTGAAGTGCTGGTGCACCATGCCGATGCCCAGTGCGTTGGCATCGTTGGGGTTGCGGACGGCGACCTCCTTGCCGTTTTTCAGGATCTTGCCCTCCTCCGGCTGATACAGGCCGAACAGCACGCTCATCAGCGTACTTTTGCCAGCGCCGTTTTCGCCCAGCAGGGCATGTACCTCGCCCTTGCGCAGCTGCAGGGTGATATCATCGTTTGCCTTGATTCCAGGGAACTCCTTGGTAATGTGGAGCATCTCGATCACAAAATCCTCTGCCAATCTGCTCACTCTCCTTTCGTGTCAAATCGACACCTATACTATTCTGTGTACCATTATACCGTATTTTTGCGGTTTTGCACACTTCTTTTTGATTTTTTGGCGGGATGTACTCTTATAAGTATTACTTTTGTGCAAGCTGCACGATTTTTCGCGAGACAAAAACGACCCTCTCCGTCAAAGCCTGGCGGCAATGACGGAGAGGGTCGTTCCCTACAGCCCTTGCGGACTGTTCAAATTTTACTGGATGTAGGTGACGTTGGTGAACTCGCTGACGGTGGGCTTGGTAGCGTCATCAGAGCTGTTGTCAACAACGATCTCGCCGGAAGCGATCTTCTGCTTCAGCTCCTCGTACTCCTCAACCGTGAAGGTCTCGAAGTTCCAGCTGTCCTCGTCGGTGGGCAGGCCGACGTAATCGCCGTCCTCCAGACCAAAGTTGCCGTTGGTTGCTGCGATGGTGCTCCACTCGCCTGCCTCGATGTCGGACAGAGAAGTAGAAACAGCCTCGGACAGGCCCTTCATAGCGGAGGTGATGAACGGGTTGTAAGCATAGGTGCCGTCAGCAACGCCGTTTGCACCGATGTAGTTCTGGTCAACGTCAACGCCGATGACGTAGCCGTTGTTCTTCAGAGCAGCCTCAACAGCGGAGGTGTAGATGCCGCCGCCGCAGGCAAAGACGACCTGAGTGCCGTTGGAGTACCAGCCCTCCATACGGGAGGTGATGTTGGCATCGCCGTAGAACTGGCCGCCGTAGAAGTAGTTGATGTCGATGTTCTGGCCCAGCTCCTGAGCAGCAGCATCAGCGCCCTGCACAAAGCCGTAGCCGTAACGGATGACAGCGGGAACAGCCATGCCGCCCAGGAAGCCCAGCTTGGTCTTGCCGTCCTTGGCAATGGCATAACCTGCCAGATAACCTGCCTGCTCCTCCTTGAAGGTGATGCAGTAGCAGTTGGCGGGGATCTCATCGGTGCCGATATCGCCCTGGGTGACATCGATAGCGATGAACTTGACATCGGGGTACTGCTCAGCAGCCCATGCCAGAGAAGCGCCGTACAGGTAGCCGACACAGACAATGACCTCAGCGCCGTCGTTGACAGCCTGACGGATCATGGTCTCACGGTCCTCATCGGAAGCGTCAGCCTCGGGGATGTAGTACTGGCAGTCATCGCCCATGTAGCCGGAAACAGCGCTCCAGCAAGCCTGGTTGAAGCTCTCGTCATCGATCGTGCCGGTATCGCAGGTCAGAGCGACCTTGGTGATCTTGCTGGCAGCCTCGGAGCCAGCCTCAGAAGCTGCAGAGGAAGCAGTGGAAGAAGCAGTGCTGGTGGAAGAGGAAGAACCACCGCAGGCGGTCAGAGCAGCGGCAGCAGCTGCAGCGCCAGCCACAGCCAGGAAGTTACGACGAGAAATCATCATAAGAAAACTCTCCTTTTTATACATTAAAAATTGCGCTTTATTATGGGAATGCGCACACTTGCACATTTACTGACCCAAGTATAGCCGGGTCATGTGAGGAAAGCAAGGCATTTCCGATTACAAAATCTTTACAGATTTTTTGTAAAATTCGCGTAAAAGTCGTACTATTTCGCCAATTTTAGCAAAATCTCCGCTTCCCGCCTCACTCTTCCACGGCTTTGTTGCCCGCCACGTTAGAGGGGCCAAAGCCGAAGGGCAGCAGCTCGTCCATGCTGCGCTCGATGAAATCATCGGGGGTCTTTGCCATGATGACATTCAGCTCCGGCCCGCCGAACTCAAACAGCGCCTGACGGCAGACCCCGCAGGGTGAGGTGATCTGCTTGTTCACCTCGCCGCGGCGGGAACCCACCACGGCAATGTCGGTGAAGCGGGTCACGCCCTCACTCACCGCCTTGAACAGGGCCGTGCGCTCGGCACAGCTGGTGGGGGTAAAGGCAGCGTTTTCCACATTGCAGCCGGTGAAGATGCGGCCATCTTCGGCCCGCAGGGCAGCACCCACCATAAAGTCGGAGTAAGGCACATAGGCCTGCTCCCGGGCTTCCAGTGCCATCCGGATCAGGGCTTTCTTTTCGTCTAAAGTCAGATTGGTCATAGGGGCCTCCTTTTCATTCTAAAGTATAAACAAACGTTTCTGCGTCCTGATACCACGGAAGGGCAATTTCATAGGCTGGGTAATAAGGTACAAGGCAGATATCCTGATTTGGTTGAAAGTCGTTCATCTTTCATCCCCTCTTTTGCACTTCAATTATACGGCGTGTTCTCAAATTCTTCAAGAGATTTCTCGTTGTTCATTTATTATGTAACGAAAGTTCTTGCATTTTTCATTACAGACGCATATAATAGAATCAAGAAGGAGGTGTATTAGAATGGCAAATGCAGTCAATGTGAACTTCCGGATGGACCCAGACCTGAAACGCAGCATGGAAGAGGTTTGCGCCGAGATGGGACTTTCTATGACAACGGCATTCACGATTTTCGCCAAAAAAGTTTCCCGGGAGCACCGCATTCCCTTTGAGGTTTCCGCCGACCCGTTCTATGCCGAAAGCAACATCAATCATCTCCGCCAGATCGTCCACGACATCGACACCGGCAAAGCCAAGCTCACTGAACATGACCTGATTGAGGTAGACTAAATGAGTTTGTAATATCATTATCGCATCCTGTTTCGGTCATTATAGTGACACTTAAAACATAAAAGGGTTGTTGTCGTGTGACAACAACCCTTTTTGTGAATGCAAATCAGTACTCCGCACCCAGTGCGACCTTCATCATGTTGGTGAAGCTGGTCTGACGCTGCTCGGCGGTGGTGATCTCCGGGGAAACAAAGCTATCGGAGATGGTCAGCAGGCAGGCGGCGTTCTTGCCCAGGACCTGAGCGTTGGCGAAGAGGGCAAAGCTCTCCATCTCCACGCACAGGCAGCCGCGCTCATCCCGCAGCTTTTCCCAGTAGGTGGGCTTTTCATCGGAGGGCTGGCGATAGAACACATCGGAGGAATGGATGTTGCCCTCGATCAGGGGGATGCCCTGCTTTGCGGCGGAAGCGCGCAGCTTGTCGTTCAGGGTCTGGCTGGGCAGGGTGAGATCCCCCTCAAAGCCGCTCTGGACCCGGGCATAATTGCTCTCGCTCACAGCACCGGCGGCCAGCACCACATCGAACAGCTTGGCTTTGTCGGTGTAGCTGCCGGCAGAGCCGATGCGGATGATGTTGTCCACATCATAGAACTTGTACAGCTCGTAGGAGTAGATGCCGATGGAGGGCATTCCCATGCCGCTGCCCATCACGCTGATGGGGCGGCCCTCATAGGTGCCGGTAAAGCCCAGCATTCCACGGACACCGGTGACCTGGCGGACATCCTTGAGGAAGGTATCCGCGATGAACTTTGCCCGCAGCGGATCGCCGGGCATCAGGACGGTCTTTGCGAAATCGCCTTTTTCAGCGCTGATGTGGGGTGTTGCCATAATCATTCTCCTTTTTGTTTGTAAAATAAACCTCTCCGGCGCTTCACGCCAGCATACGAGTTGCGGCTCCCAGCGTCCACTTCGTGCAAAGTATTGCACTCGTGTCCTGCTGGCCGCTGCCCCAACAACGCCTCCCTTCATCCGCCACTGGCGGCGGTCGTCGTTGTTGCCTGATAGGGGAGCTAAGTTTATGCTTCGCATTGCCGGAGAGGTTCTGTTCTGATTTATCGCTTTCCGGAGAACACGCTCTGCGGTGCGATGTAAGAGCCATTGCGGCGGATCTCGAAGTGGCAGTGGTTGCCGGAAGAGCGGCCCGTGCTGCCCACATAGCCGATGAGCTGGCCCTGCCGCACGGTCTGGCCCGCACTGACCGCCAGAGACAGGCAGTGGGCATAGACCGTGGTATAGCCGCCGGAGTGGCTGATGATCACAGAATAACCATAGCCCGTACCGGCACCGGCCTTGTTATAACCCGCCTTGGTCACAGTGCCGCCCGCCGATGCATAGATGGGCGTACCGGCAGAGGCACAGATATCCACGCCCTTATGGCCGCTGCCATACCAGCGCGAGCAGTTGCGGTAACCCGGCACAGGCCAGATAAACTGACCGCTGCCGCCGATGTATGCCGCCGCACCGTTCTTTGTGACCTTCTTGGTGCCAACGACCACCTTTTTGTTCACCGGCTCCCGGATGGTCTCGGTGGAAAGGATGGTCTGCTCCAGCAGCACGCCGTTGGTATCGTAGACGTTCTGCATGGTGACGCGGCGCAGGCCGTTCTCGCCCTCCTGCAGGGTCTTGGTGGTACCCTTGGTGTACTCGTTGGACTGGGTGGTCTCGGTGCTGAAGGGGATCTCCTCCTCCCGCGTCTCCACCTTGGTGATGCGGACTTCCAGCAGCGCCTCCTGCTTGGTCACGATCAGCTGGTCGCCCTCCTGGATATTGGAGTCCTCGGCCAGGGGAGCACCCTTGAAATTCGTATTCAGGGCACACAGCTCCCGGAAGGTCAGGTCGTTCTTCTGGGCAATGGCCCACAGGGTATCGCCCGCCTTGACCGTGTAGATCTTCTCCTGCTGCTGCACGCCGGTCAGCATATTCTCAATGGAATTGTCATCCTCAAAGCTGTCGTTGAAATAGACTCCATCTTCCAGCGTCACATTTTTGCTAAAGCCCACGCTGATATTCTCGTCTGCCTGATCCTCGTAGGGGGCCAGCAGGCTCTCCAGATAGCTGCGCAGGGTGTCACCATCGGAGCAGACTGCCGTCAGCTCCCCATCCAGATACAGAGCAGTGCCCTCACTGATCTGGTCACTGGCGCTCTGCAGAATGGCGTTTGCTGTCTCGCTCTCGTCCATGGTCTTGTGGGTCACGGAGATGGTATAGGTCGGCTCGATGGTCAGCTCGGTCTTGTCCGAACCGGCGTAGTTGATGCGCTGCATCACATCCTCTTTTGCAAGGTTGAACACCTCCTCATTGGCCACATAGCCAACGGTCTGGCCGTTCACCTGCACAGCCAGCGCATAGGGCTGGGCCATCGTCCTGTTCCAGACCGTGACGAACACGGCCAGCATACACAGGGGCAGGATGTACATTGCTGTCCGGGGCAGCAGGCTCAGGTTGCGCTTGAGCCCGCCCACAAAATAGCGCCCGGCCGCTTTTACGGAAGCACCAAAACCCCGCTCCCGGCGCACATCGTTGGCGTGGGCCGCCACAGCGCCGAGGCCCTTGAAAAACAGGTAAAGCGGTGCCAGCAGATCCTTGAACATCTGCGCCGCACCGGGAAAGGCTGTTGCAATGATGGTATGCAGGGCATCCCTGCACCAGCGGGCCAGTCTGCGGGCCACGGCAGCAATGCCGCGCCCTGTGCGCACCACCATGTACTCTGCCGCAAAGCCCAGTGCATAAAGTGCCTCGCCAACTGCCAGCACCACGGCACTGGCCCGCAGCTTTTTGGCCACATCATTCATGTGCCGCTGCGTTTTGCGGCGGAAACGGTGCCGCCGCAGCAGGCCGGAGATCTGGACCTTTGCCCAGAAGCTTCGCAGTTTTTCTCTGCCCTTCACCGGCGCTGCAGGAGCCTGGCTCTGCGGCTCCTTTGTTTTTTCTTCGATCAAAAGGGGTTGCTCCTTCCTGACGTTTTGGGTCGAAAGTTACAAATTTATATCAATTATACACCCTGCCCGGGCTGATACAAGGTTTGTCACAGAATTTGGGCAGAGCTTTCACAGAGGTTTCACCGTATTTTCATATTTCAGCGTCCAGCAATGCCCGCATATCCTCGGGCAGAGGGCTCTCCACTGCAACGGTGCGGGCGTGTTCCTCCACCGGCGTTTCCAACCGGATGCCGCCGGGCACCTCGGTGTAAGCCGGCACCCGGAAACTCTGCCGGGCACAATGGAGCGCCTGCCGGGCAATACGGTCACGGTGCCCGCCGTAGAGGTCGTCCCCGGCCAGCGGGTGGCCGATGGATGCAAAGTGCACCCGGATCTGATGGGTGCGGCCCGTCACGGGAACACAGGCGGCAAGGCTCAGGCCCTGCGCTGCCCTTAATATGGTATACTCGGTGCGGCTGGGCTTCCCCTCGGGGGTCACGCACCGCCCGATGATGCTATCCCCTCTCCGGCCAATGGGGGCATCGATGACCCCGGGGCCAAGGGGCAGTTCACCCTCTACAATGGCGTAATAGAGTTTCCCTACACCCTCGGCCAGCAGGGGCGCGGCATAGCCGTTCTTTGCGGCCAGCACCAGCCCGCTGGTGTCTTTATCGATCCGGTTCACCGGGCGGAACACCGGGCTTTCGCCGTGGGCAGCCGCCCAGGCGGCATAGCCGTTGGCCAGGGTGTCCCGGGGGTAGTTCAGTGTGGGGTGGACCGCCAGATGGGGCGGCTTTTCCAGCACCATGGCAAAAGCATCCTCGTAAACGACCCTGACCGGGATCTCAGGCTGCGGCTCCACGCCGGGGCCGTCGGCGGGCAGCGCAAAGCGGATCACCTGCCCTGCCTGCACGCGGCGGTTGGCCAGAATGGGCGCATCGTCCGCAAAAAAGCCGCTGCCATGGAATTTGACCGCCCGGGCCAGCTCCGTGGAGACGGCACACCGGCGCAGAAAGCCGCGCAGCAACACGCCATCGGCTTCGGGTGGGACATTGAAAAGCAGCTGCATCCTTTGTCCCTCCCAAAAATTTCACGCCATATTTAGATTTATTATACCAAATTTTATCGTCACTTGCAAATCTTGTTTTTTTATGGTATCATGGGGAACGGAAAACGAGTGGAACATACGGCGGCGGGGCGGCTTTGACCGCTCTGAGGAAAGTCCGGGCCTCACAGAGCACGGTAACTGCTAACGGCAGCCGAGGGTGACCTCAGGGAAAGTGCAACAGAAAGGAAACCGCCGCAGCAATGCGGTAAGGATGAAAGGGCGAGGTAAGAGCTCACCAGCGCATGGGTGACTATGCGGCTTTGTAAACCCTACCGGAAGCAACGCCTATATGGGACGTACAGCGCTGCTCGCGTGTCCCGAAGGCGGCACGAGCCTGTCAGCAATGGCAGGCCTAGACAGATCGTCGTTTAATACAGAACCCGGCTTACGGTCCATCTCGTTTTCCATTTGGTGTATCCACAGGGGGTTGTTAGAACCCTTCTTTGCCCCGCCGTCAGGCGCAGAGGCAGAGAGGGTTGATAACAGCCCTCTTTTCGTTTTGGCCAGAGTGTGGTATACTATCCTCACCACGGGAGCACAGTTGTTCGCCGTGGGCAAACAAGAGAGACAGGATGTGAAATCCTCCGATGAAAGATGGTTTTTTGAAAGCAGCAGCCCTCTCGCCCGGGCTTCGGGTGGCGGACTGCGCCTACAACACCCGGCAGATCCTCACGGAGCTGCGTGCCGCCGCAGCCCGCGGCGTAAAGCTGGCCGTGTTCCCCGAGTTCTGCCTGACCGGCTATACCTGCGGCGACCTGTTTTTGCAGCGCACCCTGCAGCAGGGAGCCCTGACCGGCCTGCAGGAGCTGCTGGATGCCAGCCGGGAGCTGGACACCGTGGCCCTTGTGGGCCTGCCCCTGATGGTGCGGGGCAAGCTGTACAACTGCGCTGCCGTGCTCTGCCGCGGGCAGCTGCTGGGTCTGGTTCCCAAAACGTACCTGCCCAACTACGGCGAATTCTATGAAAAGCGGCAGTTCACCCCCGGTTCCACCGAGGTGGAGTGGGTGAATGTCTGCGGGCAGGATGTCCCCTTTGGCACCTCCCTGCTCTTCCGCTGCCGCCAGATGCCCAGCTTTGTGCTGGGCGTGGAGCTCTGCGAGGATCTGTGGAGCGCCCTGCCGCCCTCCACCTTCCACGCACTGGCAGGCGCTACCGTCATCGCCAACCTTTCGGCCAGCGATGAAACGGTAGGCAAGGCCGAGTACCGCCGGGCACTGGTAGAAAACCAGTCTGCCCGCCTGCTCTGCGGCTACCTGTACGCCTCGGCAGGCCACGGCGAGAGCACCCAGGACATGGTGTTCGCAGGCCACGACCTGATCGCCGAGAACGGCACCCTGCTGGCCGAGGTGAAGCCCTTTGCGGGCGGCCTTGCCGAGACAGAGCTGGACTGCCAGCGGATGGAGTCGGAGCGGGCACGCAACACCAGCTTTGAGCCCAGCACCGAGGGCTACCAGACCGTGGAGTTTGACCTGGCCCTGACCGATACCGTGCTGACCCGCTGGGTAGACCCCACCCCCTTTATCCCCCACAACGAGCAGCTGCGTGCCGAGCGCTGTGAGCTGATTTTGAAGATGCAGGCCGATGGCCTGGCCAAGCGTCTTGAGCACGCCCGCGCCAAAACAGCCGTCATCGGCATTTCGGGCGGTCTGGACAGCTGCCTTGCCCTGCTGGTGGCTGTCCGCGCCATGAAGCAGCTGGGCCGCTCCACCACCGATGTGCTGGCCGTGACCATGCCCTGCTTTGGCACCACCAAGCGCACCCGCAGCAATGCAGAGATCCTTTGTGACGAGCTGCACGTCAGCTTTACCGAGATCGACATTGCCGCCACGGTGCACAGCCACTTCCGGGACATCGGCCAGGACGAGAGCGTGCTGGACGTGACCTACGAGAACGGCCAGGCCCGCGTGCGCACCCTGGAGCTGATGGACACTGCCAACCGCACCGGCGGCCTGGTGGTGGGCACCGGTGACCTTTCCGAGCTGGCCCTGGGCTGGGCCACCTACAACGGTGACCACATGAGCATGTACGGCGTGAACGCAGGCGTACCCAAAACACTGGTGCGCCACCTTGTCCGGTACGAAGCCGACATTGCCGCCACCCCGGCCCTGAAAGAGGTGCTGCTGGACATCCTCGACACCCCTGTGTCCCCCGAGCTGCTGCCCGCCAAGGACAACGGTGAGATCGCACAGCGCACCGAGGATCTGGTGGGCCCCTATGAACTGCACGACTTCTACCTTTATTATGTGCTCCGCTTCGGCTTTGGCCCGGCAAAGATCTTCCGGCTGGCCAGGGCAGCCTTTGCGGGCCGGGAGGAATACCCGGACGCGGTGCTTTACAAGTGGCTGCGCAACTTCTACTGGCGGTTCTTTGCCCAGCAGTTCAAGCGCAGCTGCCTGCCCGACGGCCCCAAGATCGGCAGCGTGACCCTCTCGCCGCGCGGGGACTGGCGGATGCCCAGCGATGCCTGCGCCGCCCTGTGGCTGGCCGAGTTGGAACAGCTGTTCCCCCAGAAGGATGCCTGAGCCATGAAGCAGAAAAAAAATCTCTGGGTCAATTTACTGTTCGCCGCTGTTGTTCTGGTGATCGCTGGGGTGCTTTTTTACCTCCGCAGTGCCGGGCAGAGCGGCAGCACCCTGAGCGCGGAGCTGACCTACGGCGATGCGAACACGGTGCAGAAGATCTCCCTGGACAAGGATGCCGTCTATGACATCGACACCGGCTATCTGACGGTGCACATCGAGGTCAAAGACGGCGCGGCACGGTTCATTGATTCCCCCTGCCCTGACCACATCTGCGAAAGCTTTGGCTGGATCTCGCAGGAGGATCAGACGGCCACCTGCCTGCCGGCACGGGCCGTTCTGACCATCGTTCCCCTTGCCTGAGGACATGTCAAAAAGGAGAATTCCTATGTTTGATGAAACTTCCCGTTCCCACACGGACGATGACAGCACCCGGCACATCCACCGGGGTCACCGCCCACCGGAAGAAAAGACTGTGGAGGTAGACAGCGCGGCCTTTTTTGCGCCGGAAACTGCCGCTCCCACCCCGCCGCCTGTACCGCCCAAGCCGCCGAAGCATACCGGCGGGCCTGCCCCGGAGTCAAAGCCCCCCCGCCGCAAGCCGGATGCAGATACCGGCGCGGCCAACCCGAAACGAGGTACTGTTTTGCTGATCCTACAAGCCATTCTGAGCATTGCGGCCTTCTTCCAGCTCTGGCGCACCCAGATGCTGCCCGCGCTGTATCTGGTCATCATTGCGGCGCTGCTGGTGCTGTTCTGGCTGCTGGTCAAACGCTGCCAGGAGTACAGCGCCCCCCGCAAGGTATCCCGGGTGTTCTCGGTGTTCCTGTGCGCCTTTCTGGCACTGGGCTGTGTCTGGGCTCAGCAGGGCCTGAGTGCACTGGATAACGTGACCTCCGGCCTTGTCACCGGCACCGAGGCCAACAAGATCACCAAGGAGCCCTTTGTGGTCTACCTGAGCGGCGTGGACAACCGCGGTGAACTGACCGAAAAGGCCCGCAGCGATGTGAACATTCTCGCCGTGGTCAACCCCTCCACCAAACAGGTGGCGCTCATCAACACCCCCCGCGATTACTACGTTGATCTGGCGGGCACCAACAGCAAGGACAAACTGACCCATGCCGGTCTGTACGGCGTGGAGACCAGCATGGCAACCCTGGGCAACCTGTACGGGGTCAATGTGGACCAATACCTCCGCATCAACTTTGCGGGCTTCATCAGCATCATTGATGCCGTGGGCGGCGTGGATGTCTACTCCGATCAGGCGTTCACCTCGGTGGGCAGCCCCGGCTATTATGATCCCACCACCTTTGCCGAGGGCTGGAACCATCTGGACGGCAAGAGCGCTCTGGCCTTTGCCCGTGAGCGCCATGCCTTTGCCTCCGGCGATATCCAGCGCGGCATCAACCAGATGAAAGTCATCGATGCCATGATGAACAAGATCAAATCCCCCACCGTGCTGATGAGCTTCTCCAAGCTGATGGATGCTGTGTCCGACTGCTTTGTGACCAGCCTTTCTCAGGAGCAGATCTCCGCGCTGGTGCGGATGCAGCTGGCAAGCCTGTCTGACTGGGACATCCAGAGCTATACCGTGACCGGCACCGGCGGCAAGAGCTCCCAGTGCTACTCCGCAAAGGGCCAGAGCCTCTATGTGATGAAGCCGGATGAGAACTCCGTCAGCCAGGCCAAGGAACTGATCGCATCCGTTCTGGGCGGTGAGGGCACCGTGAGCGATACCCAGCAGACCCCCGAAAAGACCGAGGTATTCACCCCCACGGCTGACCCCAACGCGGGCACCTCTGTGGAGGAATCGCCCGACAGCGTCATTGTGGAGGAACCTGCCGAAAGCGTGCCTGCGGAACAGCCCGCCGATGAGCAGCCCGCAGAACCCACCCCCGAAGCGCCTGCCGAGAGCGAGGCTTCCACTGAAGCACCTGCTGAGAGTGAAGCCAGCAGTGGATCCACCAGCGGAGCAGAAACACCTTCTATCTCTCTGCCCACGCAGGAGCAGGTGGAATCTGCCGCCAACTCCCTGCATCAGGCCGCTTCCACCGTGCTGGATGCTCTGTTCGGTTCCAGCAGCAGCGGAGAATAAAACAGGATAAAACAGCACAAGCCCCGGGCCTTGCAAAAGGTCCGGGGCTTGTTGTCTGCTGATCTTACAGGGAAGCGCGATTACTCAGCGTCGCCCAGCTCAAAGGTCTTGACAGAGACAGTGCCGTTGCGGCCAGCCTTGTCGGTGCGCAGATACTGGCGGGTGGTCTCGCCGTTGCTGGTCACGTCAGCAACATAGATCTGCTCGGCCTCGGCCTCGATGGGGAACTCCTCGGCCATGCCCTTCATGGGCAGAGCGCTCAGGTCTGCATAAGCGTCCTTCACCTTCCACAGGTTCATGGTGTCGCCGTTGGACAGGGTGAACTCGCCGTAGCAGTCAGCGGAGTAGGTGGTGCCGTTCACATCCAGATCCTCGGTGCTGACAACGCTGGCGGCAGCGGCCTCGCTCTCGGCAGCTTCGCTGGAAGCGGCCACAGAGGAAGCAGCCTCGCTGGAAGCAGCGGAGGATGCGGTGGAGGATGCACTATTGGAACAGCCAGTCATGGCAACAGCCAGCACAGCAGCGGTCAGTGCCAGACCCAGAGTACGATTGATTCTCATGTGATAGTCTCCTTCTATTCTGAAACCATATCAATTCCTGCGCCCGGCGTAAACTTTGTACGCACCGGGCGTGCATGTGCTAGTCTACCACAACTGACTATATTGTTCAAGACTTTACACAAAAAATAGCCCTCTCGGTCACGCTGTCGCATGACTGAGAGGGCCGATATTACTTCAGGATCTCCTGCAGCACGCTGTGGCCGTCCAGACTGGAAGCATCCACGCCCAGATATTCACACACGGTCTGTGCAATGGTGCCAAAGCAGAGCCGGGTGCCCAAATCCACACCGGGCTTCACGCCCTTGCCGCAGACCAGATACGGCACATACTCGCGGGTATGGTCGGTGGTCTTGGTGTAGGAGGGGTCGCAGCCGTGGTCGGCGGTGATCATCAGCAGGTCACCCTCCCGCATCCCGGGGATGAAGTCGGCCAGGAAGCGGTCAAACTCGGTGGCGGCGGCGGCATAGCCGGGCACGTCGCGGCGGTGGCCGTAGAGCATATCAAAATCCACCAGATTCACAAAGGCCAGGCCCTCGAAATCCCGGGTCTGCAACGCCTTGGTGAAGGCGATGCCATTGGTGTTGCCGGTAGTCTTGATCTTTTCGGTCACGCCCTGCCCGTCAAAGATATCAAAGATCTTGCCCACGGCGATGACATCCCTGCCGGCCTCCTTCAGCAGGTCGAGCATGGTGGCACGGGGCGGCTTCAGGCTCAGGTCGTGGCGGTTGGTGGTACGGTAGAAGGTCTCGGCGCTGCTGCCCAGGAAGGGCCGGGCGATGACACGGCCCACGCCGTACGCGCCCTTCAGCATCTCACGGGCGATCTCGCAGTAGCGGTAAAGCTCGTGCACGGGCACCAGCTCCTCGTGGGCAGCCACCTGGAACACGCTGTCGGCGCTGGTGTAGACGATGAGAGCATTTTCCTTCATGGCCTGCTCGCCGTAGTCCTTCAGCACCTCGGTGCCGGAATAGGGCAGATTGCAGAGGACTTTGTGGCCGGTTTTTGCCTCAAACTCCTGAATGAGCTCCTCCGGGAAGCCGTTGGGGAAGGTGGGCAGCGGGTTCGGGCTGACCACACCGGCGATCTCCCAGTGGCCGATGGTGGTATCCTTGCCCATGCTCTGCTCCTGCAGGCGGGCAAAGGCACCGGCGGGCGCGTCGGTCTCTTCGCCCGCAGTCACACCGTCAATGTTGAACAGGCCCAGCTTTTTCAGGTTGGGGCAGTTGAAATTGGGATGCCCTGCAATGGCCCCCAGCGTGTTGGTGCCCTCGTCGCCAAAGGCAGCTGCATCCGGCTCCGCGCCGATGCCAAAGCTGTCCAGCACGATCAGAAATACGCGCTTTTCCATACGTTTTCACTCCATTTTCCTCCGGGGCTGCCCCCGGAACAGTCGCACTTTTGCTTACCTTCATTATAAGCAAATCCCACCGGTTATGCAAGCGCTTTGTGGTGGAAAGATTTTTGTTCAAACCTGATGAAATCTTAACAGTTTCTTTGCAAAGATTTTTCTTGCGCTATTGTATCCAAGAGCTTATAATGTATAGCAGTATGGTTTGTTGAAACAGCCATATTGGCGTATACTGCCGCCGCGGGCGCAAAGCAATCACTGCCCGCCAGAGAGCAGCCAGCTTGGGCTGCTGCGTCAAGATAGAGAGCATTATAGCGTGAACATTGGAGGTATTTTATGAGAAAAACGAAGATCATCTGCACCCTGGGCCCTTCTACCGATAAGGGTGATGTCCTGCGCGACCTGATCGCAAACGGCATGAACGTGGCCCGTTTCAACTTCTCCCACGGTTCCTACGAGGAGCACGGCGGCCGTCTGGCAAAGCTGAAAGCTCTGCGTGAGGAGCTGGGCAAGCCTGTTGCCGCCCTGCTGGACACCAAAGGCCCCGAGATCCGCCTGAAGGAGTTCAAGAACGGTGTGGAGATGCTGGAAGCCGGCCAGACCTTTACCCTGACCACCCGCGAGGTGGAGGGCACCAAGGAGATCTGCTCCGTCACTTACAAGGATCTGCCCCAGGACGTGCAGCCCGGCGGCACCATCATGCTGGACGACGGCCTGATCATGCTGCACATTGAGCAGGTCACCGACACCGACATCATCTGCACCGTGCTGAACAGCGGCAAGATCAAGACCAAAAAGGGTGTCAATGTGCCCGGCGTGCATCTGTCCATGCCCTACCTGAGCCAGAAGGACCGCGAGGACATTATCTTTGGCGTGCAGAACGGCTTTGACTTCATCGCTGCTTCCTTTGTGCGCACCGCACAGGATGTGTACGACATCCGCAACCTGCTGAATGAGTACGATTCCAACATCCGTATCATTGCCAAAATCGAGAACCGCGAGGGCGTGAACAACATCGACAGCATCCTCTCCGCAGCCGATGCCGTCATGGTGGCCCGTGGTGACCTGGGCGTTGAGATCGACTTCACCGAGCTGCCCGGCATCCAGAAGGACATCATCGACCGCTCCTTCTCCTTCGGCAAGCCCATCGTCACTGCCACCCAGATGCTGGACAGCATGATGGTCAACCCCCGCCCCACCCGTGCCGAGATCTCCGACGTGGCAAATGCCATCTACGATGGCACCTCCGCCATCATGCTGTCTGGTGAGACCGCTGCCGGTGACTACCCCGTGGAGGCCCTCAAGACCATGTCCGCCATTGCAGAGCGCACCGAGAACGAGGAGCACTACCGCTCCCAGCGCCACGCCGAGATCCAGATCAGCGTCAGCGATGCAACCGCTCATGCTGCCTGCCTGACCGCCAAGGACGTGAACGCTGCCGCCATCGTCACCGTGTCCGAATCCGGCAACACTGCCCGTCTGCTGAGCAAGTACCGCCCCAAGCAGCCCATCATTGCCTGCGTTATGGACGAGCAGGTGCAGCGTCAGCTCTCCCTGAGCTGGGGCATCACTTCCCTGCTGATGGGCCCCGCCCACAGCACCGATGAGCTGATCGAGATGTCCACCGCTCTGGCCGAGAAGAACGGCTACCTGCACAACGGCGAGCTGGCCGTTGTGACCGCAGGCGTGCCTGTGGGCGTTTCCGGCACCACCAACATGATCAAGATCCACATGGTGGGCAACTGCCTGGCCACCGGTGTGGGCGTGGGCCGCGGCAAGACCGATCTGGTCTCCGCCAGCGGCAAGGCCTGCGTCTGCCGCACTCTGGAGGAAGTCAAGGCAAAGTTCCGCCCCGGCATGGTGCTGGTCGTTCCCTCCACCACCAACGAGATGCTGGGCTATGTCCGCGATGCCGCCGCTCTGGTGGTCGAGGAGCCCGGCCTGAACAGCCACGCTGCCATCGTGGGCAACTCCCTGCTCAAACCCACCATCGTGGGTGCTGCAGGTGCCTGCAGCCACATCCGCGACGGCCTGGATATCGCTGTGGATTGTGCCCACGGCAGTGTCCAGCGCCTGCAGGCCTGATCCTGAAGGAGAACATCATGGAACGCATTGCAAGCTTCTGTGTCGATCACACCAAACTGGACCGGGGCATGTACCTGAGCCGCCAGGATGGTGATGTGCTGACCTGGGACATCCGGATGAAGAAGCCCAATCAGGGCGATTATCTGACCACCGGTGCCGCCCACACGCTGGAGCACCTGTTTGCCACCTACGCCCGCAACAGCGCGGTGAAGGACGGCGTGATCTACGTTGGCCCCATGGGCTGCCGCACCGGCTTCTACCTGCTCACCCGCGGGCTGACCCCGGCGCAGGCATTGGAGCTGACCGTGGATTCCTTCCGCTTCATGGCCGCCTTTGAGGGGGATATCCCCGGTGCCAGCGAGGTGGAATGCGGCAACTACCGCGATATGGATCTGCCCGCCGCCAAGGCCGAGGCAGCCGCCATGCTGCCGGTGCTGGAAGCACTGACCGCTGACCAGCTGCACTACTAAGCGATACAGCAAAAGACCTCCCCATGCAGGCAGCACCTGCACGGGGAGGTCTTTTTGCGTTTCAGGAAAGCGATTTGCGGAGTGCTTACTCCACGATGATGCTCTTGCCGGTCATCTCAGCGGGGACAGGCAGGCCGATATAGGGCAGCATGGTGGGGGCGATATCTGCCAGGCAGCCGCCCTCGCGCAGCTTCACATCGCCGCAGCCAACGGCCACAAAGGGCACCACATTGGTGGTGTGGGCGGTAAAGGGAGTGCCGTCCGGGTTCATCATCTTCTCGGCGTTGCCGTGGTCAGCCGTGATAAAGGCGCAGCCGCCTGCGTTCAGCACAGCGGTGACCACCTGATCCACAGCGGTATCCACAGCCTCAACGGCCTTGACAGCGGCATCGAACACGCCGGTGTGGCCGACCATGTCGCAGTTGGCAAAGTTCAGGATGACCACGTCATACTTGCCGCTCTCGATGCGCTTGACGCACTCAGCAGCCACCTCAGGGGCGCTCATCTGGGGCTGCAGGTCGTAGGTAGCAACCTTCGGGCTGGGGATGACGCAGCGGTCCTCACCCTCGTAGGGAGCCTCCACACCGCCGTTGAAGAAGAAGGTGACGTGTGCATACTTCTCGGTCTCGGCAATGCGCAGCTGGGTCTTGCCGTTCTCGGACAGGTACTGGCCCAGAACATTCTTCAGTTCCACGGGAGGATAGGCGACCTCGCAGTTGGGCATGGTGGCATCGTACTCAGCCATGCAGACATAGTTGACCTGCTTGCGGCCGCCGCGGCGCTCAAAGCCCTTGAAGTCGTCATCGCAGAAGATGCGGGTCATCTGGCGGGCACGGTCGGGACGGAAGTTCATAAAGATGACGGTATCGCCATCCTGCACGCGGCCGCCCTCACAGGTGACGCAGGGCAGAACGAACTCGTCGGTCTTATCGGCAGCATAGGATGCCTCAATGGCCTCGGCAGCGTTGGCAGCGTGGTTGCCCTCACCGTAGACGAATGCGGCGTAAGCCTTCTCCTCGCGGTCCCAGTTATTGTCGCGGTCCATGGCGTAGTAACGGCCGGAAACGCTGGCGATCTTGCCAACGCCCAGCTCATCCAGCTTGGCCTGCAGGTCAGCCAGGAAGCCCTTGCCGGCGTGGGGGTCGGTATCACGGCCATCAGTGATGCAGTGCAGGTAGACTTCCTTTGCGCCCATGTGCTTTGCCATTTCCAGCACGCCGAACCAGTGGTCAGCGTGGCTGTGGACACCGCCGGTGCCCACCAGGCCCATCAGGTGGATGGCCTTGCCTGCCTCAATGGCAGCCTTCATGTTCTTGACCAGCACGGGGTTCTTGAACATCTCACCGTCCCGGATGGACTTAGTGATGAGGGTCAGCTGCTGGTAAACGATGCGGCCAGCGCCCATGTTGGTGTGGCCCACCTCAGAGTTGCCCATCTGACCATCGGGCAGGCCGACAGCCATGCCGGAGGCCTCGATGGTGGTCATGGGATATTTTGCCATCAGGGCATCCAGATGGGGGGTCTTTGCGGCGACCACGGCATTGCCGTAGGTCTCGTTGGGCACCCAGCCAAAGCCATCCATGATGCACAGAAGTACAGGTTTCTTGGACATAACGTTGAATCTCCTTTGATTTAGAACAAATAGCGCCCGGCACAGCGCTGGAAAAACGGCGCAGCCGGGCGCTGGGAAAACAGGTCAGAGGGCTTTCTCAGCCGTTGGAAGCGGCATTGACGATAACAGCAAAATCAGGAGCCTTCAGGGATGCGCCGCCGATCAGACCGCCGTCCACATCCTTCTTGCTCAGCAGCTCCTCGCAGTTCTTGGCGTTCATGCTGCCGCCGTACTGGACCGTGACAGCCTCGGCCACAGCCTCGCCGTACACTTCGCCGATGACCTTGCGGATCTGAGCGCAGACCTCCTCGGCCTGGTCAGCGGTCGCGGTCTTGCCGGTGCCGATGGCCCAGATGGGCTCGTAGGCAATGACCACATTTGCCATCTGCTCGGCGGTCACGTCGCGCAGGGCGATCTTGGTCTGCATCCGCACCAGCTCCTCGGTCACGCCCTCTTCGCGCTGCTGCAGGCTCTCGCCCACGCAGATGATGACCTTCAGGCCCGCATTCAAGGCAGCCAGAGCGCGCTTGTTCACGGTCTGGTCGGTCTCTGCAAAGTACTGGCGGCGCTCGGAGTGGCCGACGATGACGTACTCCACGCCCAGATCCACCAGCATATCGGCGCTGATCTCGCCGGTGAAAGCACCGGACTTCTCAAAGTGGACATTCTCAGCACCCACATGGATGTTGGTGCCCTTGGTCTTTTCCACAGCGGTGACCAGATCGGTGTAGGGGGTGCAGATAACGACCTCACAGGAAGCATCCTTGACGGCGGGGATCAGCTCGTCCACCAGCTTGGCTGCCTCAGTGGCGGTCTTGTTCATCTTCCAGTTGCCTGCAATGATTGCCTTACGCTTTGCCTTATCCATTCTAACGATCTCCTTATCACAAAATACCTCCCCGCCGCCTTCGGTGCCGCCTCTCCCGGATGGAGAGGCAGGACAAACGACATCTCCTGCCTCCCGGATGGGGGCTGGCGAACGTCGGCAAACCTGAGAGATCTTATTACCCAAAATAAAAAGTGCGGCGGCGTATATGCCGCCGCACCTCAGTGATGCTGGTTCAGATGCTTATGCGTTCTGGATCACAGCGATACCAGGCAGCTCCTTGCCCTCCAGATACTCCAGAGAAGCGCCGCCGCCGGTAGAGATGTGGGTCATCTTGTCGCCCAGGCCCATCTGCTGCACAGCTGCTGCGCTGTCGCCGCCGCCGATCACGGTGGTAGCATCGCTCTCAGCCATAGCCTTGGCAACAGCCAGAGTGCCGGCTGCCAGAGTGGGGTTCTCGAACACGCCCATGGGGCCGTTCCACACCACGGTCTTGGATGCCTTGACAGCATCGGCAAACAGCTTCATGGTCTCGGGGCCGATGTCGCAGCCCTCCATGTCAGCAGGGATGGCAGTGACAGGCACCACAGTGACATCCACGGGAGCATCGATGGGATCGGGGAAGTCCTTGATGCAGGCTGCGTCCACGGGCAGCAGCAGCTTCACGCCCTTCTCCTTGGCCTTGGCCATCATTTCCTTGCAGTAATCCAGCTTGGTATCGTCGCACAGGCTCTTGCCGACCTCGTAGCCCTGTGCCTTGACGAAGGTGTAAGCCATGCCGCCGCCAATGATCAGGGTATCGACCTTCTCCAGCAGATTGGAGATGACGTTCAGCTTATCGGCGACCTTAGCGCCGCCCAGGATGGCGGTGAAGGGACGAACGGGATCGTTGACTGCGTTGCCCAGGTACTTGATCTCCTTCTCCATCAGGTAACCGACAGCGGTATCCTTGATGTAGTCGGTGACACCTGCGGTGGAGCAGTGTGCACGGTGGCAGCTGCCGAATGCATCGTCAACGTATGCATCTGCCAGAGAAGCCAGCTCCTGGCTGAACTCAGGCATGTTCTTGGTCTCTTCCTTGCGGAAACGGGTGTTCTGCAGCAGAACGACATCGCCGTTGTTCATGGCAGCAACAGCAGCCTTTGCGTTCTCGCCCACAACGTTGTCGTCGTCAGCAAACACAACGGTCTTGCCCAGCTTTGCGCTCAGAGCCACAGCAACGGGTGCCAGGCTGAACTTTGCCTCGGGGCCGTTCTTGGGCTTGCCCAGGTGGCTGCACAGGATGACCTTAGCGCCATCGTTGACCAGCTTCTGGATGGTGGGCAGAGCCGCATTGATGCGGTTCTCGTTGGTGATCACGCCGTCCTTCATCGGGACATTGAAATCGCAGCGGACAAGGACCTTCTTGCCGCAGTAATTCTGATCGTCGATCGTTTTCTTACCTAAACCCATGGTAACAAACTCCTCTCAAATTCTTTTCGTTCGGAATCGAATTTTGCTCTTCATCGGGGGCCGCGCACTGCGAACTTCCCCGTACATCCTTATTATAAACAAAAAGCGTGTGTATTGCAAGGATGGGAGATGGATAATTTATTAACAAACATTTGTTGCAGAAGCAAAGAAATGTGGTGATTTTGCCGGAACGCACCAAAAAGCGCCGTTTTTTCCAAAAAGGACCCGCTGCAGGGAGTGTTCGCCCCCGCAGCGGGTCCTGTCCATTCAGGATGTTTTCCGGAACTTCTGCTTCACTTTTTCCAGATATTCCAGCACCAGCGGATTTTTCATGCCCAGCAGGATGGTTGCGTATGCAGCCACTGAGCCCAGCACTGCCGCCAGAATGGAGACGAGATTGGGCAGAGCCAGTGCCTTGACCCCGGTACAGACAAGAACGATGCCCGCACAGCCGCAGAGCACCGAGCCAACGGTGCGCCGGTCAGCTGAGACCGTGACCAGACCCCTGGAGCAGCGGATACAGAGCATCATGGAGCACAGCTCTGCCAGCAGGGTGGTAAAGGCCGCCGCATTCTCCCGGAACCGCGGGATGAGCAGGATGTTCAGCCCCACGTTTAAAATTGCACTCACAAGCGTTGCTACCAAAAATTGACCTTCTCTTTTCCATGGCACCAAAACACAAGTATTATAGAGCCACCCAAATAAACTTGCTACCAGTGCTATACTCAAAATGCGAAGTGGCACAGCTGCTTCCAGATAGCTTTCGCTTGAGATAAAAAGAACGACCTCTTGACTTAGTTCAAACAATCCCACTACAGCCGGAAGAACGGTTAATACCATTGCCCCAAATACTTTATTAAAAAGCCTTTCAAAATTCAGCCTATCCTGCATTCCCGCATAACGAGACAACCTCGGAACAGATACTAAAAGAATAGATGCCAGAACCGATTTTACCATCGTATATATCTTCATTGCAACGGTGTAAATTCCCACATGATAGTCTGAAGTTAAAACTCCGAGAATTGTCACATCTGAATTTACATAAATCGTAATTGCAAAGCTCGATGCAAAAATCAGAAGTATTGGTTTTAAATGCTTTTTCCAGTCTATTTTTGCTGTCAGTCGAATCGTGCAATATTTCCTAGCTCGAAAGAAGTTCAATATATTCGCACCTGCTGCGGCAAACACCGTAATTCCTGCGTAAATACAGTAATCGTCCTGCGTTTTAACAAATGCGAACATCATCAGAATTGATATTATTTGAAAAATAATACCTCTAACTGTGATATAGGTATACTCCTCAAAGATCGTGAACACCCATTCGGTGCCGATGGTCGTAAAGAAGATCTGTAAACTCAGCACCAGCATCAGGTCGGTATAGGCATGGAGCTTTGTCCAGAAGAGCATCGTCACCGCCAATGCCGCATAGGTCAGGGCCGTGGAGATCATGTTGATGGTGAACATCTCCGAGGCAAAGGCCGACAGCTTTTCCCGGTCGTTCACATAGCGGGACCCCTCACGCACCGCATAGGAGGAGATGCCAAGGCCTGCAAACAGCAGAAAATACCCGCAGACGGAGCTGGCAAAGTTCACTTTGCCCAAATTATCTACTTGTAGAATGTTAGATATGTACGGGAATGTAATCAGTGGAAAGATGATTTGTAGAATCGTCTTGATTCCACTCATTATTGCATTTAATGTAAGCGATTTCTTCATAACTAGATACTTTCACTCACCCTGTTTTTTCTTTACCCATGCGTCCCAGAAGAAATACGAATACATGGTTTTAAGCCAGTAAAAATATCTCTTTTCCTGAAGTTGCTGTTGCATCATTTCCTTTGCCCATCTGTAAAACCCTGCTTTTGCTTTCGGATAACCTTCTTCCATAAAGTGTGTACTCTTTCCATATTTAACCACTAACTCACGACAAACCTGTGAATATCCCGCTTTTGCAGTCTTCTGTACAAGCGGTTCATTCGCATACAATACAACAATTCGCTCCCACGCCATCATTTCTGTTAATTTTCCAGTAAAATAATCGCACAGCGTTACCGACTGATCATTGCGGTAGTAATAGTATAATTCACTTTCCGAACGAACAATCTTAGATGCTTTTTTGATGCATTCTGCTAAGAAAAGAGTATCTTCTCCAATATACAGGTCATCAGAAAATCGAATATCCTTCACACAGCTTTTTCGGTATACTGCGCCGCAGGCGACCTTATGCGCTGCTGATGTAAACCAATCGTACCGTCTTGCATCCAATATGTAAACTTTATCTGTAATTTGGGGAATATGTTCTACGTCACTGCCTTCCCAAACATCCAGCATTTTACAGTATGCAATTTCCGCGTCCGATTGCACCAACATCATTTCCAGCCGTTCTATAAATTCCGAATGAATAAAATCATCTGGATCAACAAATGAAATATACTTTCCTGTACTTTTTTCCAATCCCAGATTTCGTGCAGAGGAAACACCACCGTTTGGCTTGTGGTATATCTTGATCCGCGGATCTTTTTCCGCGTAGTGCTGACAGATGGCAAGGGAGTTGTCTGTTGACCCATCATCCACCAGAATGATCTCCAGATCCCGATAGGTCTGACCAAGGATGCTGTCCAGACATTTTTCCAGATACTTTTCTTTGTTATAGATCGGCACAATGATACTGACGGTATCGTTCAGCACAAATTATCCTCCCTTATTTTGCCGCCGGGCCGTTTTTCAGCAGGAACAGTTTTGCATACAGCCTCCGGCTGCATCTGAGCAGCTGATACTTCCGCCGGCTGCTGGTGCAGAGCAGCTTTGCCGCCGCCGGGTCGCACTCCTGCAAAAAGGCCTCCATTTTTGCGCGGCGCTCCGTGTCCTGCATCAGATACGGATAGCAGTGCTCCACCACGCTCAGCATGGCGGCATCATTTTCCGACATTCCCGGATATGCTTCCCGGATGGCCCGATATTTCTGATAGCCCATATCCAGCTTATCCTCGTAGAACTTCATGTTCCTGCGGTGAAGGATGCTGTCCGGGCGCTGATAGTAATAATACAGCGGCACCGGGCGGTATGCGACTTTGCTGCACTGCTGAAAAACGCGGTATGTCGTACCCTGATCTTCCATCATCCGCCCCAGCGGATAGCGTACCTCCCGGAACAGCTCCCGCTTGTAGAGCTTGTTCCAGGAAAAATCCCCCAGCTCGTCCGAGACAAGGGTGCTGCGGATGGCTTCCCGGCCTGTCATGCACTGCACCGGTACGGTGAGCTCTGCCGGGGCAAGCTCTTCCTCCCGTTCAAACATCCGAAATCCCACCACAGCAACATCCGCATCCTGTTCCTTCAGGTCACGGCAAAGCGTTTCCAGCATCCGACTGTCTAAAAAATCATCACTGTCCACAAAGCAGAGATACGTCCCCTTTGCCCGTTCGAGCCCCGCGTTGCGCGCTGCAGAGAGTCCCCCGTTTTTCTGGTGGACTGCTGTTACACGTTCTTCCTGTGCGGCATATTCGTCGCAGATGGCTCCGCTGGCATCGGTGGAGCCATCGTCCACCAGCAGGACCTCAAAATTCCGATAGGTCTGGTGCAGGATGCTGTCCACGCAGCGGCGAAGATATCGCTCCACATTGTAGACCGGGACAATGACACTGATCAGCTCTGTCTCCATGTTCAGTTTCCTCAGAAGAATGTTTCTCTGCCGATGTGGAGGATCTCCGAGGTGTACGGGCAAATAGCATTATTGCCCTGAATATACGCCTGATAGATCCAGATGATGACCAGCATTCCCCACATGGCAGCTTTCAGCAGCTTGCGCAGACGCTCATCCTCCACGCACTTGACCACACGGCCAATGGCGAGATAACGGAAGAACGCAAAATACAGGCAGATGCGGTAGAGCGGCACATTGATGTTGCGCAGCTGGGCCGTTGCCATCTCGATCAGGATCATCACGATCCAGAAATCAGCATCCGAGCGGGTAAAGCGGCTGCTGCCCTCCCCTTCCTTTTTGGCATACCAGCGGTACAGCACAATGGGCAGAATCAGGAAGGGCAGACGCACAATGATGGGATTCAGCGTGAAGCCGCCCGCATTGGCATCATAATAATATCCGTAAAGTCGATCAATGAAGTCCACATTCAGGGCCAGCCTGACCACAGCCTTGCTGAAGAAGGCAAGGTAGACCGAAAATGCCGCCAGGCCACCCTTGACCCACCAGTTGTCGAAATGCTGAAGCAGGATATAGATCAGCAGCGCACCAAAGGAGATAAAGGTGGCATTGTGGAACAGGCAGGAGACCGCCAGCAGTAGGACCGCCCAGTGATACTTTTTCTTCCACACAAAGCTGAACGCCAGAAATGCCACGCCCAGCGCCACAGACTGCCGCTCGGCATTGTAGGTATCGCCATAATACAGGCAGAGGTAAGCCAGCCAGCCATAGGGCACGGAGACATACTCCTTATACTGCACCAGCCCGATCATAAACAGGCCGCAGGCCAGCAGGTCCACCATAAAGTAGAGCCAGTGGACATCACCAAAAACATGGGCCGCCAGATAGACCAGCGTCATAAACAACGGCTCTGTTTTGTGCCGCTGCCGGATACAGGCCAGCAGGCCATCCTGCAGCTTTGCATCCGCCACCCATCCCTCATACACCACGCTGTCCGTACCAATGGACGGGTCCCGCAAACCTGCCAATACCGCCATCACCAGCACCGCCAGCGCCAGGCAGAGATAAAAGCCCTTCTCGTTGTTTTTCTTCGTCCGCAGGTGCTCGCCATAGGCGGCAATGCCCACAGAAGCCGCAAAAGCCCCCAGATAAATCAGCATAACTTCTCCATTTTATTTTTCGACTGTGTGTTTATTTTTCCATTCTCCCAGCCCATAAACGGCATAGAACAGCCGCTTGCTGATCAGAAGTGTTTCCACCTTGATCCGGTCCGCCTTTTTGGCCCAGGGCCGCCGGGCACGCGCCCGGTGTTCCTGCACAAAGCGGCAGATCCGTGCCTGAGCCTCCGGATAGCTGGCAAAATCGCCATCCAGAATGCCTTTCAGTGTCTTCAGGTATGTAACCAGCTGCAGGTATTCCGCTTCTGCTTTCAGCACAGGGACCGTTTCCGCAATAAAGCGGGTCACGTCTTCGCCCACATCCAGAATGACCAGATTCTTCTCGGCAATGCCGCTCTTCATGGTCGAACCGGTATGGATGCGGTAATCGTACATCGGTTCCGGAAACACTTCCACTTTTGCACAGCGGGCAATGGCACGGTACATCACCGCATAGTCTTCGTACAGGATGCCCACAGGGAACTGCAGATCGCCCCAAACCTCCCTCCGGAAGAAAACACCGCCTGCCCCATGCCCGATGCCCTGATGCAGCAGCATCCGGCGCATGGTCTCTTCCCGGTTCAGCAGCTCTGGGATCTGGTGCAAATTTTCCGTCCGTCCTTCCGGCTGCTCTGTCGAGAACATCTCCAGCGGGGTAAGGGCCGCGTCAGCACCATCCGCCTCACAATGCTCCACGAACTGGGCAAGGGCCGTGGAGCGGATCAGGTCATCGCTGTCCAGCAGGTAAAAATATTTTCCCTGCGCCTGTTTCAACCCAACGTTCCGGGCATCAGACTGCCCCCCATTGGGCTTATGGAACACCCGGATGCGGCCATCCTCCGCAGCCAGTTCATCACAAAGCTCTCCGCTGCCATCGGTGGAGCCGTCATCTACCAAAAGCAGCTCCCAGTTCTGGTAACTCTGCGCCTGCACGCTCTGCACACAGTCCCGCAGATACGGATAAACATTATAGACCGGCACAATGACCGATACAAGCGGTTTTCTTTCCTCCAACCGGATCCCTCCACTTTACTTTTTTCCACGCCATTGCGTTTTTTCATAGACCCGCCGGGTCATGGCATAGCCGCTGTAGGAAAGTGCCGCCGCCAGCCTGGCCTTTTTGCGGGCCTGCGGGTCCAGCAGAACGTTCCGGCGGTATTTTTTCACTTCCTGCCAGAGAGCTTTTTCAATCTTCTCATGCTGCCTGTCCTGAATCTGGAACAGAATATTGCAGACATTGCTCAGATAGCGGCATTCTGCCGCACGGCTCAACTGGGGGAAATCACGCTTTACGTTTTCCATCAGCGCGTGGCAGTGCCGCACACTGTCCAGCTTTCTGGGGTTGAAGGCCATATTTTGGATGCTGCTGCCCCGCTGGAAATAGTAGTAATCCCGGTTTGCGATATGTGCCGCCTTATGGGCACGCTTTGTCACCTCGTAGGCGACCGGGATATCCTCATAGAGCTTGCCCACCGGGTAGCGCACGCCCTCAAACAGTGCATGCTTATAGAGCTTGGTGGGGGTGGTCACCTCCATGCCCTCCTGATACAGGATGCGGCGCAGGCATTCCTCCCGGGTCAGGATCTCGAATGCTTCCAGACGCTCTGTGGGCACGGACAGCACCGGCTGGCCCTCGAACACCTCTTCAAAACAGCTGGCTGAAAAATCCGCTCCCGCCTGCTCCAGTGCCCGGTACAGGTTCTCGATGTAATAAGGTGACACCCAGTCATCGCCGTCTACAAAAGAGAGGTATTCCCCCGCTGCCGCGTCCACACCAGCGTTGCGGGCATCGGACAGACCACCATTTTTCTTGTGGAGTACCCGCACCCGGGCATCCTGTGCAGCATATTCATCACAGAGGGTCTCGCTGCCATCGGTGGAGCCATCGTCCACCAGCAGCAGCTCCATATTCTGATAGCTCTGCCCCAATAGACTGTCCACACAGCGGTTCAGATATGGCTTTACATTATAGACAGGGACGATGATGCTTATCAAAGGGTCCATCTTATCTCCTCATTTCAGCAGGTTGAAGTAAAACTCCTCCAGCTTCTTCGCCTCGGTGACGATATCAAAGCCGCCTGCCCGCATCTCGACAGAGGTATCCCGCCGCCGGGCATTCTCTGCGGCCCGGATCGCTGCATCCGCCCAGACTGCCGGGCTTTCCTGCAAGCTCAGGTACTGCATCTCGGGCAGGACCTGAGCCTCCTGCGGCACCTCTGTGGAACAGATGACCGGCAATGCCGCCGCTTGTGCTTCGATCAGCACGATTCCAAGCCCCTCATACCGCGAGGGCAGAACAAAGGCATCCATGGCCTGATAGAACTTTGCGGGATCGTTCTGTCGGCCCAGAAAGCGGACATTCCTTTGCAGCCCCAGCGCCTCCGTTTTCCGGCGGGCAACGGCTTCGTTTTCCCCTTCTCCGATCAGCAGTAAAACGGCATCCGGCCGTTGTTTGCAGACCTCCGCCATTACATCCAGCAGAAATTCGTGATTTTTGGCATAGCAGAACCGTCCGACATGGCCCAGCACCAGTTCATCCCCCAGGCCAAGCTCCTGCCGGACGGCTTTCCGTTTGGCGGCATCATAAGTAAAGCGGTCGAGCTCAATGGCATTGTTGAACACCCGGAAAGGCTTTTCACCATAAAGCCAGTTGCCTGCCGTTCTGGAGCAGGCACAGAGCCGGGTGGGATACACTGCGGCAAAGGGACGGAGCAGGTACTTCATCACATTTTTTGCCCCTTCTCCCCTGCCCACCGTAGAATGGTTATGCGCGATCCGGTTGGGCACCCCTGCACGCTTTGCCCCCCAGAGGGAAAGCACGCTCAGGGTGTTCATGTGGGAGTGAACGATCTGGTATCCGTTCTGACGGAACAGCCGCCCGATCTCCCGTTCATACTGCGGCAGGTGGGTATATTTTGGCACCACATACACCCGGCCGCCCAGCCGTTCGATCTCTTCCCGCTGGGGCAGAGTCGAGCCTTCCAGCGCGAAAAAATCAAACTGAACTCTGGAACGGTCCATGTGGCGGTAGTAGTTCATCACCACCATCTCCACACCGCCGTAGTTCATATCCGTCATCATCTGGGCCACACGGATGGGCTGTGCGTTCTGCTCCATGGTCATACCAGCTCCTTGCGGTCGCAATCCTCGAACCAGTCCCGGAAGCTCTCCTCCAGCGTATAGTGGAGCTTGTAGTCGGTGGCGGCCAGCTTTCTGCCGCAGACATTGGTGGATACCATCAGTTTCCGGACACGGGCGGGATGGATGCCCACCTTTTTGCCCCCGATGGGTCCCAGAATGTCCGCCGCAAACAGCAGCAGTCCGGCGGGCACCAACGGCACATGGCGGTGCAGGCCGGTCGCCTTCTGCATTGCATCGCAGATCTCTTCAATGGTATAAGCCGGCTCGTAAGTACAGTTATAGATCTCTGCTCCGGGGAAGGAATGATCCAGCATCCGGTACTTGAAGAAGCGCACCAGCTCCTTGACATAGATGCACGCCTTGATGGTGTCCTTCCGGCCGGCATAAAAGAAGTAGCCCTTCTTCTGCCCCCTGTACAGGCGGGTCATGTTGCCGTGCTCCCCTTTGCCATAAACGATGCCTGGCCGCACGATAGTCAGCTCCCGGGCCGGATCACGGGCCTGCCAGATCTGGTGGATCTTTTCTGCCACCAGCTTGCTGATCCCATACGGCGTGTTGGGAGTTGGCAGAGTCTCCTCCGTCTTAAGGTCCTCAGACGCGCCATAGGGTGCAATGGAGCTGGTGAACAGGATCTTCCGGATGCCGTATTTTTCCGCAAATGCGGTCACATTTTCCGCGCCCCGGATATTTGTTTCAAAATAGGCTTCTTCCGGGTGGCCGGGGGTGCGGTGGACCGCTGCCAGATCAAAGATCACATCCTCCGGAGTCGGAACGAACTCAAAATCGATGGGCTTGCGCACATCCAGCCGGATATACTGCACCCCGTCGTTCTTTTCCACAATGCCCGGCACCACGCCCTCTTCCCCGGGCATCACAAGATCCAGGTCGCAGATCACGTCGCCGGGTCTGACGCACTCCTTCAGCAGCAAATGAATGAGATGGGTGCCGATAAAACCGGACCCACCAAAAAGAATATAATTCATTTTGCCCCTTTCCGGTCAAACACAACGCCCACCGTCCTGAACAGCAGGTAGATATCCATCCAGATAGACCAGTTGTCGATGTACTGGACATCCAGCTTGACCACTTCTTCAAAATCATCAATATCGCTGCGGCCGCTTACCTGCCACAGGCCGGTGATTCCCGGCTTCATGGAAAGGCGGCGCTTGTGATGGCTCTCGTACTGCCGGTACTCATCCAGCGTGGGCGGGCGGGTACCCACCAGGCTCATGGAGCCCCGCACAACGTCAAAAAACTGCGGCAGCTCATCGATGCTGGTGCGCCGGATAAAGCGCCCCACCCGGGTGATCCGGGGATCATCCTCCATTTTGAACATCAGGCCGTTCATCTCGTTCTGGGCCATCAGTTCCTTTTTGCGTGCTTCCGCATCCACATACATGCTGCGCAGCTTATGGATGTAGAACACCCGTCCATTCCGGCCCACTCGGCGCTGCTTGAAGATCAGCGGGCCGGGGCTTTCCAGCTTGAGCGGAATGGCCACCAACGCAATGATGGGGATGCTGATGATGCACCCCACGATGCCGCCCACGATATCCATGGTCCGTTTCAGCACCTGATCCCGCAGCTTGAGTTCCACCGTGCCCATCGTCACAACATTGCCGCCCGCACAGCGGCTCAGTTCCCGGCTGATGCGCACCGCACTGGTCTCATCGCAGCAGGCTTTTTCGATCCGGTCCAGCACCGGCAGGCGGAAATGGACCGTCAGACCCATGCTCTCCATCTCCTCGAGATAGGGCAGCATGTTCTCCTCACTCTCCTGCGCCACATCCAGATACACTTCATCCAGCGCTGCCTGCCGCAGCCAGTCCATGAAATTATCGAAGTTCGCCTCGATCTTCACCCCATCGATCTCAGTGTGAAGCTGCCCCGGGGCAGCTTCCAGAATGGCAAGACCTGTCACGCGCTTGGACCAGTCCTTTTTCAGCTCTTCCAGAATGGGGCTTGCGTTCTCCTGCGTAGTCACCACTCCCACAAGGCTTTGAATCCCCTTGGTATAACGGGAGCGCACCAGCATCTTTTTGAGGACAGCATGAGCGCCCGTCATCACAAAGACATCGATGACGGGCACAAACACCAGAAAATAGCGGGAGTGCAGCATGGGAGCCTTGGTCAGCGCCAGACAGGCCGCATCAATGAGGGTCAGCAAAAAATTGAACCGCACCGCAATTTCAACTTCACGGATCGGAGTGCGGTTCACGATATTCTCGCTCTGATCAAATGTAAAAAAAGTCAGAATATAGGCCAGCAGCAATAAAAAACAGGCTTCTACCAGATCGTCCAGCTGGAAGTCCCCCATCTTGTGCAGAACACCTGCGGTCAGCCCCCACGCCAGCCCAATGCTGAGAACCAGAGAGAGCAGATCAATCAGAAACAGGTATCCATACTGCAGTTTTTCACGTTTCGTAATCATACTGTTTCGTTGTCTCCATTTATTTTTACCATTTTATCATATCGGGAGAAGGGTTGCAATAGATGGAGATCGAATGCGTGCTGCTTTTGTCGGATCACTACAAATGGATCATACCATTTTACGAAAGCGCCTTATCGCATCCAAAATGGTCAGCAAAAAGCGCCCTTTCTCTCGCATCACACAAGAGAAAGGGCGCAGTCAAGCTTTATTCAGCTCAGGAGAAACTCCAATCAGCAGTTCTCAGCGAAGTACTTAATGGTACGGACCATCTGAGAGGTGTAGGAGTTCTCGTTGTCGTACCAGGACACGACCTGAACCTGATAGGTGTCATCGCAGCTACGCTGAATTTTTGCACTTTTCCAAGTAGTTCTTCACGGTTTTGCAACAACAGTTACAGTACCAGAACATACCGTTGTCGTACCAAAACCGGTTTGTTCGTACTGCGATTATATCACGTTTCAGCGTCATTTGCAAGGATTTGATTCGTTTCGCTTCTGACCTGCATTTTTCAGATTTCAGCGTATATTTTTATGACATTCCACGGTTCGAGCGCCTGAAACCTAGGGCTTCCACCGGGGCAGCAGCTCTCCCAAGCACTCTACTCAGAAGCTCTATGACGGCTAGATTGCCAACATATTCCTGCTGATTAACTGAAATTTCTCCGGACGTGATTTTGAGCCATGGTGCGGGAAAAGCAGTCATTTATGTTCGATATGGAACAGTTCTATTCGTTCCGAGTCACACCAATTACCATTTATATAAGAAAACCGCGTAAACTGCCAGAGCTATAACTCTACGCTCCGACTGATTCACACGGCTCTAAAATATTTATTTCAGCTTTGCGAGGATTTCATCTGCCGTCATACCGGATGCCAGCAGCTTTTTCAGCACATCCTCAGCTTCAACCTTCTTAGCAGCTTCGGCAGCTTTGGTTTCGGCTTTGACCTTTTTAGCTTCAATTCTGGCGATTTCTTTGTCGATAGTTTTCAGCTCGGCTTTCTTGGTTTTCAGGTCAGCTTTCAATGCATCGATATTGGCAGTGATAGATGCAATTTCGACGGTAGCGGCTTCCTTTGCAGCCTGCTTTTCAGTGATCTGTGCGGCAAAGTCAACGGTTACTTTTACGGTCTTAGGCTTGTTCTTGCTTCCTTTGGGACGGGGCATATGGGACACCTCCAATGTTTTTTGATGGCTTCAGTATAACACTCGTCTTTTATGTTCGCAAGAGGTGCAGTTTGTAGAAGAAAAATATAATTTGATTCAAGCAATGTGAAGGGATGCTCAACTGCACCCGGCAAAAATTAATATTTGTTTATATCTTCTACTTCTGCTTTTGACACACTTTAATAGGTTTGCCGCGTAGATATTTCTGTCAACTACTGCGTTAGAAATTTTCAAGTCGCTTCAGCTTTGCAAGGATCTCATCCATGCTCACGCCGCTTGCCGACATTTTCTCAGTTTCCCTTTCACAGGGATAACGATATTGTCTTATACAACAGATCCACTGACCGAATTTTGAACATTTATTAAACCAATCTGAGGCTGGAGACTCAACTCTTTTATAATTGATATTTCTCTTTTCCTGTTTAGTTCATCGTTTCCCTTTTCCGTCAAAATATGTCCCGATATGCCTGCATCCGGCTCCACTTTTTTTATATATCCCGCACTCTCGAGTTCTTCTATGCATGCATTAAACTTTTCTTTGGATATGCCTAATATATGCTCATCAATAAACCGTTCTCTCTGAATTGTTCGCAAGAGTGCCCTGTAATAATCCAAACTGCCGTCGATACGTTTGCGCGGAATATAAGGCTTTTCAATATCGGGTAACAGCAGCGTCTCGCCATCTACACACATGCCAGTAATATATCTTTTATAAACATAAGACAAAACCGTATTTTTGCTGCAGCTCCACTTCTTTGCCGCCTCATCAATAGTAATCATCTGAAGCCCTCTAGTATCAATTCAAATCTAATAATTTCAACTTATATTCTAGCCACAGAATCTCACTGTGTTGTCTTTTATGCCTTGATTCCCTGATACTCCTGCTGAACCTGCTGATAGCTTTCCAGATTGCCAATGTCATACCGCTTGCCCGGCATCTCCATAGCATGCACATCCGCTACCGTGCACAGCCATGCAATAAAGCTGCCCGGAGCATCGGTACCACACTTCTTCTGTGCAATTGCATCTTTTACCTTTCTGGCATCTGCCCGAGTGTACACATAGAAGGGAGGGCAGCACCAGTGGCTCTTGGGCTGGGCAGGCTTTTCTTCCATGGAAAGGATCTTGTCCTGATCGTCGAGCTCCACCACACCGCACTTTATGAGCTTCTTTTCCTCTGGTTCATAATAGCGCATTATACAGGAGGTTTTCTTCTGTTGGGCATAAGCCACAAATTTGGAAAGAGAGAAATCCAGCACATTGTCGCCGGCGATCACCAGCAGGTCATCGTCCAGCCCCAGCTGGTCAATGGCAAATTGCACGTCACACACAGCACCAAGCCGGGTCTCATTGCTACTGGTTCCATCGTCCACCACTTGAATATTCTGCTTTTTGGTTGCAGCCCAGTTTTCAAAATGATGGGCATACTTGTGATTGCTGATGACCACATAAGTATTCACCAGACCAGCGGTGTCAATGTCATCCACCAGCCAGTCCAATATGGTTTTATCCCCTACCTTCAGCAAGGGTTTGGGAAAGTTCTCCGTCAAGGGATACAGGCGGGTTGCGTATCCCGCGGCCAAAATCAAGCACTTCATATTAGTCCTCCGTCTTATGCCCTACGCCGTCCGCACTCTCGCACAGATGGAAACTGTACTTACCACGCATCTCCGGGAATGCAGTGAGATACTTTCGTTCCACTTCTTCCCGGATGTCATCTGCCTTATTGGGATCGATCAACGCCATACAGCACCCCTTAAAGCCAGCACCACTGAAGCGCCCACCGTAAATGCCAGCGGTCTCCCTCATAATCTCGTAGAGTTTGATCTGCTCCGGCGCACCGGACTCCCAGTTGTGGATGCTGCTCCAGCCAGATTCAAAAGACAGGCGTCCATACTCCTCCAAATCGCCTCGCCGCCATGCTTCCGCACCAGCTTCCACACGCTTGAACTCGGTATACCAATGTTCACAACGTTTTGCCCATTGCACCGGCAGCTTATCTTTATAGGTCTGGTAGATCTCATACGAAACATCCCGGGCGTTAGCTTCATTGAACTTTCCGTAGTCAAGACCCGCAAAAGCCTGCAAGGCGTAAATGCCGGAACGCAACTCATCCACTCGCATATTGTATTTAGAGCCAGCCAGACTGTGCTCCAATCCACTGAAAAAAACAGCAATTCTGTAGGGCTTCATGTTGGGATTCGTAGGAATCAGCTCGTAGCTGTTATCCTTACAGTCCAGATATAGCAAGTGGTCTTTTTTGCTCAGAACCTCACAGCTCTGATCCAGGGTTCCTACATTAACACCCACATATTTTTTTTCTGCCTCGAATGCAATGCTGATCAGCGCTGAAGAACTCAGCTTGATTCCATTGACCTGACATAGCGCCTCCAAAAAAGACAGGATCACAGCCGCAGAGGAAGAAAGCCCTCCAATGGGCAACGAGCCCTCAATGACGCCACTGAGTCCGACTGTCAACGGAAACCGATTGCTCAACGCCCAAGTCGCTCCTCGCAGGTAGTCCGCCCAGTCACCAGTTTTTTCGCCAATCTCCCGGATATGCCACTGGGCACGTTTCGGGAATTGAAGACTGCACATTTCAATAACACCATTCATCTTGGGCTTGTATGCAATATGGATTCCTTTATCAATCGCAAGTCCTGTGATTTTTCCTAGGTTGTGATCACTATGGGCACCAATAGGGCAAATCCGATAGGGGCAAAAGCTGATGCCCACGGGATCTTTTCCATATATTTCGTAGAATCGTTCTTCGCAACGCATAATATTATCACATCTCTTTCATTTTAGTTGTCTTACAGTTCATCTCAATTTTAAGATCCTGATGCAAGCATTCATAACTATCGGCCAATTATACATTATTTATGCATAATTCTAAATTTTCCGATTCTTGTAGTTCTCTATTTCTCTCTTCTTATGTCTGATGATTCATAGATTTCCAATCCAAATGTAGTCGCCTAAGTTTGAAGCACAGCATATCATAGATTGGTTTGCTTGCAAAGGTTACCACAAATGCAACAAAAACCCAAATCAATTCACTGGAACGAATATTAAACCTTAACAAATTTTTGTGAATCAACGAGCAATAACGTATAACAACCTGATGGCTCATCATGTAATACAAAGAATTATTTCCGGCAGCAACCATAAGTGGACTGCTAAAAAATCCGGAAATTTTTCCTTTTCCAATTGCAAATACATATATTACCAATGCTGCACCAGGAAGATACATTATCGACCGTGAAAAATAGTCCGAAATATATGGAAAGATAAGCAAATATCCTATAATTATGTTTACAGAGATGATTTCCAAAAATGTTGCCTTTTTTTCACTAATCTCATATTTTTTGTGGCATATAAAAAATCGACCTAATATAAAACCAGATGCATAGTCAAACATTCTTGATGGCGGAAATGCATAGAGATAGTACTTAATGTTTGATACATCCTTTTTTAACAACAATATTGCAAGTAGGAAATCTAAAAGCCAGATAATCACCAGTAAGCCACAATAGAACCTACCTGTTGGCCATTTCTGTTCGAGGTGATTGCTAATCCAATGCATTGGAATAATAAATAGAAACAAAAAAGCAAGCGTTGATATGAACCATGTCACGCTATTATAACTGAGCCAGATTTGTTCGTCTGGGAACCAACTCTGCAGAAGAAGCAGATTTATAATCATTCTTCCTCCTGCTTGAAGCGGAGCCTTTACCACTGATATAATTACTGTCGGAGTGACTGCAAGAAGAAAAAACACATGAAGTCCATAAAACTTTTTTACTTTCGCTATACAAAGTCTCGTTATATTCTTAATGTCTGGCACTTCATTTCTCTGATGAAGTGCCTCAATAAATCCCGACAGCACAAAAAAGAAAGCAACAGCTTCTGCCCCCCCCCCTTGAAGAAATTAATATATATCAATGATTCTGAAATGTTCCCAATCATACTTGTATGAAAAGTAAATATCAAAACAAAAAGAATTGCTCTGAGACCTTGCAATGAGTTGATTCTTTGCCCTTTGCTATCTCTCATTTTTTCCTCCACACTGGTATGCTCATAAGCCATCACCTTATACCATATAAAATTCTTTGTACCACTCCGCAAACTTCCGCAGTCCATCCCGAAGCGGAGTGTGAGGTTTAAAGCCAAAGTCACGCTCCAATGGCTCGGTGTCTGCAAAGGTCACCGGCACGTCACCAGGCTGCATGGGAACCAGTTCCTTATGAGCCTCGAAATCATAATCTGCAGGCAGCACACCGGCACGTACCAGTTCTTCGGACAAAATCTGTACGAAGTCCAGCAGATTTTCCGGGTTGGAATTACCGATGTTGTAAACCGCATAGGGAGGAATGGGCAGACCATCTTCGCCATTCTTCTTTTCGGGCGCTTTTGCCATCACGCGGACAACGCCTTCCACGATGTCATCCACATAAGTAAAGTCCCGCTTGCAGTTGCCATAGTTGAAAATTTTAATAGTTTCTCCGTTCACCAGCTTATTGGTAAATCCAAAATATGCCATGTCCGGACGACCGGCAGGGCCATACACCGTGAAGAACCTCAGACCGGTGGAGGGAATATTGTAGAGTTTGGAGTAAGCGTGTGCCATCAGCTCATTGGACTTCTTGGTGGCAGCATACAGGGATACCGGGTTGTCCACCTTATCGTCGGTGGAGTAGGGCACCTTCTTATTGCTACCGTAGACGGAGCTGGAAGATGCATACACCAGATGCTTCACGGGATAGTGGCGGCAGGCTTCCAGAATGTTATAGAAGCCAATCACGTTGCTCTCGATGTAGGCATCCGGGTTGGTGATGGAATAGCGAACACCAGCCTGAGCGCCCAGATTGACCACAATGTCTGGGTGATACTGCTCAAAAATACTGTTGATGAGAGCTTTATCCGCAAGGTTGCCCTTGATAAAGGTATAATTCTCGAACTTCTGAAGCTCTGCCAAGCGAGCCTCCTTGATACGAACGTCATAATAATCGTTCATGTTGTCCAAGCCAATAACCTTGGTATCTGGCTCAGTGGTCAGGATACGTTTTGCCAAGTTGGAACCGATGAAACCGGAGGAACCGGTAATGAAAACAACATTACCCTGCATATAAACAACTCCTTTTAAACTTTTGGATTGACCATTGGCAGTGATATAAGCTCTCTTACACACCCATTTATCAAGCCAGTCTTTGATTTTTTTCTTTTATATTTTTTAACATTGATTTAATCACATGAACCATTGGGCGCAATGCTGCCTTTATCTTATTTTCATAGAAAATATACATTTTTTCATCCATATATTCCACAAACGGAATTCCAGTCTTTTGTTTCGCATATTCTTTAAAATCTACAATTTCCTCAGAATATTCTTCACATAAAGTTTTCAGCTGATCATAGCAATCTTTCTTATCTGGTCGTTTCCATTCATGCGCGTGAAATACAGCCGTATAACATCCATATTTTCCAATTCGAGGGCACCCACCTGATCGACACGGAATACATATAATTCCTTCGCGAACAAATGGCTTACTACTTTTTCCGTCTGAAACGTATTTAAAACCATTTGCGGATAGTGCCCTTAAAGTATTTTCATCATAGGAATGTGCTGGTGCAAAGAAAATATCTGTTTGGATTCCATGAGAAGTCAGTATTTCTTTTCCTTTTCGAATTTTTTCATATTGTTCCTCATAGCTATGTCCAGCAAATTCCGAACGGAATGTATCATTCACAATTCCACGTACGGCTGTGTCATATACATGAAGATATCCGTGCATTGCAATTGCAAAACCATCAGCCTGTAACGACTTAAGGTAATCCCAAAAATCCCTCTGCGGTGGATCAATTAATAAATCTGGATCTTGACAGTCTGGAATTACACCTATCAGCGGTTTCACGTGATGCAGCTTCAAAATTTTCATCGCACGATTCCACTGACTCCAATCCATCGTTGGGCAGATATCATCAAATCGAACTAAAATTTTTCTCATCTTTAAATTTCATCTCTTCATTTTTTTCTTTTGATAGAGCTTTGCCGCAGGTATTGAGGGAAACCACATCAGATAAAACAGACACTTGTTTTTTACTCCCTTTAGTGCACATCCTTTCCGAAATTTCTGTTGCGTCGCATCCTGACGCAAAATATGGTTCATGATACAGTATCTCAGCAACTCTTTTGCATAGCTTCCGCCATCCTGATAAGTTTTCCAATCATTAAGAAACTGTGTACTCTCCCATAGTGCATTTTTACAATTTTGAATTGTCTTTTTATGCCCTGCGGAAAGTCCAGACGACAAGTGATCTGAGCCGTCTTGATGATAGATTTGTACCATGTCATTGATGTAATACGAACAATAATTTCCATCTAATTTGCGCCACAAAATATTTTCTGTCATAAATGTTACACCCTCTGGCTCTGGGAACAAATTCTCCTTCATCACATTTGTTACAAAGCATCCAACATGTTCTCCACCAGATTTATAACATGCTCTCCGTGCTTTATCCCATGGCATTCTATTAATATCCTTCGGGAAGGGTTCTCCAACTCTCGCTCCTTGTTCGTCCATAGACTGAGCAACAATTTCACGGTATTTGGTTTTTTCTTGTTTTGGAATTTTTTTCCATACACTCCAAATTATTTTCAGTGCATCTGGAAGCATTTCATCATCCGAATCTAGATTTATAAGAAGCTCTCCATGTGCATTTTTATAACCCAAATTTCTTGCTGTATGTACTCCGCCATTCTCTTTCTTAATATATAGCACTGGATGTTTTGTGGTCTGCATAAATTGTTCTACCACTTCATCAGTATTATCTGTCGACCCATCATTTACAATGATATACTCCCAATCTAAAAAATCCTGGTTTTCGATTGACCGGATTGTCCTTAACAGCGTATCTTTTCGATTATATGTCGGGGTCAAAACAGTTATTTTTACATCCCTATTTTCATCCCAATATTTGTTTTTGTACTGTTCCATTTTTGTTCCCCCAAAAAAATTGCAATTCTACTAATTTTCGCTCACTTACTCATCATTTTTCGCATCTTTTGCTATACTTTTGCACGTAAAGAACAAGCAGCATAAAGATTATAATCCTCGTTGTATCGTCCACCAAATGACATCTTAAATCGATCAATTCCATTTGATTCATCGCATGAAGCAATCCCACCCCAGTCGTATTCCTTTACTATAAATTTGCCTCATACTCTCCTATTTATTTTTTTGTCACCATTGTTAATATAATTTGAACTATCATTTGCTTTGCTTCTGTAAATCGTTTCGTTTTCAGAAACGCAACCCAAAACAGCGTACCTGCAACAACCACTGCAATCAGCCCACACACTACGAGCTGTACGATTCCGTCAAAAGGTAAGCAGGTACAAATTACATATACGATTGCTGATGATGTCAATGCAATTAGCGCATATTGAACCTGATCTAAGTTGTAACGTATTTCATCTTTTCCCATGAAATATGTTTTGAATAGTTTATGTGTCCGAACGGAATAATTGAATATAGCAATTGTAAATATCGTCGCACACAGAATGCCAGTAACGCCAAATAACTTTCCTAATATAATATTCAAGAATAAATTTCCAAATGCCTCTAGAATATAACTCCATTTTAAAGCGTTCCACATTCCTGTTCCATCAATATACTGGTTCCTAATATTGTTCATATTGATTAAATAAAAATACAGGCTAAACAACAGCATATCTCTATCCGAAAGCATCAGTCTTCTTCCGACCCAAATTTGCATAAATGGTTGGTACATTGCTACCATACATGTTGTGCAAATTATGTTCAAGCCAGAAAATAGAAATTGAAATTTTCTAAGGTCATGATAATTTTTTTCTGCAGACTCACAAGAAATACTATTACCTACACTTCCTGCCAATGAGTTTCCTATAACCGAGAGAACACCGTATACGGCAGAATAAATATAATAATAGTTTCCATAAACAGTTGTTTCTACAAGGCCAAAAAAAGAGGAGATGACAATGCTATCAAATGAATTACGAAAGGTGTTGCAGAGCCTGTCAATCATTAACGCCTTTGTCTGCTTTTTCATCTCTTCTGGAACCTTTAGCTTCAGATTTTTCTGACAGACAATATTAGGATAACGCGCTTTCGTACTCTTCTGAATCAGAAAATTCGAAAAAATTGTTCCTACAATTTGAATCATTACATAACTATAGAAATTCTTTGTAATCAGCAGAAATGTAAATTGTATCAGATAACGGAGTGTATCTACTACCGTGCGGATATTGTTCGTAATATCACTACGCTGATCTGCTAAAAGGAGAGTTTCTTTATATGCAAATAAATAATAACTAATAGTTGAATTTACAAGGTACAAGAAATACAAAGCGTACAGATCAATTTCCTGTGGATAATTTCCACTAATCAAATAACGAAGAAATGGCATAATGCAGAGACCGCTGCCAAAGACAACGGTTCCAACAATATTATAAACTTTACGAATCAACGTCAGATAGTAGCAAATCTGATTCCAATTCTGTTCCGCCATTGGTTTATACATACAATAGACAACAGCTGTATTAAACCCAAGTTCGGCTAGATTCAACACCCCCAGAATCGATGTAAAGAGACTGGAAAGACCTGTATATTCCGCACCTAGAACTGTAAGAATTACGGTTCGGTTAATAAAAGGAAGTAAAATTGTGACTCCTCGATAGATCAATCCTGAAAAGATATTTCGTGTTGTATTTTTAGTTCTACTATCAGACATTTCTCATGGCCTCTTCATACATTTTCTCTAGTTCTTTCACATTTTGCCTGATGTCCCATTCTTGCAGATTCTCATATTGAATAGGTTTATCTTCCTTTGTCAACACAAGTAACTCATTCGCCCAAGCCTTTGGCCCTTGATCTAATCCCAGAAAACGTATTTTATTTGAGACCTTTGCCGTTTGAGGCACCCCTTTTGATGCAACACATGGTAAGCCTGCTGCCTGCATTTCAATTACTGCAATGCCGAGACCTTCCGAAATGGATGGGAAGATCGCTGCATCTGAAGCTCGGAGTATTTCTGGAACATCTGTCCGATCATGGAGAATTTTATAGGAATCCTCAAGCCCTTCGGACTTAATTTTTTCCTCAACCCGCTGTTCCGTTTCGCCTTTTCCTACCATAAGAAGAAATGCCTCGGGTAATTTCTTTTTTATCTCTTTAAAAATATCAACAAGAAAGACGTGATTTTTTACCGGATCAAATCGTCCAACGTGTACGATTACAAAGGCGTTTTGTGGAACACCTAAGTTCATGCGTTTTCTATTTCGATCAATCGGTTGCCCAAATGCAGATAGGTCAATTCCATTATTCAAAATTTTAGTTGCATCTGTTTTGAACATCTTGTTCATCGCAATTTTCATGTTACCATTTAATGCAATCATTTGAACGCCATGATGCTTTATCAACCACCTCAAATTATTTACAGCCTTTGGGTTATCTGCTTCCCAGTCGGTCGTATCAAAATGTTGCGTATAAAATAGCTTTACACTCTTTTTGAGTCCTGAAAATCTAACGTAGTCGCTTAATGACAAATGAAAATGGACAATATCCGGATTCAGTTGCTGCAATTCTCGACGAACCAACCAATACCGTTGAAATCGATTTACTAGTTTCGCAACCAAGCCCGTTTTTCCATAAAAAGGCATTTCATCGCAAAGATAGACAACAGGAATATTGTTCTGCTGCAGAATCGTTTCATAAGGAGAATCACAACGTGTATAGCATAGAACAGTCACATTAAATTTTGACTTGTCCAGCAGAAGAGCATAGTTTTTTACTAATGTCTCTGCACCTCCCATATTCAAGCCGTGAATGAAATGTACTACTTTTATCATAGCGTTTCCTTCTCCATTGTTGGTAAAGTTATCATTTGACCAAGTTTATAATCCCATTCTAGCGGCTCAATTTTGTCAAACCCACTTCCATCAAAAAAGGTCAATTCGCCAAAGTAGATTTTTCCATTGCAATCATACAGATCCACTCGAATGTGCGGCAATCCTTTTGAAAGCTTTTCGGCAATTGCAACCATTTTCTCAAATTGTTCCGGCTTCTGGGACTTAACCTCCGCATGACTGTATCCCCATGTAAAATCCAACCAGTTAAAGTCCCGATCAAAATAATCTGCCCTCGTAGGTTTATCGGTGTTCCGGTCTGAATTAATCATTACGAATTTCATTACACCATTAAAGCAATAGAATTTATAATCCTTAAGATCACCGCTGGCATCTTCCATGTATTTTTCAGCGATAATCTTTCTGGGGATATCTTTATAGGGCCATTCTCGGTTGCTTAGGTAATAGTTTTGTTGCAATCCCTTTCTTAATTCATCTTTTACTTTTGGGACATCCAGTTTGCTCTTGTCCTTGCAAATACACATTCCCAGACCTGAGTTGTGATTACACTTTAGAACAAACTGATTCGGCAGGGCATTAAAATCAATATCTTCCGGATCATCCCACACTCCAAGCAAAGGAATTAAATATTCTTCTCCTAGCATTTGAGCAATGTACTCGCGTACTTTATATTTGTCCACCATTACGGTATATTCAGGCTTGCGGTTGTGTAGCTTTAGCCATTGGAGTTTTTCGTTGAACGTCTTCGGATTTTCCAAATCAAGCTCACTGCCGAATACATTTTTATATTTCAACTTCAAATACTGCTCGTCTGACAGGCCGTTGAAAATACCCAATTTTGTCAGGTAGGAAAAACGAATGGTTTTATCTGCACAGAAATTCTTAATCACTCTTATGTATTTATTCATATTAATCCTCCCAACTGTTACAAGAAAGTAAACGCTCCAATGTCTAGCCTACCAAGCCACAAAAACATCAGTCCGCACACTGCTGTAACCATCGGAATTGAGATTTTTGCATTTAGCTTGTTTTCCAGAATCACTTTAGAAACAAAATTGGGTAAACATATCAGAAGCGAAATCGAAAAATAGACAACAATTCGTGCCCAGTTGGAAAACGTAAAAGCAACCGGTTGCATAAATGCAGAAAAAAGGACCAGTTTCATATAAAATTTCAACTCTTTTGGAATTTTCCCTTTATAACAAATCAGCGGTGTTACTACACACAACCACAATACAATCAAAAGAGAAATTCCTCCGTTGAAATTTCCTTCCTCAGAAATTCGTGCAAATTTGTTGAGAAAATTTAATATTTTATCTCCCATCAATCCAACCATCACCGAAGCAGGTACCGCCGCAATGATTGTGTTCATATTCAGCGGAACACCTTCAACAAAATATGCCAATAAAAAAATTGCCGCTGTCCGATGAAATAGCATTGCAATTAATACTACCATCAAAAATGGGATGAATCTTCTTGCTTTAATATATTTATTCTAATCATTTAATAGATTTCTAATTATCTCTTTAGATGTTCTTATATGCCGGTATA